>ERZ772818.598-NODE-598-length-36875-cov-16.153558_pt1 | contig 36875 bp, 36 predicted proteins | sample MGYA00580837_ERZ772818 | MGnify/ENA primary metagenome ERZ772818 (study PRJEB29015, sample SAMEA2737671) | human gut metagenome | biome: human gut; feature: human-associated habitat; material: faeces | place: China | collected 2012 ...
AATCACACCAGTCTGGTTAAACAGCAAACAGAGTGATGATAAAAACTGATACCGGCATTATTACTGTCGCTATGGAACATAACATCATGTGGTTGACCACGCGTCTCATAGGCCATCCGCAGGGCATCGCTTATCAGTGCAGTATCGGCATGTGCGGACAGACTCCAGCCGATAACCCTGCGGGCAAAAAGATCCATCACAACCGCCAGATAGCACCAGCAATTTCCGGCCCAGATATAGGTAATATCTCCACACCATACCTGGTCTGGCTCGGGGACAGCGAACTGGCGCCCGAGCAGATTCGGCAAGCAGGTATGCTCCTGACGGGCATTTTTGTACTGATGTTTTCCGGGCTGACAACTGCTCAGATTCAGATGTTTCATCAGCCGCCCGGCACGGTAACGGCTCATCGGGACGCCGTTTTGGGTCAGCATGTCAGCCAGCGTGCGCGCCCCCGCAGAGCCCCGGCTTTGGTTCCACATCCGGCGTATTTCACTGCACAACCTGACATGCACCGGATTCACCGTATCGCGTCGTTTTTGCCAGTACCGGTAACTGCTGCGGTGTATTCCCAGAGCAGAACACAGACTGACAACGGTGTGGCTGCCACTGAGTCTGGCAACTATCGTAAACCGTTCAGCGAGTCGGACATCAAGAGTGCAGTAGCCTTTTTTAATATCGTATTTTGTTCCTCCGGGCGGCGAACCTGCTTTTCCAGCTCGCGGATACGTTGCTGGTCTGGAGTAATCGGTGTGGCAGAGGGGGCAATCCCCTGGCGCTCTCGTCTGAGCTGACGTACCCAGCTCTCAAGAGTGGTAGAGCCGATATTCATCGATTAACTGGCTTGTTGATATGAGTAGCCCTTATCAACAATCAGTTGCGCACATTCCAGTCTGAACTCGGGGGTGAAAGTACGTTTGGTTTTCTTGTTCATTAAGTCACCTGTTTTGTGTTGAGGTGAGAATATAACCTTTAATCAGGTGGCCAAACTTACTGTGCCACTACATGACTCTTAGAAGGGCGTCCAAGGGTGGCATTACCGGATAAAAAGTTATCAGTCTGCCCTGGCAGACAAAGGGTTAGTGCAGAGCATGTCACGCAAGGGCAACTGTCTTGATAATGCGGTAATGGAGAATTTCTTTGGTCACCTGAAAGAAGAAATGTACTATCGCCGGGACTACAGAAGTGTAGAAGAGCTGGAAAATGCCGTTAACGAATACATAACTTACTGGAATCAAAAAAGAATAAAACTCAGTCTTGGGGGACTCAGCCCGGTAGAATACCGGACTGAGTATCAAAAAGCCGGTTAACTGAAACTGTCCAGGTTTTGGGGTTCAGTTCATTTACGCCGCATCCGGCAATGGTGTCCAAATGCAGCACGTTTTATCCGTTCTGGACTTCCCCTGCCAACCAACGCGCCGCAGCAATAACCCCCTGACCCAGAGACAATCCACCATCGCCCGCCGGTAAACTCTGCGGGAAGAGCAACGTAAAATCAGCAAGATAATGCGCCAGACGTGCACGCAGCAAACGGTTATGAATAACTCCGCCGCTAAATACCAACGTAGTGATACCACGCATCGTGGCCTGCTCACGCATCAACGCGGCAACCCCCTGCGCCAGCGCATCATGAAACGCCCACGCGCGTTGATTAACCGGAGCCGACCAGTTCAGCCACTGCTGCCAGAAAGTGGCGAGATCCAGTTGATTGTCCACCAGCGGCATCGTCACCGGATGCGTCACGCCGTGGCACGAAGTCGCCAGCACCTCCAGAGCACAAGCCGCTTCACCTTCATAACTTAACGTGGCTGGCGCACAGCCCAGCGCCGCCGCTACGGCATCGAACAAACGTCCACACGATGATGCCAACGGCGCGTTAATTCCACGCTCAATAGCCCGCGCCAGCACGCTCCAGTTTTGCTGTTGCACACTTGCCGTTTCAGAGTAATTCTGCCACTCCGGCACAAAGCGCAGGCACTGCGCCAGCAGGTTTCGCCACGGCTGCTTCGCAGCCAAATCGCCCCCCGGAAGCGCCACTGCGGGCAAGCCGCCCAGGTGCTGGCATTCACGATAGTTCACCCGCAAGCACTCGCCCCCCCATAAAGCGCCGTTCTCCCCCATACCAATACCGTCGAGCGTCAACGCAATGACATCTCCGCCATCCAGAGGCCAGAGGTGTTCTGCCAGACACGCCGCTGCGTGGGCATGATGATGCAGCACCGTTTGCGTCGGCAGATTCATCTCACGCGCCCACTGGCTGGAGACATAGCCCGGATGCGCGTCATGCACAACGTATTGCGGAGTGAAATCGTAGATGTTTTGCATCAGGCGTAACGCTTCGCGCCACTGCATCTGGATGCCATCGTCACTTAAATCGCCCAGATGCTGACTCAACACCGCTTGTTCGCCGCGCACCAGGCAGAAGGTGTTTTTCAGATCCGCACCGAGACACAGCACAGGCGGAACATTTTTAAAGCCCGGAGGCAAAGCCAGCGCATCCGGCACATACCCCCGCGAACGGCGCAGCATTTCGCCGCTTTCGCGCACCACCGAATCATCCATCCGCTGCACGATGTCGCGGTTATGTATCAAGAATCCGTCGGCAATGCCCTGCAAATCCGCCAGCGCTTGTTCGTTGCTGATAGCCGGTGGTTTACCGCTCAGGTTGCCGGAGGTCATCACCAGCGGGCATTGCAGTTCCTGTAACAGCAAATGCTGAAGCGGGTTCGCAGGCAACATCACCCCGACTTCGTTAAGGCCAGGGGCGATATCATCACAAAGCTCAGGAACGTATTTTTTATCCACCAGCACAATCGGCGCGGCGGGCGTGGTAAGCAACTGGCGCGCAGCGTCTGGTAAACCGTCAGCCACTGGCAACATGACCGCCAGCGGTTTCGCCGGGCGATGTTTGCGCGCCCGAAGTGTCGCCACCGCGTTACTGTTACGTGCATCGCAGGCAAGATGAAATCCGCCAATCCCTTTGATGGCGACAATGTTGCCCATTTTTAACTGTGCGATAGCTGCCTGTAATGCCGCCTCTTGTTCTGCATGTTCACCATGACTTACCCATTCAAGATGGGGGCCACACTCCGGGCAGGCCACCGGCTGGGCGTGGAAGCGACGATCGAGCGGGTCACAGTACTCTTTGCCACAGGCCGGACATAGCGGAAACACCACCATCACGGTAAACGGGCGATCGTAAGGCATCGCGCGAATAATGGTGAAACGTGGGCCGCAGTGGGTACAGTTGATAAACGGATAACGATAACGCCGCTCGCCCGGGGTATTCATTTCGGCAAGACAGGCAGGGCAAGTCGCGGCATCGGGAACTATTTGCGTATTCATGACGCCACCCGCGCTCTGGCGGATGGTGAACTCAGTGGGCAGTTGTGACCAGATAAACGGCTCACGCTCGACGCTATCAATACGCGCCAGTGGCGGGCAGTGCTGATGCAATTGAACAAGAAACGTTTCCGGATCTTCCAGCAGCCGGACTTCTACGCCATCGCCGTCATTACAGACATCGCCGTGAAGATTTAATTGCTGTGCCAGTTGCCAGACAAACGGACGAAAACCGACGCCCTGCACTTTGCCACGAATACGCAGTTGGACACCGCAAGATGTGTTTTTTGCCATTGAGTTATTCCCGCCATCATGAATTGCGTAACCCGCCCAGCCGGACACGACAGCGTCGCATCCGGCAGTCACAGGTCGGCGATACTGCCCGCTTCGTATTCTACGAATATTTCCGGGAATTCCTTTGATACCAGAACAGTTCTGTAAGATTTTTAGAACATCAGCGCCGTGCGGCGGCGTTTTTCTGCGCTCAGTTGTTCAAGTTTATTACGATCGACACAAATCAGCGCATGGGTCGGGCAAGCCGCCATACACGCCGGGCCGTCTTCACGATGGTTGCACAGGTCGCATTTATTGGCTTCGGCTTTGTCAGCCCGTACATTCAGCCCTGCGCCGCTGTTGCGAATCACCGGACGCACCACCACTTCCATCGCACCATACGGGCAAGCCACAACGCAGGTTTTGCAACCAATACAACGTTCCTGCATGACATGAACAAACCCTTTATCACGGCTGATAGCACCATTCGGGCAGACGTTAGCGCACGGTGCATCTTCACACTGACGGCAAACTGTCGCCGTGGAAATGTTCACACCTTTAATGACATGGATACGCGGTAAAAATGTTTCCGGGGTCAGCGATGCACAGTCCTGATTTTCCTGATGAGAAACCACGCACGCTACTTCACAGGTACGGCAACCAATACATTTACTCGCGTCAGCAATGATGAAACGGTTCATCAAATTCTCCAGCAATAACAGTTAATGCGCCGATACATTCACAAATCATGCCAGTTTTTAATTTACTGTTATTTAAGGAAATTAAATTCTGTACTACAGGAAAAACGATGTCATCGACACTAGTGACGATGACATGTGATGACAATGTTTATCGCGAAAGAGCAATGAGTGAGCCGCGGCGGATTAGTTTTCCGCTGAAGGTTTTCGGCGGTGAGAAATCCCCGCCATCGAGCATAAAAATCAGCCGTCCAATAATTTCCTGAATCATCTCAGTCACCGGAATTTTTACGCTGGAGAGCGCCGGAACGATGTAGGGGGCAATAGCGATATCATCGAATCCGATAACTGACACCTGCTCTGGCACCGCTACGCCGCGCTCGTGTAACGCTTTGATCGCACCTATCGCCATATCGTCGTTACTGGCAACTAACGCGCTAAATTTAGCCCCACGTTCGAGCAACGTTTCTACCCCTTCGGCACCGCTGGCGGGCGTCCATTTACCGTTAGCGATAAGTTTTTCATTGAGAGCAATACTATGCTGCGCCAGCGCGTCTTTATATCCGGCAAGGCGTTCAATGCTGGTGGGGGAATCCATCGAACCGGTAAGGAAAGCAATCTCCTGATGTCCGTCGTTTATCAACTCTGCCACGGCGTTAAAGCTGGTCTGTTTATGATCGCACCAGACGCTATGGCTGCTGTTTTTGCGCAGGCGGCGATTAAGCACCATTATCGGCTGACTGTGTGCGTCAATGATGTCATCAATCTCATCCACGCTTAAAAAGCGCGGGTAAATCATGATCGCGTCGCAGCGCAAATCCAGCAGATACTGAATCGCCTGGCGCTCTTCTTCGGCGCTATGTTTACCATCTGCCAATAGCAACTGTCGCCCTTTCTCTTCCGCCATTCGCGCGGCATGAAACAGTAATTCACTAAAATAAATGCCATGGTAAAGCGTGTTGGTCACTACCAGCCCCAGCGTCTGAGTACTCTTCGCCGACAGATTGCGCGCCAGCAAGTTTGGACGGTAACCGCTCTCTTCTACCGCCTGAAACACGCGATCTTTAGTCTCCTGGCTGACGTAGCCATTACCTGAAAGCACGCGGGAAACGGTCGCTTTTGAAACCCCGGCGCGCTTCGCCACTTCCAGCATTGTCGTCATTGTTTTCATCCCTTTACACGCAATCAACGCAGTGTACTGCACCGTTTGCCGATTGTCCTTGCGCAATCGGCGGGAAAAATATTCAGGTGACCGGTTTCACAAATATAAAAAATGAACAATTAACTCTCTTGCTTATTGCATGTTAACTATTCATGATTTTGTGAAACCGGTTTCCTAATTCCGTTTCAGCATCGGCATTTTTCCGTCACGTCGACTGATAACAACTACATCTACCCTACTGATAACAGGATAAAATCCGATGGCCAAAAATTATGCGGCGCTGGCAAGCTCGGTGATAACGGCACTGGGCGGCGTTGATAACATCTCGGCGGTCACGCACTGTATGACGCGTTTGCGCTTTGTTATCAAAGATGACCAGCTTATCGACAGTCCGACGTTGAAAACCATCTCCGGCGTGCTCGGCGTGGTACGTAGTGACAACCAGTGTCAGGTGATTATAGGTAATACGGTTTCGCAGGCCTTTCAGGAAGTCGTCAGCCTGCTGCCGGGAGATATGCAGCCCGCACAGCCCGTGGGTAAACCCAAACTTACGCTACGTCGCATAGGTGCGGGGATCCTCGATGCGCTGATCGGCACCATGTCACCGCTGATCCCGGCGATTATCGGCGGATCGATGGTCAAACTGCTGGCGATGATCCTCGAGATGAGCGGCGTGCTGACAAAAGGATCGCCGACCTTAATCATTCTGAATGTGATTGGTGACGGTGCTTTCTTCTTCCTGCCGCTGATGGTCGCTGCTTCTGCCGCCATCAAATTTAAAACCAATATGTCGCTGGCGATTGCCATTGCGGGTGTGCTGGTACATCCGAGTTTTATTGAGCTGATGGCGAAAGCGGCACAGGGTGAACATGTTGAATTTGCCCTGATTCCGGTCACCGCGGTGAAATACACCTACACAGTGATCCCGGCGCTGGTCATGACCTGGTGCCTGTCATATATCGAACGCTGGGTGGACAGCATTACGCCAGCGGTGACGAAAAACTTCCTCAAGCCGATGCTGATTGTGTTGATTGCCGCACCGCTGGCAATCCTGCTGATTGGCCCGATTGGTATCTGGATCGGTAGCGCCATTTCGGCGCTGGTTTACACCATTCATGGTTATCTGGGCTGGCTTTCAGTCGCCATTATGGGCGCGCTGTGGCCTCTGCTGGTAATGACAGGGATGCACCGCGTCTTTACGCCAACCATCATTCAGACCATTGCCGAAACCGGCAAAGAAGGGATGGTCATGCCGTCAGAGATCGGCGCTAACCTGTCGCTGGGCGGTTCATCACTGGCGGTGGCATGGAAAACGAAAAACCCGGAACTGCGCCAGACGGCGCTGGCTGCGGCAGCATCAGCCATTATGGCGGGGATTTCCGAACCCGCGTTATACGGCGTGGCGATCCGCCTGAAACGTCCGCTTATCGCCAGTCTTATCAGCGGTTTTATTTGCGGCGCGGTTGCCGGTATGGCGGGGCTTGCCAGCCACTCAATGGCAGCGCCGGGGCTATTTACCAGCGTGCAGTTCTTCGATCCGGTGAATCCAATGAGCATCGTCTGGGTGTTCGCCGTCATGGCGCTGGCGGTCGTGCTGTCGTTCATCCTCACACTGTTGCTCGGCTTTGAGGATATTCCTGTTGAGGAAGCGGCTGCCCAGGCGCGAAAGCATCAGAGTGTACAACCGACCGTCGCCAAAGAAGTAAGTCTTAATTGAGGATGAAAATGTCAGTATTTCCGCAAGGTTTTTTATGGGGCGGCGCGCTTGCCGCCAACCAGTCTGAAGGTGCGTTCCGTGAAGGTGGCAAAGGGCTGACCACTGTCGATATGATCCCGCACGGCGAGCATCGAATGGCGGTGAAACTGGGGCTGGAAAAACGTTTTCAGTTGCGCGATGACGAGTTTTATCCCAGCCATGAGGCGACGGATTTTTATCATCGTTATAAAGAAGATATCGCCCTGATGGCAGAGATGGGATTCAAAGTGTTCCGTACCTCAATTGCCTGGAGCCGCCTCTTTCCGCAGGGCGATGAACTGACGCCCAACCAGCAGGGCATTGCTTTTTACCGCGCGGTATTTGAAGAGTGTAAAAAGTACGGTATCGAACCGCTGGTCACGTTATGCCACTTCGATGTGCCGATGCATCTGGTCACCGAATATGGCTCCTGGCGTAACCGCAAGCTGGTAGAGCTTTTCAGCCGCTACGCCCGGACCTGCTTTGAAGCATTTGATGGTCTGGTGAAATACTGGCTTACCTTCAATGAAATCAACATTATGTTGCATAGCCCGTTCTCCGGCGCGGGTCTGGTGTTTGAAGAAGGGGAAAATCAGGATCAGATGAAATATCAGGCTGCGCATCACCAGCTGGTTGCCAGTGCGCTAGCCACCAAAATCGCCCATGAGGTTAACCCGCAAAATCAGGTGGGTTGTATGCTGGCGGGCGGTAACTTCTACCCTTACAGCTGCAAGCCGGAAGATGTCTGGGCGGCGCTGGAGAAAGATCGGGAAAACCTGTTTTTTATCGATGTGCAGGCGCGGGGCGCGTATCCGGCTTACTCTGCCCGCGTATTCCGCGAAAAAGGGGTAACCATCGACAAAGCACCGAGCGATGATGAGATCCTGAAAAACACCGTCGATTTTGTCTCTTTCAGCTATTACGCCTCGCGCTGCGCCTCGGCGGAGATGAACGCCAACAACTGCAGTGCGGCGAACGTGGTGAAATCGCTGCGTAACCCGTATCTGCAAGTGAGCGACTGGGGCTGGGGTATTGATCCACTCGGTCTGCGTATCACCATGAACATGATGTATGACCGTTATCAGAAGCCACTGTTTCTGGTGGAAAACGGCCTGGGCGCAAAAGATGAATTTGCTGCCAATGGCGAAATTAACGACGACTATCGCATCAGCTATTTACGCGAACATATCCGCGCAATGGGCGAAGCGATTGCAGACGGCATTCCGCTGATGGGCTACACCACATGGGGATGTATTGATTTAGTTTCCGCCTCTACGGGTGAAATGAGCAAACGCTACGGTTTTGTCTACGTAGACCGTGACGACGCAGGCAACGGCACGCTGACGCGCACGCGTAAGAAATCGTTCTGGTGGTATAAAAAAGTGATTGCCAGTAATGGTGAAGATTTAGAGTAAGTAACCGTGCCGGATGCGGCGTGAACGCCTTATCCGGCCTACAAGGCCCGATAAGCGTTGCGCATCGGGCAATCTGGGGTTTGGCATCAGTCAAAAATCAAAGAAACCATTCCGGCTTAACGCCAAATCGGGCTGAAAGTGCCTTAATGTGGGATATTGTCAGGGATCGTTGTCCAGACAAAATCTGACTGACCAGGGATTTAGAACCGATTTCGTTCTTCAAATCCGCGTAGGTCAGATTATGTTGATCAATCAGCGTACGAAGTAACGCCACGCCAACCGGCATTGCAGCAACGGCTTTGTCGAACTCTGAAAACTTTTCGTGGTTGTTTTCATATTCTGCAATGCGGCTCGCCAGAAAGTCGATAAGTGGATTGGTGTCATCTTCTTCAATCAAATATTCGACCAGTTCCAGTGCTTCACGATAATCATCTTCTGAGTCACTGCCTCCCAGAAAGGGGACTGCATTGACCAGTTCTCTTGTTGCTTTAACAGCGCGTGCAGCATTAGCAGTCATTCTCTGTTCTCTCTGTAGTATCGTGTCAGACGCCGACTTTTCTAAAATGCCAGTTTTGCTCGGCATCATAAGGCATGGTCAGGAGAGGTTTCAGCGCCCGCTTTTGCGCGTATTCGCTGTCACTCATTGGCAGATATTCGGTAAAGCTGGTGGCCTGTGCAGGCAGCACTAAGCTCAATAAAAAAGCGCACATCCCTGTTTTGATGTTCAATTCCCTGAATTCCCTAATGAAGAATTATTCTTCCGCCGCTAACTGCGCGAAGCCGCCATTCCCTTCCCAGCCTTCCAGTCGTTGATAAACGGTTTCTACCGCATCTTTAATCGGCTGGGTCATCGGGTAGTAAAAGCCGACGATATCCGGCTGGATGCCAAGGAAAATCACTTCGCCAATATCTTCTTTCAACTGGTCGATAAGATAGTTCAGCGGCATGTTATGGGTAGTCATCATAAACATCTCGGCGATGTCAGCCGGGTCGATGATGCGGATCTCGCCAGGGTTTAGCCCCATATCCGTGGCGTCGACAATAAGCAGCCGTGTCGGGCGCAGTTCGCGAATAGCGACAATGTCGTTTTCCGGTGCGCTACCGCCGTCAATCACTACCCAGTTACCTTTCGGCGCGGCAGCGCACTTTTCCGCCAGTAGCGGGCCTGCGCCATCATCGCCCATCATGCTATTGCCAACACAGAGTAAAACGTCAGTCACGCAGTCTCCTCACCATCAAATAGATGGCGTTTTCCTGATGAATATCATGCAGCATACTTAACAGCATTGTACTCCATTCCTTCTGCTGCGAAGTTTGCGCTGCCCGGGCTTTATCGAATGCGTTGGCCAGCATCGGCACATGGTTAATGTCGATGACGATCTCACCATATTTCGGCACGCCTTCCATTTTGCGGCGGGCTTCGCTGCCCGCCTCCAGAGTGGCAATCCATGCCAGATATTCATCCCACGGGCAGGTAAGCGCCGCTTCCAGGCAATCGATAACCCCAAGGTGGTGACCAATCGCCAGGCTGTAATAGACCACCTGCTGCGCCTCGGCGGGCGTAGCATCGTTCTCATCAATGAATTTACGGCTCAGTTGACTGAACACCACCTTTTCACTCATCGGATACGCGCCTCTTCAACAACATGATTCAGATGGCTGACAATCTCGTTCAGACGCGGATCGTTTTCCGCTTCCAGCCAACGTGCAACCTGTTCTTCGCCCTGCCCTAACTGTGTCAGGAAATCATCGGCAATCTGGCGACCGTAACGATAACCCGCCAGGCGGCGTGCTTCGCGATCCACTTTCACGCGCAGCGGCTGCACCATATCGCCATGCAGGATCTCCGCCGGTTGTTCATCCTGCTCACCCGGCCCACGGGCGTGGATTTTCTGCTCCAGCAGGCCGAGCGCCATCGCAAAGCCGTACAGCGTGGCGGCAGGCGTTGGCGGGCAGCCAGGGATATAAACATCCACTGGAACGATTTTATCCGTACCGCCCCACACGCAGTAGAGATCGTGGAAGATCCCGCCACTGTTACCGCAGGCACCGTAGGAGATACAGATTTTCGGGTCCGGCGCGGACTGCCACGCACGCAGCGCAGGGGATCGCATTGCACGGGTGACCGCGCCGGTAAACAGTAAAATATCCGCATGACGCGGTGACGGAACGACTTTAATGCCGAAGCGTTCTGCATCGAACAGCGGCGAAAGCGTGGCGAAAATTTCGATTTCGCAACCGTTACAGCCGCCGCAGTCCACGCGATAAACGTAGGCAGAACGTTTGATTTTTTTCAGTAACGACGCCTTCATGCTGGCGATGGATTCATCCACCGTCATCGGGACCGGAATGCCGTTGGCGTCACGGGGGCCTAATAAATTGCTCATCAGATGGCCTCTTTCATATGGCGAGTCAGTTCAATACGGTCGGACGGCACCAGGCATTTCTGGCGCTTACATTCCGGGCAAGTCTCAAAGCTTTCGCGGTGGTTTTCCGCGCGGCTGTCGCCGTTGTGCTTAAGCAGCGCAATGGCGTAGTCGATCTCTTTCTGGACGGCGAAAGGACGATTGCAGACGCGGCAGTTGCACAGCGCGAAGCGGGACTGTTGCAGGAAGTCTTCTTTCTTCCACACCGCCAGTTCGTATTCTTGCGACAGCTTAATCGCCGCCGTCGGGCAGACCTCTTCGCAGCGTCCACAGAAGATGCAGCGTCCAAGATTGAACTGCCACGCCAGCTCTCCTGTGGCGAGGTCAGTTTCAACCGTTAAGGCGTTTGACGGGCAGGCATTGACGCAAGCCGCACAGCCAATGCACTGCTGCGGGTTCTGCTCTGGCTTACCACGGAAGTTTTTATCAACCGCAATCGGCTCCAGCGGATAAGACGAAGTCGCCGTGCCGGTTTTGATGACTTTTTTGATAAAGGTAAACATGGCGATTCCTTATTTCAGCGGCGAGTTTTTACGCTCAATGCTGTAGCGCTCGAGTTCTTTGTACGGCACCACTTTGCTCTTCTTCTTACGTACATCGACCACGGTCATGCGGTCGGTACAGGAGTAGCAAGGGTCCAGGCTACCGATAATCAGCGGCGCATCGGAAACGGTGTTGCCACGCAGCATATAACGCAGGGTCGGCCAGTTCGCGTAGGTCGCCGCACGGCAGCGCCAGCGGTACAGCTTCTGGTTGTCGCCGGTCATGCTCCAGTGGATATCGTCGCCGCGCGGCGCTTCGGCAAAGCCCAGCGCGAAACGGTGCGGAATGTAGGTAAAGCCTTCCACCATCAGCGGGCCGCCCGGCAGGTTATCCAGACCGTAATCGATCATATTCAGCGCGGTATAGACTTCGTTGATACGCACTTTCAGACGGGAAATAACGTCGCAGCCCTGCTCGCTGTGGACTTCCATTGGCAGCAGGCCATAACCAACAAACGGGTGATCGGCACGGGTATCACGGGCGTGACCGCTGGCACGAACCATCGGGCCAACGTTACTGAAGTCGCGAGCGATTTCCGGGTCCAGACGACCAATGCCGACGGTGCGTTGTTCCATGTTCGGTGTGCTCAGCAGCACATCCACCAGCTCCTGCACTTCACGACGCATCTGTTGTGCCAGTTGGCGGGTCTGGATCATGTCGTCTTTCAGCAGATCGCGACGAATCCCGCCGATCAGGTTCAGGCCGTAGGTTTTACGTGCACCGGTAAGGATCTCTGCCATTTTCATGGAGGTTTCACGCACGCGGAAGAACTGCATAAAGCCGGAGTCGAAGCCGGTAAAGTGACAGGCCAGGCCGAGATTGAGCAGATGCGAGTGCAGGCGTTCTACCTCCAGCAGAATGGCGCGGATCATCTGCGCGCGTTCTGGCACCTGAATACCCATCGCGTTTTCCACCGACGTGGTATAGGCGGTGCTGTGAGCAAAGCCGCAGATCCCGCACACACGGTCAGAGAGGAAGGTCACTTCGTTGTAACCCATACGGGTTTCCGCCAGTTTTTCCATGCCGCGATGGACGTAGAACAGGCGGTAGTCGGCGTCGATAATGTTTTCACCATCGACAAACAGACGGAAGTGACCCGGTTCGTCAGAAGTGACGTGCAGGGGACCAATCGGCACGACGTTGTTTTTCTTGTCGCCCAGTTCGTTGATGAACTCGTAGGTTTCAGCATCGGTAGTCGGTGCCGGACGCTGACGATAATCCATGCTGTCTTTACGCAGCGGATAAAGTTCATCCGGCCAGTCATCCGGCAGCACCAGACGACGTTCATCCGGCAGACCAACCGGAATCAAACCGTACATATCGCGCACTTCACGCTCGCCCCACACCGCCGCCGGAACGCGCGGCGTCACGGAAGGATACTCCGGTTTGTTGGCGTCAACTTCGACGCGAACCGTTACCCAACACTTGGTGCCCTTCTCCATCGACAGCACGTAATAAACGGCGTAATGACCATTCAGTTTGCGTTCGTCGTTACCAAACAGCACCGACAGCCAACCCCCTTGTTTGTAGTAGAGAAACTCCACCACTTCCGGCAGGTAGTTCACCTTCACGGTGACGGTTAGCTGATCTTTGGTCTGCCAGGCGTGGTCCAGCACGACGCCAGGAAATGCCTCATTCAGCGCGGCGAGATAATGTTGACCTAATTTTTCTTCAGACATGCTCAAACTCTCTTTAATCACGCCGCCAGCAAGGAGACGAACGCTAAAAATGCAAAGCCAAACCCGGCCCAGGTAATGCGCGGAGTAATATCAAGACGCAGACGGGCCATGCTGTTTTCGAACAGCGCGATAACCAGGACGCCAACCACCAGTTTGACGATGGCAATCACCAGCGCCAGCAGCAGCCCACCGACGGTGAAGGTTTCCATTTGTCCCCACGGAATAAACACCCCGACGAACATCTGCAACACCACCAACTGTTTCAGGCTGATGCCCCATTTCATGACGCCAAAACCGCTGCCGCTGTACTCAGAGAGCGGACCTTCCTGCAACTCCTGCTCGGCTTCCGCCAGGTCGAACGGCAGTTTGCCCATTTCGATAAAGGTGGCGAACGCACAGGCACAAAGCGCCAGCACCAGCGGGATGCTCTGGCTCAGTGGCCAGTGATAAACGGTGTCGGTGATGTTGCTGATGTTGGTGGAACCGGCAACCTGTGCGGCGACCCACAGACCAAGCAGCAGCATCGGTTCAACCAACACGCCAAGCATCGCTTCACGGCTCGCGCCGATAGCGGTAAACGGGCTACCAGTATCCAGACCAGAAATGGCAAAGAAGAAACGCGCGATGGCGAAGAGATACAGTAAGGTGATCAAATCGCCCAGTTGCGGCAGCGGAGAGCCGACGGTCACCACCGGCAGCGCAGTGGCGATAGTCAGCATGACGCCCACCATCACATACGGCGTCAGGCGGAACACCCAGCCGGAGGCATCCGGGCCAACGCTCTGGCGGCCCAGCAGTTTGATAATGTCGCGATACTCCTGCAACACGCCCGGCCCGCGACGGTTATGCAGACGGGCACGCGCCACACGGGTAATACCGGAGAGCAGCGGCGCAACGGCAAATAGCACCAGCGCCTGAATTAACGGATATAAAACACTCATTCTCAGGCTCCTCGTGAAACAATAATCACCACCAGCACCGCCAGTTCAACCAGCGCCATCCGGCGGAACAGCAACGCACTCCCCTCACACTGCCAGCCCGGCACCAGAGACACCGGATTCAGCCATTTGCGTAGTTTCAGCACCGGCGCAAACGCCTGTTTCACCGGCATGGCAAAACCGTGAGCGGTAATCACCATTGATTTTTCATGGTCGTAGCCGCACACCCAGGCCGCGCCGCGGGAACGCGACGGCAAACGATCGCCTTTGCAAATCGCCATAATGATGAATGGCAGCAGCGGGCAGGCAATCAGCAGCAACGTGATCATTGGTTGAGAAACGGTGGTGTTAGCAGGCTCCAGCGGCAGAGGTACAGCAGCAGAGAGCATCGGCAGTAGCCACGGCGCAGCAACACCGCCAATTACGCAGCAAATCGCCAGTGCCACTACGCTTACGCTCATCAGGAGCGGCGCACAGGTGGCGTTTTCGGCCTCTTTGGTACGCGGCGCGCCAAGGAAAGTGACGCCATAAACTTTCGCCATACACATCACCGCCAGCGCACCGGTAATTGCCAGACCCACGGCGAGCAGCGGCCCGAACAGACGGGCAACAAACGCGCCACTATTGCTCAGTTTGAAGAAGGATTGATAGATAACCCATTCCCCGGCAAAACCGTTCAGCGGCGGCAGCGCAGCCATTGCCATCAGCCCGACTAACATGGCGATGGAGATAACCGGCATTTTCTTGCCAATACCACCGAGTTTTTCGATATCGCGATGACCGGTACGGAACCAGACGCTCCCCGCACCAAGGAACAGTACGCTCTTGAACAGGCTATGGTTAAGCAGATGGTACAGACCACCAACCAGACCAAGGGCAATCAGCGCCGGTTGTTCGAGCGCGATACCCGTTACGCCAGCGCCCAGCCCCAGCAGGATAATGCCGATATTCTCCAGGGTGTGGTAAGCCAGCAGACGTTGGATATTATGTTCCATCAACGCATACAGACCGCCGACGAATGCGGTGATCATACCGAGCACCAGCAGCGCGATCCCCCACCACAGCGGTGCGTTACCGCCCAGCAGTGACAGGGTTAAAATGCCCAGCAGGCCAATTTTCATGACTACCGTAGAAAACAACGCGGCAGCTGGCGCAGAGGCGTTAGCATGTGCCTGTGGCACCCAGCCGTGCAGCGGAATAATCCCGGCCAGCAGGCCAAAGCCAATCACACCGAGCAGCCAGATATCGGAACCGAGCGGCAGCTGTTGCATACGCATATCCAGCAGGCGCAGATCCAGCGTGCCGTAACGCTGCCACAGCAGCCAGCAGGCAATCGCCAGCAGCAGAGTGCCAAGACGCCCCAGCGCAAACCACAGTTTGCCCTCTTTGCTGTTGCTGGTAAGGAACACCGCACACAGGGCCATGATTTCGGCCATTACCACGAACATGCCGAGGTTGCTGGCGATGACGGCACAGACGGCGGCAGCCATCAACATATTGATCTGCAAGCCGTTGCATTTCACCTGCGCGTGGCGATGCCAGTCAATGTTGTAGAGGCTGACAAACAGACCGCACAGACCGAGCGTAATCAGCCAAATCGCGTTAAGCGGAGAGATTTGCACATCGTAGCTTACCAGCGACAGCGCACCGCTCACGCCAACCGCGCCAGTCAGCACAGTGAAGCCCGCGGCTGCCGTATACAGGCTACCCACCGCGCCGCCAATTCCGGCTATCCAGCCACTTAGCGCTTTTTGAAAAGAAAAGAGAAATGCCAGAACAGCGGCGGCGACAAACCACGCCACGCCGCTATTGATCAGGGAAATTGCGCTCATTTAGCCTCTCCACTTTGAGCCTGCTGAAACAAGGTGAGATCGCCAAAGTCCGTATTAAAAGTCAGCTCACGCTTACGTTTGCTGACGCGTGCGATATCGGTGTTATCCACCAGATGCAGGGCTTTAGTCGGGCACATCCGCACGCAGGCCGGACCTTGTTCATCAAAGCTACAAAGGTCACATTTGACGGCGATCGCGCGAATACCTGGCACCCAGTCAAGCAATGTGCTGACACGCGCCGGAGCAGGCGGTGCCGGTGGCGCTTTCGGGGTATTGGCGTTTGCCGGAATATCCAGCGGACGGCTGCCGGAAAATTCAATTGCGCCAAACGGGCAGGCGATGCCACACAGTTTGCAGCTTACGCACAAGCTTTCATTCAGCTGCACGGCACCATCAACACGAGTGATGGCGTTAACCGGGCAGACCGTTGCACAGGGTGCATCTTCACAGTGGTGACAGAGCTGCGGCGCAGATTCTTTTTCATTGAGCATCACTCTCAGGCGCGGCATTGATTGCAAGCCGTGCTGGCGATGCGTCTCTGAACAGGCGGCCTCACAGGTGTGGCAGCCGATACAGAGCGTGGAGTCAGCAATTACAAAACGATTCACCAGGCATTCCTCAGGTGATTGTCATTTTTGACGAAAACATGCCGATGAAATGTCATTTTCGACACTCATCGACACGCCCATCCCCAAACAGGCGTAACGCCTGCAAAACGGGCAAAGCCTCAGCTCATGCTGCCGGGCTTTGTCCCTTTACCAGTTGGCTTAAATTCACCGGCACATTGTTTTCAATAGCGGTATATAAGCTGTCGTAAACGCCAGCGATTTTTTCGAGATAGTGTTCCAGAACCTGTTCGCGATCGCGGATGTTGACCTTGCCATCAATCATGCCGTCAATGCTCAGTTGCGCCTGCGCAATCCGCTGTTTGTCTTCGCCATCTTTTGTTTCGACGTAATACTCGATGGTGTGGCTGTTAAAGCCATCCGCCAGGGTGACGTAAATGCGAAAATGTTCAAAAAGGACGAAACAGAGTTCTTTGTCCGGCGCGCAGCTCATGGCGTGATGCAGGCGCGCTTTCGATAACGTGATCCCCTGAACCAGCGAATTGCAGTAGATGTGCCACTGGTCCTGTAGGCGACGATGCCGCTGTGCGATGTAATCGGCTTTCTCGCTTATTTCCCAAATAGTCATTGTCAGGTTACCCGTTTAACAGAGATGCCAGCTTTAAGCATTTTCTGTGCCAACTTTTAATTCATTGTTATTAAATCGATTTCTAAGCTAAAGATGAATTTTGTCGCCGTGTCGACGTGTCATTTCGACATCATCGACATTATTCACCGCAGGGATAATCAACACTGGCACAATTATTGCTTGTAGCTGGCAATAGTTAATGGGAGGCGATATGCACGAAATAACCCTCTGCCAACGGGCACTGGAATTGATCGAACAGCAGGCCGCAAAACACGGCGCAAAACGCGTAACTGGGGTCTGGCTCAAAATTGGCGCATTTTCTTGTGTCGAAACCAGCTCTCTTGCCTTTTGTTTTGATCTGGTTTGCCGCGGCAGCGTGGCGGAAGGTTGTAAACTGCACCTCGAAGAACAAGAGGCCGAATGCTGGTGTGAAACATGCCAACAGTATGTGACGCTACTGACCCAGCGCGTCCGCCGCTGTCCACTGTGTCATGGTGACATGCTACAGATTGTGGCAGACGACGGTTTACAGATTCGGCGGATAGAAATAGACCAGGAGTGAGCGATGTGTACAACATGCGGTTGCGGTGAAGGCAACCTCTATATTGAGGGTGATGAACATAACCCTCATTCCGCGTTTCGTAGCGCGCCATTTGCCCCGGCGGCACGCCCGAAGATGAAAATCACCGGCATTAAAGCGCCTGAATTTACCCCCAGCCAGACTGAAGAAGGCGACCTGCATTACGGTCATGGCGAAGCGGGCACTCACGCGCCGGGCATGAGCCAGCGTCGGATGCTGGAAGTCGAAATTGACGTGCTGGACAAAAATAACCGTCTGGCTGAACGCAACCGCGCGCGCTTTGCTGCCCGCAAGCAACTGGTGCTCAACCTGGTTTCCAGCCCTGGTTCCGGTAAAACCACCCTGCTGACGGAAACTTTAATGCGCCTGAAAGACAGCGTTCCGTGCGCGGTTATTGAAGGTGACCAGCAAACCGTGAACGATGCCGCACGCATTCGCGCTACCGGCACCCCAGCGATTCAGGTGAACACCGGTAAAGGCTGCCATCTTGACGCACAGATGATTGCCGACGCCGCGCCGCGCCTGCCACTGGACGATAACGGTATTCTGTTTATCGAAAACGTCGGTAACCTCGTTTGCCCGGCCAGCTTCGATCTCGGTGAAAAACACAAAGTGGCGGTGCTTTCCGTTACCGAAGGTGAAGACAAACCGCTGAAATATCCGCACATGTTTGCCGCCGCCTCGCTGATGCTGCTCAACAAAGTTGACTTGCTGCCGTATCTCAACTTTGACGTTGAGAAGTGCATCGCCTGCGCCCGCGAAGTCAATCCAGAAATTGAAATCATCCTTATTTCCGCCACCAGCGGCGAAGGGATGGACCAGTGGCTGAACTGGCTGGAGACACAGCGATGTGCATAGGCGTTCCCGGCCAGATCCGCACCATTGACGGCAACCAGGCGAAAGTCGACGTCTGCGGCATTCAGCGCGATGTCGATTTAACGTTAGTCGGCAGCTGCGATGAAAACGGTCAGCCACGCGTGGGCCAGTGGGTACTGGTTCACGTTGGCTTTGCCATGAGCGTAATTAATGAAGCCGAAGCACGCGACACTCTCGACGCCTTACAAAACATGTTTGACGTTGAGCCAGATGTCGGCGCGCTGTTGTATGGCGAGGAAAAATAATGCGTTTTGTTGATGAATATCGCGCGCCGGAACAGGTAATGCAGTTAATTGAGCATCTGCGCGAACGTGCTTCACATCTCTCTTACACCGCCGAACGCCCTCTGCGGATTATGGAAGTGTGTGGCGGTCATACCCACGCCATTTTTAAATTCGGCCTCGACCAGTTGCTACCGGAAAACGTTGAGTTTATCCACGGTCCGGGTTGCCCGGTGTGCGTACTGCCAATGGGTAGAATCGACACCTGCGTGGAGATTGCCAGCCATCCGGAAGTCATCTTCTGTACCTTTGGCGATGCCATGCGCGTACCAGGGAAACAGGGGTCGCTGTTGCAGGCAAAAGCACGCGGTGCCGATGTGCGCATCGTTTACTCGCCAATGGATGCGTTAAAACTGGCGCAGGAGAATCCAACCCGCAAAGTGGTGTTCTTCGGCTTAGGTTTTGAAACCACCATGCCGACCACCGCCATCACGTTGCAACAGGCAAAAGCCCGCGATGTGCAGAATTTTTACTTCTTCTGCCAGCACATTACGCTCATCCCAACACTGCGCAGTTTACTTGAAGAGCCGGATAACGGTATCGACGCGTTTCTTGCGCCCGGTCACGTTAGTATGGTTATCGGCACTGATGCCTATAATTTTATCGCCAGCGATTTTCATCGTCCGCTGGTGGTCGCTGGTTTCGAACCCCTTGATCTACTGCAAGGCGTGGTGATGCTGGTGGAGCAGAAAATAGCGGCCCATAGCAAGGTAGAGAATCAGTATCGTCGGGTGGTGCCGGATGCCGGTAACCTGCTGGCGCAACAGGCAATTGCTGATGTGTTCTGTGTCAACGGCGACAGTGAATGGCGCGGCTTAGGCGTGATTGAATCTTCTGGCGTGCACCTGACGCCGGATTATCAACGATTCGATGCCGAAGCACATTTCCGCCCGGCACCGCAGCAGGTCTGCGATGACCCGCGTGCGCGTTGTGGCGAAGTCTTGACGGGCAAATGTAAGCCGCATCAATGCCCGCTGTTTGGTAACACCTGTAATCCTCAAACCGCGTTTGGTGCGCTGATGGTTTCCTCCGAAGGAGCGTGCGCCGCGTGGTATCAGTATCGTCAGCAGGAGAGTGAAGCGTGAATAATATCCAACTCGCCCACGGCAGCGGCGGCCAGGCGATGCAGCAATTAATCAACAGCCTGTTTATGGAAGCCTTTGCCAACCCGTGGCTGGCAGAGCAGGAAGATCAGGCCCGTCTTGATTTGGCACAGCTGGTAGCGGAAGGCGACCGTCTGGCGTTCTCCACCGACAGTTACGTCATTGACCCGCTGTTCTTTCCTGGCGGTAATATCGGCAAGCTGGCGATTTGCGGCACCGCCAATGACGTTGCGGTCAGTGGCGCAATTCCGCGCTATCTCTCCTGTGGCTTTATCCTCGAAGAAGGATTGCCGATGGAGACACTGAAAGCCGTAGTGACCAGCATGGCAGAAACCGCCCGCGCGGCAGGCATTGCCATCGTTACTGGCGATACCAAAGTGGTACAGCGCGGCGCGGCAGATAAACTGTTTATCAACACCGCTGGCATGGGCGCAATTCCGGCGAATATTCACTGGGGCGCACAGACGCTAACCGCAGGCGATGTATTGCTGGTTAGCGGTACACTCGGCGACCATGGGGCGACTATCCTTAACCTGCGTGAGCAACTAGGGCTGGATGGAGAACTGGTCAGCGACTGCGCGGTGCTGACGCCGCTTATTCAGACGCTGCGTGACATTCCCGGCGTGAAAGCGCTGCGTGATGCCACCCGTGGTGGTGTAAACGCGGTGGTTCATGAGTTCGCGGCAGCCTGCGGTTGTGGTATTGAACTTTCAGAAGCGGCACTGCCGGTTAAACCTGCTGTGCGCGGCGTTTGCGAACTGCTGGGACTGGACGCCCTTAACTTTGCCAACGAAGGCAAACTGGTGATCGCCGTTGAACGCAACGCAGCAGAGCAAGTGCTGGCGGCGTTACATTCCCATCCATTGGGAAAAGATGCGGCGCTGATTGGCGAAGTAGTAGAACGTAAAGGTGTTCGTCTTGCCGGTCTGTATGGCGTGAAACGAACCCTCGATCTACCGCACGCCGAACCGCTTCCGCGTATATGCTAATAAAATTCTAAATCTCCTATAGTTAGTCAATGACCTTTTGCACCGCTTTGCGGTGCTTTCCTGGAAGAACAAAATGTCATATACACCGATGAGTGATCTCGGACAGCAAGGGTTGTTCGACATCACTCGGACACTATTGCAGCAGCCCGATCTGGCCTCGCTGTGTGAGGCTCTTTCGCAACTGGTAAAGCGTTCTGCGCTCGCCGACAACGCGGCGATTGTGTTGTGGCAAGCGCAGACTCAACGTGCGTCTTATTACGCGTCGCGTGAAAAAGACACCCCCATTAAATATGAAGACGAAACTGTTCTGGCACACGGTCCGGTACGCAGCATTTTGTCGCGCCCTGATACGCTGCATTGCAGTTACGAAGAATTTTGTGAAACCTGGCCGCAGCTGGCCACAGGTGGGCTATACCCCAAATTTGGTCACTATTGCCTGATGCCACTGGCGGCGGAAGGGCATATTTTTGGTGGCTGTGAATTTATTCGTTATGACGATCGCCCCTGGAGCGAAAAAGAGTTCAATCGTCTGCAAACATTTACGCAGATCGTTTCTGTCGTCACCGAACAAATCCAGAGCCGCGTCGTTAACAATGTCGACTACGAGTTGCTATGCCGGGAACGCGATAACTTCCGCATCCTGGTTGCCATTACCAACGCGGTGCTTTCCCGCCTAGATATGGACGAACTGGTCAGCGAAGTCGCCAAAGAAATCCACTACTACTTCGACATTGACGATATCAGCATCGTCTTACGCAGCCACCGTAAAAACAAACTCAACATCTACTCCACTCACTATCTTGATAAACAGCATCCCGCTCACGAACAGAGCGAAGTCGATGAAGCCGGAACCCTCACCGAACGCGTCTTCAAAAGTAAAGAGATGCTGTTGATTAATCTCCACGAGCGGGACGATTTAGCCCCCTATGAACGCATGTTGTTCAACACCTGGGGCAACCAGATTCAAACCTTGTGCCTGTTACCGCTGATGTCTGGCGACACCATGCTGGGCGTGCTAAAACTGGCGCAATGCGAAGAGAAAGTCTTTACCACTACCAATCTGAATTTACTGCGCCAGATTGCCGAACGTGTGGCAATCGCTGTCGATAACGCCCTCGCCTATCAGGAAATTCATCGTCTGAAAGAACGGCTGGTTGATGAAAACCTCGCCCTGACCGAGCAGCTCAACAATGTTGATAGTGAATTTGGCGAGATTATTGGCCGCAGCGAAGCCATGTACAGCGTACTTAAACAAGTGGAAATGGTGGCGCAAAGTGACAGTACCGTTCTGATCCTCGGTGAAACTGGTACAGGTAAAGAGCTGATTGCCCGCGCGATCCATAATCTCAGTGGGCGTAATAATCGCCGCATGGTCAAAATGAACTGCGCGGCGATGCCTGCCGGATTGCTGGAAAGCGATCTATTTGGTCATGAGCGTGGGGCTTTTACCGGTGCCAGCGCTCAGCGCATTGGTCGTTTTGAACTGGCCGATAAAAGCTCACTATTCCTCGATGAAGTGGGCGATATGCCGCTGGAGTTACAGCCGAAGTTGCTGCGTGTATTACAGGAACAGGAGTTTGAACGTCTCGGCAGCAACAAAATCATTCAGACGGACGTACGTTTAATTGCCGCGACTAACCGCGATCTGAAAAAAATGGTCGCCGACCGAGAGTTCCGTAGCGATCTCTATTACCGTCTGAACGTATTCCCGATCCACCTGCCGCCACTACGCGAGCGTCCGGAAGATATTCCGCTGCTGGCGAAAGCCTTTACCTTCAAAATTGCCCGTCGTCTGGGGCGCAATATCGACAGCATTCCTGCCGAGACGCTGCGCATCCTGAGCAACATGGAATGGCCGGGCAACGTGCGTGAGCTGGAAAACGTCATTGAGCGCGCGGTATTGCTAACACGCGGCAACGTGCTGCAGCTGTCATTGCCAGATATTGCTTTACCAGAACCTGAAACGCCGCCTGCCGCAACGGTTGTCGCCCAGGAGGGCGAAGATGAATATCAGTTGATTGTTCGCGTGCTGAAAGAAACAAACGGCGTGGTTGCCGGGCCTAAAGGCGCTGCGCAACGTCTGGGGCTGAAACGCACGACTCTGCTGTCACGGATGAAGCGAATGGGAATTGATAAATCGGCATTGATTTAACAGATGTGGTTATACTCGATCAACATTCAATGAAAGGAGGCAGTATGGCAGTTTCAGCAAGAAATCAATTAACCGGAACAGTTAGCGCAGTAGCAATGGGCGCGGTGAATGATGAAGTAGAACTGACGCTGGCAGGTGGTGCAAAGCTGGTGGCAATTGTGACTCACAGCAGCCAGCAAGCGCTGGGTCTGGCGAAAGGGAAAGAAGCGATTGCCCTGATTAAAGCCCCGTGGGTCACGCTGGCAACGGAAGACTGTGGACTGAAATTCTCTGCTCGCAACCAGTTTGTTGGCAGCGTGTCGACAATCACCGAAGGCGCAGTGAACGCCACTGTCCATATCAAAACGGATGCGGGTTTTGAAATTGTGGCAGTGGTAACAAATGAAAGTCAGGATGAAATGAAACTCACCACTGGCTCGCGCGTTATTGCATTGATCAAAGCATCAGCCATCCTGATTGCCACCAAAGCGTAAGCGCCGTATTTGCCGGAGAGTATGGCTCTCCGGCAGATTTATTTCTTTGGACGATATTTTTCTGGCAACTCCGGCACCGGACGCTTGTCATCAATGAGATGACGCACGGTTAAGATCGGATGACGCCACAGCATTCTCGGCCCGGCCCAACGCATAATCTGTTTCATCTCTTCACGCTTTGCAGGCTGGTAACAGTGCACCGGACACTGCTTACAGGCTGGTTTCTCTTCGCCGAACACACATTTATCCAGCCGCTTTTGCGCGTAAGCAAACAACGCCTCGTAATGCTCCGGCTCCGCTGACGCCTGCGGGCATTTCGCTTGATAAAGATCGATCATTTTTTTAATCGTCAGTTTTTCACGAGAGATACGCTTGCCGGACATGCTGCCTCCATACTCTTAAGGTGCATTTATATTACAACTTAATTTTAAAGGGGACTATGTCTCTGAAGGAGGAGGTTTCTTCAACCGACGAATTTGGCGATCTTGTTTCATCGTCATCACGCAAAAGCTGCAAAGCAGCATTTTTCGCGGAACCGACATCAAGAACTCACCTTTCGCGTCTTCCCCTGAAATGATTAACTCCGGTATCATGTGCGCCTTATGTGATTACAACGAAAATAAAAACCATCACACTACATTTAACATCAGGGAGCCGGACTTAACCCCATGAGTACAATAGAAAATTTCGACGCCCATACGCCCATGATGCAGCAGTATCTCAAGCTGAAAGCCCAGCATCCCGAGATCCTGCTGTTTTACCGGATGGGCGACTTTTATGAACTGTTTTATGACGACGCAAAACGGGCGTCGCAACTGCTGGATATTTCACTGACCAAACGCGGTGCTTCAGCGGGAGAGCCAATCCCGATGGCGGGGATTCCCTACCATGCGGTGGAAAACTACCTCGCCAAACTGGTGAATCAGGGCGAATCCGTCGCTATTTGTGAACAGATTGGCGATCCGGCGACCAGCAAAGGGCCGGTTGAGCGCAAAGTTGTCCGTATCGTTACGCCGGGCACCATCAGCGATGAAGCGCTGTTGCAGGAACGTCAGGACAACCTGCTGGCGGCTATCTGGCAGGACAGTAAAGGTTTCGGCTACGCAACGCTGGATATCAGTTCCGGTCGTTTTCGCCTGAGCGAACCGGCAGACCGCGAAACGATGGCGGCAGAACTGCAACGTACGAATCCAGCGGAATTACTGTATGCGGAAGATTTCGCCGAGATGTCGCTGATTGAAGGTCGCCGCGGCCTGCGTCGTCGCCCGCTGTGGGAGTTTGAAATCGACACCGCTCGCCAGCAATTGAACCTGCAATTTGGCACCCGAGATCTGATCGGTTTTGGTGTGGAGAACGCACCACGCGGACTTTGTGCTGCCGGTTGTCTGTTGCAGTATGCGAAAGATACCCAACGCACGACCCTGCCGCATATTCGTTCTATCACTATGGAACGTCAGCAGGACAGCATCATTATGGATGCCGCGACGCGTCGTAACCTGGAAATTACTCAGAACCTGGCCGGCGGTGCGGAAAATACGCTGGCTTCAGTGCTCGACTGCACTGTAACGCCGATGGGTAGTCGTATGCTGAAACGCTGGCTGCATATGCCAGTGCGCGATACCCGCGTGTTGCTTGAGCGCCAGCAAACTATTGGCGCATTGCAGGATTTCACCGCCGAGTTACAGCCGGTACTGCGTCAGGTGGGCGACCTGGAACGTATTCTGGCGCGTCTGGCGTTGCGTACCGCTCGCCCACGCGATCTGGCCCGTATGCGTCACGCTTTCCAGCAACTGCCGGAGTTGCGTGCGCAGTTAGAAAATGTCGATAGTGCACCGGTACAAGCGCTGCGTGAGAAGATGGGCGAGTTTGCCGAACTGCGCGACCTGCTGGAGCGAGCAATCATCGACACGCCGCCGGTGCTGGTACGCGACGGTGGTGTTATTGCGACTGGTTATAACGAAGAACTGGATGAATGGCGTGCGCTGGCCGACGGCGCGACCGATTATCTGGAACGTCTGGAAGTCCGCGAGCGTGAACGTACCGGCCTGGACACGCTGAAAGTTGGCTTTAATGCGGTGCACGGCTACTACATTCAAATCAGCCGTGGGCAAAGCCATCTGGCACCAATCAACTACATGCGTCGCCAGACGCTGAAAAACGCCGAGCGCTACATCATTCCAGAGCTAAAAGAGTACGAAGATAAAGTTCTCACCTCAAAAGGCAAAGCACTGGCTCTGGAAAAACAACTTTATGAAGAGCTGTTCGACCTGCTGTTGCCGCATCTGGAAGCGTTGCAACAGAGCGCGAGCGCGCTGGCGGAACTCGACGTGCTGGTGAACCTGGCGGAACGGGCCTATACCCTGAACTATACCTGCCCGACCTTCATTGATAAACCTGGCATTCGTATTACCGAAGGTCGCCATCCGGTAGTTGAACAAGTACTGAATGAGCCGTTTATCGCTAACCCGCTGAACCTGTCGCCGCAGCGTCGCATGTTGATCATTACCGGTCCGAACATGGGCGGTAAAAGTACCTATATGCGCCAGACCGCGTTGATTGCGCTGATGGCGTATATCGGCAGCTACGTACCGGCGCAAAAAGTCGAGATTGGCCCGATTGACCGTATCTTTACCCGCGTAGGTGCCGCGGATGATCTGGCTTCCGGGCGTTCAACCTTTATGGTGGAGATGACCGAAACCGCCAATATTTTACATAACGCCACCGAATATAGTCTGGTGTTGATGGATGAGATCGGGCGTGGAACGTCTACTTACGATGGTCTGTCGCTGGCGTGGGCATGTGCGGAAAATCTGGCAAATAAGATCAAAGCGTTGACGCTGTTTGCTACCCACTATTTCGAGCTGACCCAGTTACCGGAGAAAATGGAAGGCGTCGCCAACGTGCATCTCGATGCACTGGAGCACGGCGACACCATTGCCTTTATGCATAGCGTGCAGGATGGCGCAGCGAGCAAAAGCTACGGCCTGGCGGTTGCAGCTCTGGCGGGTGTGCCAAAAGAGGTTATTAAGCGCGCACGGCAAAAACTGCGTGAGCTGGAAAGCATTTCGCCGAACGCCGCTGCTACGCAAGTGGATGGTACACAAATGTCTTTGCTGTCCGTACCGGAAGAAACTTCGCCTGCGGTCGAGGCACTGGAAAACCTCGACCCGGATTCATTGACTCCGCGTCAGGCGCTGGAGTGGATTTATCGCTTGAAGAGTCTGGTGTAATAATAATTCCCAATAGCCTTTTGCTATCGGGAATATTAACAACAACTGACGAATCAAATAAAAATACCCTGTATAATAGGAAAGCTTATTTTACAGGGTAAAACCATGCCATCTACACGCTACCAAAAAATCAACGCCCATCACTATCGCCATATATGGACCGTTGGTGATATTCATGGTGACTATCAATTATTACAATCCCGCTTACATCAACTCTCTTTTTGCCCTGAAACCGACTTACTTATTTCGGTAGGCGATAACATCGATCGTGGGCCCGAGAGTCTTAACGTGCTGCGCCTGTTAAACCAGCCCTGGTTTATCTCCGTCAAAGGCAACCACGAAGCGATGGCGCTTGATGCATTCGAAACTGGCGATGGAAATATGTGGCTTGCCAGCGGTGGTGACTGGTTTTTCGATTTAAATGATTCAGAGCAACAAGAGGCAATAGATCTGTTGCTGAAATTCCATCACCTTCCACATATTATTGAAATCACTAACGACACCATAAAATATGTCATCGCACATGCAGATTATCCGGGGAAGGAGTATCAGTTTGGCAAAGAAATAGCGGAGAGCGAATTACTCTGGCCTGTTGATCGTGTGCAGAAATCACTTAATAGCGAATTACAAAAAATAAACGGCGCCGACTTCTTTATATTTGGTCATATGATGTTTGATAACATTCAGACGTTCGCTAACCAGATTTATATAGATACCGGATCGCCGAAAAGCGGGCGGCTGTCATTTTATAAAATAAAGTAGTCTCATGCTTCTTCTGTGAAGCATGAGTAACCCGGCGTTATTGCAGGTCATTATTCATTTTTCGCTACCAGCAAAGAGAGATCCAGCTTCGCCAGCGCGCGGCTGGCACTCTCCGGCAGACCATCGTCAGTAATGATCTGATCAAACTCGCTTAATGGTAACGCCAGCCATGTCGCCACCTGTCCATATTTCGTCGCATCACAGACCAAAACTCGCTGGCGGCTGGCACTGGCAATCGCCCGTTTCACCGTGACTTTATCTTCTGCTGGCGTAGAGATCCCCCGCACACTCCATGACGATGCAGAAATAAAAGCCTGATCAATCATCAGGCTACGCAGCATGGTCGCAGCGGCTTCCCCAACACAGGAACGGTTTTCCCGACACACTGCGCCGCCAGTGTGAATAATTGTGCAATTACTGTTGTCGAGCAAGTAGTCCGCAATAACGAAGTCGTTAGTAACCACTGTGAGTGGCTCCATGTGAATCAGATGCTGTGCAATCGCTAACGTGGTCGTTCCCGCATCCAGATAGATACAACGTCCCGGCTGAACAAGACTTGCCGCCAGCTTGCCAATAGCCGCTTTTTGCGTCATTGCCAGCGCAGTTTTTACCTGATGAGAAGGTTCATACGCCACGCGTCCCGGAGACTGGACGCCTCCGGACACCAGCACAACGGCTCCCTGCTGCTCCAGTTTTTGTAAATCCCGACGAATAGTCATATGTGACACATTCATTCTGTCCGTTAGTTCAGCAATACTGACAATGCCTTTTTCAGCTACCATCTCAAGGATGATTTGGCGACGCTCTACGGGTATCAACTTTTGCTCCTTCCTTTGTCCTGCGGACATTCTACGCTATTTGCCTGCGAAACGTGCGCGGCGCAACTAACGCTTAGTTCACATAAAATAACACACAATGTTAATTTTTGTGAATCAGCTCACCATATCGTTATCTTTCCGCGCTTATATTCACAACATCAAACAAAATATCACTTAAATTAACAAGGAGAGCAGATGAAAACGGGATCGGAGTTTCATGTCGGTATCGTTGGCTTAGGGTCAATGGGAATGGGAGCAGCACTGTCATGTGTCCGCGCAGGTCTTTCTACCTGGGGCGCAGACCTGAACAGCAATGCCTGCGCTACGTTGAAAGAGGCTGGTGCTTGCGGAGTTTCTGATAACGCCGCGACGTTTGCCGAAAAACTGGACGCTCTGCTGGTGCTGGTGGTCAATGCGACCCAGGTTAAACAGGTGCTGTTTGGTGAAAAAGGCGTTGCACAACATCTGAAACCCGGTACGGCAGTAATGGTTTCTTCCACTATCGCTAGTGCTGATGCGCAAGAAATTGCTACCGCTCTGGCTGGATTCGGTCTGGAAATGCTGGATGCGCCGGTTTCTGGTGGTGCGGTAAAAGCCGCTAATGGTGAAATGACTGTCATGGCCTCCGGTAGCGATATTGCCTTTGAACGACTGGCACCCGTGCTGGAAGCCGTTGCCGGAAAAGTTTATCGCATCGGTTCAGAACCGGGACTGGGTTCGACCGTAAAAATTATCCACCAGTTGTTAGCGGGCGTACATATTGCTGCCGGAGCCGAAGCGATGGCGCTTGCAGCCCGTGCGGGGATCCCGCTGGATGTGATGTATGACGTCGTGACCAATGCCGCCGGAAATTCATGGATGTTCGAAAACCGGATGCGTCATGTGGTGGATGGCGATTACACCCCGCATTCAGCCGTCGATATTTTTGTTAAGGATCTTGGTCTGGTTGCCGATACCGCCAAAGCCCTGCACTTCCCGCTGCCATTGGCCTCAACAGCATTGAATATGTTCACCAGCGCCAGTAACGCGGGTTACGGGAAAGAAGACGATAGCGCAGTTATCAAGATTTTCTCTGGCATCACTCTACCGGGAGCGAAATCATGATCAAGATTGGCGTTATCGCCGATGATTTTACCGGCGCGACGGATATCGCCAGTTTTCTGGTGGAAAACGGTCTACCAACGGTACAAATTAACGGTGTTCCAACAGGTAAAATGCCGGAAGCAATCGACGCACTGGTGATCAGCCTGAAAACGCGCTCCTGTCCGGTGGTTGAAGCCACACAGCAATCACTGGCGGCTCTGAGCTGGTTGCAACAGCAAGGTTGCAAACAGATCTATTTCAAATACTGCTCTACTTTCGACAGTACGGCGAAAGGGAATATCGGCCCGGTTACCGATGCATTAATGGATGCTCTCGACACGCCGTTTACGGTCTTCTCTCCGGCCCTGCCAGTCAACGGACGTACGGTTTATCAGGGGTATTTGTTCGTAATGAATCAACTGCTGGCCGAATCCGGAATGCGCCATCACCCGGTAAATCCCATGACCGACAGCTATCTTCCCCGTCTGGTTGAAGCGCAATCCACAGGGCGCTGCGGCGTCGTTTCAGCACATGTTTTCGAACAAGGTGTGAAAGCCGTTCGTCAGGAGCTGGCTCGCTTACAGCAAGAGGGCTATCGCTACGCGGTGCTTGATGCGCTGACCGAACACCATCTGGAAATTCAGGGGGAAGCCTTGCGCGATGCCCCACTGGTAACGGGCGGTTCTGGTCTGGCGATTGGCCTGGCCCGGCAGTGGGCGCAAGAAAACGGTAACCAGGCTCGCGAAGCAGGGCGTCCGCTCGCTGGGCGCGGCGTAGTGCTCTCCGGTTCATGCTCTCAAATGACCAACCGCCAGGTGGCACATTACCGTCAAATTGCACCAGCCCGTGAGGTTGATGTGGCACGCTGCCTCTCAACCGAAACTCTGGCCGCTTATGCACACGAACTGGCAGAGTGGGTTCTGGGCCAGGAAAGTGTACTTGCTCCACTGGTTTTTGCCACCGCAAGCACTGACGCATTGGCAGCAATTCAACAGCAATACGGTGCACAAAAAGCCAGTCAGGCAGTGGAAACACTGTTTTCTCAACTAGCGGCGCGGTTAGCAGCGGAAGGCGTGACACGCTTTATTGTCGCAGGCGGTGAGACCTCCGGCGTAGTCACACAGAGCCTGGGCATAAAAGGGTTTCATATTGGCCCAACCATTTCCCCTGGCGTGCCGTGGGTAAACGCACTGGATAAGCCTGTCTCACTCGCCCTTAAATCTGGCAACTTCGGTGATGAAGCCTTTTTTTCACGAGCCCAAAGAGAGTTTTTATCATGAGCGATTTCGCAAAAGTAGAGCAGTCTTTGCGAGAGGAGATGACGCGGATTGCCAGTTCATTCTTTCAGCGCGGATATGCAACCGGTTCGGCTGGCAATCTGTCGCTGCTTTTACCTGACGGGAATTTACTGGCGACACCGACAGGTTCATGCTTGGGCAATCTCGATCCGCAGCGGCTTTCCAAAGTCACCGCGGATGGCGAATGGTTAAGTGGTGACAAACCCTCGAAAGAGGTGCTCTTTCATCTGGCGCTGTACCGCAACAATCCGCGCTGTAAAGCGGTAGTGCATTTGCACAGTACGTGGTCGACGGCGCTTTCCTGCCTGGAAGGGCTGGACAGCAATAACGTTATTCGGCCGTTCACACCATACGTGGTGATGCGGATGGGAAACGTCCCGCTGGTGCCCTATTACCGACCGGGCGATAAACGCATCGCACAGGATCTGGCGGAACTGGCAGCAGACAATCAGGCTTTTTTACTGGCAAATCATGGCCCAGTGGTTTGCGGTGAAAGCCTGCAAGAAGCCGCCAACAATATGGAAGAGCTGGAGGAAACGGCAAAGCTGATTTTTATTCTCGGTGACCGCCCGATCCGTTATCTGACCGCAGGTGAAATTGCGGAATTAAGGAGTTAATGCAATGCCTCGTTTTGCAGCTAATTTATCCATGATGTTCACCGAAGTGCCTTTTATTGAACGCTTCGCCGCAGCGCGAAAAGCCGGGTTCGATGCTGTGGAGTTTCTGTTTCCCTATGGCTACTCCCCCCAGCAAATCCAGCAGCAACTGGTGCAAAACCATCTGACACTGGCGCTGTTCAATACCGCTCCCGGAGATATTAATGCGGGAGAATGGGGATTATCCGCCCTTCCCGGACGTGAGCACGAAGCACGCGCAGACATCGACCTGGCACTGGAATATGCATTGGCGCTCAATTGTGAACAAGTCCATGTGATGGCAGGCGTCGTGCCCGCTGGCGAAGATGCTGAACGGTACCGGGCAGTATTTATTGATAATCTCCGCTACGCTGCCGACCGCTTTGCGCCACACGGCAAGCGAATATTGGTTGAAGCACTCAGCCCCGGCGTTAAGCCTCATTATCTCTTCTCCAGCCAGTATCAGGCACTGGCTATTGTTGAAGAGGTTGCGCGAGATAACGTGTTTATTCAACTGGATACTTTCCATGCGCAAAAAGTAGATGGCAACCTGACGCATTTAATCCGCGACTACGCCGGGAAATATGCGCACGTACAAATTGCCGGACTACCTGATCGACATGAACCGGACGATGGAGAAATCAACTATCCGTGGCTGTTCCGCCTGTTCGATGAAGTGGGATATCAGGGCTGGACCGGTTGTGAATACAAACCTCGTGGCCTCACCGAAAAAGGGCTTGGCTGGTTTGACGCCTGGCGCTAATTCGCTCAATCCCTAATTACAACGTACCCATACATCCCCCCATCTACGGATGGGGTAGGTTAACTATAACTTTCAGACAGGGTTTCCCATGTCCACAATTACATTGTTATGCATTGCGTTAGCTGGCGTAATCATGCTGTTGCTACTGGTCATCAAGGCAAAGGTACAACCATTCGTTGCTCTGCTCCTCGTCAGCCTGTTAGTCGCACTTGCGGCGGGTATACCGGCGGGCGAAGTGGGTAAAGTGATGATCGCCGGGATGGGCGGTGTGCTTGGTTCCGTCACTATTATTATTGGTCTGGGCGCTATGCTGGGGCGTATGATCGAACACTCTGGTGGTGCAGAGTCACTGGCTAATTATTTCAGTCGCAAGCTAGGTGACAAACGAACTATCGCTGCGCTGACTCTGGCAGCGTTCTTCCTCGGTATTCCCGTCTTCTTTGATGTCGGCTTTATTATTCTTGCGCCAATCATTTACGGTTTTGCCAAGGTTGCCAAAATATCACCACTCAAATTTGGCCTGCCTGTCGCTGGGATCATGCTCACTGTTCACGTGGCGGTACCGCCGCATCCAGGCCCTGTCGCCGCAGCGGGGTTACTCCACGCAGACATCGGCTGGCTAACCATCATCGGTATTGCGATTTCTATTCCCGTAGGGATTGTTGGCTACTTTGCAGCGAAAATAATCAATAAGCGCCAATATGCGATGTCGGTCGAGGTACTGGAACAGATGCAACTGGCTCCGGCCAGTGAGGAAGGCGCGACAAAATTAAGCGATAAAATAAATCCACCGGGCGTCGCGCTGGTCACCTCGCTAATTGTTATTCCTATCGCGATTATCATGGCGGGTACGGTTTCTGCAACACTGATGCCGCCTTCGCATCCCCTGCTTGGTACGCTACAGTTGATCGGCTCACCAATGGTAGCTCTAATGATTGCGCTGGTGCTGGCATTCTGGTTATTGGCTTTACGTCGCGGCTGGAGCCTACAACACACCAGCGACATTATGGGCTCTGCCCTTCCCACTGCGGCGGTAGTGATTTTGGTTACTGGTGCTGGAGGAGTATTTGGTAAAGTGCTGGTGGAATCGGGCGTCGGTAAAGCCCTTGCCAACATGTTACAAATGATTGACCTGCCTCTGTTACCAGCCGCATTTATTATTTCACTGGCGCTGCGTGCATCGCAGGGGTCAGCAACCGTAGCAATCCTGACAACCGGCGGGTTACTCTCAGAAGCGGTGATGGGATTAAATCCGATTCAGTGCGTATTGGTGACGCTGGCAGCCTGCTTTGGTGGGCTTGGCGCGTCACATATTAATGACTCAGGGTTCTGGATTGTGACCAAATATCTGGGGTTGTCGGTAGCAGACGGTCTGAAAACCTGGACAGTGTTAACGACCATTCTCGGTTTTACCGGATTCTTAATTACCTGGTGCGTATGGCTCGTCATCTAATAATCCAGATAAGATATGATGTATCGTTTAATTGCCTGATAAGGGTGTAATGTATGCCAATATTAACCTCGGTAATATCTCGCTACCGAGGTTAATTTTCACTTTGCAATATAATTACAGTCTCTTGCAAGTTGATTTTATCTTAGTAATAAGAACCGACCAATCTTATTGCCATTTCGATATTAGCAGGCATAGATGCGTCGTAGCCATACATATGGCCATATTTCGGACGTAATACTTCAGTTACTTTCTTAATAATTGCTTCGCGCTGGGCTCGCGCAAAATCAGCATGATTATTTGCCGTTTTATTCATAAATTTACCAAAACTTTCTTCTTTTCTGACTTTAATTGTCGTATCCCGAAGATCATTAAGAAACTGGCGTTGAAATTTAAAATCATCGTGTGAACCAATATTACCATGCCCGCCAATAAAATATTTCCAGTCAAGCATTTCAACCTGACGCAAATTACTGTCATGGTAAACCAACGTATCCGATACGGCGAAGCCCATCATCGGCAGTTGGTCAGGATTCAGGAGATCCGGGCTGTGAGCTACTTTTTCCTGTTTTAGCAACCATACAGAATGGTCGTCGGTATGTCCTGCTTTAACAAATCGGTGTAATTCAATGGTCTGCTTTTCAAATTTAAACTGGTCATCTTTTTTACTTAAAACCTGAGTGGCGACGGGTAAGCGACTGTTCATAAATTGCATTTTTTCAGCAGTGGCTTTACTGGCAATAATACGCAGATTCACGCCTTCTTTCTTCGCCTCATCGTTCCAAAATGGACTATCGCCAATGTGATCCACATGGTAATGAGAATAAACCAGCGCTGTTACGGGTAATGGAGTCACATCACGAATTGCCTGTAATAAATATTTACCGCGACCCTCCGGAGCATCAAACAGCAAAACCCTTTGTCTCTGACATAAAACGTAGTGGAATAAAAATAGCGTTGAACATAATAAGTTCTCTCGCCAATTTTTTGTAAAATATAAGGCTGAGACATATTTCTTTCAAAAAGGTTATTGAGTTTATCGCTTGGCGATATTATTTTTTCCGCTGAAGGTTCAACATAACTTGCATTAACTGTAGACGAATTTGCAGTCGAAATTTCCGTTTGAGCAAAAACACTACCAGATATAAGAGAAGAGGCTAGAATTGTATATATTTTAATGCCTTGCATACGTAGTCCTTTATTAATGTGTTGTTGATTTATAGCATCTCTGAACAGACTGTTATTTTAGATATTACTACGTTACGAGATTCATTTTTCTTCGAATATTATGTTTATCTCATTCAAAAAATATGTTCATCATTTGATGGTTTAAATAATATCTGCACGGCAGAATACTCTACATCTTTAAAACCTGCCTCAAAAAATCATTCATTAGTAAAAAGGATATTTATATGCAAAACATAGCTGTGGTTTATTATTCAGGATATGGTCACACTAAACTGGTTGCTGAAAAAGTGGCACAAGGCGCCCATGCAGATTTAATTTCGATTGATAACGAAGGAAATATCACTGAGCAGGAGTGGGAAAAACTGGACGCAGCCGATGCCATTATCTTCGGTGCTCCCACCTATATGGGCGGTGCGCCATGGCAATTCAAGAAATTTGCTGATGCCAGTTCCAAAGCGTGGTTTACACGTAAATGGCAGGATAAAGTCTTCGGGGGTTTCACCAACAGCGCCAGCCTGAATGGCGATAAACAAGTTACGCTGATCTATCTGCAAACGCTGGCTTCACAGCATGGCGGTCTGTGGGTGAGTTTAGGTCAGGCTCCTGCCAATGTGCTTGCGTCAACCAGGGAAGATGTAAACAATCTGGGCGGTTCAGTCGGTTTGCTGGTGCAATCTCCAGCCGATGCGGGTGCAGACCAAATCCCTACGGGCGATCTGGATACAGCCGTGAAATATGGTGAACGCGTGGCGACAATTACTGTGCGCTTAAAATGATGATTGCCAAATGTGACGCTGACGCGTCTATCCGGTCTTCTACATCTAAAAAGTGCCGTCCCCTGGTCAGTCAGATAAAGTTTTAACGCTGTATCCGATAACAGTTCAACATGTACCATGTACCAAAAAAAAGGCCAGCCTCGCTTGAGACTGGCCTTTCTGACAGATGCTTACTTATTCGCGGAACAGCGCTTCGATATTCAGCCCCTGCGTTTGCAGGATTTCGCGCAAACGGCGCAGGCCTTCAACCTGAATCTGGCGAACACGTTCACGGGTGAGGCCAATTTCACGACCTACATCTTCCAGTGTTGCCGCTTCGTACCCCAGCAAACCGAATCGACGTGCCAGCACTTCACGCTGTTTGGCGTTCAGCTCGAACAGCCATTTGACGATGCTCTGCTTCATATCGTCATCTTGCGTGGTATCTTCCGGACCATTCTCTTTTTCATCGGCCAGGATGTCCAGCAACGCTTTTTCGGAATCACCACCCAGCGGGGTGTCTACCGAGGTAATGCGCTCGTTAAGACGAAGCATACGGCTGACGTCATCAACTGGCTTATCCAGTTGCTCTGCGATCTCTTCCGCACTTGGTTCGTGGTCCAGCTTATGGGACAACTCACGTGCGGTTCGCAGGTAAACGTTCAGCTCCTTTACGATGTGAATCGGCAAACGAATAGTACGGGTTTGGTTCATAATCGCCCGTTCGATCGTCTGGCGAATCCACCAGGTTGCGTATGTTGAGAAGCGGAAACCACGTTCCGGGTCAAACTTCTCTACCGCGCGGATCAGCCCCAGGTTGCCCTCTTCGATAAGATCCAGCAACGCCAGACCACGATTGCCATAACGGCGGGCAATTTTTACCACCAGACGCAAGTTACTCTCGATCATCCGGCGGCGAGAGGCGACATCTCCACGCAGTGCGCGACGCGCAAAATAAACTTCTTCTTCGGCCGTTAACAGTGGTGAATAACCAATCTCACCAAGGTAAAGCTGAGTCGCGTCCAGCACACGCTGTGTGGCTCCCTGCGATAACAGTTCCTCTTCGGCCAAATCGTTATCACTGGGTTCCTCTTCTACTAAGGCCTTTTCGTCAAAAACCTCAACTCCGTTCTCATCAAATTCCGCATCTTCATTTAAATCATGAACTTTCAGCGTATTCTGACTCATAAGGTGGCTCCTAC
>ERZ772818.616-NODE-616-length-36416-cov-11.219246_pt1 | contig 36416 bp, 27 predicted proteins | sample MGYA00580837_ERZ772818 | MGnify/ENA primary metagenome ERZ772818 (study PRJEB29015, sample SAMEA2737671) | human gut metagenome | biome: human gut; feature: human-associated habitat; material: faeces | place: China | collected 2012 ...
CAAACTTTTCTTTAAAGTTACTAATTTTCAGGGACTTTTACAAGTAATAACTAATTAAAAATCAATCATATAACTGACAAAAATTAATTTTTGTCATCTACTAAATTGCAATTACTCAAACAGCAAAATCTGAGAATGACCGCTTGACAAAGAAGAAACACGGCGAAAGCCGACAAACTTTTGGATACTCCTGAGTAGTTGTTACAGGCTTTGGTCGGCCTTCAGATGCTACTTGGGAGTTTCGTTGTATATAAAAATGAAAGCGTCCGAAATTCAGGAATTATTCAATAGTTTTGAATCCATCGCCATCGAATATTAGGGCGTTGAATGTTGGAGTGCGCGAGAGCTATCTTTGGCTTTGGGATATTCGCAGTATCGTAACTTCCTTCCTGTTATAGATAAAGCCAAAGAATCCTGCTCAAATGCAGGTGAATCCGTGTCTGATCATTTTGCGGACGTCCGCAAAATGATAACGCTCGGGAAAGGCGCAGAACGTCAGATAGATGATGTTATGCTAACTCGCTACATAACCCCAAAGGGCTGACTCATGCAAATTTGAGCCAACCCTGATTTTATGATGACTCTAATTTTTTGCGGACAGTAATAATAAAAAAGGATGTGCGCAAGGTGTACACATCCTTTATCTGCTTTATATGGAGAAGATGAAAGGTTTTTGTCAGTCATGCTTCTCGCTCCACTTAACCATGTTGGCGAGGGTGTTCTCGAGAGAGCAAGCACAGTCTTTTTTGGCTGACTCGGGAATTTCGCTCTTGGCCGATTTGGCACACTGCAGAGTGAAACGTCCTTTGTGGTCGGGAACTCCTATCATATATTTCACAGTGATGGAGTTTATCTCTTTGTCGCCGTCCATTACCGTGCCTTGATATGCGAGACGACCGGCGCGGTCATCTTTCGGATGCTGGAAAAATATCACCTGCGCCATCACACGCTTGCCGCAGTTCAGGTCGTAATAGAACTGCATCTTGTCGAAGAGATGAGGGTCGTTGTCGGCCGAATCAAGCGGCTGGATGTCCACAATCGACGAGTTGAAGCGGTTCCAGACGGATATGTTGCACAGATTGCGCCAGATGCGTTCAGGCGTTACATTGTCGACCTCAACCTCCGCAAAGTTGTAAGAAGCGGCATCCCCCTGCGCAAATCCGGGTTTGAATTTAATCTTATCGGTGATCATAGTATTATTAAGTTTGTGTGTTTTATAATAAAACCCTTTGTCCACAAAAAATGTTTGGAGCCAAGTCCAAACATTTAATCGAAAAGCGATGCTGAGGGGGAGGGAGAAGTCAGTCCATACGGTTGCGGTAATCGTTGTAGGAATATCGCCTAAGAAGCTGAGGCTCGCCCCTTACGCCATCCTTTGTAGGCACGAGATATATCGACGGATGCTGAATGCCATTGAACATGTTCGTCTTAACGTTGGTGTAATGATTCATGTCCTCGAGCGTGAGACGAGAGCCGGGTTCCAGAGGCTCCTTAAAGCGCCAGGTGCCTACGAAGTCGCCACTCAGACAACTGTTGCCCCCGAGACGGTATTCGTATCCACCGCTCACAGTATCACTCAGCGCCTCTGTGATGCGCGGCTTGTAAGGCATTTCCAGACAGTCGGGCATGTGGCAGGCAAAAGAGGCATCAATAATAGCGGTACTTACCCCACTGTTCTGCACAACATCGAGCACCGAGACCTGCAAGTCGCCCGTCCGCCATGTGAAAGCGCTCCCAGGCTCCATGATGATATGCAGGTTTGGATGACGTTGTTTGAAAGCCTTCAGCACCTTGACCAAATGGTCGCGGTCGTAGTCGGCACGCGTCATCAGATGTCCCCCGCCCATATTGAGCCATTTCAGCTGAGGCAGCCATTGGGCGAACTGTTTCTCGAGAGCTATAAGCACCTTTTCCAAGTCATAGCTTGAGCTCTCGCACAAAGCATGGAAATGGAAGCCCTCAATCTCCTCAGGCAACCTCTCAGGCAGCTGGTCAGCCATCATGCCAAAACGCGAGCCGGGAAGACAGGGATTGTAAATATCAGTGTCAATAACCGAGCACTGAGGATTGACACGCAGCCCGAACGACGGCATCTCAACACCCTCGGCTGCAAGCTGCAAAGCCTGTTGCCTATGCAACTCAAACTGACGCAGAGAGTTAAAAGTAACATGACTGCTCAGGCGGCAGAAAGTGTCGAAATCCGCATCACTGTAAACCGGCGCGAAGGTATGCACATTGTCTGTAAGATAATCGCGCGCCAGAAGCAGCTCGTTGACAGAACTGGCCGTGGCACCGGCCACGTATGGCTTCATGATGCCGAAAGTGCGCCAAAGAGAATTGGCTTTCAGCGCCATGATAATTTCCACATCGGCGCGTTGCGCCACATCCTGAATCAGCTTCAGATTTCTTATCAAGCGGTCCTCATAGACCACGTATGCGGGTGTTGGAATCATTTTTCAGATTTTCTTATTGTTATAACTTTTGCAGAGAAGCAAAACGAAGAATCAGGCGCTTCAGGCCAAAGCCCTCGAAATTAACCTCCACAATAGGTTCCGGGTCGGAGGTATAGTTCACCACCTCTCCTGCTCCGAATTTGGCGTGCTCGACCCTATCGCCCGGCTTATAAGGCGCGTCGGCAGGAACTGCAAACGGCGCCTGCCGGGTCTTCTTCGGCTTCAACGGCACAAGATTTCTCGGCTTCACATATCCCCTATCCTCATTCTTGAAGAATCTGCGGGGTGCCTGCTGCTGACCATAACCGCCATAGCTGCCATAGCCGCCATTCCCACTATTTCCTCCATATCCGTATGTGGGGCGCGAGACATTGCCTGAGAGATATTGCGGGTTAATCTCTTGCAGGAAGCGCGAGGGGATGGTGTCGGTAGTTGAGCCGTTGCGGAACCGCTGACGCGAGTAGCTGAGCAGGACCGTTTTGCGGGCGCGGGTGATTGCCACATAGAGCAAACGGCGTTCCTCCTCCATCTCCGGGGGTGATTCCACGGCCTGCGAACCGGGAAAGAGATTCTCTTCAAGACCGGTGATGAACACATGGTCAAACTCAAGACCTTTGGCCGCATGCACGGTCATAAGAGTCAGTTTGGGAGTGTCGTCATCCTCCTCATTATCCTGGTCGGTGAGCAACGACACTTCGCTCAGGAAAGCACTCATGCCGACATTGTCGGCGTCGATGCGCGGCCGCTCAACATATTCTTTCAAAGCGCCGAGCAGCTCATTGAGGTTTTCGTGCTTGGATATCTCTTCAGGCACTGCCGACTGAGCATATTGCACAAACAGACCCGTGCGGTTGAAGATGTCTCGACCCAGGTCATAAGCATTAACCTTTTCAGCCTCAGCCTGAAACTCCTTCATCATATCGGCAAAGGCCTTGAGCTTGGCCGCGGTGCCCTTGTTGATGTTCAGCGCCACAGCCGAAGGGTCAGCCACAACCTTCCACATTGAAAGACCCCTTTCCATGGCCACGGCGCGCACTTTCTTCATAGTTGTGTCGCCGATGCCGCGTGCCGGAAAGTTGATAATTCGCCGCAACGCCTCGTCATCGTCGGGGTTGACGGCGAGCCTGAAATAGGCAATGGCATCCTTCACCTCCTTGCGCTGATAGAACGTGAGGCCGCCGTATATGCGATAAGGAATGGCGCGTCGCCGCAGAGCCTCCTCAAGCAAACGACTCTGGGCGTTGGTGCGGTATAAGATGGCCATATCCTCAAGCGTCTTGCCCGGCGAGTTATGTATCCGACGCGACACGGCTGCGGCCACCAGCGAGGCCTCTTCTATATCGGTGAAAGCCTCAACAACCTGCAGCTTCTCGCCGGTTTCGTTTTCGCTGTAAACGTTCTTGGGTATCTGATTAGGATTATATTTGATGAGCGAACCGGCAGCCTCCACAATGTTCTTGGTCGAGCGGTAGTTGCGCTCGAGTTTGAAGAGCTGCAAACCGGGATAACGCTGCTGCATGCCCAGGATATTCTCAATGTTTGCGCCGCGAAACGAATAAATGCTCTGAGCATCGTCACCCACCACACACAGATGTCCGTGACCGCTCACCAATCGGCTCACAATGAGGCTTTGCGCAAAATTGGTGTCCTGATACTCATCTACGAGCACATACTGAAACCATTTTGAGTAATAGTCTGTGAGGTCGGGGTTATCGCGCAACAGCACATTGGCATAGACAAGGATATCGTCGAAATCCATAGTCTGAGCCAGGCGGCAACGCTCGCAATACATCTTGTAAATACGGGCTATAAGGGGCCTTCCGGCGCGGTTGTCGGCCGTGGTAATGTCTTTGTTGACGGCATAGCGCTGAGGCGAAATAAGGGCATTTTTGGCATTGGAAATGGCTCCTGCCACAGACGATGGCTTATACTGCTTTTCGTCGAGCCCAAGCTCATTAATAATCAGCTTTACCAGCGAGCGCGAATCGGCCGCATCGTAGATGGTGAAGTCATAACGGAAGCCCAGACGGTCGGCGTGCAGACGCAGCATACGCAGCAGGATAGAATGGAAAGTACCCATCCACAGACGGCGTGCTTTGTCGCTATCCACAAGGGCTGCAATTCGCTCTTGCATTTCGCGGGCAGCCTTGTTGGTGAACGTCAGCGCCATGATGCGGTCAGGCTCTATCCCCAACTCCAGCAGATGCGCTATTTTATATGTCAGCACTCTTGTCTTGCCGGAACCCGCGCCGGCAATCACCAGCTGCGGACCTGAACAATATTCCACCGCAGCGCGCTGAGCGGGGTTAAGACTTGCAAGCAGTTGAGTCATCATTATGGGAATATTGCCGCAAAGCGCCGCGATAATCGGGCACTCCGGGCAGGAAATGATAGGTACCGGCGTCATAGTCCATTACGCAGCAGTAATGGCGGATGCCGTTGCTGACAACCAGATAGCGGGCATGAAGCACCATGTTGTAGCGTACAATCTGGTCGAAGACGTCTTGATTGATGCTGACATTGGGAGCCTTATACTCCACAATCATCAGCGGCTTGCCATCGGTGTCGAAGACCAGCGTGTCGCACCGGCGGCGGGTGTTGTTGAGCGTAAGACTTACCTCGTTGGCCATCAGCGATGCCGGATAGCCTAACGAGCCGGCAAGCCATGCCGCAAAATGCTGGCGCACAAACTCTTCGGGCGTGAGGGCCACGAAGCGGCGCCGCAACGGGTCATAGACCTCGGTATTGCCGTTTGTGCCTTGCCGGGTTCGCAGATTCACCGGCGGCAATGATAAAGGGGGATGATTCAAAACGCAGTCTGTTGTTCTTCGGTGTTGGCGATGTTATTCAGAATACGGGCCAGGCGCAGGCCGCCTTTGAGGAACTGCATTTCCACCACCGGCGTCCAGTTGGCAATGTAATCATAACTTATCACGGTACCCTTGGGGGTCTGTTTATAGATGTCGCAGGCAATGTTGTAAGTGTCGTTGGCCCAGTCGTCGATATTGCCTGAGGTGAGCAGTACGGAGTCCATCTCATTCACGCGGTCGATCTGGTCGGCCCACTCTGTGTAGCTCCATTTATGGCCGCTTTCGGGCAATCGCGAGTCCCAGACGGAGTGGAGATTGGTGGGAGAATCAAAAAACTTAACCGGCGTTTTATTGCCGCCCAGATCGGAGGCATGGCCAAGGTGCATGGGCTGATGCATATCGCCGGCGAGATGAATCACCATCTTCAGCGCCAGTTGCTTTTCGGCTGTTGTAGACCGTGGGTTGCGCAGAATTTCAATATTGCGGCGCAAGGCTGTAACCACATCTCCTTTTGAATGAACGGGCGCTGTGGCGTACGTCTGACCCTCGTCAATATTTTTATAATGCCACGTCAGAGAATAATTCAATTCGGGTGTATGAGAGGCATTATCGAGCCAGTTGGCCCAATATACAAGGCTTTTTCCGTTGAGCAGGGAATCTGTGAGGGCTTTGGCGGCAGGGGTGAGATGACGCTGCGCAATGGCCGCTGTTACATCGTGTCCTTTCTGCCCCCAGCCCATCATCATGGCCGGCACTGACAACGCCGCAATAAGGCTCAGAAGCGGTTTGTTCATATCTTATTTCTTTTTGGGCAACAAAGTTACAAAAAAAATCATTACCTTTGTCCTCTGAATTATGATGCTGATAAGTTCACTGAAAACGTTTGGGCGGTATTGTATGTTTATTTGCCGCGTATTCCATTTCCCCGACAAATGGAATGAATTCGGGCGTTGCACTATTTTTGAAGTTAGCAAGCTCGGAGTGGGATCCATACCCATCACCATAATCATATCGTTGTTCATAGGCGCGGTAATAGCCATACAGATGCAGCTGAACATTATGTCACCGCTGATACCGAGCTACTCGGTGGGTCTGGCCACGCGCGAGATTCTGCTGCTGGAGTTCTCCAGCTCCATCCTGTCGCTGATTCTGGCGGGCAAGGTGGGCTCGAACATAGCATCAGAGATAGGCACCATGCGCGTAACGGAGCAGATTGACGCCATGGACATAATGGGCATCAACTCGGCCAATTACATTGTGCTGCCCAAGATTGTGGGCTTTGTGCTGTTTGTGCCGGTATTGTGCATTCTGAGTATGTTCATGGGCCTTATTGGCGGATGGTTCATTGCTGAGTTCACTGATATGATTTCGGTGGAGAAATATGTTTATGGCATACAGACCTTCTTTAACGAATGGTATGTGTGGTACGGCATCATCAAGACCTACTTTTTCGCGTTCATCATCACCAGCGTGTCGGCCTATTATGGCTATTACGTCAGCGGCGGCGCTCTGGAGGTGGGCAAGGCATCTACCTCGGCCGTGGTGTCAAGCTCCATTCTGATTCTGCTCATGGACGTGATTCTAACCAAACTGCTGTTGCAATGATTGAAGCAAGGAACATTAGCAAGTGGTTCGATGGCCAACGCATTCTCTTTGACATCAACGCCACTTTTGAAAGCGGAAAGACCAACCTCATCATAGGCAAGAGCGGTTCGGGTAAAACGGTCTTCATGAAGTGCCTCATAGGCCTCTTCACTCCCGAACAAGGCGAGATTCTATACGACGGCAGGCCGCTGTCGCGCATGGACGACAAGCAACGTCGGCAGCTGCGCACCGAGCTTGGTATGCTGTTTCAAGGCTCGGCGCTTTTCGACAATGAAACGGTGTTGGGCAATGTGATGTTCCCGTTGAAAATGCTTTCGCACAACATGACTCGCCACGAACAGATTGAGAGGGCAAAATTCTGCATTGAGCGAGTGGGGCTGCAGGGTGCCAACGACAAATATCCGTCGGAGATTTCGGGCGGTATGCAGAAGCGTGTGGCGATTGCGCGTGCCATAGCTCTCAATCCGCGCTATCTGTTCTGCGACGAGCCGAACTCGGGTCTGGACCCGCAGACGAGTATTCTCATCGACGACCTGCTCAGCGACATCACTCACGAATACGGCATCACCACCATTATCAACACCCACGACATGAACTCGGTGCTTGGCATTGGCGAGCATATCATCTTCATCGACAAGGGTCGCTGCGACTGGACCGGCGATGACCGCTCAATCTTCCGGTCGAAGTCAAAGGCTCTCAATGACTTTGTCTTTGCTTCGCATCTGTTCAAGGAGGTGAAACTCTATCTTGAACGCGACGCTGATGCCAATCCGGCCAAGAGCCAAAAGATAGACTCGCTTGAAAATGAAATAAAGCCCTGAGCAGCAGATGATCTATTACTTCAGCGGCAGCGGCAACTCGCGCGCAATAGCTAAGGCTCTTGGCTCAGCTCTTACAGAGAGAACCGAAGCAGTGGGCGGATATGCGCTTGCCGAACAAGGCTGCCCGGGATTTGTGTTGCCGGTATATGCCTGGGGAATCGCTCCTTTTATATTAGACTGGATAGGCAGCGTGAAACTGCCCGACAAGAAACCCCAGTTTGTTTGGGCAGTACTCGACTATGGCGATGAGACGGGATACGCTCACCGGATTTTGCGCAAGGCATTAGCAAAACGGGGACTCAGGCTCGACGCGGTTTACGGGGTTCAGATGCCCAACACTTATGTGCTTCTGCCGGGCTTCGATGTTGATTCAGAAGCTCTGGAATACCGGAAATTAACGGCTGCCAAAATCAGGGTCAGTGAGATTGCCGAGAGGATTAGACGCAGAGAAAGCAATGTTGAAGATATACACATAGGACCGCTGCCGGGGTTGAAAACAGGGGTCATTTTCCCTCTTTTCAAGAAGTGGGGTATTTGGCCCGGGCGCTGGCATTATGATGCCGAGAAATGCACCGGCTGCGGAATGTGTGAGCGGTCTTGTCCTGTGGGCAACATAACGATGGCCGACCAACACACCATCAGCTGCGTTGCTCCCCGCAGCGACCAATGTGGTCTGTATCTTGGAGGAGGACACCCGGAATGGGGTAAAGACTGCACTTCGTGCCTTGCCTGCTATCATGCCTGTCCGCACCATGCGGTGATGTATGGCAAAGCCACCCGCCGCAAGGGTCAGTGGCGTCATTGGTTCAAAAACTCACAATCTTGTTTATGACGTGCAACTCTGCGGCGTCATGGCACGTCAAAGAGTAATATATGTCTACATTCTGCACTTCATACGGGCATACCTTTCTCCAGCGACTTCTCCGTCGGCTTATGACGGCTGTTGCCGGCAGAGAAGAGGAAAACGCCGTTCCGGCTCATCGTTATGAATATGTGATGCGCCGGTATGGCGACATGGTAGCCGGCATCTGTTGGGCGTACGCTTCTGTGCGCGATGACTTCGAAGACCTCAGGCAAGATGCCTGCATGAATATCTATCGCGGACTGGCTACTTACAGGGGAGAAGCGGAACTGAAAACGTGGATTTATCGCGTTACGCTGAACACGTGCATAACAGGCTACCGACGCCGTAAACGCTGGGGACTCGGCAATGCCAGTCTCGATGCGGAAGCTATGGTTGCCACTACGGACGACAATAGGTTTGAGGATGCGGAATTCCTGCACAGCCTGCTGCAAACGCTTTCGCTGCTCGACCGCAGTCTGATTATTCTGTGGCTCGAAGAACATTCTTACGAGGAGATTGCCGACATCATGGGCATGAAACGTAACACAGTGGCGTCGAAGCTGCGGAGAATAAAGATTAAGCTGGCCAAGAACGCTACAAAAATTTAAGACCTTATTATAATGGAGAATCAATTACGCAAAAGCTGGCTTGCGGTACGGCAGGAAATGACCCTGAATGCCCCCGTAGATGTTCCCTCAACAGGTAGAAAAAACATATTGCAGAAGCTCATAGCGCGCTATCGCACTTTTGTGATTATAGAGGCTCTGAACCTTATTTATATACCCTTATTGCTACTGAAACTTCTGCCTGAGCATGATATATGGCAGTGGATTCTGATGGCTCTCTACGAGGTTATAATGTTAGTGTCGCTTATCACCGACCTGTGGCTACATTCTTGGCTGGGGAAAATCAATGTGGAGCAAATGTCGGTTTATGAAGTGATAAAAAGATGTGCCCTGGCCCGCAAACGGCATCTTCAATTCCTGTTTGTCATGCTACCCTTTTCCGTTATCACCATAGCATTGACTGCTTACGTTTTCAGCGACGATATCTATATAGTTATAGGTATCATTACCGGCACCCTGATAGGAATGTGCGTTGCAATAAAGTTCCTTCGACAATTCCTGCGCGACTATAAAGCCCTTATGCACATCTGAGAGCAGAGGTAACCCTGAGAGAATTTCCTCATCACATAATTTCCTCATCATAGTAGGATGAGTTTATAAACAGGAGCACAGGGCGAGGGTTCGATCCAATTTCATCAAGAAGGAACAATTCAGACAAAAGGCAACCTACTCAGAAGAGGAGGGATTGAAGACCTCGTAACTGTTGTCATCGTAAAAAATGGTGATACGCACCACCTTACGGGGCGATTTTTGTAAATCTTGCTTTAAATCGCCGGAAATTTTAGCGGCCATCAAAGATGTAAGTCGCTCAATATCAACCCCTTTGTTATCAGAATCTGGTGAAATTACGTTCGCGAGAACGGGATTTTTTACATCCTCATGTACATCGTATCGAATTTTGCGATTGTCATTCGAGGAATTTTCATCTGCAAACGGAAATTCATCCCAATCATCCTCCGTATGGTATGATTTTGGAGAAGCGGAGTCAGACCCCTCACCCTCAGACTTTGCATTTTCACCACCTTCCTTATCCGCAACCCTCGGCTTTACCATCTCACCTTCGCCAAACATCAGCCAGAGCATATTAAGCTCAGGAAAGGCATTATGAATCTGAGTAAGCACCTTATCGCTGACCTTTTGATTTCTGCCGGTGATAATCTGCGAGAAAGAGGGTCGGGGGAGCCCACACTTATCAGCGAACTGAGAATTGTTGAGTCCCGTAAAGTCCATAAAGACTTTTAGACGAATATTTAACGAATCAGCGGTATTGTCATTCATTTCAAAAATACGAATTATTGATTTGCAAAGATAGTAATAAAAATCGAAACTGCAAAATTACAATTGTTAATCTTCAAATTTAAATTTGAAAACATGATTATTCAATTTTGAAAACAAAGCACTCTCTTTAGGTACTGTTATTAAAGCATGAGTTGAGAGTAAATTCAATAAAAGACTGATAAATAGGGGAAAAGCAATTTAAAACACTCGTGCTAATGAATCCCACACCGCGCACCACTCAAAACATTAAATAATGAATTAGGCTATTTATGTAAATAGCTAATTATTAGGTACTTACAGAATATTAAAATAAACGTTAATGGGTAAATTTTGCTTATGGAAATTTAAATTTCATATTCGCAAATACACTCGCATATGCGCAAATAGGTCATTTAGGTTTTAGAATCTTCATCTCGTTAGATTACATTCGCATTAAATTGTAAATGCAAATTTGCAATTAGTTCGTTTATATTATTCGTTTGTGAATTGTATTTGAGAATTAAAATTTCTCCCCAATTCTAGCTGTTCTCATATCCGAAAAATAGTATAATTTTGCGTTTGCACTATCCTACCCTCCTTTTTCGAGTGCGTATTTTTGTTTCAGCTCCATGTTGCGAAATGAAAAATGAAGTCCTGCGGTGGCCGGAAAGAGTATTTTAATTGGATTTGGTGGCTCAGCTTTTGATGTGTCGAATCTCATAACCTTGTTGGCAACATGGCAAGTAAGAAATGCAGAGCGATTGATGGCTCAAGTAAGAGGGTGGCATAATTGGGAATAAGAGCCGGAGCGAATAAGGGAAAGTCCTTTATTTAGAGACTTACGCGAAATCCGGGAAATGCCGAACAAGTCTGTTGCGCTCTCAGTACAGAAATATTGACCAGAAATCGGCAAACCGACATCTACCCCATCTCCTGAGTTTGCACTAACTAAATCGGGTCACCTTCGGTTTTGGTTCCGGTCATTTTATGGTTGAACAGGGTTCGGTTGGTCTTAATTTTGTTTGACGAAATCAAATTCCGGGATTTTCTTCCGAAATTATGCTGGCTAAAATTTCAGCGGACCGCACAGTTGTTAAGTCGCAGGTGATTTTTCGCCTTCATTTGCCATGTATTTTTTATCACAATTTAAGCGCCAACCTTCTTTCTCCGACTGTCATGTTTGCAAATTCAACTTTTCAATTCCACAATAGCTCTAAATTTTTCAATCCTCAAAAATTTAGATTTGCAATTTTCATTGATTTGTCGATGCAAATTAGCGGTTTAGGCGGGTTTGTTCTCTGAAATTTGGTTTGAAAGGTGAAAATTATCCCTTTCTGCATCCGCATATCGTTCAGAGAGAAAATCTCGGCCACATTCCGTGCTATGTGGTAATGAAGCACCGCAATCATTACCCACTACACGCATTTTAGGCTCCGGGGAAATTGATTCATGTTGCGGTGCCAATTCCAAAGGGGGTCTTAAACTGATTCTATCTTTCTTATGTTACAATAATGTGTAAATACAAATGTTAATAATATAAAATATGCAGCGGAGCCCGGGTTGAAGATTCTTCTTTATTAGTGGCAGTGGCATCACCTCAGCCCTATAGAAGTTTCATAACCTATGGCTGTGTCTGCATGGTCATCACCGTAAATTCTACCTCATGGCAACAACACCTGATTCTTCTTTTTCTGTGAAGCTAAAGAATGCTCTGTGGAGTATAGGTTCATATTTCAACATAAAGTCTGATCTGCTGCCCCAGCAGGACGCCGAACAGGAAATTCGTTCTTCGGTGTCTTTCAAGGGTTCGCAGTTACTGATTCTTATTTTCGCCATCTTTGTGGCATCGTTGGGACTGAACACCAACAGCGTGCCGGTAATTATCGGCGCCATGATTATTTCGCCGCTTATGGGTCCTATCATGGGCATTGGTCTGGGCATAGGTATTCAGGATTTCCAGCTGGTAACGCGCGGCACTCGCAACATCCTTACTGCCATGTTGGGTTCGGTGATAGCGTCGGCAATCTACTTCCTCATATCGCCGCAGTTTGAAGGCAGCAACGAACTTTTAGCACGCACTTCGCCCTCCATATACGATGTTTTCATTGCCCTTTTCGGTGGCGCCGCGGGCATAGTCAGCGTTACTTGCCGCAACAAAGCATCGGTTATGGCGGGTGTGGCTATTGCCACGTCGCTGATGCCGCCTCTCTGTACTGCCGGATACGGGCTGGCCAACATGAATATGCACTTCTTCTTAGGGGCTTTGTATCTTTTCTTCACCAACGCTATTTTCATTTTGGTGGCCACATGGATTGGTGTCAAGGTGTTCGGCTATAAAAAGGTGAATGTTACTGACCCGAAGAAGGCACGCACTGTGCGGTTTATTCTCTATACGCTGATTACGCTCACCATTGCGGTCTCCGTATTACTTACCGTATTCATGATTCGCACCAACATTTTCACGCGCAGGGCTGCGGAGTTCGTCGAGAAGGAATTTGTGTTCCCCAACACTCAGGTTCTATCGCATAAAGAGTATGTGGAAGGCGACACGCGTTATATCGACGTCAATCTCATAGGCGAATCCCTGCCAATGGATTCTCTGCGTCTGGCCATGATGACGAAGATGAACAAGGTGGGATTGGGAGGCACCATTCTCAACATCAAACAAGGCTTTGGCATGGGACAGATGGAGGTTTCCTCGCAGGCCGATAATGACAATTTCCTGCGGCTGATGGAGAATGAACTTGCCTCCAAACAGAGCAAAATCGATTCGCTGCGTACGGTCTTGAGCGACCGCAAGAGGCTCACTGACCAGAGCCGCGCCATAGCGCCCGAGATACGGGTTCTCTTCCCGTCTGTACGCGCCATAGCCGTCAGCGAGATGCTTGCTGCAAGTACCACTGCGCCGGTAACAGATACGGTTACAATAGCCTTCATAGATGCCCCTGCAGGTATGCCTGAGAGCCAGAGAACGAAGTTGGCAGATTACTTGCAGGTACGTCTCAAACGCAACAAAGTGAACATTACGCTCAATCCAGCATCCTTCCCCTGGCCGCAGAAAAAAGTTGAGGAGTAAAACTTTTTGCAAACTACCGAATCCTCTGACACCGCATAGTCTGCCATCTTATATGACCAAGCCGGAAAGCCCTGCGCCTCATTATAGAAAGATAATCCATGTTGACATGGACTGCTTCTATGCTGCTGTGGAAATGCGCGACAATCCTTCGTTGGCAGGCAAACCTGTGGCTGTGGCTCACGATGCTCCGCGAGGGGTGGTAACCACAGCAAATTATGTGGCACGCAAATTTGGTGTCAGGTCTGCAATTTCGGCAGCTTTGGCCAAAAAGCTCTGCTCCTCGCTCATCATAGTGCCCCCTCGGTTTGAGGCTTACAAAGCTGAGTCAGCGAAGATTCATGCCATCTTTCATGAATACACGGATGTTATAGAGCCGCTGTCGCTCGACGAGGCTTATCTGGATGTTACTGTCAACAAACCGGGCATTCAGCTTGCCATGGATATTGCCCGCGAGATAAAGGCGAAGATAAAACAACGTACCGGACTGACGGCTTCAGCGGGTGTGTCATTTTGCAAGTTCCTGGCCAAGATAGCCAGCGATTGGCGAAAACCCGACGGATTATGCGTAATTCATCCCGACCAGGCTCTTGATTTCATAAGCAAGGTACCGATAGAGGATTTCTGGGGTGTGGGTCCGGCCACGGCGCAGCGTATGCGCAAATTGGGTATCACCAATGGCGAGCAATTGCGCAACTGTTCTTTACAAATGCTGTCGCATCATTTCGGCAAATCGGGCCGTTCGCTATATAACTTCGCAAGGGGAATCGACAACCGCAGGGTTGAGCCTTCGCGCATACGCAAATCGGTGAGTTGCGAACAGACCCTGACGGCCGATACGGCCTCTCACCGGGAGATAATGCAGCTTATCGAGGAGATGGCACCCGACCTGCAACGACGTGTGGCAAAAAACAACTTCGTGGGTCATACCTTTGTCCTGAAGGTTAAATATGCCAATTTCAAGACCCATTCGCGCAGCCATACCTACCTCACACAGCTCACAGAAGCCTCGCAATTTGTCAGCGCGGCAAAGGCGCTGCTACCTTCGGTGTTGCCGCCGGGTCAGATGATTCGTCTTGTGGGCATCGGTGTGGCCAACAATCAACATTCGGCCGACACGGATTCCACATTCCAGCCGGAAATAGATTTCGGCGAATATTGAGGTCAAAATTCTGCCTCCAATCTCACATCAACCGCTCCTCTTAAATCTCACCTCTGAGCCGTCAGAAGGAGAAATGCAGCGATACCCTCAGGCCGCTCTTATCCACCCCGGGCAAATCGCGGTAAGTGAGTCTCCAGACATAGTCAATGCGCAGGAAAGTCAGCACATTATCCAGTCCAACACCGATTTCCATGTAAGGCTTATGACCCATCAGAGCAGTGTGGCTGTCGGCCGGGAAAGTGGGGATGTCAGTCTGTTTGTAAGGATTGTTCTTGTCGGTCAGCGAGCCGTAGAATCCTCTGAAGCTGATCACCTCACGCAGTTTAGCTTTGTTGATATAGGGTATGCGGTTAAAAATCAGACCATTCATCCAATAGGTCAGATCCCAGCTTACCGATTGGTCAACGGCAAATTCCATAGGGTTGAGCAACGCAAAGCTCTCAGGCTGAATAGTATAACTGAGGTTGGCATTGGCCCATGGCAACGCCGGATAAAAGACCTTGCTCCATAACTTGGCGCCCTTGACTATAACATCGGCATATCCGAATGCGGAGAACCAGAAACGTTTCTGCACACTCAGCTCGGTCTTGTTGATGGTGTAATCGGCGCCCAGCATACCCTTAGGGCCGAACTCCTGAGTGAGGAGGATTATGGGGGCATCCATGTTTATGGGGCGCCGCATGGTGGCCGACTGATAAAAGGTTTCGCCGGGTGCGTATCGCAACTGCAGGGTAAAGGCTGAGGCATTGTAATGATTCCATCGCCAGCCGTCGGCAGCGACAAACGGCACCCATTTCGTAGGCTCCTGGCGCTCCCAGCGCAATCCGGTCTCCAATGAGAAACCGCTGCGGCGCTCCAGGGTATACAGGAGGTTGAAATACCGGCGGTAAGTCATCAGATAATTGTCGGTCCTTTTAAGGCTCAAGAACACGTTATCCTGGTTTGTAAACAGATAATGCTGACCTATCTGGTCCATGTCGTAGCTGAAGCTGAAGCGCAGACTGTGTATGGGGAATTCGCGCGAGTGATAGTTCTTATCCACGAACGAATACTCCAGCTCGCCGCCATATTTCCACTTATGGTCTTTGAAGCCGTATGCGCCGTAAGCTCTGGCAAACAGGCGCTTGCTGAAATTGGCTGTGGTCATGCTGCCGAAACGTACTCGCGCCCCCTCAATGTCGTTAAAGCTTATCAGGGTGTTGAGCGGACCGATGTCGAACACTGACCGCTTGCCTGTGCGCAAATATCCCCTATCCATCAGTGCCACAAACTTCTCGCCCCAATAGAACCATTTCTTGCGCCTGAGCAGAGTCATGAAATTGCCCATTCCCTCTTGCGCTCCGCTCATCGACGTTACGCGCTGACCGGTCCAGTAAGCATCATCGCGGTTATAGGCTTCGGCAATGAAAAACTCATCGCCCTCGGCATCATAATATTCGCTGAATTCCTCCACAGGCGCATAGCTGTAACCATCAACGCGTGTTTCGCGCCGAGCGTATACCTCCGGGGTGCCTGCCACAAGCCGGAACTCCACGGTCAGGTCATCGCTCGTCTTTATGCGGTTGCCCAGACTGTCGCGCTCAAAATTCTGCACTATGTAGAGGCTCTTCACATAGTTGAGATTGATGTCGCGGGGTATCTGCATCACCACTTTGCGGGGCATCATGGTGGAATCGGTCATCGGCACATATATCCGTCCGGTAAAGCCCATCGACTCGCGGTTGTGGGGCGTGAAGGTCAACTCTATGTTCGGCTCACCGTTGATGAGGACTGTGTCTGTGAGATAATATTTGTAGAAATCGGGCCCTATGCGGCTCAGCGGACTTACGAATCTGTTTTGCAACAGGGTGATGTCGTTGCTGTAAAGGTCTACGGGCCGAAGAATATCCTGATATATCTTGCGCATATTACCCACATCGAAGCTCTGGTCAATGCCCACACTCCTGTAGCCTTCCACAACGCGCTTGCCATTGCGGTCGCCATTTTTGTGCAACACCCTCGACCGCTGTTCCTTAAGACTTATGGTGATGTAAGGTTTGCCCGTTACAACGCTGTAATCAACATACTGACGAAGTGTAGAATCGCCCACAGCCTCATCTTTCACGTTCATGCCCAGCACAATCTTCTCATACTCATTTGTTGAGAAATATGGTGCTCGCACAGGGTCAATACTGTCGCCGCTGGCACGCAGCCGCTGCATGAACCTCACCGCCGGATTATTCTTCTTCGAATACTTCTGCTTCTTGGGCTTTACCACCACAGCCGCCAGTTCCTTGCTCTGCGGCACAAGAAACAGGGTGTCGAGATTCACCCGTCCGCTCATTACGTTGAGTGACACCGACACAGGTCTGTAACCCATCACCTTTATCTCTATCCCCTTGCGCTGCTTGGACGAAGCTATCACAAACCTGCCGTCGTCGCTGCCCGTTACGCCATGTCGGCTGTCGCCCTGAAAACATATCAGCGCTCCGCCCACAGGCTGCCGGGTCAGGGAATCGGCCACCACGCCGTTTACCTGAATCTTTGCATCCATTGCACCCACGCAGCACAACGCAAGCACGACAGCCATTATTATCTTTGCCTGTAATCTGAATTTCAATTGCATAAGCATATTACATAAGGGTACTTGCTGTAACTGTCATAAATCAATCTGCATAGACAGGAATTTTTTCATAAAAGTTACTACCCTATTAACTCAAAACTTATAACGTTGTGGGGTTCATTTTATTTCTCATTGATAATCACATAATTTCTTGCCGGAGCTCCGTTTCAGGGGTCTGAAATGTCCAGACAAGCAAATCCGAAAATAGAAATTGCAAAAATTTCTAAAAATATTACCCCAAAAATTCCACAAATTCTTTGCAGTCTTGGAGAAATTTATTAACTTTGCAACCCCACTAAATAATTTTTCAAAAACAGACACTACGAAAAACTTAATAAATACATGAGCAAAAACATCTACACCTTTGGCGACGGTAAAGCTGAAGGCAATGCGTCGATGCGCAATCTGCTCGGCGGCAAAGGAGCGAATCTGGCCGAGATGAACCTTCTAGGAATGCCCGTTCCTCCGGGCTTCACAATCACCACAGAAGTCTGCAACGAATACAACCAAAATGGTCGCGACTACGTCATCAATAAAATAGAAAACGACGTAAAAGAAGCCATCAAACACGTAGAGAAACTCACAGGTAAAGAGTTCGACAACCCCGCCAATCCCCTGCTCGTATCCGTACGTTCAGGCGCCCGCGCCTCCATGCCCGGCATGATGGACACCGTCCTCAATCTCGGCATGAACGACGCCACCGTAGCCACCATGGCTGAAAAGAGCGGCAATCCCCGCTTCGCATGGGATTCATACCGCCGCTTCGTGCAGATGTACGGCGACGTGGTTCTGGGCATGAAACCCAAATCGAAAACTGATATCGACCCCTTCGAGGCCATCATGGACCAGGTGAAGGAGGAAAAAGGCGTTAAGTTCGACAATGACCTCGACGTTGAAGACCTCAAGAACCTCGTGGTACGCTTCAAAGCAGCCGTTAAGGAATACACAGGCAAGGACTTCCCCACCTCAGCATGGGATCAGCTCTGGGGCGGCATCTGCGCCGTATTCGATTCATGGATGAACGAACGCGCCATCCTCTATCGCCGCATGAACCAGATACCCGAAGAATGGGGCACCGCCGTTAACGTGCAGGCAATGGTTTACGGCAACATGGGCAACAACTCAGCCACCGGCGTAGCCTTCAGCCGCGACGCCGCCACAGGCGAAAACATCTTCAACGGCGAATACCTCATCAACGCTCAGGGCGAAGACGTGGTAGCCGGCGTTCGCACTCCTCAGCAAATCACCATCGAGGGCTCTCGCCGCTGGGCTGCCCTGCAGGGTATCAGCGAAGAGGAACGCGCAGCTAAATATCCCGCTCTTGAAGAGACAATGCCCGACTGCGCTGCCGAGCTCATCAGCATAGCCCACAAACTTGAGGACTATTACAAAGATATGCAGGACATGGAGTTCACCATCCAGGACGGCAAACTCTGGATGCTCCAGACCCGCAACGGCAAACGCACCGGCATAGCCATGGTACGCATCGCCATGGAGTTTCTCCGCGCAGGCGAAATCGACGAGAAGACCGCCCTTCTGCGCATGGAGCCTAACAAACTCAACGAGCTGCTGCACCCCATCTTCGACAAAGACGCCCTCAAACGCGCCAAAGTAGTGGCCAAGGGTCTTCCCGCAAGCCCCGGTGCAGCCACCGGCCAGATAGTATTCCAGGCCGATGACGCTGAAGCATGGGCAGAGAAGAAGAAGAAAGTCATCCTGGTGCGTATAGAGACCTCGCCCGAAGACCTCCGCGGCATGCTCGTGGCTCAGGGCATCCTCACCATGCGCGGCGGCATGACCAGCCACGCTGCTGTTGTGGCTCGCGGCATGGGCAAATGCTGCGTATCAGGCGCCGGTGAAATACACGTAGACTACAAAGCCAAGACCGTGGAAATGGGTGGCAAAGTTTACCATGAAGGCGACTGGATCTCACTCAACGGCTCCACAGGCGACGTTTACGACGGACAGGTGCCCACCGCAGAACCGGAACTCGGCGGCGACTTCGGCGCTATCATGAACCTGGCCGACAAATACACCAAGACTCTGGTACGCACCAACGCCGACACCCCGCGCGACGCCAAACAGGCACGTCACTTCGGCGCTCAGGGCATAGGTCTGTGCCGCACAGAGCACATGTTCTTTGAAGGCGACCGCATCAAAGCCGTTCGCGAAATGATTCTCGCCGACGACGTTGAAGGCCGCAAAATAGCCCTCGCAAAACTGCTTCCCATGCAGCGCGGCGACTTCGAAGGCATCTTCGAAGCCATGGACGGATTCGGTGTTACCGTACGCCTCCTCGATCCCCCGTTGCACGAGTTCGTACCTCACCAGACAGCCACTCAGAAAGAGCTTGCCGAAGAAATGGGCAAGACCCTTGAAGAGGTAAAAGCCAAAGTAGACAGCCTTGAGGAATTCAACCCCATGCTCGGCCACCGCGGCTGCCGTCTGGGCATCACATATCCCGAAATCACCGAGATGCAGACCCGTGCCATCATCGAGGCAGCCCTCAACTGCAAAGCACGCGGCATCAAAGTCTTCCCCGAGATTATGGTACCCCTGGTAGGCACCCTCAAAGAGCTGCAGCATCAGGCCAACGTCATCAACACCACCGCAGCCAAAGTCTTCGACGAGCGCGGCGAGTCGATAGCATACAAAGTCGGCACCATGATTGAAGTGCCCCGTGCCGCCCTCACCGCCAACCAGATAGCCGAGGTAGCCGAATTCTTCAGCTTCGGCACCAACGACCTCACCCAGATGACCTTTGGCTACTCACGCGACGACGCACCCAAGTTCCTCAAATACTACAAAGAGAAAGGCATCCTGAAAGTCGATCCGTTCGAGGTACTCGACCAGGAAGGCGTAGGTCAGCTCGTACGCATGGGCGTAGAGAAAGGCCGTGCCACCAACCCCGACCTCAAAGTTGGTATCTGCGGCGAACACGGCGGCGAGCCCAGCTCAGTGAAGTTCTGCGCCAAACTCGGCATGAACTACGTCAGCTGCTCACCCTTCCGCGTGCCCATCGCCCGCGTAGCTGCGGCGCAGGCTGCGATTGAGGACTAAGACATTAGTCTAACGCATAAGTCTCTTAGGCTGTAATTCACTGGAGTTCCGGTGGTTACAGCCTAAGCTGTTCTTAGGAGGTACGTACACTTGGAAGCACTAAAAGAGCCATCTGAACGGGATTTGCATACACCTATGCATACACCAAGTTTTAACACCGCATACACCGTGCATACACTTACGCATACACCTCACAAAACGGAAACAACATGGCAAACTTCAAAGCAGTCGTAAGAAAGCAGAGAGTGGACGGTTTCTATCCGGTGTATATCCGGCTCGTTCACCGCAGAAGAATGGGCTACATCAAAACCGACAAGGTTGTAAGCCCTAAACAAATCGCCGCCGACGGCGACATCAAGGACGCAGTGGTTAACGAGTATTGCTCGCGAGTGATACTCAAATATACCGACATGATAAACCGAAAGGATATATCTGGCCTTACGGTCTTGGAGGTTATAGAGTATCTGACCGCTGAGAACCAAGTAGAAAGTTTTAGCGACTACGCTAAAATTCACATAGCCCGCATGATTGAGCGCGGGCAAGAGCGCAATGCCAAGAACTATAAGTTGGCGGTCGCATCGCTTGAAAAGTACCTCGGTACTAACCAAGTTTCGTTTGCTCAACTCTCGTCCACGGTACTGAATAAGTGGATAGAGAAACTTGCCAAGGAAACAAGCAGGGCAAAAGAAATGTACCCTGTATGCGTCCGTCAAATCTTCAAGGCTGCCCTCGTGGAGTTGAACGACGAGGAAAGAGGATTGATCAGGATAAAGTTCAATCCCTGGCTCAAAGTTCAAATCCCGAAGTCCGACAAGGCAGAGCAGCGGGCTATCAGCGCCGAGGCTTGCCGTCTGTTCTTCAATCGCCCCCTGCCCCAAACGAAGATGCTGTCTTCGTTGCCCGAACTGGGGCGCGACGTGGCAATGCTCGTCCTCTGCCTCGGTGGTATCAACACGGTAGACCTCTTTTATATGAAGAAAGAGAACTACCGCAATGGCGTGATTGGCTACAAGCGAGCCAAGACACGCCACAGCAGAGCCGACGAAGCCTACATCGAAATGCGCGTCGAGCCTTTCATCAAGCCCATCTTCGAGAAGTACCTTGCCGCCGAAGATGACGAATACTTGTTCAACTTCCACCTGCGCTATTGCGATAGCGACAGTTTCAGTGCCAACGTGAACAACGGCATCAAGAAGATATGCAAGGATATGGGCATGAAGAAAGAGGACTACTACTGCGCCTACACGTTCCGCCACACCTGGGGTACGATAGCGCAGAACGACTGCGATGCTAACCTCTACGAAGTGGCTTTCGGTATGAACCACAGCCACGGCTTGAAGGTTACTCGCGGCTATGTCAAGATTGACTTTACCCCTGCTTGGAAGCTCAATGCCAAGGTCATCGACTTTATCTTTTACAGCGATGCACCGAGCAAGCAGGGAAAGGCTAAAGACATCGAAGAGCCGAAAAACAAGCTGTTCCGGCTCTCCGCAAAGAAGATGGTGCGAGGTCGCGCCTACTTCATGGGTAAGATGTTGGCTCAGGTCAACGACGTGGGTTTCCCCACCGTCGATGCCGTTATCAAGGCGTTGGCAGCACAACTGCCTACGACCATACCGCAAGGAAGTGCCGTGCAGTTCCGCATCGAGGACTGCAACGCACAGATAGAAGAAGTGTATGAGCGCACCAAGGGCAAGGGCTTTTGACCCCTGCCCTCGGCAAGCCAGTGTTGGATAGTTAGTCCGGCGTTGGATAAAAGACCCCCTTAATCAACTGCGACATTCCCGACTCGGTGAAGGTCGCAGTTAGTTTTTCGCAGACGTAGCGTTTGCCCCTGATGATGAAGGGGGCTCGCACGTCGGGCACCTTGTCGGCGAGGAACTTGAAGGTGGTCTTTTGGGTAGGCTCTATCGGCAATGCCATACCGAAGCGGTTGGCGAGCCGGTCATTGAGTCGCAGGGAGAAGTGAGGGTGGTAATATCCGCTCCAGTCTGCGCGGATAACCACGTCTTCAACGTGAGGGTGCGGAGGCGTGCTGCCGCCGTCACCTGCACCGTCCCACCAGCCGATATAGATTTTGTCGTAATATTCGGCTTTCTTCTCACTCTCCCCTGCTGCAAGCGATTGGGCGGGTTGGGTCTGGGAAAATCGCGAGTTTCGTTCCTCGTACCAGGCATCTGTGAACGGCTCGGGGCCGTCGCGGAACGACGTGTGCGTCGTTTCCTCGTCGTACCCCCCGAATGACAGGAACATGGCGAAGCCGTAAGTGTCATCGGTATAGTCGATGCAAGCAGGTACGAACTCGATTTCGTCCGTGGGCGCATCGTCGCTGTCGTCCACAATGCGAGGTCCAAGCAAGTTGACGGGTTGCAATTTACATTTGTATATCCAGCGCTTTGTCTTGCCGTCGCCCATGTAGCCGTTCTGCACACGGCTCACGGCGCGGACTATGAAGTAAGCGTCGATGTCGGCGGCATAGAGCAACTTGTTCATATTGGAGCCTCGCATATTCGAGCCGTTCCAACTGGCAAGCCATTGGTTTGCCGATAGCAGAGCAGTCAGGGAGTTGTATCTGACGGCTCCTGCTTCCCATGCCTTGATAAACCAGTCGCAAGAGTAATACTTACTCATTTGATGCGAGCAATCCTTATATGTAAGGTTCTTCGCCTCGGAGTATTCGCACTTGTCATTTTCGACCTTTACCTCGGTGGAGTGCTCCGCCACGATATTGTCGAGCCTGACGGGTGTCTTGGCGGCTACAATATCCTTTGTAAAGGCGAAAGTGATGCGTTGGGCGCGATGGTCGAAGTTGAACTCACAGCCCATAAACAACTCCAACTTGGCGAAGTATTCCTCGACCGACCAATGAGGCAGAGCGCGAGCATACTGCGGAATGTACCACGAATAAGGGAGAGTGTTGCATATAAGGAGATACTTGTATTCCTCTTTGGCTTCCCAGTCGGAGAAGTCGTAGGAATACCCGATTTGCTCGCATATCTTCTTGGTTATGTAGAGCAAGTAAGGCTGCCACGACAGACCCTTGGTGTCTGTGTGCCACGAGAACGTGCCGCCCGGCTGACCGTTAGTGTTGGCCGTGTAGGTGGTGCAGTTCTGAATGTTGCCCGAAGCGTCATTGACCCACGGGAGAGCGACGCCGTTATTACCGAAAGCAAGCCCCAGCCAAGCGTTGGCAGGTGTGATAGCGGTCTTTGCCGTTGTCGGCGGCTCTCCGAGGTTGAGCTCGTTGATGTAGATTTTGTCAAGCGTCTTGTCAAAATTCTGCTCCGAACGACCGTCAAGGAACTGCGTCTTGACCTCGGACTCGTTGATTTCGGTAATGGTGATGCAGCCGAACTTGTAGAAGCCCTTGTCGCGTATCTCGCAGTCGAAGATAACCTTTTGCGCTGCCACGTCGGCACGGTTGATGTGGCCGAAGATAGCCTGATTTTGAGGGCAGTCTTTCAGCGGAAAAGTGATTGTCAGCGTGTAGCCGTCCGACCCCGAAAAGAGGCGGTTCTCGCTTACATAATCAAACGATGTGCCTTGCTTCAAGGCAGCGAGTTTCCATATTGGGTTCTGCGATGTGGATTTGTTGATATAAATTTGCATAAAAAACACCTTTACAGATTATTACTGCAAAGGTGTTTTATATTTTCGGGTTTCCGAAAGACGTGTTATTCTTTGGTAAATGTTACAGTGTATGTTTCATCTCCTTCCCATTTACCATCGCCATCATACCACTTATAGGTATAAGTGAGGGTTTTACCCTTAATAGTGTATTTGCCTGATGTATAATCATCGACTTTGCCATTTTCAATGTTAAGGTCAAGTCGCAGTGTTTCACCCGATATAGACCACTTATTGTTGGAAAATTCCTCCCAACCATCTTTTTCATCGTTTTCTGCCCAAACAAGAGTCCCGTCGGGCTTGAATGTGAAATAAGACTCACGGTCGTTATCAAGATAACCATGCCATTTGCCTAATATGGCGTTGTCGTTATCTGGTTCGTCTTTATCGTCACCGCAAGCAGCGAGTGACACGCTCATAAGAGCAATCAGCAGTACAGTCAAGATTGACTGACAGTGTTTTAGTTGAAATTTTGTTCTCATTAGAAATATGATTTGGAATTATTTAGTGCAAAATTACAATAAAGAGAGCAATTTACCCCCCCTCCATTGTTAATATTTGTTAACGCTTGGGTTTGGGAGATTTGTTACGCATAAGGTTGTCGTACTCGTCCTGCGCCCTAACGATGCCTTGTTCGCCGGAAACGGTGACAACGGCACCGATGGGCTGGCTCAAACGGTCATTGAGTTTGGCGAGGGTTTCCCCGATGCCATTGTCGCCCTGCTGTGGCGGCACGTTCACAATGACGTTGGGTTGAGCCATAGCCGCAGGACTGGCGGCAAGAGCCATAGGCGCAGTAATGGAGCGCGACACATCGGCTGCTGTGATAGAGCCGATGGTGTTGTTGCGCTGCGCCTGGTCGAGGGCTTCAAGCAGAGGGCGTGTTTTGGGGTTGCGAGTCAGCTTTTGGCTCGCTACCCACTCCCCGGCGTGGACGATCCCGACGGGTTTGTCTTTGTCGCCGTCAGGAGTAAAACCGCCCTCGGAATAGCCTTGCGCCTCCGAAGCCTGCTGCTGCTTCTTGATTGCAGCAATTTGGATAGCACCTGCGGCGATAGCCATGCCAGCCGCAATAGGCGCCAATATCCAACCGACCACAGGCACCGCTGCCGCCGACGAGTACGCGGAGATAGCACCCTGGGCTGTCTGCGCAACCGCTTGGATTACCTGCATGGCGAACATCTTGCGGTTCGCCTCCTGCTTCGCCTTGGCGATTTCCTTCTGCTTCTGCGCTTCGAGTTGCTTGACTTGGTAGGAATTGCCCTCGGCACGGGAGATTTCAGCGTCGTACCGCTTGTTAATGGCGGCAGTCTGTATCTCCAACTCGGCTTGCATAAGAGTGGAGAGCTGCGAGAAGATAGCCGACATACCCGAAACAAGCGTGTCGATTGTGCCGGTAAGGGCTTTCCCACCCTCGCCGTTGAGCCATTCGAGCGAAGCGGCGATGCCGCGCTGCATAGCATTGCGCGTGTCTTCTTCGGCAAGCAAGCCGTACTTCTTTTGAAGTGCGAGTTTAGCGGCTTGAAAAGCCTCCTCGATGCGCAGTTTTTCTTCGGCATTATCCCCGGCAGCGGCTATCTCGCGGTCATAGACCACTTGGAGAAGTGCGAAGTCTGCATCGTACTTTGCCTGACGCTCTTGGGGATTGTCACCGAAGTAGTCGGCTTTCATCTTTGCATACTTCTGTTCCAGAGCCTCGGTTTCCTTTTGGCGACGCTCAACCTCGGCGATGAGCAGGTCGGAGAGCCGTTTTTCGGCTTCGAGGCGTTCCTTGCTCCCCTCTGCATAGAGGGCGACAAGGTTACGCTGATGTTCGATTTCCAACTGCTCAAGGGCAAGGTCATAAGTGGCCTTGTTATATTCGCCGTCGATATACGACTGCTTGGCGTTTGCGACTTTGAGGTTGTAGGCGTCGTTCTCCTTTTCGACCGACTCGGCGAGAACGTGCTCCGACTGCTTCTTCTCGGCCTCATAGTATTGGGCTTGGATAGTGAGCCGTTCGGTTTCCGTGAGGTCGGTGTGAAGCAACTGCTGGCGGTGGAACTCGACCGCGATGCGGTCCATCTCCTTGGTGTATTCAAGGTAGTTCTTCCGCCCCGTTGCATAGTCGATGCGAGCTTGGGCTTCTGCCCTCTCGCGCCAATCCTTTTCAGCGGCGAACTTGTCGACGTTGGAATTGTCCGTACCGCCCGGAGGAGTCAGCGGCGGCGGTGTGCCCGTCGGCGTGGTAGATGTAACCATCGGGTTCTGTGTAGCAGAGCCGGTGCGGAAGGCATACTCGTCGGAGAACTCAACGAGAAGCCTACGCGCCTCGTCGAGCGACACTTCTCGGTATTCTCCCGATGTGCCTTTGTCGGGGATATAGGCGTTGCCCGCTTGTCCGCTGTCAACGATGCGCTGCAAGCCCTCGACCGCCATTCTCAGAGCCATAGTGTCCTGATGACGGTATGGGTTTGCTCCGTCGAGCATACCTTCAATGGCGGCGTTCCCCTGCTCATACTTGGTGCGGGAGTTGAAAAGCGCGTTGACATAATCGGCAGGGTGTGTGGCAGTGAACTGCGCACCAGTCCAGCCGAGAGTAGTTTGGAAGAACGATGACAACTGCGACGTGTTGATGAACGAGTTGATGTTGTCGAGCACACCTTGTCCGTTGGCGGTGCGATACGTGGAGATTTCGTTGAGCCTTGCGACGGTCTGACTGTCGAGGGCATTGCCCGAAGTCAGCGACTCGGCAACCTTGGCAACAAGGGTTGCCGCCTCTCGAGTGTCGCCCGTCCAATACTCGATGTTGGCTTGCAGTGCTTTGAGGTACTGCGCTTGGTCTTGGTAATACTGCTGGTCAAGAGCCTCGCGAGCGGCTTGTATGCCGCGTTCTGCGTTGGCTCGCCGAATGGCTTTAGTGAGGCGGTCATAAGCGAGTGCGAGGTTCGTGATTTCCCCACGCTCGTTGATAAGCCCCTGCATATACTGGCCGTACTTGTTTATAAGGGTCTGCTTCGCTTCCTCGAAAGCGGCTGACCCTTTGGTACAGCCCTCCAACTTGCCGAAAAGGATGTCAAGTTCCCGCTGCTCCTTTATGGCTTCCTGAGTGAAGCCCGAAGCAGCCGCTTTAGCGTCGTTGACAGCCTTTGTGTAGCCGTCGGTATCGCCCTTTAACGTCTTCAATGCGACAATCACGGCTGTAATCGCCGAGAGTATCAGCCCGAATGGGTTGAGCTTCATTGTCGTGTTGAGGGCTTGGAAAGCGGTTTTTGCCGCTCCGAGTCCCTGCGTGAAGGCGATGACGGCTACCTTGCCGAGTGCCAGGGCGCCATTGTAGGCGGCTTGCACTGTGGCGGCAACCTTTGTCAGAAGGTGGAGTGCGGCGGTCTTGACGTAGGCAAACCCGATGGCGGTATAGTACGCCACAATAGACGCAGTGACCGAGAGTATGATGACGCGATAGCGGATAAAGAAGTCCACTATCTGCGACAACACGCGCAGGAACACTCCCGATGAAGTATATATGTGCTTCATCACCGGGTAAAGTTTCTGTCCGAGTTCGACGGCCAGCTCGTTCACGCGCTTCTTTGCCTTGTCGATAGCGGCTTGCGCAGTGTTGTTGAAAATCTCATACTCGCGAGTGGCAGACGTGGCTTGCTCGAAAGCCTTGTCGGCTTCGCCCATTTGCCACTTCACTTCGTCGATGTGCTTGGCGAGCGTGGAGAGCACCTGCGACACACGGGCGGCATCGAGTCCCATTTCCTTGAAAGCCGGGGCGAGTATCATTGTGGCGTTCTCGTAGTCGGAAGCCTCGCCGATGTCATGCAGGGCTTGGAGGAACATCAGCAAGCCGTCCTTGGCTGAGTTTTTGAGCGTGGCGTTCAAGAGCTCTGCGTCAAGGCCGAGCGTCTTGGCGAACTCCTGATTTTTGTTCGCCAAGTTCATGATGACCTTCTGAATGGCTGTCGCGGACATCTCGACCTTTTGGCCGTTTGCGTCAAGCACGGCGCCAAAAGCGAGGATTTGCGGAATGGTTAGTCCGGCTTGGGAGCCGATACCTGCCATTCGTTGAGCAAATTCGACGAGATACGGCTTCGATGCCGTACAGTTCTGCGAGAGCACATTGACCGTCGAGCCGACGGCAAGCATAGACTCCTTAACGCCCAACATCTCTTGTACTCCAAAGATGTTGGTTAGCTTGGCGATGGTTTGGGTCGCGCCCGATCCTAAATCGACAAGCGCCACGTTGATGATGTCGGCGGCTTCGACGTAGCCCTGCACGGCTTCAAGCGTGTTAAGACCCAAACGACCTGCCTCTTGGGCAAGTTCGTTGAGCTTCGCTCGCGGAGTTCGGGTGTCCATACGCTTGAAAGCCTCGTTGAGGACTTCGACCTGCTCCGCTGCCATACCCGTATATTTGCGGGTGTTGGCAAGTTGCTCGTCCATTTCGGCATAGGCGTTTACCGCCTTTCTGCCGGCCATAATAAGACCGGACACTGCGGCGATTACGCCAAGCAGTGCCGTTTGGCAGTTGTTGAGCCAAGTGTTCATTCGCTCCCACATAGTCTTTTGGGTAGCGAGTGAAGCGTTGAGTTTGGCGATTTCCGCTTTGACGGCTTGGATTTTGGCAACGTGCGCATCCCAGGCTTTTGAGCCGCGCTGGATGCCGTTCAACTGCTGTTGCAGTGTCCGAAGGGCTTTTTGAAGCTCCTTCGGGGAAGCCTTGTCAAGCCGTCGCAGGACTTGGTCGGTGGTAGCCGCCGAGCCTTGGAGTTGCTGAATGAGTTTGTTTGTAGAGTTAAGCTCACGCTGAAGTTTCTTCATCGTGGCTTTGTCCCCTGCGGTCGCGGCTTTGGCTATCTGCTGTTCGAGGCGGCGAGCGTCCTTTTCGAGGTTGCGAAGCATCTGTTGGGCTTGTTTGCCGTTTATCGACAGGATGACGTTTGCGGTACTGTTGTAATTTACCATAATTTTTCGCTCTGAGTGGAAAATTTGGTGTCGACGAAATTTGTACTTTTTAGGGCAAATTTCGGCAGCAAAAATGGGTGTGTAAAAGACAGTGGCACAGCCATTTTGGAGCGAATTTAGGGTACCTGCTTTAACGCGACCTTTACGCCAGTTAAGGCTTCGGAGTATTAAAGTAGGCTAAATGAGCGACTTAGGGGGTACGGGGGCTTGCCCCCGTACTGCCTTCAGGTAGCCCCCACCGCGCTGATTTGTAACGACTTCCGCACCCCTTTGCCCCCTCGGAATATGCACATTGGGCGGTCAAATCGCTGCCGTGAAAGTCAAAATTTCCGCTCGCGGAAATTGACTTTTGCGGCTGCACCGCTTTTTGTCGGCGAAGCCGACGTTGGCGATGGGCGGTGATGCGGAGGGCGTGGCGAACAAGGCGCGGACTGTAAGCTGACGGGGCGGTAAAAGGCGACTTGCGTGTGTCGGAGCAAAGAGTGAAGCGAGGTATCGGCGCAACTCGTGAAGCCGATAGCGAGTGTGTCGATGTATCAAGCCGGGCGTTGTCGAAGCCCGACGGCTCGACGGAGGTGCCGACATAAGCATAGGTGCAGATATAGCGACACTCTCGCGACCTTGCCTTGCCCTGCGCCCTTGGGCTGCTCGGACATTCGCAATGTTGCCCCGAACCGTGGCGCAGTCCGCAGTCGTAAGCCGCTCGCAGCGTCACCGACCAGCGGGGCTTGGGGATTGGGGCAAGAGGTCGGCAATGTGGCGTGGCGCAGTTGCCGGAGAGTTGGCAATCAAGCCGAGGGAATGACGAGAGTGTGCTCGCCATTGGATAGCCACCATGTAGCCGACCGCAGGGAATTGCCGTAGTCGAGAGGCTTGCCGCCGACTTGGGCATTGGCTATATAGTGGCGTTAAGGACAACGGCGAAAGCACTCTCTTGGCAGGAAGGGGCGAAGATTAAGCCGACGTGGAGGCAAACTAAGTGCAACGCTTGTAGCCGACCGACTGTGAAAGCACCGCAGGTATAGGCGACAGCCGTAGTCAACACCGTAGGTAGAGCGGTAGCGTGATTGACCGTTAGGTATTTATGGGCTGGAGTTGGAGCAATCGTTTGACTGACCTGCCTACCGCAAAGGTCGATGTCACCAATGGCGATAGCCTCATTGCTCCCGAAGCCCCGATGCACCGCAGGTAGAGCGCAGCGTGTCCGCACCGCAGGTATAGGCGACAGCCGTAGTCAACACCGTAGGTAGAGCGGTAGCGTGGCAGAACCGTCAGGTATAAATGGGCGTGAGTTGGAGCAATCGTTTGACTGACCTGCCGACCGCAAAGGTCATAGTCTTCAAGGCGATAGCCTCATTGCTCCCGAAGCCCCGATGCACCGCAGGTAGAGCGGTAGCGTGGCAGCACCGCAGGTATAGGCGACAGCCGTAGTCAGCACCGCAGGTAAAGCGCAGCGTATGTTAGGCGGCTATTCCTCTATCGGGTGGGAAGCACGGGGCAATGGGCGGTGAAGCGCGAAGGCGTAAGCAACAGCCGTTCAGACCGTCAATGACGAGCCGGAAAAACAAGCGGCAGGGGTCTTTGCAAGCAAAGCGTCGCAAGCGACGATAACGGGCAACCGGCCACGGCAGGTTGAGAGAGTTTGCAGTCGATGCGAGCCGCCAACACCACCGAGGTAACGAGCGTGGTGTCAGGCGAAGCAGCGTGCTGCAATCTCTCGCCCCGACCCCTGGAGCGTTCGCTATTGTCAGCGAAAGCGGTAGCGAAGCCGACAACAGCGATGTTCGGGCTTGGCATTAGACTGGGGCTGACGGCCAGCGTCACCGAGTACGTTGACACCGAGCGTTGCCCCTTGCCGGGTGGGGCTGAAAATGTTGCCGCCTATATGTGGAAAGTAGAAGTTTGAAGTCGGGTTTGACACAGGAGAAGCCGACTCTGTGAGCCGGGTTGGCTGCGCCCATTTCGGCGTCGCCTCAACAGATTTCGAGCAAGCTCGAATCTGTGTTCGGCTTGCTCGAAAGTCTTCAGTGAGAGAGGGCGTGAGGATTTAGATTGCGGCTTGCGACCAGCGTTCAACGGGGAAGAACTTGTCGAGGCCTGCCTTGTAGTAGAGCCATGCCGGAATGCGGCAGATCATCTTCTCGGGGGCATCGCCGTCGGCGACGAAGTGAGTGAGCGACTTTGAGAGCCAGAACTTGACTTCTTCCCCAGCCTCAGTGTGGAAAGCGAGGAGCTGTGCCTTTTCAGTGGCGAACTCCATGATTGAGGCGAGTATGTGGAACTCGACGACCTTGCGACGCTTGGGCTGTTCTTCGGCTGCAGCTGCGGCCTCGCGGATTTGCTCCACGGCTTGTTCTACGACTTCCTTGAGAGGGGCTTCTGACTTTTCCGATGTTTTCTTTTTCATGTCCGTATGATTTTAGAAGTTTGTGATTTGCAACTGATTCGAGCGAGTTGCTTTCGCTGTTTTGCGAACAATAAAGTCATACTTGAAAGACGCAGGAGCAAGGATTTGACAATGAGCATTTTAACGCTCCCCTGAATATTTTTCACACAGAGCGCAGCTGGTCTCGAAAAATTTAGAGTGCAGCCGCAGGCAATCCCTAAATTTTTTGAAAAATATTTTGTCAAACATGCTTGTCCTTGCCTGGTGGAGCGCCAGCGACAGCGTCGCAAGTGTGTAACTTTGTGAAGTAAAATCTGCGCCAAAAGCGACCCGCCGATTAAGGCAGCGTCAAAATCACAGACGGAAAAAATAGGACGTGGGAAAGTGCCAATGGCAACATCGATAAGGCATAGAAGCCTAAGCACGGAGTAGGACAAGAGGAAGTGGTGCGAGTCCGCTGATGTTGTAGACATCAATGGAAGAACCCCTAAGCAATGAGCGGTCGGAGGGCCACGCTCGCATCTATGGGGCTCAATGCCGATGTAGGCTCAGAAACCGCCCACACCGAGGCTATGGGAACACGGAAGAAGTCGTTTGGCTCGCGTTGCTCACTCACTTGCCGACAGCGATGCACCGAAAAACGAGAGGATGTTCTGCCGCCCGATATGGCGTACATAGGCGGTAGCCGACGTTTCCCCATTGAACGCCCCAAGCCGTAATCCCTCTCTGCCCTGCCACGAAGAAGAAGCCGCCACAGTTTCGCAACTATGACGGCTCCGCTTATGAAAAAATTCTACTTTCTGCGTATGTAAATGTAGATGAACAGCAAGAGCAATGCGATTGCTACCGCTGTGCAGATTATGGCCGTCGTATTCGGCGGATCATAAACTGCTGTTGTGGCTGTGTGTTCTGCCGAGGTATCGGCAGAACTGATTTTGTAGGCCGTGGAGTCAAGTCTTGTCTTGGCTTCCTCGGCTTGGCGATACTGACTTCGATTGCTTGCAACTCGCCCCTTGACGGCTTTTAGCCGTACCGTTTCTATGGTGTCGCCTAATGCAATGCGACCAATAGAAATGTCAAGGGTGTCGAAGTCGAAGTAGAGCCGGGAGATAACGGAGTCGAGCGACACGAATGTGCGGTGCGAGGCAGTCGTAGCGACGGAGTCGGAATCTACGATTGTTTCGCGCTGTACCTCTTTGTGGGAGCGGCACGATATAAGGAGTGCCAGCATAATGATGCAGGGGGTTATCGTCCGCATAATTCGGAGCATTTTTGCACGTTGAAGGAAGGACAGGCTTTGTTGGCAAACTCATTGTGACCGTGGACTGTCGCGCCGGGGAATTTAGCGCGGAGTTCCGCAACGAGCTTGACGAGTGCGGATCTCTGCGCCTCGGTGCGTGTGTCCTTGGGCGTTTTGCCGTCCTTGGCACAACCGCCGATGTAGCAGATACCTATGGAGTTGGCATTGTAGCCTGACGTGTGGGCGCCAATCTGCTCGATTGGTCGCCCTGCGTGAACAGAGCCGTCTCGATAGATGACGAAGTGATAACCGATGTCGCGCCAACCATTGCCCTTGGGCTTCGGTGTGGTGTGCCAACTCCTAATCTGCTCGACTGTGTAGTCCTTCCCTTCCGGGGTCGCAGCGCAGTGAATGATGATTTTGTTAATCTTTCGCATAATGGAGAGAGTATTAAATGGTTGGGCTAAGGCTTTATTGCCTTGGCCTTGTAGTGATAGTCGATGCCAAAGAGTGCGCCGACGAAAGTGAGGATTTCGCCAAAGGCTATGAGTACCGAGGGGTGGATTTCTCCTGCGGGCGGTACGATGAAGCCCGAAATTAGCAGACCGCTGCCGACGATGACGAGCGCCACGGCGCAGACGAGTTGGAGGGTATGCTTCTTGGCGTACCGGGGTTTCTTGTTGGGTATCTGCCCTTTTTGTGGAGTGTCCGCAACGGGACCGAAAGCGTTGTAAGGTTTCATTTGGGAGAGAGATTTATTGTGTCTTTTAGAAATTATGTGTCTGTGAGTAATTTTGCAGTAACTCAAGTCCCACCTCTGTAATCACACAAATCAGTTCAACCACTCAACGATGTTCCAACCACTGTACCTGTAAGTTCACCTCTGAGTGTATGCGTGATGGCTGCATTTGCTCCAGGCTATCTTCGCTGTATCCGTGATGAGCCGTAAGAGGCTATCAGAGTTGTATAAAGGATGGCTGCAAAAGGCTATCCTTTATGCGTTTACCGGGATAGCGTAAACTCTTCTGACCTTGGATTGTAGACAACCGAGAACTCCGCGAGGTTGGAAACGAGGTTGAGCACGTTAACTTTGCCTTTGCCGTGGTTCACCGGCTTGGCGTAGCCAATGGCAAAGCGGAGGCGCACCATGCGGTTCTGACGTGCGCGGAAGTCGTAGAGCTTTATAACCGAGCGACCCCACGGCAAGGTTACTTTGCCGTCAGCATTTGTGCGCGGATGCACAAGAGCTATTGGGTTGGGAGTGTAGCCGTTGGCTTCTTGATGAAATTGTCTTGACTCGTTGGTGCTGAACTTGGCAACAGTGCCCTCGACTATTACCGAGTGACGAGAGCCGAATAAGTGCCAGCCCTTTGACACGGGGCCGTATGTGTAAGTGGATCCGTCAACGTGGACTTTATCGCGATTGCGCTTGCGAGTATGGCGGAACAGATATGGCACATATCCCGCTTGGGCGAGCTGACCGCTGCCCCACACTCGCAGCTCTCCGTCGACAATCTCAACGGCTATCTGCCCTTTGGCTGATAGTGCGCCAAGGTCGTTGGTGTTGCCGAGCATAGTGTCAACGCTTCGCTTGACTTCGGCAAACTCGTCGCCTCCGACGAGTTCCCAACGACTCCAAGCATTGCCCGACTGGTTTTTGTATCGCTTGTAGATATGAAAACCTTTCTCATCGTGCGTGCCGATGACGATTTCGCCCTCGGCGTTGAGTTTGCAGTGTGTGAAGAACACCTGCGTAACGTAGAGGTGGCAGACGATGTGCATAACGTAGCCCTCGGTGTAGCCGCTGCTGTTCTGCACTTTGACGAGTCTGCCAAGCATATTGTCAATGGCTCCGATGTTGTCGATGTCGTCCATATCTATTATGCCGAAGCCCATCTGCATAGTGTTGATAGCGTTGACGGCTGGCGTTACCGTGTCGGAATAGCGATTGCGCAGTGTATTGAGGTCGGTGACCTGCTGCGCTTTCATCGCTCCGGCTTTCTCAGTTGTGGCGGGCTGAATTGTGATAGGCACATTGCCGACGTAAGACTCCCCCTCGATTGGGTCAACAAGCGTTGGGTTGAGCAACACATTGTTGCGGTCGAAGTTGGCTTGTGCAAGCCCGGCAATGTACGGTGCAGCATGACGCATCGCGTTATACCAGTTGTTGAGCGCTTGCTGAATATCCGACGTTCCGGCGGTAGCAAGCAAGTCGGCGATGCGTTGGAGTATCGAGCCAAGGGCTTCGGGAGTTATCGAGTCCTTGGCTTGCAGACGGCGAAACTCTGTGATTATCGCCGTCAAAGATGAAGTGTCTATGTTTGTGTTAGCCATAATGAAGCATTGATTTACTGCAACCTTCAGCTCGCGAGGAAATCAAAGCGAATATCGCCGTAGGCGGTTCGCGGCCTTGGTTGATTTTCTCGCAAAATTATTGGCACAATCGGCTATGCGAAAAGACAAGAACCAGTATTTTTTTTGTAACTTTGCAGAAAAAACAGAGATGTTCAAAATAGGATTTCTTTTCCACTTACCGTCAAATGGGCGAAATCATTATGACCTTGTTTTAGGTTACGATGATAATAGGTTTAGACTTTTCTTCGTAGAATGGAAATTGCTACCTTGGAATTATTGGGATATGACGAGTCATTATTATGATTTATCTTTCCCCGTGATATTTACGAATTGTGGGGATTATATTACAGATATAATTTTCTTTCACGAAATAGGTAATGCAACAATCAAGGCAGAATTGAAGTCTAAATATGATGCTTACTCCATTGAGCAAGATGAACATTCAATACCTTATATTGCATACAAAGGGAAATCTATATTTAATGAAACCAATGCAAGTTCACAAGAATATAGATTGGCAAATTTGTTGACAAGTAGATTTATATTAGCTCGCGAACTATCACTGTTGTTAGCAGATAGTAAAAAAATTAGCGGAAAGGATAGATATAGTGAACATATATGGAAAAGAGTAATTAAAAACTATGAAAATTATCTGAATAGCATAGATATAGAAGATATTATTTCTTCGTTATATGTCAATGTATGGGATGTACACATTCCAAAAGTAGGAGGTGATGACAGGTATTATGTTTACAGAGAAGCTAAACTATTAGATGGTCGCGAAATCTCCGATGAATACTTAAAAGATTTAATCGGTTTAGGGAAAGTATGTATCGAAAAAGATAGTGGATATACAAGCTATTTCCCAAGACCTAATATACCCTTTGGAGTATATGAAGGTCAAATATTAGAGGAAGAAAAGGAAAGAATTATCAATAAGTATTCAAGGTCTGAGCACATGGGTTGGTTGATGTATCACCAACTATTCAAGCAAGAAGAGTCGAAGTCAAAAATAGAATATTTACAAAAAGAAATCAAAAAAATTAGCGGTGAATTAAATAGTGATTTCCATTTAGATGTTGTTTCAACTTTTGATGAGAGACATTTTTATGATTTTGGGAAATCATATCTAAACCAATCGGATGTTATTACAAAGGCGAATGAATATATTTCAAAAAAGTTCAGCCAACTTCCAAGATTAGCAGTCGTCATAAGTGGCAAGATAGCAAAATCAGATGAAACCATTGCATATAAAAAGATAGCCGAAATATTCGACTATCTTCAAACGAAGTATTTTGTTGTCTTAATAACGGGAAATGCAAATGGAGCTGAGTCTATTGCATTAAAAGTAGCTTATGATAAAAGTATAGAATTTGTTAATGAATATACAAATTGGACTATGTTGAATAAGGATAGATGTCAAAATCGCTTTGAGCAAATGGCAGAATTATCCGATATGATTATTTTATTTGGTGATAACGATTATTATCTTAGGGATATTCAGTTAATGGCTATGAGAAAAGGGACTGCAAAAGTATGAGATCG
>ERZ772818.628-NODE-628-length-36075-cov-7.106607_pt1 | contig 36075 bp, 31 predicted proteins | sample MGYA00580837_ERZ772818 | MGnify/ENA primary metagenome ERZ772818 (study PRJEB29015, sample SAMEA2737671) | human gut metagenome | biome: human gut; feature: human-associated habitat; material: faeces | place: China | collected 2012 ...
GTGAGAACGTGAGAGGTCAAGGTGAGGTTTACACGGTTAAGAGTACAAACCACTTTAACTATTCGGAACTATGGATGTAGATTTCGATTTTTCCGATGTCGACTCCTTTTTCAATGAAGGAGAATGGGAAGTCGAAAAGAAGATGATTGATGTGGGTGATGAAGCTGTGAAACATGCAGAGGAACACGGCAATTATAAAGACCATACATTGACTCTAAGAACGTCCAATGATTACGATGTTGATAAAGACGGTCTGACACTGAAAAATGAAGCGGAATACGCTTCATTCGTGGAATCTAAAGGATTTGATGTTTTGAGTAGTGCCGCTTTATACGCGGAGAAACGATTAAAAGAAGAATTTGAACGATGATAGTGACTACCGACATAGCAAATATTCTTTACCGAGATTGCAAGTCTTTCGAAATCGACATTGTTCCCAGCGGTGAAACGCTGATGGATGAATTGAAGTCAGAAAGAATTGTCATCCACACCAAGAAACAACAACCGGGGAAGTATTGGAAGAAATCTTTCGCGGAAGTGAATCTTTGTGTACCTGATTTAAGCGAGAATGAAGCGAATACTATCCGTTTGAATGAACTTGAAAGAAAGGCTGGCAAGCTGTTTGATGATGTAGTAAGCACCTATGATGGTACAACCTATCGTTATTCAATTGAATCTATCAGTATAGAAGCGGATACAGCTTTAAAGTGTCATTATGTGAATGTGAGAATTTTATTTGAAGTATTAAATGTAAAACTATAAAATTATGATTTCAGCAGTAGGAATTAAAAGAATCTTGTTTGCCGACATTGATAAGGTAACGGCAGACATTACCCCCGAAATCGCAAAGACTTTGATTCAAGCCGCTATTAAGGCGAAAGATGAGGTTTTGAACGTGCATGGGGAAACTTGGCAGATTGAAGAAACGGAAGCATCTGTCACTGGACATAAAAAAAGAGCCGGTCAGGATATTCGACCCGACCGACTTCGAAAACTTTGTAAATAAAGCTGCTGAAACATTTATTCAACAGTTTATCCGATAGTTTTTATAATCGTTTACTCTGTTTGCACTACGATTTACCATTTCAATCTGCAGCACACCGTATTATTTGCTGTCTATCACTTCAAGCATTTTATGCCGCAACAAGTTTCTCAAACTCACGGAGTTTCTGCTTTGCTTCCGGACTCAGATTACGCGGAACCTGAATCTGAACCAGAAAAGTGGAAGTACGCAGGAAGAAAAGAAAACAAGCATGTCGCTGGTAAAGAACAGCAGATCGTTTACCATCGAGTGCATCATCTTTCAGGACCGTAGTTTTGAGATTTCCATCAATGATGTCACACAGGAACAGGAACAGGTGCGCCTGAAACGGCAGTTGACACAGAACATTGCGCACGAATTGAAGACTCCTGTAAGTAGTATTCAGGGATATCTGGAAACGATTATCAGTAATCCGGAATTGCCAAGAGAACGCATAGAAGCATTTATAGAAAGGTGCTATGCGCAAAGCAACCGGTTAACCTTCCTGCTGCGGGATATCTCGGTTCTGACCCGAATGGATGAAGCACCAGGCATGATTGAAATGGAAAAGGCCAACATCAAGACCATCGTGGAAAACATCATGAGCGAGGTGGCTATGGATCTGGAAAAACGGCACATCCGGGTATTCAACCTGATTCAAAGGGATTTGATTATTGACGGAAATGCTTCCCTACTCTACTCTATTTTCCGAAACCTGATGGATAACGCCATCGCTTATGCCGGAAATGAAGTGGAGGTTACAATCAATTGCTTCCGCGAAGATGAATGTTTCTATTACTTCAGCTTCAGCGACAACGGCATCGGGGTTGCCCCGGAACATCTGAACCGCTTGTTCGAGCGTTTCTACCGCGTAGACAAAGGACGGTCGAGAAAGATTGGTGGTACAGGTTTGGGATTGGCTATTGTAAAAAATGCAGTCCTGATTCACGGTGGAAGTATCTTCGCCAAGAACAGTTTAAGTGGAGGACTGGAATTCGTATTTACCTTAAAGAAAAAAGAGAGTTGACAGCAACTCTCTTTTTTTTATGGATGTTCATCTTGGAATATACAACAAAAAAGACCGAAACAAATGTTCCGGTCTTTCTGAGCCTCTTGTCGGATTCGAACCAACGACCCCGAGATTACAAATCACGTGCTCTGGCCAACTGAGCTAAAGAGGCTTGTATTTTGCAGCCGCACACAACCGATTGGCATTGCGGCTGCAAAATTAGACATTATTTTTTAATCACCAAATAATTTGGATGTTTTTTTATTTTCCTTGTTGTTTTTCTTTCGCTTTAAGCAGCTGTCTGGACAATGCTTCCATACAAACATCAACAGACTCTTCAAAAGTATCACTTATTTTCTCTGCATAAAACTCAGAATTCAAGGCTAAAACCCGAACTCCAGCTTCTTTATTCATAGCTGTTTCAGGTTTTACAACTTTCAACGACACCTCCACTCTTACTATATTATCGCAAAACTTCTCGAGCTTCTCTGCTTTTTTCTGAATAAAAGCTTCTAATTTTTCCGATGCATCGAAATGAATTGATTGAACTCTTACTTCCATAAAAACCTCCTTTTCTTTACGCTCTAGGATGAGCTTGTTTATAAACTTTTTTTAGTTCTTCAAAAGTAGTATGCGTATAGACTTCAGTTGTCATCAAACTTTCATGCCCCAACAACTCTTTTACAGCACCCAACTCTGCACCATTATTCAACATAGAGGTAGCAAATGTATGCCTCAATACATGGGGACTTCGTTTCTTCAACGTCACCACTTTTGATAGAGATTGTCTAACCAACAAATAAACCATCCTCGGATACATACATTTTCCATCCTTTCGGACAAAAAAAGCCTCCGAGCATCCGGATACTTCTTTATCTCTGACATCGAGATATGCCATCATATCTTCCTTAAGCTCATTTCCAAAGGGAATTATACGTTGTTTATTCCTTTTTCCGGTCACTTTTATCACTTGAGCCGAGAAATCTACATCCTTATCCGCCATGCCAATCAGTTCAGACAGACGAATACCTGTAACGTAAAACATCTCTACAATCAACCTGTTGCGCAATCCCTCAAATCCCGTTTTCCATTCCGTGTTATCCAGCAAATGAGTCATTTCCTCATCCCTAACAAACACCGGCAACGGTTTTTTATTTTTCGGGCCCTTAACTACCAGCATAGGATCTACACTAAGCATTCCTCTCCGCAACAGATAGTTATAAAACGACCGGAGCGAACTAAGCTTCCGGTTCACCGAAGTCGTTGCATACCCTTGCTCCATTAGGGAAAGTACCCATCCACGAACAAGGTCTGCATCAACATCCGTCAAGGCCAGTTCTTCGTTCACTCCCTTAAGATACTCTTCAAATTTTTCCAGATCTATTCCATAAGAACGAATTGTCTTATCCGAATAATTTCTTTCAAAACGAAGATAGCTTAAAAAAGATTCTTTCAGCATAAGAAATATCGCATCGTTTATTGTTCTGCGACTAATTTATGAAAAAGAATTCAATAATTCAAAGAATCTGCGAAATTATTATTCTTCTACTTGCTGTAATTTCTGAACGTAGATAGCACGTTCCATTTTAAGTCTTTTCAAAACAGACGGTTTGTCATACTGCTGTCTGCTTCTCAACTCTTTTACAACACCTGTTTTTTCGAATTTTCTTTTGAATTTTTTCAGCGCTTTTTCAATGTTTTCGCCTTCTTTTACTGGTACTACAATCATTTGTTTAAAAATTAAGTATGTTGTTATTAATATTTTTACGGTATAATCGCGGCGCAAAATTACACATACTTTCTTTATTTACAAAACTTTCCTCGTTTTTTTCTTAAAAAATTAAGCTGAGATTGTATCTTTGTTATCTATTATTAATCTACTGATAAACACTTTAATATGACAACAAGTATAAAGCAACGCCTTGAGTGCTTACGCGCATTCATGCAAAACAACGGCTATGATGCATTTATTATTCCAAGTACAGACCCACATAACAGTGAATACCCTCCTTCTCACTGGGAGTCACGTAAGTGGATTAGTGGATTTACTGGTTCAGCAGGAACTGCCGTCATTACCCACAACACTGGCGGAGTCTGGACGGATTCCAGATATTTTTTACAAGCAGCCGACCAGTTGAGTGAAACTGGCCTCAGTTTATTTAAGGAACGTGTCGCCGGAACACCTTCAATAGCCGAATGGTTGGAAAGTGTATTGCCCAAGGGCGGCAAAATAGCCATAGACGGATGGGTATTTAATGCAACTGAAGCACGAATTCTAAAGCAAGATCTCGAACAAAGAGGGCTTTATCTCACAGTGTCTCCCGATCCTTTTGAAAAAATCTGGAATGATCGGCCTACACTACCCTCTTCTCCAGTTTTCATACACGACATAACTTATGCCGGTAAATCTACAGCAGCAAAAATTCAAGATATTCAGAATTTTCTGTCTTCTAAAGGTGCAGAAGCCATTTTGCTCTCTGCCTTGGATGAGATTGCCTGGACCTTGAATTTACGAGGAGAAGATGTTCACTGCAATCCGGTATTTGTAAGCTACTTGCTCATCACCCGGCAGCATTCGTTCTTATATATTCTCCCCGAAAAAATAAATCCAGATGTAAGAGCCTATCTTTCGGACAATAATATCACCGTCTGTCCCTATCAGGATATTTCAGCCGGTATCCAGCAATGTAAAGGCTGCCTTATTCTACCGGAATCTATAAATTTCAAGCTCTACGCATTAGCCCAGTCCTCTTGCAGCTCTATCCTCCTCGCCTCACCTGCCAAAGAAATGAAAGCAGTGAAAAACTCCGTAGAAATTGAAGGCTTCCGCCATGCTATGGAAAGAGACGGAGTTGCAATGGTCCGCTTCTTAAAATGGTTAAAAGAACAAATTGGTACTACTCCACAAACAGAAATCAGTATTGACAAAGCTCTTTACAGATTCAGAGCAGAACAAAAACTGTTTCACGGAATCAGCTTCGATACCATTGCAGGCTATCAGGCACACGGCGCAATTGTTCATTACGAAGCCACAGAAGAAACTGATATTCCTTTACAGCCAGAAGGATTGCTTCTTTTAGACAGCGGAGCACAATATACTGACGGTACAACCGACATTACACGAACCATCGTCTTGGGGCCTATAACAGAAGAGCAAAAAAGAGACTACACCTTAGTACTGAAAGGAATGATACAATTAGCTATGGCCGTATTTCCAGAAGGAACCTGCGGCACACAACTTGATATCCTCGCCCGCCAATTCATGTGGAAAGCCGGAATTAACTATGGCCATGGCACAGGACATGGAGTTGGCCACTTCCTGAATGTACACGAAGGGCCTCATCAAATTCGCATGAATCACATTCCTTACCAACTTCGCCCCGGAATGACGGTTACTAATGAGCCTGGAATTTACCGGACAGGCAAGTATGGCATCCGCATTGAAAACACGATGCTGGTATGCAAAGACAAGGAAACAGAATTCGGAGCATTTTACCGTTTCGAGCAGCTCACGCTATGTCCGATAGACAAAGAAGGAATCCTCACCGTGCTACTCACAGCCGAAGAAAAAGAATGGCTTAATCAATATCACAAGCATGTATATTCACGCCTCTCCCCCATGTTAACAGAAACAGAAAGAGAATGGCTGGACGAGGCTACCAAACCCATTAAATAATATAGACTATGGCACTTATCAAATCAGTAAGAAATTTTACACCTAAAATAGGAGATGACTGTTACCTGGCCGACAATGCAACAATCATCGGCGATGTAGAAATTGGTAATCAATGCAGTATTTGGTTCAATACAGTTCTTCGAGGAGATGTCAACTCCATCCGTATAGGCAATCGCGTAAATATACAAGACGGTACTGTCATACACACACTGTATGAAAAGTCTGTAGTAGAAATAGGCGACGATGTGTCTATCGGACACAATGTAACACTACATGGAGCAACAGTTAATGACAATGCACTTGTCGGAATGGGGTCAACCATTCTTGATCACGCTGTAGTAGGTGAAGGAGCAATTGTAGCTGCCGGGGCTTTGGTTTTAGCTCATACAGTCATTCCACCTCATACCCTTTGGGGAGGAGTTCCTGCCAAATTTATAAAACAAGTAGATCCGACACAGAGCAAAGAGCTCAATAAGAAGATAGCCAACGGATATCTTATGTATGCTTCCTGGTTCAAGGAAGAAGATAACCGTTAGTTCTGAGAATCTCATTATTGAAACGAACTCCAATCATTTTTGTGAGAAACCAGCTGCACTTTCATGCCGCAAGTTCATCATTATTCTGACACATAAAAAAAGTTGGGATACCCATACGTCTTACAAGGGTATCCCAACTTTTTTATATAATCAGAAGAAGATATTCATCTTATTTTTTTGCTGCTTCAGCCCAAGCCTTAGCTCCTTCTTCTTTCAGTTTTGCTGTTGCTTCTTTAGCAATCTTCATTGCTTCAGCCTCATCTGCATCGCTAGCATAAGCATGTTTGAAGCCCTGAACATCATTCCAGTGTCCACGAGTAAAGTCTGGAATACGAACAGCAGCACAACCGTTATCCATTGACAGCGAGCCTAACTCGGCCAAACAACACCATTCTGCCAAATCGTAAACATCCATATCCAACGGCAAACCATTCTGCAGACAGTAAACCAGACGAGAGTCCATAATGAAGTCCATACCGCCATGACCACCTACTTCTTTAGCCATTTCACCATATTTCTTTAAAATCGGATGCTGATACTTTTCTACCAAAGCTTTCATCTCTGAATCTGGCATAAATCCATGAGAAGTAAGGTTATCAACCTTAGGCTGAACGCCTGAAGCCTTCATCTGTGAAGCATCAACTGCATAACCCTCTACAGGATATTTATTTGCAAATCCTTTTGTACCTGTCAGCTGATACAAACGGTTATAAGGCTGAGGGTTCATTACATTATGCTGAATTTCAATAACTTTTCCGTTTTCTGTACGAATCAGTGTTGTAGTATGGTCACCATTACGGAAATCTGTACATTTTTCACCTGTCGCTTTTTCTACCAGTTCAGGACCGTGAACTGCCTTTGTGTCCATTGCAACAAGAGTAGTCATACGGTCACCACGGTGAATATTCAAAGCCTGTGCCACAGGGCCAAGTCCATGAGTAGCATAAACATCACCACGATGTTCACGGTTGTATTTCAAGCGCCAGCCCATCTTATCTTCACCATTTTTCCAATAATATGGCCAGAAATCATCCAAATTATGAATATAAGCACCCTGAGCACGAAGCACTTCACCAAATACACCCTGCTGAGCCATATTCAGTGTGTTCATCTCGAACCAGTCATAACAGCAGTTTTCCAAAATCATACAGTGCTTACGTGTCTTTTCACTCAGATTAATAAGTTCCCAGCATTGTTCCAGATTCATAGCCGACGGAACTTCGATAGCTGTATGTTTACCATTCTCTAATGCACACTTAGCTACAGGGAAGTGATGCTCCCAATCTGTTGCGACATAAACCAAATCTATATCATCGCGTTTGCACAATTCTTCATATCCTTTTTCACCATAATAAATGTCTGCAGGAGGAAGACTGGCATTCTGAAGATATTTCTGGCAACCTTCGGCACGCTCTTTTTCATAGTCACAAAGTGCTACAATATCTACTCCCGGAATATGAGTAAAGCGCTCAACAGCACCCGGTCCACGCATTCCAAGTCCTACAAAACCAACACGAACGACACCAAGTTTCGGAGTTGCCAATCCTAAAACATGCTCCTGGCCTGCCGGACGTTCTGGGGTATCAACTACAATTGTTCCTTTTTCCCAATGCCAGGGAGTTCCATAAGCAGATGTGTTTACTTCCTGCTGCGGCTGCTGGCTGCATGCTACAGAAAACAAAGCACAAACACCAGCTACTAACAAACTAATTTTTCGCATAGTACAATAAGTATTAATAATATAAAAAGATTAATCAATTTCTACATTTGTCACTCTTTCCAGCAGGAAACGACTTTTATTCCAATGGAAAGGTTTAAATTCGGTATTCGTCCGGATAATATTATTTCTAAATACTAATCCATCTACAGATTTTGCATATAGTACCGGCGCATCAAATATATCAAATTCATTATCGACTATTTGTATCGCGCCTTTCTTGCCCCCATGAAAATAATGCACCTGATGGTCTAGGTCAGGAATCTCCGGATAAATTGAAATAACTGCATTTGTAAACTGAAACATGCTGGTCAACGCGTTTACAAATTTATTATTACGTATAATTACTTCCCTGCAGGCTCCTGTTTCAAACCAGCCGTTGCAATCACCACACAACAAGATAGCTGTTCCAGATGTATGATCAAATAAATTATTCTCTACGACTGTTTTTTTAGGAGTACTGAATAAAGACCCTCTGGCTCTGTTATTACGTATAATATTACCGGCAAAATAGACTTCAGGTGTCCACGTAAGATTCTCAATACCACAATCAATATTCTCGTCTACGCCATCAGGCAATGGCTCTTCAAAAGTTATTTCAAACTCACGGGCACCAGAAACCGAGGCTTTATCAACAGGCTTAATAAGCTTTATCTGATTCTTACCTCCTATAAGCTCCATCGTCTTTGATGCAATAAACTGCACGTCATCACCAGGAAAACCCCAATCGAATCCCCATGACTGATCGTGCATATATCTTGCAATCAAAGTTTGGTTATCAAGTTTCTTAATAACTTTCAGATAAGTGCCATGCACATTAATGGCATCATCCATCATGCCTTCGTATAATCCGTTGACAGATATGATTTTACCTTTACAACCTGAGAAATGTGTAGCATCTGCCTGTGTAGTAAAATAACGTGCATCGTCATTCCCTTTTAAACAGACATTGAATTTATCAAGTGAAATGTTCTCACATAATTGCGCCAGCAAACCCATACCTTCTGCATAATGTACCTTTATATTCGTTAATGTGGTATTCACATTGTGCGATAAAAAAATACCAGGTGTAGGACGTCCCCAACCTCTCATTACAAACACTGTTCCAGAGGTTAAAGTCTCATCTTTCCAAAAAGGCGCCTGAACATATCCATCGTCTGTTATGAACGAGCCTTTGGTATTACAGCCACGGTCACCTGCATTATAGACAATTCGCCTGGTCTCTTTTTCAAAAGGAATTCCCCAGCTGTGACGTACAGTCCAGCCGTCACCATAAGCTTCGAATATACTGTCTTTAGATACCCGATAATTTACCCAAGAGGCAGGTTTAAAAGTAATACCGAGTTTTGGATCATTACGGACAATTTCCACCTGAGCGATATGCGGATTTTTAAAGTCTATACTAAAATCTTTAAGAGAGCAATTACTTGAATGCAATAAAGAGACAGGCAACATCCTACCATGAAAGACAAAAGAGGCCCCACCGCCATCAAGAGTCAGACTTTTCAGTTCCTCAAGAGGCATACCTACTTTTTTAGGATTATCCTGATCGTGATTGGAAATATAATATTCACGTTCAGCTGCTCCTTTTTCGTAAAAATTATAAGTTCCCTTCTGAAAACGTATAATCACGCTATCTCCAGCCTGATATTCTGCTCTAATTTTTTTAAGTACCTTCTGAAAAACCACTGATGCATTCTTCGAACTATTAGCCTTTAACCCATAGTCCTTCATATCATAAACCCTCAAGGTCTGAGCATTAGCAAGTGCAGGCATCACTAAAAGGCCGAATAATAAAGTGTATAATTTCATAGCAAAGTTATGTTTCAATAAAACAATAAAATTGTGCGAGACAAAACCAAAGTTATACCCCGCACAAAGTAATTAATTATTTCTTACATATGAAAATTAATAGCCATCATTCTGATCATCCTTTAGCAACGGATTTACATCCATAGCCGCTGTAGGGATAGGCATCAGCATCAATCGGTCTCCCCACGTCTTATCAATAACGGTATAAGTATTCCATTCTTGTCTCTGCACATCATATCCGCCACATGGAGCATAAGTCGGTCCGTTCATAACCTCACGGCAATATTCCACACCATATCTACGGATGTCGTCATATCGATGGCCTTCGGCAGCCAATTCTATACGACGCTCATTACGAACAAAAGCCAAAGCCTCGTCTTTTGATGTTATTGATACAGGGACATCCGGCATGCCGCAACGGTCTCTCAAATCATTCAATGCACTCTGCACAGATTCATCCCATCCAGTAGTCTGAATACGAGCTTCCGCATATGTCAGCAAAACTTCCGCATAACGAATCACCGGATAATCATCAATACTGTTTGCACCTTTATATGGGGTTAAAGCCACCATTTTTCGGTAACTATATCCTGTATACGACTCATTACCGTCAATCCCAGCCTTAAACGGGTCCCATTGATAGTAAAATCCGGTTCCAAAATCAGTTTCATGCCAACCTTTTAAGGGGAACAAGATAGACGCATACAACCGGCTATCACGGTTCCGGAACTCAGCCATATAAGGTATATCCTTTATATTAAGGGTAGGCACAATTTTTCTGAACTCAGAAGTTGGATAAGATGAATAAGTCACTTGTCCGCTTTCATTCGTATTCTTTTTTGAAAAGTACTTCACCCACATATCCGAGAACAGCTTGCGTCTTTGCTCTTCTGAAATTTTTGCCGGAATCGTTTTACCATCAATTTGCCAATAAGCATCAACCAAATCCTGCATCGGTTCATAAGAAGAATATCCGGACACCAACTGACTAGGACGAATATAAGTATAACGGGCCCAGTCATTATTATTATCATCCGCCATATACTGACGAGTCAAGATATATTCGGGATTATCTGGTCCTGCATTATCTCCCAGCCACAAATTTTCATAACTAAATAGCCCTTTGACAAACTTATCTTTAGAAATGCCCAAGGATGCATACTGATCAAAATCAATATACTGTTCCATTTCCTGAGCTTCCATCTCCTGAGCAGCATTCAAAGAGGTAATTCTAAACAAGCTATGATGTCCTTCGGAAATCACTAACTGAGCAGACTTCTCTGCTTCTTCATAATTGCCAAAGTAAAGAGCTGCACGAGCACGTAAAGCCAATGCTGCCGCACGTGTAATACGTCCCTTTTCATAGTATTTAGAGCCATCATATTCGTCAGGAAGAAGTTCTGCTATTTCGCCCAATTCTTTTAAAATATATGCTCTTACCTCTTCTACGGAGTTACGGGTTGCATATGGTGCGTTATACTCAGGAACATCCTCAAACAAAGTTGCTTTACCAAATTTTGTAGTTAAAGCCAGATATTGCCAGGCACGGAAAAATCTGGCTTCAGCCTTCATTCGTGATTTTAGCTTTTCATCCATATTGCATCTGTCTACACTTATCAAGAAGTTATTAACGATGCGAACCAGACTATAATCATAGCCAAAATCATCACCAGCCGTAATACCATTTGTCTGAACCAGCTCATAAGGTCCTTCCCATGGTTTATGACTGTGAGCATTATCAGTATACATCTCATCCCAAATGTCCATACCCGGCAATTGAGCATAAACTCCATTTAAAGCACTATTGGCATCTACTTCATCCTTCCAGAAAGTTTCAGTAGATATATCAGAAGGAGGAATTACATCTAAGTCACAAGATGTAATAGACACACATGCAAACGCAAGGAGTGATATATGTTTGAATTTTAGTTTCATAGCTCTATTATTTAAAATTAGAATGATAAATTAACACCAAATGCAACAGACTTTGTACCATAAGCACCGATACCACGACCACTAGCAGATTCAGGATCAAAGTCTTTCATCTTCTTATCTGCCCGGATTGTAAACAGGTTCTCACCTGTAACAAAGAATTTCAAAGCCGAAAGTCCCCATCTGTTAACAATGTTCTGAGGTACCATATAACCAAAGCTAATGGTTTTTACACGGAAATAGTCTGCATCAAACAGTTCATATTCAGAAAAATGTTTATTATACTCATCTTTTGAAGTTCCTCCATATAGGCGGGGAACAACAGCATGAGCATTTGGATTTTCCTCATTCCAACGCTGTAAGTGATATTTTCTAGGATTAGAATTTAGCATAAACGCAAACACCTGTTCTGATTCAAACGCAACATCTGTACCACCAGTTCCCTGTCCGAATACTGATAACTCAAAGTTTTTATATTGTAAATTAAGATTTACTCCATAAGTTATGCTAGGTACATCTTTTCCAATAATGGTTCTATCTTCATCTGTAATTGAAGCTTCCTCCCATTTATTATTCTGTTTCTGTTCTTCAGTCAAATCCTTATACTGCTTCACACCTTCACGTTGAGGAACATATTTAATATCACCTGCATTAGGCTTACGTCCATAAACATAAAATTCACCTTTGTCTATTTCCTCCTGAGTATATAATCCATCTGTTTTTAACCCATAATATGAACCAATAGCCTCACCTTCCTTCAATATGTAACGAATATTATCACCGCCACTCTGAATCATATTATCTGATTCGCCCATATCGACAATCTTATTCTTATTGGTTGCAATATTGGCTGTTATAGCATAAGAAAAATCACCGATTTTATTTCTATGTGTAACAGAGAATTCAAAACCAGTATTCTTGACCTTTGCAAGATTCATTGAAGGAGTCGTCCAAATTCCTGTTTCTTTTGCAACATTATATCCCAAAAGGATATCCCTTGTATTTTTGATATAATAGTCTGCAGTAAAGCTCAATTTATTATTAAACAAATCTGCATCTATACCTATATCAGTAAGAGCAACTGTTTCCCATGTCAGTTTTTCATTTGCAATCTGGGCTTCAAGAATACCTTTTACAGCAGTATCCGTAAAGTTATAGTTGGCTCCTACGCTCATCAACTGGAAGTAATCATAATATCCAACGTTATTGATATTACCCAGTGTACCATAAGAAGCTCTTAATTTTAAATTATCAATCCAGGAAACAGATTTCATAAACTCTTCCTGACTGATACGCCATCCTGCAGAGAATGAAGGAAAAATACCCCAACGATGATCTTTATGGAAACGAGAAGAAGCATCACCACGCAAGTTTGCTTCAAATAAATAACGATCCATAAAAGAGTAATTTATACGTCCAAAATATGAAAGCATTTTACTTTCATAAATAGACGACCCACCTGGAGTTGATTTCGAAATTTCATTTCCAACTTCAATATCTTCCAAACCGTCAACAGGAAAATCAGTCCTCTTTTGATACAGTCGCTGATAATTATAATGCTCATACGATGTTCCGGCTAAAACACTCAACGCATGCTTACCTATATTTAAATCGTACTTTGCGGTTAAGGTTGTCATTAAATTGTCTGTACTAATCCAATGCATTTCCATTGAGTTAGGATCAGTATTTGCCGTACCCGGTATTTCAGCGCCTGTTTGAAAATCGACAACAGCCGGGTGATTAGCTGTATAACTCTTATTCTTATACTCGTAGCGTTTATAATCCAACTGCCCGGAAACGACCAAACCTTTTACGGGTTTCAAGTCGAAGCCTAAATTATATAAAGAATTCTCAGTCGCATTACGGCTCCAGTTATCATAGCTTAAAGCACGCAAAGGGTTGCTGTTGATAAAAGACAGTGTTGCTGTTTTTCCTCCAGCTATACTTCCCCACTCACCATTCGATTGTTTTGCAACCATTATAGAAGGAACAAGAACAAAGTTACCAAACCACGGAGTTCCATTCTCTGTATCAGAAGTGTTTCTAATATATTTGACATCTGTCTTTAAAGTAAGCCAGTCTGTAAGATCACTTTGTACGTTTACATTAAAATTATAACGGTTGTCACTGACTCCAGGAACAAAATTGTCATTATATAAATAACCGACTCCTGCAAAATAACGAACTTTCTCGCTTCCACCACTAAAATTCAAAGAATGTTGAGTTGTCAGGACCTGCTTGTCAAGTACTAAATCAGCCCAATTCGTATTAGGGTAATGATCTGGGTCGCTACCATCCCTGAATTTTGTAATTTCTTCAGGTGTATAAGCTTGATTGGTACCCCCACTAGGATTATTATTATACATTGCCTCATTCAGCAAATCCGCATACTCATACGATTCAAGTACATCAGGCAAGTAAGTCGGAGTCTTCATACCCACATATCCACTATAGGATACATTCATTTTTTCTTTCTTTCCACCCTTGGTCTTTACCAATACAACACCATAGGCAGCACGCGAACCATAAATAGCAGAAGAAGCTGCATCTTTCAAGAAAGAAATTGATTCTATACTATTAGGGTCAAGATTAGAAAAGAATGTAGCATCTGCAATAGCTCCATCAATTACATACAAAGGCTCTGATGTCCCTAAGTTTCCACGACCACGGAAGTTTATAGAAGGAGTAGATCCTGGCCGAGAGATAACCGTAACACCCGGAACTGTTCCTTGCACTGCCGACAAGACATTACTTTGAACACGATCTTTGATTTCATCTGTACTTACAGATGCAACGGAACCTGTCAAATTTACTTTTTTCTGAGTGCCATAACCTACTACGACTACTTCATCAAGAACTTTATTATCTTCTTTTAAAGTAACAGTAAGAGATGTTCCATTCCATTTTACTGTTTGAGTAGCAAATCCTATATAAGAAACAGTCAATGAAGTCCCTGCTTTTACATCAGACAATAAAAATTTTCCATCAAGGTCTGTTATTGTTCCGTTTGTTGTACCTGTTACTACAACCGATGCACCAATAATAGGCTCACCAGAAGCGTCTTTCACAATTCCTGTACATGTTGCTGTTTGCTGTATTACTTCTACTGCGTCTTTCTCAAAAGAACCTGCAGCATACAATGCATTTGAAGTAAAACTTGTTGCCAACAATAAAATACTGGCTGATTTAAAATGTCTTACCATAGTTGTTCTTTAAAGTTAATCAAATAATGAAAAAGAATAAAGACAGAGAGTTATTTTACTTTATCCCCTTAAACAAAATAATTATCTCCTCATCATTATTTTTTATTCGATTCCAAAAGTAATCATATTTCCATAAAACAAAAAACATTTTTAAAGAAATGCGCTAAATATAAAAAATTTATTATACTTCACCTCTTTACCGAAACAAATCAGATACATCCAACAAAAAACAGCAAGAAGCATAAATATATAGCAATAGGATTCACAATAACTGAATAATCAATGCATAACATTCAATTTATCCCAGCATCAAATATAACATAAATTCTAATCTACCCACTTGAAATAAAAAAGCCCGGCAATATGCCGAGCTGTCCTATAAAATTTACATTCTTGAAAACAGATGCTACATTTTTTCTGAAAAAGGAACTTCCTTCATAATCTTTTCTAAAGCACCAGCATTATCTTCAACGTAACTTCCTGCCCTTTTTCCTGCCTTATCTAAGAAAGTATGATCTACAAGGAAACGATCCATCAAACTATTGAAATCGGATGCTCCTTGAATTTCAAAGCCTCCTTTACAAGCTAAAAGATCTTGAGCCTCCTGAAATTTTTTATTATTAGGGCCAAATATCACAGGCATTCCATAGACTGCTGCTTCCAGTGTGTTATGAATACTAACTCCAAAACCTCCACCTATATAGGCAATTTCTCCATAACGGTAAATTGAAGACAACAAGCCAAAACAGTCAATGATTAAACAGTCGGCCTGTGCGATGGTTTCCGGTGTAGCCTGCGTATAGCGGACAACAGTCCGATTCAATTTGCCTATTATTTCTTTGATATGTCCTTCATCTATTACATGTGGAGCTATAATCAGTTTCATTTCAGGATGTGCATTAAAATAAGGAATAAATATATCCTCATCCGGTGCCCAGGAACTTCCAGCAACCAAAGTTACAGCCTTCCCCTTAAACTGCTCCACAACAGGCAATTCTTTTGCTTGCCTACAAATTTCCAATACACGGTCAAAGCGTGTATCGCCTACAACCGTAGTATTTCGGACACCAATTTTTTCCAATAGAGAAACCGAATTCTTATTTTGGACAAAAAGATGCGTAAACTGTTTCAATACATCGCGGTAGCCAGCTCCATACCAGCGGAAAAATATTTGGCCGTCACGAAAAATAGAAGAAACACTATATACCGGAATAGACTTACGGTTAAGTTCAACCAAGTAATTTTTCCAAAATTCATATTTCACAAAAAAAGCCATACAAGGCTGAGCCAGCCTGATAAAACGACGTGCATTTCTAGGGGTATCAAAAGGAAGATAGCATACAATATCAGCACCTTTATAATTCTTACGGACTTCATAGCCTGAAGGAGAAAAGAATGTCTGCAGGATTTTATAATTCGGATATTGCTTTCTTATCTCCTCTATCAATGGTCGTCCTTGCTCAAACTCGCCCAAAGAGGCTGCATGAAACCATATATACTTTGCCGATGAATCTATTTCCCTCTTCAATTTATCAAAAGCCTCTGCATGACCATCAACCATAAGGGAGGCTTTCTTATTAAAAAGTGCAGCCAATCTGACTGCACTTGCATAGAGATATATGATTAAGTTATAAATCATTACCCAATATTTTTATTTTAATACTTCCACTGCTCGACGCATACGGCGGATAGTTTCTTCTTTTCCTAAAACAGCTGAAATATCAAACATATGAGGACCCTTACCTTCACCTACCAAAGTAAGACGGAAAGCATTCATGATATTACCTAAATGATAACCTTTATCTTCAATCCATTTCATCACGACTTCCTCCTGATGAGCCAAAGAGAAATCATCCAATGAGGCCAATAAGTCAGCCAATTCTGTCATACGCTCTGCAGAATCTTCTTTCCAGCGTTTCTTAACAGTTTTTTCATCATACGATTCCGGAGCTACAAAGAAGAATTTGCAAGTTTCCCACAATTCTTTCACAAAACTTACACGTCCCTTCATCAAGCCAACAACAGTTACAACCGTTTCCATAGGAGCTTCAACTCCATGTTCTTTCAAGATTGGCATAAACAAGTTGGCTATTTCTTCATTGCTCTTCAGCAAGATATATTCATGATTGAACCATTTGCCTTTTTCATAATCGAACTTAGCACCAGCCTTACTGCAACGATGCAAATCAAACAGACGGATCAATTCATCCATTGACATAATTTCCTGGTCATTACCCGGATTCCAACCCAGCAAGGCCAAGAAGTTAATAACTGCTTCTGGCAAATATCCAGACTCACGGTATCCAGAAGAAACTTCACCTGTCTTAGGATCATGCCATTCCAACGGGAACACCGGGAATCCCAAACGGTCACCGTCACGCTTGCTCAACTTACCGTTTCCATCCGGTTTCAAAAGCAAAGGAAGATGAGCAAACTCAGGCATTGTGTCTTCCCATCCAAAAGCTCTATACAATAAAACATGCAATGGAGCAGAAGGCAACCATTCTTCACCACGGATAACATGCGAAACTTCCATCAAATGGTCATCCACAATATTTGCAAGGTGGTAAGTAGGAAGTTCATCAGCCGACTTATACAAAACTTTGTCGTCCAATATAGAAGAGTTGATTACGACTTCACCACGAATTATATCATGAACATGTACATCTTCATTCGGCTCAATTTTAAAGCGAACTACATACTGCTGTCCTTCATCAATCAGTCGTTGTACTTCCTCTGCCGGAAGTGTCAACGAGTTGCGCATAGATGTACGTGTTGAAGCATCATACTGGAAGTTAGGAATTTCTTTACGCTTTGCATCCAATTCTTCCGGTGTATCAAAAGCAATATAAGCCTTTCCATTATCCAACAGGACCTTAACGTATTTCTTATAAATATCACGGCGTTCCGACTGACGATACGGGCCATAATTACCCCCGAAGCTGACACCTTCATCAAAATGAATGCCCAACCATTTGAAAGACTCAATGATATATTCTTCTGCACCGGGAACAAAACGATTGGAATCCGTATCCTCAATACGGAAAATCAGCTCACCGCCATGCTGACGGGCAAACAAATAATTATACAAGGCAGTACGAACACCACCGATATGTAATGCGCCCGTAGGGCTAGGAGCAAAACGAACTCTTACTTTTCTTTCTGACATAGCTGTTAATGTATAAATTGCGCTGCAAAATTAATCTATTTTTCCTGTTTTTTTCGTATTTTCGGCCAAAATATATAACGATATGAAAACTTATCACACGTATAGCCGGTTTATTAACAAAAGATTATGGTTTAAATGTGCCATCTTCATTCTGACTGTAGGAATCATTGTTTCCTTTTTACCTAATGAGGGAAAATTCAATTATCAATTCGATATCAACAAGCCATGGAAATACGGTCTGTTACAAGCATCATTCGATTTCCCCATATACAAAAGCGATGAACAGGTGCAAAAGGAGCAGGATAGTATTATGGCCGGATATAAGCCTTATTATAAGCTCGACAAAAAGGTAGAAGAGCAGATGTTGGCTAAATTCAAAAGTGATTATGACACCAAGTACAAGCATTTTCTTCCCTACACAAATTTCTGCAAATATGTAGAAAACCTATTAAAGGCTCAATACGAAAAAGGTATTATGGAGGGTGGAGTAATCGAACAATTATTAAAAGACAGCATCCAATATATTCAGGTTGTAAATGATGCCTTATCCACTCAAACTTCTATAAAAGATCTGCATTCTGTAAAAGGAGCTTACGAAGAAATCATGAACACAGATACTGCTGTATTCAACAGGGTATTGTTGCAAAAATGCAATCTTAACGAATATATTACCCCAAACTTAATTTATGACAGCGAGAAATCAGAAGCTGCAAAAGAAGATTTATTATCCGGACTATCCTGGGCCAGCGGACTGGTCATGAACGGACAAAAAATCATAGACCGTGGAGAGATTGTAGACGAACGGACTTTTAATATACTTACATCACTCCAAAAAGAATGGGAAACGCGTAATGAAGCTGCCAGCGAAAAAAGGCTTGCAACATTAGGCCAGCTTCTTTTTGTAAGTATCATTGTAGGATGCTTTATGATTTTTCTTGGCATGTTCCGGAAAAATTATTTTGAGGATTATAGTAGCATGACCTTGCTGTTTGCTCTTATCACCTTATTTTCTGCTTTGTCATCCATTATGGTACAGCAGGCTTTTACAAGTATCTATATCATTCCCTTTGCTATGGTCCCCATCATTGTAAGCATTTTCCTCGACTCAAGAACAGCTTTCATGACCCATACCAGTATTGTACTCCTTAGTTCACTCCCGCTAAGAAGTCCTCACGAATTCATATTAATCCAGATTATAGCAGGAATGGCTGCTATATACAGCCTTCGCGAACTTTCACAACGTTCACAGCTGTTACGTAGTGCTGTTATTGTCTTCATGGCATATTCCCTGCTCTATTTTGCATTAGACCTTAGCCATGTAGAAGAGCTCAAGCAACTTAACCGGTACATGTATCTGTTCTTCTTTATAAACGGTATTCTTTTACTGTTCATTTATCCGTTATTATTTATTTTAGAGAAGATGTTTGGCTTTACCTCCAATGTAACATTGGTAGAGTTATCCAATATAAATAACAAGTTACTCCGGGAAATGTCCGAGATTGCCCCAGGAACCTTCCAACATTCACTTCAATTGGCAAACCTGACCGCTGCCGCTGCAAATAAAATCGGAGCAAACAGCCAGTTGGTACGTACCGGAGCTTTGTACCATGATATCGGAAAAATGCAGAACCCTGCATTCTTCACCGAAAATCAGTCAGGCGTAAACCCACATGAAAAGCTAAGCTATAAACAAAGTGCCCAGATTGTAATCAGCCATATTACAGATGGATTAAAGCTGGCAGATAAAAATAATCTTCCAAGGGTAATCCGTGACTTTATCAATACACACCATGGATCAGGCCTTACCAAATATTTTTATATCTCTTATCAAAATGAGCATCCCGATGAAGAGGTTGACAAAGAGGATTTCCGCTACCCCGGCCCCAATCCCTTCACTAAAGAGCAGGCCATTTTGATGATGGCCGATTCTGTAGAAGCAGCCTCAAGAAGCCTGCCCGAATATACCGAAGAAAGCATCTCGGCACTTGTAGAAAAGATTATTGAGAGCCAAGTTCAGGAAGGTTATTTTAAAGAATGCCCGATTACATTTCTGGATATAGCTAAAGTCAAGGCTGTATTCAAGGAAAAGTTGAAAACGATGTATCACACCCGTGTCAGCTATCCTGAACTCAAGAAGTAAACCCTCCTCTACTGTTCTGAAGGAAATGATGCCAACAAACCATCACAAGCATCCTCCAGAATATCCAGGACATTTTCAAAACCTTGTGCCCCTCCATAATATGGATCGGGCACATGGTCAGCTATTTTTATACGGCAATAGTTAGTCAACCGTTCTATCTTTGCCAATGATTCCACATCAGGAGCCAACTCTTTCAACCCGTCAATATTTTGATCATCCATGGCCAAAATATAATCAAACTTATAGAAATCCTCTGCACATACCGGTCTGGAACGATGTACGAGCTGATATCCCCGACGAGCTGCATGCATCCGCATTCTACTATCCGGCAATTCTCCACGATGATAACTACTCAAACCAGCCGAATCCAATTCAAACTCCTCACTTCGACCTGCATTCGCGACTTTTACCCTCATAATTTCTTCTGCAGAAGAAGACCTGCATATATTTCCCAAGCAGACAAATAAAATTTTCTTTTTCATAATTCTCTTAAATATTCAGATAAGTTCTAAACTTCTCTACAGATGCATTCATAATCAATTCTTCAGGAAATTCCGTTTCAGCCAACAAATCCCATACGTAATCATAGACCGCAATATCAAATGAAATATGGGCATCACTACCTAAAATTACAGGAACATCGTATTGCTTACAAAGCCGCAAAATTTCAAGATTGTTTTTACGAGCATGCACTTTATTACGGGTAGGTCGCAACGAACTGTTATTTATTTCCAGCAATGTGTGATGCTCCTTGGAAGCTCGTACGATTGGTTCAAAATCAAGCTCAGCTGTTCCGTCTCCCGGATGGCTAATGATGTTTATATATGGATTTGCTATCACATTAATCATTCCTTGCGTGTTCTCTGCACAAGTTCCCGGACTATAACACAAAGAATGGATTCCTGCTATCCGGATATCCAGCATACGAAGCATAGCCTCATCCATATCAATATTCCCTGCAGTGTCCAATATATTAATTTCAGCTCCCAACAGTAAATCTACACCATACATTCTACGAGGTACTACATGAAGATTTCGGAAATAAATAGGGTCACATGCTCCGGGAATACCCGAAGAATGTTCAGTTATACCATACAGCTTCAAACCTTTTTCAGAAGCTGCCTTTACCATTTCCTGCAATGTACTGAATGCATGCCCACTGGCAATTGTATGAGTATGCACATCCAATTCTATATTCATGATACAGACAGATTATATTTTTTATATTAACAAATTTACTTTCTCAATATGGGTCAACATCATAATAAACAACCAAGGAACGAAAACGTTCATCTTCCAATATACAGCGCTGAACATCGGATAAGTAGCTCCGTACCTTTTTAAGAGAAACCTCCAGTTCCACCTTCACTACTATTTTTTTTATAAAAAGCGTCTGTATACGTCCTACGACAGGTTTATCCGGCCCTAATATGCGAGGGCCCAAACCTTTCCGCAACAACTCTGCCATTCTATCGGCAGCTTCATCAGCAACTTCCTGCTTACGGTGTTTCAGATAGACATAAATCAACCTATAAAAAGGCGGATAATGAAAAATCCGACGTTCCTCCAACTGTTCCTGATACATACCTTCATAATCATGGTTCATCACCTGATGAATAACAGGAAGATCGGGCGATTTGGTTTGAAGAACAACCAGTCCCTTTCCATTCTTGCGGCCTGCACGACCTGCCACCTGTGCCATCAACTGGTAAGCCCGCTCATACGAACGAAAATCAGGATAACTCAACATCGAGTCAGCATTAAGGATACCAACTACACGGACCCTATCAAAGTCCAGTCCTTTAGAAACCATTTGTGTTCCAATCAGAATAGAAGTCTTACCCTCCTCAAAATCTGCAATAATCCTTTCGTAAGCAGTGCGCGTACGCGTTGTGTCCAAGTCCATACGCGCAACCGTTGCTTCAGGAAACAATGTATGTACGTCTTCTTCTATTTTTTCAGTACCAAAACCCCTGTTCAGCATCTCCACACCTCCACATGCCGGACAGGCAGCAGGTATCTGATACGTATAACCACAATAATGACAAGTCAGCTGATGCAGTCCTTTGTGATAGGTTAGACTGACATCACAATTTTTACATTTTGGAACCCAGCCGCAAGTTCTACACTCAATCATCGGCGCAAACCCTCTTCGGTTCTGGAATAAAATAACCTGCTCATGATTAGACAGCGCTTTTCTAATTTCCTCTACCAATAACGGAGAGAACTGTGCATGCATCCGCTTTTTCCGATATAATTCCTTAATATCGACCAACTCAATATGTGGTAATTGTACAGACTGATAGCGTTCGGTAAGCTTTACAAGACCATATTTCCCGTTCAATGCATTGTAATATGTTTCGACAGATGGAGTAGCTGTCCCCAACAAAGTTTTGGCTCCATAAAATGAAGCCAACATTAAAGCCGTACTGCGAGCATGATAACGCGGAGCTGGATCCATTTGTTTATAGGTAGTTTCATGCTCCTCATCTATAATAACCAACCCCAGTCTTTGGAAAGGCAAAAAAACAGACGAACGTACTCCCAATATAATATCGTAACTGTGCTCGGACAACTGTTTTCTCCATATTTCTACCCGCTCTGCATCAGGAAACTTAGAATGATAGATGCCCAGACGACTCCCAAACACACGTTTTAAACGCTCTGTAATCTGTGTCGTCAAAGCAATTTCAGGAAGCAAGTACAAAACCTGCTTTCCTGCTTTCAGTACTTGCTGAATAAGATGAATATAAATTTCAGTCTTACCACTTGCCGTAACCCCATGGAGCAAACAGGTATTCTGCACATGAAAAGTAGAAAGGACCTGCATAAAGGCTTGCTGCTGATAAGGACTTAAAGGCTGAACAGCCTGTTGCGCTGTTTCTTCCTTTGCCAAGCGGCCCACTTCGAACGCATACGTTGTAAAGATATGCTTATCAACCAAAGCTGAAAAAACAGCAGATGAACAACCCGACTGTTCCAATAAGACTTTCTTGCTTACTTCTTTTAGAAAAACTCCCTGTTGTAAAAAGCCGGATAGTTCTACATATTTCATTAACAAGGATAATTGTTTAGGGGCTTTGGACAATTCATCAAACAAACGATGCAGTTGGGTCTCCGAGCTGTACTCTTCACCTAGCTTCACACGAAGTTCTGTACGGGGTTTATAGCTCTGCTTAAGTTCTTCCTTAACTTGAACAGCACCTTTGTCCAATAAAGATTTTACAAGAGAAAGTATATTTTTATATCCAGTTTCTTTTTCCAGCTGCGTGACGCATTGTTCTGCTTCTTTTGCAAGTAAGTCCAAAATTTTCTGTTCACGGTCCGTTAAAGAAGACACAGCCTCAAATAGTGGATTTAGTACCACAACAGTTTCACTTTCCAGTTTCAGTCCTGAAGGAAGAGCTGCTTTATAAACATCACCTAGCGTACAAAGATAATAGTCTGCAATCCATTCCCACAAAGCCAATTGTCTTGAAAGCAACACAGGTGAAGCATCAAGTACCTCCGTCACCTCTTTCGTCTCATAAGCCCCGGGAGCCACATAATGTACTTTCTTGACAATACCTGTATAAAATTTCTTCCGCCCGAAAGGTACCACCACACGGTATCCCTCGGCCACCTTATCGGCCAATTCATCCGGAAGTGAATAAGTATAAGTGCCAACAACCGGTACAGGAACAATGACATCTACATATTTCTTCATGATGCAAAGGTACAAAAAAAGGAGGCTTCTATAATAAAAGCCTCCTAAAGTTCTTTATCCTTCACTAATTAAAAAAGATAAGCCAATGAAATCTGCCAAGTGTTATTGCGAATCTTCTCGCCAGCAAATTCTTTAAATTCATCATTGCCGATAATTGACGCAACACGGCTCAATCCAAAATTATAGTTCACGCCAATTTGCAGATGACGAATCAACTTAACACCTGCTCCAACATTAAATGTTGTATTATTTTTCTTAAACTCATAAAGGTCCTGAATAATGCGATTACCTACATTAAAGCCAAACTGAGGACCTGCTGCCACATAGACACCCGCTGTACTTCCCAAACCAAATGTCCATTTCACATTGATAGGAATTTCCACTGTCTTCAATGTTGAATTAGCTTCTCCATCTGCATCAGAAACTGCAACTCCAGACTGATTATATAATGCAGCAACATCAAATCCCAATCCAACAACAGGAACAGTAAATTCAGCCATCGGACCGATAAAAAAACCTGTCTGGTTATCACTCTTCAATATATCCTTTGATACACTGACCTTCGAGATGTTCAATCCACCTTTAACACCAAACTTCAATTGAGCATTGGCCGGTATGGTTATCAGCAACAATGCCATGACCATTAATGCACTAAAAAATCTCTTCATAAATTCTTATTTTATAATCTATTTACCTGCAAATATAAGTCTTTTGATGATAAAACAAAAAAATGATAACCAAATTGTCCTTTTTTCCTATTTTCCTGACACAAATAAGATACTTTATCTTATTTTTATACAAAAGACTTTCTACCAAATAGAAAAACAGCGCGACAAACAAATCATCTTTGTCTGTCGCGCTGATATTCAATTATTTAACCTATCTGTAGGCTATTAATATTCTTCCTCGTTGAAGAAATTTATCTATATTGATTATCAATATATTATACAACAACCAATGAAATTTACGCAAACAAATCACACCGTCTGAGGCGATAGGAAGCGATAGGAGGAAATGGTGGACCAACAAAAAATATATTTATACTCTATTTTATTCTTTCAAAAAGCTCTATAAAATCGACTGATAAAAATTGAGGGTAATCTTTACATACAGTATCTAAAACATAATTCTTAAGTTTATTATCTCCTCCATTAGCAATAGAATATAATTTATGCCATTTATTCTTTATTTTATCTTCTAACAAGTGGCCTTGAATAGAAAAATATTCATTTGTTGCTTCAAATTTATATCCTCCTTGAACATTATATTCTAAGATATTGCTAGATGACAACCCTAGCTCCGTTAAAATATAATTTATTAAAACTTGTATACTACTATTCTCTAATTTGGACAAACTTACATAAGTCAAAGGTGGGAGACCTATATCTTCTGTTTTAATTATATTTTCTCTTATAAGCAAAAAAGCAACAAAAATAGGATCAAAAATGTAATTATCTATCGCATATCTTTTCCCTTCTCCTAATACTAAAATATAATTTGATGAATGATTTTTATTATCAAAATCCTTTATTCCATAAACTAAATCATTTCCAAATTTTCTAAGAGCATTTACAATATCACTAACCTCATCGCAATTCGTACCCGTACCACTTTTAGGCGGCAAAAATTGTGGACTGGTTTTCATAGGTTTTGAAATAAGATTAAATATTCTATTATAATATTGAACATCATATTTACTTTCTACAAAAATTTGCCGTCTATTTTCTAAAGATAAACGAACATTCTCTAAATCTTGGATTAAAATATTTATAGCCTGCTCTTTTGTAATTTTCTCTGGTCGGCCTAAATCTTTATTCATTCTAAATAAACTACCTTCTGGAGCTATAGCAACAGTTGTAGGAGAATGTGTCGAAATAACAACCTTCACACCAGCATGTTTCACAATAGATTCAATTACAGAAGCAATAAACACTTTTGAAAATTCAGGATGAAGAGGTGCATCCGGTTCATCAAGTAATAAAACATCCGGTCTTGCCATTTCCTCATTTGAATTATAAATTGACAAAGCAAGTGACATTAGCACCTTTTCTCCAGTAGAAAGGTCATTTACTTGTATCTCGACACCAGTAGTTACATCAGTAAGATTAAGATGAAATGAAGCTTCCTTATGCCCTTTTGGATGATTTACTCTATATGGAAGTTGGGCATTTGTCAGCATCTCATTAATCAAATCCCAAGGCTTTGGTCCGTATTTTGATATAAATTCACTTTCAGATAATACATTGTTGTGTTCATTTTTCTTTTCATTCAAATATTTTAAATACTCATTATCTTCATATCTAATTTGATATAATTTGAATATTGATGCAAATTGGCTACTAAACATCTCATCTGAGGATATTTCATAATTATCTAAAACGAATTCTTCCGTTAATTCATCCAAATTTCCATCAACACGTTTAAACCAAAATCCTAATATGCTTCTTCTATTTTGATTTGAATTAATATATGCATTGATATTATTAGACCATGGTGATCGTTTCCAATCTTCTAATTGTTTCTTTACTAGAGACCATGCATTTTTTCGTTCTTGAGTCAAATTTAAATAATCACTATCTGTATTAACATTGGGATTCAGGCCATTAAATCCTATATATCTTACTTTTTCAAGGATTTTTTCATTATCGCTAACAGTGCAATAATCTACCTTGCTCATAGCCTCCATTAAATGACTTTTACCACTTCCATTTTTACCTGTTAAAACGACAAAATCTGGTAAATAAAACTCAGATTGCCGTTTTAATGATTTATAATCATTTTTCAATTCTACTTTCATGATTTATATATTCTTTCTAATTTTATCTCTTAAAAATATTCAATATTTCAATTTAAAACGGCAATTCCTGCCCATATTCCGCACAAGGCTCATAAAGGACTTGAATTTCATTATCTTCAAATAGCTGTGCTTGCTTTTGAAGTTTCTCCAAATACAAAGTACGTTTTGAGGTGTCGTTTATTTCCTCTCGGCGGGCTTTACTCAGTCCCAAAAATTCGCCATTTTGATCTACACCTAGGAAGCGACGACCTAATAGGCTTGCAGCAATACCGGTTGTACTGCTACCAGTAAATGGATCTAAAATCCATGCACCTGGAAGAGTTGAAGCCTGAATGATTCGTGATAAAACGCACAATGGTTTCTGAGTAGGGTGTTTACCACAAGACTTTTCCCATCGTGCAATAGCTGGCAATCGCCATACGTCACGCATCTGAGTACCCCCATTAATCTTTTTCATCAAATCATAATTGAAAAAATGAGAAACTTTTGGCTCTTTACGGGCCCAAAGAATATACTCAGCAGAGTATGTAAAATATTTACAAGACAGATTTGGTGGCGGATTTGTTTTCTCCCATGTAATACAGTTCAATATCTTGAAGCCCAATTCTGTCAGGCATCTAGCGACCAAGAAAATATTATGATAAGTCCCGCTTATCCAAATAGTTCCATTACTTTTTAATTTGTTTCTACAAGCTGCAATCCAAGCTTTATCAAACTGATAATCATCTTCATATCCTTTTGACCTGTCCCAATCACCTTTATTGACAGAAACCATCTTACCACTCTGAACACTTATGCCTCCATTTGAAAGATGGTAAGGAGGATCCGCAAAAATCATATCAAACTTAAAATCAAACGAATTCAGAAGTTCGATACAATCTCCTTTCAAAAGGGTAAAGTCCCTATTTTCCGATCTATAGTATGGAGTTAACATCAATGGAATGTTGCTGTTGATACAATTTCAAAAATATTTCTATGTTCCTTTAACTTTTCTAAGAGATTCTTGAACATATAAGCGTCATGCCTATTGGTTTTTTCTTGAACCATCAATAGTTTTGCAATTAATATCAAGAATTTAACACTATATTCACCTTTTCCTGCTAATTTGCTATATTTCTGTGCTTCATTATTTACTTCAGCCAACAAATTTTCTGGGGACAATAAAAGGTCCTGCTCTTTTTTTGATTTTAAAGGAACTGTACGATTCCATTGTTCTAGTAAACCATCTAGCAATAAGTCTGTCTCATGCGGTTCACTATAATGTTTAATCAACATATCTACAGCCCAATGAATATGCTTAGGTGTACGGATTCGACTCCATTTCCCATCTTCTTTCTGACGATATTTTAGCAAGATATCAAATTCAGACAATGTTCCTTTATATATTCCTAAAATATAGGTCCCATTAATTGGAATCTCACATAGAGGTTCCTGACCTTTACATACCATTGAAGTATTTTGATTTGCCATAATTCTTAATCATTTTAGTTTTTTGGAAATAATACCGTTTTCAAGATCCGCTATATTATACAAGTGTTCCAAAACATCAAACGTTTCCTTCAGATTATTCTTTGCACTGCGCCAACCGCAACCATCAGTAAACCAAACAAATTTGAAATATCCCAAATCTTTAGTTTCCATAGTGATAGTTTTGTAACTACGTGCTGTTTCATTCAACTTTGAACCACTACTGGTATAAAAGTTAGTTTCTATTCCATAAATGGTATCCTTTCCTTTTACCACAAAATCAAATCTTTTCTCTGCGCCACCATTATTTGAGATCGAAGACAGGTCTATTCCCCATTTGGCCTCTATTTCATGAATATACATTTCCTTGAAATAATCAACACCTTTCACAAGTCCAGCTTTACAAAGAAAGCCCTCTACTAGATTCTCCATAAGATGGCCACCTCGATTCTTGCGTCCATTTGAGTCAAGTCCTGTTTCTATACCCGTCACGTAATCTACAAGATTGTTGACAATATGACTCTCCATCAAATCAAAAAGACCAGTCTTTCGCATGAATTTGACATAATCTTCATTCGTGCAATTGGGTTTGTCAAAATGAAAATCAATCTGCCCCTCTTCATCCATAGCCATAATGTCAAGTTCACGCTTGGCCAAAAGAATAGGAATACATCTTAGAGTTTCTGGATATTGTTCCAAAATATTTCTGAATTCATTCTCTATATTCTTGGAACCTATAAGCGAATTCAAAATATTGAGTGGAATTTTAATAGCTTCCACATTATTGAAAACCTTATCGAAATCAACGTAATATTTATAATCAGCTATAGAAGGTCTAAAACCAGCTAACCATATATCAAAGTCTCTCATATCAGTAAGCATTGGCAACATTAGAAATCATTATTTCGGAAATCGCTCCACGCCCATTTCCTTTTGAATTTATCATCCTCGCAGCAGAAACTCGTTTAATGGAGAATCTTTTGTAAAGATGATCAAAAAAATCATCTCCATTATCTACATTCTGAGGGTCTGAATTACTTGCCACAAATAAAGATTTTTGTGTTGCTATCTGCTCGCAAAAATCACGTAAGCGTGTCTGTTCAGCGTCATCAAAACCATCTTTCGCATAAGAAGTAAATGCAGAAGTCTCTGTTAAAGGACGATATGGTGGATCAAAATAATACAAGACATTCTTATCTGCATATTTACCCGTTTGTGCAAAATCACCACAAAGAATCTCAACTCGTTGTAGAACAACAGAATCAGCTCTCAACGTTTCTTCATCACAAATTTTAGGATTCGTATATCTTCCGTGTGGAACATTAAACTTTCCTTTAGAATTTACACGGTACAATCCATTAAAGCAAGTTCGATTCAGGAAAATAAATAATGCAGCAGTTTCAATATCTGAATTATTTTTTTCATTATAACGTTTACGTTGTGATAAAAAATAATCTTTTCTTGCAACCTCATTCAGTGCAAGGTATTCAGCTTGAATTCGTGTCAACTCAAGAATTAATTTTTCAACATCTGATTTTATTACACGATATGTACAAATTAATTCTTCATTTATATCATTGATTATAGCTTTAGTTATATTCGGATACTCTTGCAGAATCCAAAATAAAACAGCTCCTCCGCCAACAAATGGCTCAATATAAGTTACATCATTTATCTGTGATAAATCACGAGGCAAAGCCTTTTTTATATCGTCAAGAAGTTGCGTTTTACCTCCAACCCATTTAACAAATGGTTTTGCCGGATATGTATATAGTCTTCTCATATGCTGTAAAATTCAAAATATTACGGCAGATAAATTCTACCGTATATTTTGCAAAAATAGGAATAACAGCTTATTTTGCCAACAAAATAAAATAATAAGACTAAGATTTCCTTGATCTTACCTTCTATAACTTCTTATTCCATTCTGTCTCTTTACTACCCCAACCGCAAACAACATACAAAATGGACCTATGTACTGATAAACGACTTAAATTTCAGTAAATATTCAAAATAATGCAGTTGATAGATATATTATTTATCCAATTCATGGCTGGACAAATACAATAAACGATAAAGTATGAAAACTTAGTGATTCAATCTTAACAACACAGAATCTAAACAAAAGTAAAAATTTCAGTTAATAGAAATCACAAACAAAATGAATGTTATTATAAAAACACCAGCGCGACAAACAAACGATCTTTGTCTGCCGCGCTGATATTCAATTATTTAACCTACCTTTAGGCTATTAATATTCTTCCTCGTTGAAGAAGAAATCTTCCTTGCTTGGATAATCCGGCCAAATGTCCTCTATACTTTCATAAATTTCACCTTCGTCTTCCATTTCCTGCAAGTTTTCTATAACTTCAAGAGGTGCTCCCGAACGTGTTGCATAATCAATCAACTCGTCCTTAGTTGCTGGCCATGGAGCATCTTCCAGCTTTGATGCCAATTCTAATGTCCAATACATATTGTTTACTTTTAAAGATTATACATTTTATATGAGCGCAAAAGTATAATATTTTCTTTCATAGACAACTCTTATCCCAAAAAATTTCAGCAGAATCTGCTTTTTGATTCAACTTTCGAGACAAAACGAAAAGATAATCTGACAATCTGTTCAAAAAACATTTTATACGCTCCTCTATTTCTATACCCAGAGTCTCTTCCAAAGCCAATACCCTGCGTTCAGCTCGCCGGCATACAGTCCTGCAGACATGACAAACTGCTGCTGCACGTGTTCCGCCAGGAAGAATAAATGCTTTCATCGGTGGCAAGTCTGCATCAATAACATCAATAGCCTGTTCAAGCCGCCGAATGCTTCCTTCTGAAATCTGACTTTCCACTCTAAGTGCAGTCTGAGATTGGTCAGTAGCCAAATATGCACCTAATGAAAACAGCTTATGTTGTATATACAATATTAATTCACGGTCATCTGATTCTGTCAAGTAAGTCAAGAGCAAACCTATCTGGGAGTTCAGTTCATCAATCGTTCCATAAGCATCCAGCCGGACATGTGTTTTAGAAACACGGATACCTCCAACCAGCGAAGTCCTTCCTTTATCACCCGTACATGTATAAATTCCACTTTTTTTCATAATATTCTAATTTTCGGTTCAAAAAAAATTCACTATACGATGCTCTTTACAACGCTTGGGATCGAAAAACAAAATTCCTACATCATAAAGATCAAAAGATACGGTAACCTTACTATCGGCAATCACGCTTTTCCACCATCGTTTCTTCATACTATCAGCATAAGGACAACTTACAAGCACACAAGTATGAGCTTCTGTACGAGGTAATATCATCTCCCATACCTCTTTATATAATGAAGTATATCCTATATGCACCAGACCAAGTTTATTTTTATCCAAATAGCGAGTCAGCAATTCTAATTCATCACCTTGTTTATTTTCAATAGAATGAATTGACGATAAAACAGCAAGAACATCTTCCGGCAAAGAAGAATTAATTGTTACACAACGCATCTTTTCATTTCCTGCAGACAGATAACTGACAGATAACCCGCTTCCCGTACCAATTTCAAGTAACGAAGCTAATTGCAAGTAATTTGACAATCTCAACAAAAAACGGTCTACCTTTTCCCGATGATGTGGATATTGATATAATGAAGGACGGAATACCTTTAATATTTTGTATTTATAATAAGGAAGAGATTCATAAATGACAAATGTTATCAAATAAAAATCTGATGGCGAATGAACGCCGTATCCACAGCGATGCGGGAATCGCTTAATCCAATTATATAGTCTGCGAAAAATCATGTTACTCTAATATTGTATACCGACAAAGATAGAAGGATATTATTATAACGCCAACAATTTAACATGTTATAGGCAATTAGAATCCTTTTGAATAGCCAACTGGATATAATTCTTTTCTTGCCAAACATTTAAGACTAAACAATACTCTAAAAGCATCTCACCTCAATTTATCTCAAAGTATTTTTCACCTGTTGGCAAAAATTCAACAAACTTCTGCAAAAATAATTCATCAAAGATTACGGCTGACCAACTATTTTTGCTTAAAAACAAATATTTATGCTCAACAAAATTTTATTCTCCACTCTTCTGTGCTCTTGCATGTTAGCATCTGCTCAAAACCACAATTTTATTCAGGTGGCTTACGACGATTGTGGGCAACCCGACAATCAACCACATCTGATATTAGGCGAGAACTATACTATGCCAGCCTATACCAATACCAACGAAGTGATTCGCACATGCAACTTCGGAAGTAAAGTTATTTATGCTTTCGATAAAATGGATATACAAGCCAGCTATCGTTTAGAAATCGCATTTCTAGCAGATCAAGAAAGACAAGTTCAGTTAATTGCAGATGGGAACACAATATGTGAAGACATTCTTATCCCAGAAGGAAAAGAAGTAAGGAAAATAATTGACCTGCCCCGCCATGCTTTTGCTTATGGACAATTTGTTTTAGTAATAGTCCCCCAAAAAGGACCCAATGCCATAGTTTCTGAAATAAAACTATATTCTACCAACAGCCGGGAAATTAAAGCTGTAAGTAACGAAGCGAAGATAGCATTGAAAGACACACGTACCTACCAAGTAAACACCCAGGTTGATGCCGAAGCCAAGTTGCCTCAATACACTCCAGTTCCCGAATCTGTTTCCGGGGTTTATAAAAACCGTATTTCTTTAAATGGTGTATGGGAGTTTAAAGAGTCCGAATCAAATGAAAAATGGGAACCAATACAGGTACCCGGACAATGGAATATGCAGGGATTTAAAGTGGACTCTGCGACCTTTGCTCACTATCGCCGTAAATTCGAAATTCCAACTTCCTGGAAAAATCAAGAAGTTGTATTACGCTTCGATGGTGTACACAGTGAATATAAGGTGCTGGTAAACGGAAAGCAAGTAGGACAACATATGGGAGGTATGACTCCTTATGAGGTAAACATAACCCATGTGATAAATTCGGGTAAAAACAAGTTGGAACTATATGTTCGCAGTGAGTCACTAGCAGATATGTTAGGAAGCCTTACACAATATGCAGCCCACCAACTGGGAGGAATTACGCGCAAAGTTACACTCTTTGCAATACCCAAAGTCCATATTTCTGACCTGAGGATTATAACAGACTTAGATTCACTTTACCAGAATGCCAGCTTAAAAATGAAAATAGCTGTGACCAATAAAACAGGACAGACTTTAAAAGATATACGTTTACAAGCTGCACTGCAAGGTACACTTCTTGCAGCAACAGATACATTACCAGCACTACAACCCGATGGAATGTGGAAAGGTGAAATCGAAATGCATGTAGAAAGACCGGATTTATGGGATCCCGAACACCCGAATCTGTACAAATTGCAAATAGGACTGTACACACAAGATAAGCAGCAAGAACTGTTAACCCGAAATATAGGGTTCCGCGAAGTACACATACAAGGAAACCGAATGTTATTAAACGGCAAACCTCTAAAATTAAGAGGGGTATGCCGGCATGAATCACATCCATTATTAGGACGTTCGCTCACAGACGAACAATGGCGTAAAGATGCAGAACTTTATCGCTCTGCAAACTGCAACTTTATCCGTACGTCACATTACCCACCTGCTGAAGAGTTTATAAATTACTGTGACCAGCTAGGGTTATTGGTTGAAGTAGAAGCCCCAATTTGCTGGATTGGACACCATGCCAATGAAAACTGGCAAAAATTGAATTATCAAGACCCTAAGTATTATGAGTACGTGTTACAGGCCAATATGGAAACAATCCACTTTTACCGTAACAATCCTTCAGTAATCTTTTGGTCTATTGCAAATGAATCATATTGGAACAAGGAATTTGCCCAAATTGCTGAATATGTCCGCAAGGCAGACCCTACACGCCCATATGCATTCCATGATCAGGCATATGGAGGATTCAACAACCAGGGCAGCACAGCTCCAATTGCCAATTTTCACTATCCCGGACCAGGAGGATATCAAGAAGCACAAAAAAGCAAACGCCCAATGACCTACGGTGAATATTGCCACTTGAACGTCTACAATAGAAGCGAGTTAGTAACCGATCCAGGCATCCGGAGCGACTGGGCTCTGGCTTTACAGCCTATGTGGGAAAATATGTATCACACTGATGGGGTACTTGGTGGTTCAATATGGTCAGGTATAGACGACATTTTCCAACTGCCTAACGGAGAAGCTGTCGGTTATGGTGCTTGGGGACCTGTAGACGGATGGCGTCGTCCCAAACCTGAATATTGGGATATGAAAAAAGTCTACTCTCCGGTAAAGATTTTTACAAAGGAACTTAACCCTTCCCATCTTTTTATACTTGATGCCGAAAATCGCTTCACATTTACAGATTTTAATGAACTTTACATTGAATGGAACTACGGTAACGAAAAAGGAAGAGCCCAAGCAAATTTACAACCTGGGAAACAAGGAAAAATCCAAATTAATGTACAAAACCCGAATGCCGGGAAACAGTTGTATTTACGTTTTACAGATGCTCGCGGAGTCGTTATTGATGAATATATGATTCCTGTTGGAGAACAAATAGAAAATAAAATACCTCAATTGGCTTGTAAAAAGACCAAACTAAATACAAACAAAACCGCATTTGTAATAAAAGGAGATAATTTTGTCTGTGAAATCTCACGTACAAACGGGCTGATTAAACATTTAATAAAAAACGGAAAAACGATTTTAACAGGAGGGCCATATTTAATGGTTCTACCGTTAACGGGAGGTGGCTGTTATCCAAACCACAATGCAAATACACCTATATTCAACGACTGTTGTAAAAACTGGAAAGCAGAAGAAGTTACGGCTGAAACAGTAAAAGAAGGAGTTTTGATTCATGTAAAAGGTCAATATCAAGACTTTCATGGAAGCTATAAAATGCTGATTAATGCAAATGGAAAAATCTGTATCAATTATGATTTTACAGCCAAAACGGACATTAATCCAAGACAATGGGGAATGGTATTTGCCTCAACCAATGACTTTGATGAAACGTTCTGGAACAGGAGCGGACTTTGGTCTGTCTATCCTTCAGATCATATCAGTCGTCCATCAGGGAAAGCGCTTTGCTACTATCCCGAAGTTCCCCAGAATCAAGATCCACGTACAGAACCAACTTGGTCCTGGAGCAAAGATTATTATCAAATGGGCAGCAATGATTTCCGGGCAACTCGTAGAAATATCTGGTTTGCCGGCTTAACAAACTCTATTGATAAGACAGAGATTTTAGTTGTTTCTGACGGACAACAACATTGGCGTACTTGGAAAGATAAACAAAAAACCTTTTTCCTTATAGCAGATTTTGCGACAGCGGGAGACGAAATGTTCCTTAGCAGTCATTACGCTCCTTACCGAAAACCTATTAAAAAAGATGATATAATAAGTGGGGAAATTGAGCTTCGATTAAAATAAGGACCTGCTCCTATATACCTAGAAATAATTAAGCATTCTCTCAGGCAAGTTCGTATACTTACCTGAGAGAATTTTTATTGAATCCCCCCTCATTTAACTGGATACTTCAATCCTTGATTTTCGGGCTTGTCATTTAAATGATAAACACACCTCAAAATAGTCATCAATGTTTTCCATTGAAATGATATAGATGTCTCATTATTGAAACACAAAACAAACACAGTAACTATCAAAACATCTTTTATTGATTAAAAAGGAAGTCTACTTATTATTGGGGGATGACAAGCATTAAAAAATGATGCAAAAGAATCGGGAACCTGTTTCGGATGAGTCCAGGAAAGACCCATAAATTTAAAGGGAATAAAAAAAGGAGAAAGTTGAATAACTTTCTCCTTACTCGTACCCAGACCCGGGGTCGAACCGGGATGGATGTTACTCCACTGGTGTTTGAGAC
>ERZ772818.637-NODE-637-length-35413-cov-5.984501_pt1 | contig 35413 bp, 27 predicted proteins | sample MGYA00580837_ERZ772818 | MGnify/ENA primary metagenome ERZ772818 (study PRJEB29015, sample SAMEA2737671) | human gut metagenome | biome: human gut; feature: human-associated habitat; material: faeces | place: China | collected 2012 ...
CTGTATTTACTGGGTTTGACGGGTGTTTTATATCCATTTAGCTGCAAAAGTCAGGGTCTTTCGCAACTGTTAGAATATGAAAAGAGTATGCGAACTACGGCATTTTTGCCATTTATTCCGTACGAAAAATAAGATAAAAAAGTAGAAATGATGTAGAATATTTTTCAATAAAATTTGTACTAAAACAGAACATAAAAATCCTCACGAGAAACAATGCTGCTTTTCTGTTTCTCGTGGGGAAATAGTTATACAAAATCAAAACTCAATTGCGTATATTCTTCTATATCTGCAATTTCACATAAATAGTTCTCTAAATCCTCATTGGTTTTAATCACTGCTACCTGATATAAATTCTCCAAAACATTATTTCCTGTAGAATATTTCAACAAACCGTGATAATAACAAGCCAGGCGGCGATTCTGTTTTTTTGCATACTCTGCAGTATGCATAGTACCACTTTTTTCCATAGCTTCTACTACCAGAACCCCCTGAGACATGCCACTTTGAAGTCGGTCGCGCTGCACGAAACGATATTTCTCAGGTCTTGTTCCTTCGGGATATTCGCTAATAAGACATCCGCCTTGCTTTAAAACTTCTTCTGCAATCCATTGATTAGATTTCGGATATATTTCATTTATTCCGCAAGGAAGAACCACTGCGCATTTCCCCCCTGCTGCCAGAGCCCCCTTTAGAGCTTCTGTATCACAGCCAAGTGCAAGACCATTTACAAGATTAAAACCATTTTTGCCTATAATACTGCCCGCATTATAAGCCAACTTAGCACCTACAGCCGATATCTTACGTGATCCTACAACCGCAATACTTTTATGCTCATTCAAAATATCAATATTTCCTCTATAGTACAAAACCTCTGGCCGGTCTTTTATTTTTTTCAAATCATGTGGATAATTTGTTTCATCAACTCGACAGATTTTTATTTCCTGCCATAGTGTTGTTTTCTTTTCTTCCATAAGCTTTTCCATTTTATATTGCCTTACCCAATGCAAACATTTCTACATTAGCGGCTCCACGATTTAATAAAATTTCTTTGCAGACATACAGAGAGTTTCCAGTTGTAGTTACGTCATCCATCAATAATACAATGTCTCCGCTTATGTCTATATCCTCTACCGTATCAATAGACTGCATATGAACTGACAGATTCCTGCTTCCTCCTGTTGCAAGCTTGTTGATTGAATGGCTTCTTCTTAAAAAATATACTTTATTATCCTTCAAATCCAATATTTTCCCGCTAAACACATCAAACAATGGATTCTTTATCTTTCGTTCTCTGTCCAGCCAATATTTATGATAGTTACTGTAAACTACAATTTCACCAGTTCCGTTCCATGCTTCATTTACAAACACCATGTTTATAGCCTCCTTCGAACAAATGTTTTCTTTGTTTTATCAGATTGCTACTCACATTTCAACCGGATGATCATTATATTTCTCAAACTCCTTTTCCATCTTTTCCAGAATATTGGAGTATTGGAGGAGTTCGGCTACACGTTGTTCTTTGTTGTCGTATTGTTTCTTGTAGGAGACGCGGTGTTCCATGGCGGCCCAGAAGTCCATGGAGATGGTGCGCAGCTGGATTTCTACCGGATAGTATTCGTTTGCATCCAGACAGCAGACATTTACACCGAGAATGACATGATGGCTGCGATAACCGTTGGGCTTGGGGCTCTCAATATAGTTTCTCTCACGGATGAAAATAAGGTCGGGCTGCTTCTTTAACATGTTTATCAGATTATTTACATCACCAACAAAATAGCAGATAATACGCACCCCCGCAATATCCTGCAACTGATCCTTGGCATTTTCCAAGGTTGGCTCGAAACCATGACGCACCAGTTTTTCCTCAATGCTGTCCTTCTTTTTGATCCGGTACTGTATGTTATGAACGGGTTTCCCCGTCTTTGTTTTATAAATAGAGTGGTTCAGCACTTCCAGACGTGTCAGCAATAGCTTCATCGCATCCTCATACGGCTGAATAAGCTCATAATACTCCTTGTCAGTCATAAGTAAAAACCCTCCTTCTCGTTTTCCATGGTACTATATAAATGTGTTCATTTGGTGAGAAAGAGATAAACAGAAAATAAACAAGTTTCTCCCTTCCTTTTCCCCTTGAAATCCCCCTGTCGAACTGGTACTATTATAGGTAAAAGATTGACGAAATAACTGCAATTTTGACTTGAAATATCGGAATTAGGAATGGGGTAGAGAGTTTTTGATGAAGTCTTTTAAAGTCAGCATCATTTTACCGGTGTATAACGTGGAAAAATACCTGAGCGCGTGCCTGGACAGCTTATTGGCACAGACACTTGAGGAAATAGAGATCGTAGCTGTCAATGATGGCAGTACAGATGGAAGCCTGCAGATTCTGCAGGCTTATCAGTCGTTAAATCCGGAGAAGCTTTTTATATTTTCCACAGAGAATCACGGCGTCAGCAGGGCACGAAATTACGGTTTTGCCCATTCCCATGGAGAATATGTCTGGTTTGTAGACAGCGATGACTTCGTAGAGCCTGACGCCTGCAGACTTCTTTATGAAAAAGCTACCGCTGACGGAAACGACCTAGTTCTTTTCCGTTACTATAATGTAGACTCTGAGACCGGAGTCCGTAAGGAATACATTGCATCCTGCCATAATCAGAACTTCCGCGTTGCAGACAAGCCTTATGAATTACCTGCGATTTCTCCATACCCATGGATCAAGTTCATTCACAGAGATCTGTTTAACGGACTTTGTTTCCCGGAAGGAATCCGGTTTGAAGATCTTCCGGTGGCCTATCTTCTGGCTGTGAAAGCCCGTTCCATCGGATACGTGGATCAGTGCTTCTATAATTACAGAAAAAATGTAGGATTCCTCAGCCGTCTCACGCCTTCCACCCTTCACATCCGGAATGCCATTATTTTTATGAAGGAAGAAATGGAGAAGCTGGGGCTGTTTGAACAATATCAGACAGAGCTGGATTTCATTGCTGTGCGTCATTTTTTCTACCGTTTCTGGAAGCTTCTCACCAACTATGAGACTGACCAGAAAGAACTGAAGCTGCAATTGATCAATGAGCTTTTCGATTATATGGAGTCCAATATTCCGGACTGGGAGAACAATCATTATGTCCGATATTCACTTCCGCCACATATTGGGCGGTTGCTCTGTCTTTATGGTTCCAGACAGGAAATGATTTCTTTCATAGAGGCCTGCAACGGAATGACCGTACAGCAGCAGAAAGCCTGGATAAAGGATTACAAGCTTTCTCACAAAACATCTCCCAGCTATCAGCCTGCTGAGATGATCCACCGGGAAAAAACTTCCTCCCAGTTTTATGGCTTTGCCTATACCGGAAGCCTTGCTCCTGATCCGGAGCAGATTCTTCTGGAAGCCAGCCGTGGAAAAGAAATTCCTACCTGGATATTGAAATTACTTGTGCATCTTCTGAGGAATTTTGGAGAGCACCAGATCATTGTCTCCCTGACTCAGGAGAAGCATGCCTTGTTTCAGGCTCTTCTGAACCGCTATCTTTCTGACAGCACTGCACTGTCTGAGAATATTACTCTGGTGTGCCCGGACAGCGAAGAATACGGCAAGGCACTTGCACTCTCCGGCTACGTGATCACAGACGGACCTTTACCCTACTATTTCCGGAAGGAAGAGGGACAGTTTGTGCTGCTTTACTGCGGACACAATCTGTATCCGGAAACCGTTCTGAACACACCGGATTCCACCGCTGATACAGGGCTTTGGCAGCATACTATGTTTATGGCAGACTGCCTGTATTTTAACAATGTACAGAACCGGGATATTTACCTGCAGGAATGTATGACAGCTAATATCTGCAAAACGCCTTACATTATCGGTTCTTCCACCCACATTCCATTGATTCCCAATGAATCACACAGGGAAAAGCTCCGCCGCAGCCTGCAGATGGATTCCATGCAGACTATTTTGTATGCGCCGCTGCTTCCAGGGTCCTATATTGCGGACACCGAGCAGACATTCCGGAATTTCATGGCAGCCCTCTACATATTTGACTGTGAACTTTCCGATCATCAGGTTTTGTATCTGCATCTGGATCATGAGAGGGAAATTGATTTTTCTGAATTTAGACATATAAAAGAAATGCCAAAAGATTTCGATGTACCGGATTTCGCTGCGGCGTGTGATATTTTTATATCGGATTATCACAATGCACTTTCTGCCAGATTCACCACAGGCACACAGATTCTGCGATTTCTGTGCGGTACATTTCTTCGACACGAAAATGCAACCAGTGACCATCAGACTGTACCAGCTGCTCCTGTCCTGCTGGAAACCACTTCCTGTCTGCCCGAGAGCTCTGGAGCCTGTTTGAAAAATCATTCCTGCAATCTGCACTCCACACTTTGCGATATATTTCACCCGGAATATCCTGCATTTGATAATGTACCGGAGTTAGTACGATATATCGGACAGTTAGAACTGATGTCTGAGAAGATGGCCACAAATGAAGCTTTACATTCAGCACCTTTTGACCAGTTTACTTCTGATACAGACCGTGTGTTCGATTCCCAGGAGCACAATTGGAATTCTTCGAAAAAAAGCTCTCTGCAAATGGAAAATAATCATAATTTACAGGCCACAAAGAATTCCTCCGGAGAAGCCACTACTTTCGAGGAATCCCCACAATATCTTCTCACAGATATTGCAGATTCTCTCTTAAACGGACGACCGCTGCCCTATTATGCTCCAGCTTCTTCCGATGATGTACCGGCACCGCGCACACGCGTCCTGTTCTTTACAGGGCGGAAGCTTTCCCAGAATCTGGTTCGGGATTTTAATGCCCTGGCAGCACAGGCACCAGAAAAAGAATTCTGGCTTGCATACAATGATTTCCGCAATACAGACTCTGCCAAATATCTAGCACAATTATCACCTGACTGTTCCAGCCTGCCATTGAAGCCGGATCCCGAGAAAGGTAACCGCTGGAAGCTGGCAAGTGTGCTCACCAGCCGGATGGGACTTTTCTCATTTTATCCCTTATCCCATATTTTGGACTTGGGGAAGGAAGAATATAAGAAGTGCATGGGAGAGACAAGATTCGATGAAGTCGTAATCACTTCCACAGATAGTATAAAAACGGTTGCTACGCTTCTGGCTGCTGCGCCAAAAGCGTCCTATACTTTTGACACCTTTAACCCAGAGCGCTACAGTACCTCAAGACCTTACAGGCACCAGATTGCATTTCTTTGCAGAATGTTAAAGGATACAGGAAGTCTGGAATTGCCTGCCGAGCTTACCGGATTGAAGCTGACGCAAAGCTCTGGCAAAAATAAAGATAAGGGAATGCTCTAGAGCGTGTTTGAAAAAGGCTTTCTGCAAGATGTACGTCACAATTTGTGGGAATGCTTTTTTATAACCCATTCCTTACGAAAGGATTTACCTATGAAATTAACCACTATCATCCCGGTTCACAATGCTGAGAAATACATCACAGCCACTTTGGACAGTGTATTGCAGCAGGATCTGGGAAATCCAGAGGAGCTGGAGGTGATCTGTGTGGATGACGCATCCACCGACGCTTCTGTTGCCCTCATAAAAGATTACCAGCAAAAAGACTCCCGCATCCGCCTTTTCCTCAACGAAAAGACCCGGTTTGCAGGAGCCTGTCGAAATAAGGGAATCGAAGAAGCCCATGGTGATTACCTTCACTTTCTTGATGCAGATGACCTTGTAGAAAAAGGTGCCTACCAGAAATACCTGTCCATTGCTGAACAGGCGGGTGCCGACATGGTAAAGGGCTGCGCCGTCTGCTTTGACAATGAGACCGGCGAGCTTTCCGATACCCCGCTTTTTGCACTGTCTGATGTGCCCGCTGAGTGCTTCGATAAGGTTCTGAATTTCCACCAGGCTCCCGAAATTTTCAGCCACATCAGTGTAGTTCCATGGAATGCCATTTACAAACGAAAATTCATTTTGGAAAAGGGGCTTCGCTTTAACAATCTGATCTGTGTCAACGACCGCTCCTTCTACAGCGAAGCCGTATTCACTGCCAACAGGATCTGGCTCACTCACGAGCAGATTGTCCGTTACCGTGTGAATAACAGCGCATCCCTTGTAGGAAACCGTGCCAGAAACTTCCATTGTGAATTTGATTCCTGGCAATTGATCATGAACCAATGTACCAAATACAATATTCAGGGCCGCGAGCTGGCCATCGTAATGGAGCGTGAGCTGATTGACATTTTTATCTGGTATCGCAAATACAAGAAAATTCCGGAAATTTCAGAAGAGATTACTGCGCAGACCCAGGCGTTTGCGCAGAAGCTTGATATTTCGCCTCTTGAAGCATTCCCGCCTTCTTTCAAGTGGTACTACGATTATCTCACTTTTCTTCCAGAATTTGAGAGCCTTACAAAAAATTATAACAATATTACCCAATTCAAAAAACAAGCCAAACTAATCATGCCCCAGTGCGCTACCCTGGCCGACTTCCGCCACCGCATCCAGGAAGCCCCCGCCACAGATAGTACCTCTAAACGGTCAGGTGTATTAAAAAAACTGCTCTCTCATTTTAAGCATTGATTCGTCAGAAACCACCAGTTAGTTCAACTGGTGGTTTCTCTTTGATTGGGCAAAGGGGCTGGAGATACCGCTCCAGCCCCTTTGCCTCACGCACCTTCGTTATTCATCCTGCTCACCGACTTCTTCCTGTGCTTCTTTGCCTCATAAAGCTGCTGGTCTGCAAGGGAAATCACCTGCTGGATATCTGTTGAAATATTGGGGCGGAACTCGGCAATTCCAAGGGAAATCTCCACCAGGAAAGGCTTGCCGGATTTTTCATTAAACAGCTTACATGCCATCTTCACACGCTCCCGGAACTTCTCCCCGAAGTCGGCTTCCTCGCATTCCAGCATGATAATATATTCATCACCGCCCACACGGCCCAGAATATCATTGCTGCGCAGACATCCCTTTAATATTTCGGCAACACTCCTAAGGGCAAAGTTCCCTGCCGGATGCCCCCAGGTGTCGTTAATCTCTTTTAAGTGATCCAGATCACCGTAGATCATATATGCCCGCTGGCCATTCCCAGCCTGGCAAACCCGCCTGGTGTGCTCCATAAACCCGCGCAGATTCAGAAGTCCGGTCAGCTCATCATACTCGGAAATAATACCAAGAACGCGGTTTTTCTCCTTAATCTCTTCTATATCCCTGGACATCTCCAGCCGTCTGGCCGCCTCTGCCTTGCTTATCTCCAGATAATGCAGGGACAGACCAATCTGCAGGCTAATCACATAGAAGAACGGGAAATCCTCCTGGTCAATGTCACAGGCCAGAAGTCCATACTGCTTCTCCCCGGAAAAAAGAAGAAAGACCATAAACTGGTGGCGCTCTTCGTTCTCCATCAGATCACAGATTCCGTTTTCCTTCATAACCAGAGGTCTTTCATAAGCCGCCTTGGTAATGATCTTGCCATTCTCATAGCTGGCAGCAAGACGAAGGTTATAAGGGCAGGTCCACTTCCGTTTGCCATCGTAGACAATCGGTTCATCCAGAAGAAAAAGATGAGTACATCTTGTATGAAGCTCCCGCATTTTCTCCATAATTTCCTTCAGAAAAGCCTGCTCGTCATCCATGCAGTCGTTTAAATCCCGGGCAAGAACCGGAATAAACCAGGATTTCCTCTGGAAACTGATCAGCTCCAGCTTCATTCCGGCAATGGTCTTATTCAGCCTGTGCACCTGGGCACCAAGCCCCACGGGTGTCTCTTTCTTCGAAACATCCTCTGACACACAGCCGCAGGACTCTCTTTTTACAAAAGAAACCGGCACGCGTCTGGATACCGCTTCTTTTCCGGGATCTTTTCCATCCAGGCGGTTCACCAGATCGTAGACTGCCATTTTACCCATAAGTTCTCCGTCCTGCTGGACTGTAGTAAGGGGCGGTTCCATCCCGGATGCACGCTCGCAGTCATCAAATCCGGTAATCATAATATCCTTGCCAACCACAAGCCCACGCTTCTCGCAGACACGATAGCCGGCAAAAGCCATCTCATCATTGGCAAATACAATGGCCTGAGCATCCGGGTTGCTATCCAGAAGGCGTTCCACCTGTTTGTCCACAAACTCGGAATAGTCCCCCTGGGCAATCATTCCCTGGGTTACAGGAAGCCCGTATTTCTTCATGGTTTCCAGATAAGCTTCCTTACGCTCAATGGCATCTGTGTTATGCTCCGGTCCTGCCATGAACAGGATTCTGGACAGATGATGCTCTTCCACCAGATGAGAAATGACCATCGCAATACCACCTTTGTTGTCACAGATCAGGGAGTGACAATTGGGCACATCCACGACTTCTGTAAGAAAAACCGTGGTGATCCCATTATATTTCCGGGCAAATTCGTTGGGATCAACCTCCCGCAGCTGGATTCCCAGTGTTCCATAATTAATGATCAGACCATCCAGTCCGCCGATCAGGCTGTAGTCATGTATGGTATTAAATTGATAGTCATAGGAATTTTTCTGTTTGCTGCCCAGGACATCTTCAAAAAAGTCCTTCGTCCGGGTTCCCAGGAAAAAACAGACATTTACATCCAGCTCTGACGCCGCCTCAGAAATCCCCTTGATATGCTCTTTTGGAAAATAGGTATGCACTCCTCCGATGAGAACTCCAAGATTATACCTCTTTTTTTCTTCCATCTTCACACCTCTCGCTGCAAAAATTTGATATTTTTTCTTTCTCCTTCATATCGCACTTCATCTGTTTTTCACGTTCTTTTTATCCAAAATCAGCTTTTGACTTTCGTCTATTATAACAATGTTTCCTATAGCATGTAAAGTCGCTTTTGTGAACTTTCGCTAAATATGTGAATATTTGAGCCCTTCATTGCAGTGCAGATTTTTTTCTGGTATACTTTAGACATCAAGCGTACATCTGTAAATTAAAGCAGTAAAGAATTGGACTTTATCGGTTATAGAGGGAACCGTTTTCATCGTCCCAGAGCATGTTTGAAAAAGGCTTTCTGCAAGATGTGCGTCACAATTTGTGGGAGATTTTGTCCGGATGAGGGCGCCATAGCGGGCTACGGCAACCGAATTCGGGCAAAATATACCGCAAAGTGGGGCGTGCCTGAAACACACTCTGGCGCTTGATAGGAAGGATAAAAAAAATGGCAATTAACCCCATGAAATTACTTGAACTTAAGAACCTGTGGAACGCTTTTACAAGGCGTCACCCGAAATTCCCACAATTTATTTCCGCCGTACAGCAGGCCGGCATTTCCGAAGGAACCGTGATCGAGGTTCAGATCACCACATCAGATGGCAGAACTTTCACTTCCAACCTGAAAGTACAGCAGGAAGACATCGAAGCTGTGAAAAGTCTACAGAATTACCAGTAAATATTTAGCTAAATTTTATCTGGATTTTACAATGTTTTTGCACAAAAAAATTGTATTTTTATCGAAAATATTGTATAATATAGCTTAAAGCATTCCTGTTTGCAGATACAGTTCCGCGAACAGCAGCCTTAAAGAAATGAAAGTGAGGGTTCACCATGAAACAGAACAGTATGTTAGCAATGATTCTGGCAGGCGGCCGTGGCAGCCGTCTTCACGATCTTACCAACAAAGTGGCTAAACCGGCAGTTTCCTACGGCGGTAAATACCGTATCATTGATTTCCCCCTCAGTAACTGTGCCAACAGTGGCATCGATGTAGTAGGCGTACTGACACAGTATGAGTCAGTTGAACTGAACAGTTATGTTGCAGCCGGCGGACGTTGGGGACTGGATTCCAAGGACAGCGGTGTATATGTACTTCCGCCTCGTGAGAAAGCAGACACCGGACTCGACGTATATCGCGGAACAGCCGACGCGATTTCCCAGAACATTGATTTTATAGATCAGTATGATCCGGAATACCTTCTGGTACTTTCCGGTGACCACATTTATAAAATGAATTATGACAAGATGCTTGCCTTCCATAAAGAGAGACAGGCCGATGCTACCATCGCCGTTATCGAGGTTCCTCTTAAGGAAGCCAGCCGTTTCGGTATTATGAATACTGACGGCGAGACAGACCGTATCACCGAGTTTGTTGAGAAGCCGCCAGTACCTGAGAGCAATCTTGCCTCTATGGGTATCTATATTTTTAACTGGAAGCTTCTTCGCAAGCTGCTTCTTGCAGATATGAAGAACCCGGATTCCAACCATGACTTTGGCAAGGACATCATCCCTACTCTTCTTGGCGATGAGAAACGTCTTTTCGCTTACCGTTTCAAGGGCTACTGGAAGGATGTTGGAACCATAGATTCTCTCTGGGAAGCAAATATGGATCTTCTCAGCCCGGATAATGAGCTGGATTTAAGCGACCTTACCTGGAAAATTTACACCGAAGATGTAACCGCACTTCCGCAGTATATTGGCACAGAGGCCAGGATCCAGAATGCTTACATAACCCAGGGCTGTGTAATTGAAGGCGAGGTTACCAATTCCGTAGTCTTTACCGGAGCTAAGGTAAGACCAGGTGCAAAGGTAATTGACAGTGTACTTATGCCAGGTGCTATTGTGGAGGATGGTGCTGTCGTAATACGTGCCCTTGTTGCCAATGGCGTAAACATCGGCAAGGGTGCTCTTGTAGGAAGTGCTGACAGTGAGCACATCGAGCTGATCGCGAAACGAGTAAAGGGGGCCGAATAATATGTATAAAGCATTTGGAATTGTAAACTCATCATCCAGAAACATCCGTGTAGAGGGACTTGAGGACTACCGTCCAATCGGAGCTTTCTCATTCCTGGGCAGATACCGTATGGTCGACTTCCCGATTTCCAACCTGAGCAACAGCGGCATTGACCGCATTCAGATCTACGTGAAAGAGAAACCAAGAACTCTGGTTTCCCATATCGGCACCGGACGTCATTATAACATTAACTCAAAGAGCGGACGGCTGCAGGTTCTTTTCACTGACAGCGACCAGAGAAACAATATCTATAACACCGATATTGCTTCCTATTACGAAAATATGGAATGCATCGAAGAAATGCATCATCCATATGTGGTAATCACACCAGATTACATGGTTTATACCGCTGATTTTTCCAAGCTGATCGATCAGCATATTCAGTCTGAGGCTGATATTACCCTGCTTTATCACGCAGTAGACAATGCGAAAGATGCTTATCTGAACTGTAATATCCTGAATCTGAACAAGCAGAAGGGTGTGCTCTCCATTGAGCCAAACCACGGAAATGCCAAGAACCGCAATATTTTCATGGACACCTACATTATGAAAAAGGATCTGTTTATCGAGCTGATCCGCAAGGCAAAGGCAATTTCTTCAGCCTTTACTCTTGCAGACATTATCAATGAGCTGCATAATGAGCTGGATGTAAGAGGAGTTTCCCACCGCGGCTTCTTCGCTTCCATCACAGATTTCCAGAGCTATTACGACGCCAATATGGATCTGATCGATATCAAGGCTGCGCAGACACTTTTCGATCCGGAATGGCCAATTTATACCCGTACCAATGATTCCTGTCCAACTCACTATTATGAGACCGCCCAGATCCGCAACTCTGTCGTTTCCAACGGCTGTCAGGTGGAGGGAACCATTGAGAATTCCATTCTCGGTCGTGGCTGCATCATTCACAAGGATGCCGTGATCAAAAACAGTGTGGTTCTTTCCGGTGCTGAAATTGGTGAGGGCGTACATGTAGAGAACCAGGTAGTAGACAAGATGGTCAAAATCCTTCATGTGAAGGAGGTTGTCTCAGATCCGGCACTTCCTGGCTACATTAAGAGAAGAGATATTCTGTAAATATTGCATTCCAGAGCCTGTTTGGAAAATCAAACACACTTAGGAAAAACAAAAGTCCCGAGCGGTTTTGTCCGCCGGGACTTTCTTTTTATATTCTTACCTGCTCCAGCATTTCCTCTACCCTGCCTGGTATACTGGTACCGGCAGTAACAAGCTTCAGTTGCACTCCAGGCAGCTCCGGAAATCTCAGAGCCTCTACCCTTCTGCACATTTCCTTCTGGATTTCGGAAAGCTCCTCTTCCGTAGCCTTAAAAAATACTGTCACAAAATCATCTCCGGAATATCTGAGCACATCGCCTTTGCCAGCCGCAACATCCCGAAGCACATCAGCCACCTGACGAAGCACATCATCTCCAGCCTGATGTCCGAAATTCTCGTTAATTCTTTTAAAGTTCTTAATATCTGCAAACATAAGAGCTGCTGCATTGTCCATCTTGCTCAGCTTCTCCACATAATAGCGTTTATTATAAACTCCGGTTACCGGGTCTATATAAACCTTCTCCTTATGAATCCTTACAGATGACAAGATTTCATCCCTGGAATACCCATCTGGCATAAAATCACCATCTAACCTGGAAGCCATCTCCAGACAGCAGGGTTTCCCGTCAATCTCTACATACATGGATACCACCTGATATGGATCATCCCCTGCAACCTCAAGCTTTGTCATGCGCTTCCCGGTCTGCATGCTGAGTCTGGAAATACAGTTGCTGCATTTTTCCAGACAATTCCATATGTCTGAGCAGGCAGTTTCACTCTCCCACATTTTTCCGTCTTTTTCTATATGAATAACCTTATTCGTTATAGGATCTACATATCGAACCAGATCATAGGAGATCTGCAGGTACTGAAGCAAAAGCCATGCTTCCGTTCCATCTGTAGAGAAGCCGCATTTCTTAAATCGGTCATAAAAACTGGAAAATTCTGCGCTGCGGTCTTTTTCCAGGACTTTCAAACCTTCCTCCCGGACGTTTTCCATAACCATATAGTCATCCGTAATATCTGTCAGCTTTCCAACAACGCCTGTATAGCCTTTTTCAGCACCATCAGTCCAGATTACCCTGCATTTGCACCGGTAGTGGCAGGGATTTTTTCCATCTGTGAGAAAAAGATTGCTTACCACGTCCGGCGTTTCCCGGGTGGCCTGGGTAATCTTCCGGATAAGCCGTTTCAGGGATTGCTCCTCCACAAGGTCTTTCAGCACACCGCTCTGCAACGGGGAAATTGAAGGTTCTGTAATCCCGCTTCGTTTACAGCCAGCCTGGTTAAAGGTGAGCAGCGGCGGTGAAATGGTATAAGTAAAAACAATATTTCTGCTGCCCTCCGCCAGGAAATTATAGCGCATTCTCTCAAATTCCAGCTGCTGCACAATTTTCTCTGAGGAATCCATCTCAAAATCGTGAAATCTGCTGGCAATATCAGAAAGGTCTGTCTGTTCATACCTTTCCTTAGATTTATAGCCCATTTTTTTCTTCAGGGAAGAAGAAATATCCAGAAGGCACTCCAGCATCAACGGATTAAATGCACCGCACTGTCCTGCCAGTATCATCTCGATGGCCTTCTCATGGGAATAAGCATCTTTATAGCATCTCTCACTGGTCAATGCGTCATATACGTCAGCTAACGCCACAACCTGTGCTGAAACAGGGATTTCTTCCCCTTTTAATCCATCCGGATATCCGCCTCCATCGTAGCGTTCATGATGCCAGCGGCAGATCTCGTATGCAGTCTTGACAAGAGGCTCCTCCTTCTGGTCAAGTGGCAGTTCTGACAGCATATTGGCTCCTGCCATGGAATGTCCCTTTATTACTGCAAATTCTTCGGCTGTAAGTCTGCTTGGCTTATTCAGGATTTCATCCGGAATACTGATCTTGCCAATGTCATGAAGCGCAGAGGCTGTGGTAATCATCCGGATCTGCTCCTTGCTCAGGGCATATCTGTTATTTTCCTTCTGAACCAGCTGGCGAAGGAGCATTTCTGTGATTGTCTGAATGTGCAGCACATGAAGTCCGCTCTCCCCATTGCGGAACTCCACTATATGAGAGAGGATATTGATCATCAGCTTGCTGCTTTTTTCTCTCTCGTAAATCTGATTGGAAACAATACTGGTCATTCGGCGCTGCTTGGCTCCAAGAAGTATGGCATTGGCCGAACGGCGTAATACCATATTTGCATCAAAGGGCTTTCCGATAAAATCAGTGGCGCCCAGATCATACCCACGTTTTATGTAAATAGGTGAATTTTCTGACGAAATAATCACAACCGGAATAGCATCAATCCAGTGTTCTTTATTCATATAAGAAAGAACCTCGAAACCATCCATGTGGGGCATAACAATATCCAGAAGAAGCAGGGAAATCTCCTCGGCCTGCCTCTGAAGGCAGTCAACTGCCTGCACACCGTCGTTCACCTGTATGATATCATATTCCTCTTCCAGAATTGCAGCTAAAAGTTCGCGGTTCATTTCTGAATCATCCGCTATAAGAATCTTTTGTTTAGTTATAACTTCACTCATTTTATAATTTCCCTCGCTGGTGCAGGTACCCCCCCCCACGCCAGTTTCCGTTTTACTGTTAAGCTGACAGCTTTTATAATATGGGTGCTATCATGTCCTGATATTTCTGTCGTTTCATGTGAATTTTTCTTCGGTCTGAAATTCTTAAAATTTGTTTTGGAAATTTCAACAGAACTGTCAAGATTTAATTATCGCAGTGCAGGTATCAGAAAGCTATCGTTCGCGGACTGGTCAATAGCTGCCTAAGTTCTTTCCGATCCTAACTTTACCTATATGAGTTTAACAGTCCGCCGCATGAATGTCAACCATCTATAACTTTTTTTGTCCAGAGGATTTACACAGCTTTGAAATACCGTTACAATAGTTGTATTTGAAATATACTGATCACTGTTACCAGGAGGTTTTTTATGGAGATTACAAGACCTGATTATTATAAAGAGTTTTCCTGTATTGCAGGTGCCTGTCCCGACACCTGCTGTGCCGGCTGGCAGATCGTCATTGACGACAAAAGCCTGAAAAAATATAAGCGTGTGAAGGGTACTTTCCGGAATCGCCTTCATAATGACATTGACTGGAAGGAGAAGGTTTTCCGTCAGTATGAGAAGCGGTGTGCATTTTTAAATGAGGACAGTCTTTGCGACATCTACAGCGAGGTTGGAAAACGAATGCTTTGCGATACCTGTCGAAAATATCCGCGGCACATCGAAGAATTTGAAGGTCTGCGGGAATATTCCCTGTCTCTTTCCTGTCCGGAGGCAGCCAGAATTCTGCTTGGCAGAAGGGAAAAGGTAACCTTCCAGACAGCGGAGGTTCCCTCCCCGGAAGAAACTTATGATGATTTTGACTATATGCTTTTCACTGCCCTTGAAGATACCAGGGAATACTTTCTTGAGGTGCTGCAGAACCGGCAGATTCCCATGCGGCTTCGTATGTGGAAGATACTGGCTGCAGCCAGTGATTTCCAGCGCTGCGTAGACCGGAATCAACTTTTCAAATGGGAAGAGATCCGGGAGCGCCATAAAGCCTCCGGATATGGCGAAGCCTTTACCTCCAAGGTGCAGAAGCACATGAATACAAAGGATGCGCCAGATGAACTTCTGAAGGCCATGTGGAAGGCGGTTATTCCCAAAATGGAGGTTCTCAGACCGGGCTGGCAGGAATTTCTGAAGAAAAATTTACAGTCGCTTTATGGCAGCGCAGAGTCTTCCGGTGTCTTCCCCGATTCCGTTTACTCTCAGAACCGTGCCGATTTCGAAAAGGCTTACCCGGACTGGAATATTCAGGAAGAGCAGCTGCTTGTGTATTGGATTTACACATATTTCTGCGGTGCTGTTTACGACGGCGAAATTTTCGCAAAGGTAAAAATGGCTGTGGTCTGTACCCTGCTGATTCATGAGCTGGATATGGGCGCTTACCTGAAAAATGGACGGGTGTTCTGTCTGGAAGACCAGATAGATATTTGTTACCGTTTCTCCAGAGAGCTGGAGCATTCAGATCTGAACCTGAATGCGTTTGAAGATTTACTTGCTTCTGATAAGCTGTTTGCTCTGGAAAACATGCTGAAAATCTGTTAAAACGAAATTTACGAAAATAAGACTGCACTTCATCATATGTGCTATAACTAAAATTTTCGTTTGCAACTACAAAGGAGGAATCTTGCCATGTCATTACCAGTTATCATCCGCCCGGCATCCCCAGAGGATGCAGAGGCGCTCCTTTCCATTTATGCACCTTATGTAAAGCACACTGCAATTACCTTCGAATATGAAGTTCCCTCTGCCGAAGAATTCCGGAAGCGGATTGCACACACACTACAGCATTATCCTTATCTTGTAGCTGAACGGGAAATAAACAGCTCCACACCAGGCATCAAGGATGAAGGGAACTGCAGTGCATGTACTGAAATTGCAGGCTACGCCTACGCAGGACCGCTCCACGCCCGGGCAGCCTATGCCTGGTCTGTGGAAACTTCCATCTATGTAAGAGAATCCGAAAGAAAATCCGGAATCGGCAAGGCGCTTTACGCTTCTCTGGAAAAAGCGCTTGCCGCCCAGAATATGACCAACCTGAATGCCTGCATCGCCAGTCCTGTAGTGGATGACGAATATCTGAACCATAACAGCATTCAGTTTCATCAGCATCTGGGGTATTCCATGGTAGGAGAATTTCACAAATGCGCTTACAAGTTCGGGCGTTGGTACAATATGGTCTGGATGGAGAAGATCATCGCCGATCACCCTGACAGACAGCCCGATGTGATTCCCTTTGCACAGATTCCTCCAGAGATTTACTGCTGATTTTAAATGCTTAACAGATAAAAAAAACACTTCAATGCTGTATGCGGACTGTTTTCCCCCTTAAATAACAATTAAAACACCCGGGAGCAAATACTCCCGGGCTTTTTACTGTCTTTCATATTCTGTTTATATCTTACTCTATCGCAGTCAGAATCTCTCCCACTGCTCCCACAATTCCTTCTTCCGGATGCATTGCGGTAAGCTGGGTGAGTTTGGCGGCATTGGAAATTTTCTTGTCCAGAATTTCCATGATGGCTGTTTTCTCCATGTATGGGATTTCAGCCTGGTTGAGAAGTGTGAATACCTGGGTTTTCACATCATTCTCACGAAGCTCCGGAGCTCCCAGAGTAATGATAATTTCAGCTGTTGCAGAGGTTTCCGGAACACTTACCACCAGGCAGCCAAGTGCTTCATCGTACTCTTTAAAAGCTTCTACCCCTGTACCTTCCACTTCTACGGTAACCTCGGTGTCCTTCACACCCCAGAACTCTACAGTCCAGGTTCTCTTCTGCGGGATCAGTTCCAGCCTGCCCGCTGCCTTGTGGATGACGAAGCGGCCAGTGCTCCACTTCAGATCCATGTCTGTGAGAACGCACTCGTCTTTCAGGTAAGCATTGGACTCGTTGTCGTCTTCGTAAAGCTGGAAGCTGCCGTCTGCACCGCCGTATACACGGATGGTCATAGTTTCCGGATTTCTGGCTGCTTCCTGTCCAAAGATTTCCTCAGTCATCGGCACAATGGCACCTGCTTTTGCCAGAACCGGTATGGAATGAAGGTCACGGTACATATCCATCTCTCTGTCGCCGGAGTATACCAGACCTGTGAAGAAATCAATGTAAGTACCCTCTGGCAGCCATACATGAGTCCTGGCTCTTCCTACGCCCTGGACAGATTTCTCCGTAACAGGCGCTACAATAAATGCGGTTCCATACTCATATTCATTCTTCACTGTGTAAGCCACCTGCTCTGCCGGATACGTGTAGTACATTGGCAGGATCAAAGGCGTGTTCTCTTTATATGCTCTGTAGTTCATGGTATACAGATACGGAAGCATCTGGTGACGGAGTCTTAAAAACTCCTTCATAACCTCACCGATCTCCATAGGGAACTGCCACGGTTCTTTTCCCATAAACTCATTTTTGCTGCTGTGCAGACGGTTAATTGGAGAAAATACGCCAAGCTGTACCCAGCGAAGTGCCAGCTCATTATCACGATAGCCAAGCATATGCCCGCCGATATCGTGGCTCCACCAGCCATATCCAATGTTGGAAGCTGTGCTGGTAAAATAAGGCTGGAAATTCAGGGACTCCCAGGTTACGATACTGTCGCCGGAAAATCCTACCGGATATCTGTGTGAACCAGGTCCTGCATATCTGGAAAAAGTAAGAGGACGTTTTCCATCGCGGGCATTGTCCAGGTAATGATAGTGGTTCAGCATCCACAGAGGATCCAGACCAGGGACCTTCGTGATATTGCCCTGCTGCCAGTCGATCCACCAGAAATCAACGCCTTTATTTTCCTCTGGATGAAGCACACATTTGAAATATGCTTCCAGGAATTTGCGGCTTGTGATGTCAAAATCGATGGGAGCTTCGTGTTCGGTATCTACATCTCCCAGTTCCTTCGCCATAGCCGGATATGCTTCCTCGAAGGCGCGGATTCCACCAGCCGGATGAAGGTTTACAGAGATTTTCATTCCATGGTCATGAAGCCAGTTCATAAAACGCTCCGGATCCGGATAGTACTTTTTGTTCCAGGTATATCCGGTCCAGCCGCTGCCATATTTGGGATCCACTTCCTCTACCAGGTGCCAGTCCATATCCAGAACACCAACAGAAAATGGGATCTTCTCTTTCTCAAAGCGGGTTACAAGCGCCTTGTAGCTGTCTTCTGTGTAAGCGTAATAACGGCTCCACCAGTTTCCAAGGGCATATCTTGGGAGCATAGGAGTTTTTCCTGTGAGACGGTAAAAATCATTCAAAGCTTCTTTGTAATCATTTCCATAAGCGAAAACATAAATGTCCACCCCATCTCCTGTGCGCACCTGAGTCCATCCGTTTTCATCCAGCACCAGAGAATGGCTGTCATCAATCTGAGAGCAGCCGCTTCTGGACATAATTCCCTCCTGGAGCGGGCATTCCCCATCTACCTCATCCAAAGTTCTTGCAGTTCCGCCAAGATTGTCACCTTTTTCCCCATAATACCATACTGCACCATAGGCGTTCTGACCGCCTACTGCGTTTAAGTTCAGACTGTTTTTGGTAAAAGGTCCGCCGGCATAAGTAACATGCATTCTGTCGGTAAAAAGCTCGAAGCCTTCCCCCTTTTTCTCAATGCGAAACTCCACTGGATCAAATTTACGGTTCCATACGATCTGGGTTGGACGGTCTTCGAATTTGCCGTCTTCCCGGTACTCCATTCGGATCAGGCAGGGAGTCAGCAGGGTGAAGCGGTATTTATCGCCCTGGATGGTGTTCTCCGGTCTGCCAACTGGTTCCATCGTCCACAGATTATTCTCAAACATATGTGTATCCTCTCAAATACTTAAGGTTTTTAGTTGTTTCTATATACGTTTTCTACTGCTTTTTCAACCAGTAAAAATTGCTGCTATACTTTTCTTTCTGCCCCTCTGATTTGCCATGGGCAACCTCCGGAATTACAGATTCTCTCCGTTTGTTTCGATAATATTCTTGTAGAAATATGCGGAATCCTTCCAGGTCCGCTTCTGTGTATTGTAGTCTGTATAAACAAGTCCGAATCTCTGGGAATATCCGTATGCCCACTCGAAATTGTCCATTACGGACCATGCGAAATATCCTGCCAGATCCACACCGTCCTCAGCTGCACGCTTGTAAGCGCCAAGATAACGAGCCATAAAATCTACGCGGGCCTGGTCGTGAACCTTTCCGTCCACACCTACCCAGTCATGGGAAGCCATGCCATTCTCTGTGATCATAAACGGCTTCTTATAACGCTCCTGCATAAATTTTGGCGCCCAGTACAGAACCTCCGGAGTTACCGGCCAGCCAATTGCAGTCTGTGGGAAACCATCGTAACGTGCTGCGCGGACTGCTTTTCCATCCTCACCAGCACGAACGGTTACGGCATTGTAAATATTCTGTCCCAAAAAATCAAGTGGCTGTGAAATCAGCTTCATATCGGCATCTGTTACTTTCGGGAAAAACTGTCCAAATTCTTTCAGAATATCCTCTGGATACTGTCCCAGATAAACCGGATCACAGCAAAGAGCAACGTCCCAGCTGCAGGCTCCGATGGAGTTCTCCGGGAGACTGAAGTTTGCTTTTCTTGCGGCTTCAATATCTTCCGGCTTGTTTGTTTCCGGAACATAAAGGGCTCCACATGGTGCCATACTGATCTTTACAGGCTGTTTGCTGAACTCACGAAGCGCTTCTACTGCACGTCCATGGGCTTTCAGTACGTTGTGCCAGATACGGAAATAATCGGATGGGCCAACCTTCAGGCCTGGTGCATGCTCACCGGTCTGATATCCAAGGCCAACTATGCACTGCGGCTCATTGATGGTGAAGAAATTCTTTACTCTGTCTGAGAAATGCTCTGCCACTACTTTTGCATACTCGTAAAACCAGGATGGAGAATTTGGATTCATCCAGCCGCCCTGTAAATGAAGTGCGTATGGAAGATCCCAGTGATATAAGGTAACAAATGGCTCAATTCCGTTGTCCAGAAGTTCATTGATCAGGTTGTCGTAGTATTTCAGACCTTTTTCATTGACTGCGCCTGTGCCTTCCGGCATGATGCGCGCCCAGGAAAGAGAAAAGCGGTATGCTTTCATGCCCATTTCTTTCATGATCTGAACGTCTTCTTTGTAGCGGTGATACTGGTCGCAGGCTACATCACCTGTCTGGTTCTCATAAATGTGTCCGCCGTCTTTGCAGAAAATATCCCAGATATTCAAGCCTTTTCCGTCCTCATAAGCAGCGCCTTCTACTTGGTAGGAAGCGGTTGCACCGCCCCAGATAAAATCTTTCTTAAATCCCATGGTGTAATTCCTTTCTCTATTATGTAGGGGAGAATTTTTCAAATGCGTGTTTCGATTCTCCTGATTGGTTGATCTATGTCTCGTAACATTTTATGCGATCGCTCTATTTTTACTTTTGCTTAATTCTACAAACCTCTGTCTACCAGCAAAAATTACGTATCTGACGTTTTGTTGCGGATTTCGAATATTTGGAGGATTGCGGGAGCAGCGTAGCTGCGTAGCAATCCGGGTATCAAATGAGTGTCAAAAGACCTTTTGACACTCATATCATTTTATTACAATCAATGAAACAGAGAAAGTGATAAATTATAGTTTAACATATCCGATTAGAATATGCTATATAAAATGTTAAAATAGGACATTGTGAAATTACTTTTTTTAAGCTAAAATGTGAGTGTGCAAAACTTTTGGTTGGGAGTGTGAGAATATGACAAAAGATCTGACTACTGGGAAAATCATGCCCATTCTTGTTAATTTTACAGTGCCTCTTGTTTTGGGAAATTTGTTTCAGCTGACCTATAATGCAGTTGACAGCATTATTGTAGGGCATTTTGTAGGAAAGGAGGCCCTGGCGGCTGTGGGAATCTGTAATCCGGTCAGTACGTTGATGATACTATTTCTGAACGGATTGTGTATGGGAGCCAGTATCCTGATGGGGATTCAGTATGGAGCGAAAGATTATGAGACTTTGCATAGACAAATCAGTACAACTCTGTTGTCTGGTGCGTTTTTTTCATTTTTTCTCACATTGGTTTGTGTAATATTTGCTGTACCCATTCTGCTGTTATTGCAGGTGGATCCATCTATTATGAGTATGACAGTGCAATATTTGCGGATTATTTTTCTGGGATTAATGTTTACATTTTTATATAACTTTTTTTCAAGCACTCTAAGAGCATTGGGAGACAGTGCATCCCCCTTGTACTTTCTGATCATCAGTGCGATTCTGAACATTTTCGGAGACCTGTTTTTTGTTATTGTATTAAAGGCTGGAAGTAATGGATGTGCAATTTCCACAGTACTCAGTGAGGCGCTTTGCTGTTTGTTTTGTATTATCTATATACAGAAAAAAGTACCGATTCTTCGGCTTGGGAAGAAATGGCTGGTTTTTGATGCCAGGCTTTTGAAAAAAACCATTGCTTACGGGTGGGCATCTGCCATGCAGCAGGCAACTGTACAGATGGGAAAAATTGCAATACAGGCACTGGTTAATACAATGGGAGTATCGGTAGCAGCAGCCTTTGCAGTGGTTAATCGCATTGATGATTTTGCCATCACACCGGAACAGAATATTGCCCATGCGATGACCGCATTAATGGCTCAGAATAAAGGAGCTGGAAAAAATGACCGTATGAGGGAAGGCTTCCGATGTGGAATGATACTGGAGCTTGTTTATGGAGCAGCAGTTATGCTGATCTGTCTGGGATTTGCCAGACCATTGATGTCATTATTTGTAAAAGATGAGGAAGTTATCGGACATGGAGTGGTTTATCTCCACTTGATTGCGGTAATGTATATTCTTCCTGCTGTTACAAATGCGCTTCAGGGCTTTTTCCGTGGAATCGGAGATCTGAAGGTGACCTTGATGAGCAGTTTTACCAATATGACAGTCCGTGTCATTGCAGCGGCACCGATGGTTTTGTTATGGAATTTTGGTATTGAGGCACTGCCATATTCCTATCTGGCAGGATGGATTGCCATGCTGCTTGTAGAGACACCTTTGATGCTTCGAATTTACCGAAAAAAGTAAAAGAAAGGACATCTTGAAAAAACGGATGTCCTTTTTATGAAAAGAAGTGCATATTATTTGCGAAAGAGACGTTTGACAAAAGCCAGAAGATTAAAATGCCGAGACTTCGTATAGTCATTTATAAAATTGTCACAATACATATAACGTTCTGCTATGATCCACTCTGGAACGGGAAGTGCATCCAGGGAACTTGTATATTCTGCGAATTTCATATTCACGCCTCCTTTAATTTGTTTTTTAAGTTACTTATATTCTAGCACAAAATTAAGGAAAAACTATGGGGGCGGATTCTAAAAATTAAGTGGAAAATATGTGCTGTCAACACAAAATATATGATATAATAAAGGAAAAATTTGAACATTTTACAGAATGGGTTTGGGTAACAAAAAGGGAGGTTTTATGAGTTTTACAATACAGGATATGATGCTGACAGCAGAAACAAGATATGAAATGAAGTTTCTGGCCGGAAAAAATGGATGGTCCAATTCAATCAGCTGGGTACATCTTCTGGAGGATACAACGATCATACAGAATTTCTGGGGAAAGGAGCTTGCAGTGACAACCGGGCTTGGCTTTCCGGAAAAAGAAGACTGGATGCATCTGGCACAGCAGCTGAACCGGTATCATGCATCAGGGCTTGTTATCAATGTGGGACAGTACATTTATGAGGTGCCGGAAGAATTGAAAGCATACTGTGATGAAAATGACCTTCCGCTGCTGACTGTGCCTTGGGAAGTGCATTTATCAGATATGATAAAAGACTTCAGTATTCATGTATTTTTACAGGATACTACAGATGAGCAGATCGCATCCGCCCTGATTGCAGCTATTGAGACTCCGGATAATCAGGATGCATACAGAAAAGATTTATTACAGTATTTTGATGTAGATGGAAGCTTTCAAGTGCTGCTGATGACTTGTGAGGGACTGGACTCCATGGACACAGTGGAGCGAAAAAAGCTGTCTTATCGAATACAGGTGTATTTGGAGGATATCACTCACAATGGAAGCTTTTTTTATTACAACTCTGATTTTGTGCTGGTAGCGAATGCGCTTTCGGAAGAGTATTTGTGTCGTCTTGTAGAGGGTGCCATAAAAAGAGGAAAAAGACGTATGCCAGGACTGCAATTGTGCGTGGGAATCGGGAGCAGATGTATGGATATTTCCCAGCTTTCGGTAAGTTATCAGAGGGCTAAGGCAGCAGCACTCATAGCGATGACACAAAAGAAGCAGGTGGTAAAGTTTGATGACTGCGGGCTGTTCCGTCTGCTTTATATGGTGGAAGATAAAGAAATACTGAAGGAAATGGAAACAGAATGTCTGGCAGCATTGGAAGAATATGACAGAAGATATCATGCCGGTTATGTGGAAACTCTTCAGTCATATCTGAAGCATAATGGAAGTATTCAGGCTGTGGCAGCAGAATTGTATACGCACCGCAATACAGTGCTGTACCGCATTGGAAATATCAGGAAAATTCTGGGAAATGAGTTGAAAACGCCGGAAGAGAGACTGCCCTATCAGATTGCATTTTATATCAGAAATATGCATGGGCAGATATAAGTATTGCGCAGTAATGTTTTTCTTGTGCATAGTGTAGCGCAGTCGTATAATAGAAGCAGTTTTTTTACATAAGTAAGATCGTAAAAAAGCAATCAAGGCAGGAAGAAATGGACATATTGCAAAACCAATCAATGTTGATGTAATTCTGGAAAATCTGGACCGGATTTTGGGAAGATAAAGCGGATAAAATGAAGGGGAAATACGTGTGAAAAGCACATAAAATAATGCAGGTCTTGTTCAGACCTGCATTATTTTATGCAACAGGGCGGAGTGTAAATTACTTTGTGTAAACCTCTCAGATTGATGATGAAATCGTAGGTTTATAGAATGCAAAAATTCCTACCAGACAGTATTTTTTTATTATCCGGAAAATTTATCACCGTAATGAATATGCATGTCCTTCCAGTCCATAAACAATACATAAAATACTCTTCCGTATTGCTGGCTTTCTACGATTCTTCCATGGTCAAGCACAGAGAGGTAAGAGCCGTCAGTTTTTCGAAGATGAAAATGAATATAGTCATTTTCATTACCACTGTCAATCTGTTCCCAGATGCTAGTTTCTATCTGTTTCTGCTCATCCTCCCGAATCAGGTTATGAAAGCTTTTATTTGTAAGTCGAAAGAGTTTGTCCATATCTTTATATCCCGTCATATGAAGAAACTCCTGGTTTGCATAGAACAGCTCATCATCTTCTTTGTCTGCTCTGTATATGATAAATGCACCCGGAAGATGCTCCGAGACATCCTTAAGCGCAAATCCCAGCTGTTTGCGGACACCTGACTGAAGCCCTTCTCTGTAAGCCATACATCCGTTTTTTCCATGAAGCTTTATTTCATAAAGGGCTGCATCTGCACAGCGCATAAGCTGTGAATGGTTGGAGGCAAATGCCGGATATTCCGCATATCCAAGAGAAATAGAAAAGTGATGTTCTGTTCCCTTGTAAGAGAAGGTCTTAGGCAGTCTGATGAATTGATTCAGCTGTGCGTCTGCCTCTTCAAAGGTATAATCAGGCAGAAGAATACAGAACTCGTCCCCACCGTTTCTCCCAAGCAATACATTCGGTGGAAAAAAAGCTTTCATGCTCTCTGCCAGACTTTTTAAAGCCCTGTCTCCGTAAGCGTGCCCATAGACATCATTAATAAACTTAAAGTCATCAATATCAAAAAGTGCAGCCACAAAATGTGCTTTCGGATTTTGGGCAATGATTTTTTCTGCTGCTTCATCAAATCCATAGCGGTTGTTAATACCGGTAAGGGAATCCGTGTGTGCCAGTATCTGAAATCTGTTTTTATTTTCTTTGGACACCAGCCATACCCGGGTAAGAACTGTCAGAAGCAGGATTACGGCAAGAAAAAATCCGGTGACTATAGCTATAAGTGTATTGTTTCGCCATCCGCTTTTGGGTGTTACTTCAAATCTCCAGCTCTCTGCGCCTATTTTAAAATCATAAGAAACCGGATGGGTTAACTGACCGTCTGACTGATAAACAACTTTATAAGTATCGCTCCAGGGAGAAGCCGTCTTTGAAATCCTGTATTCATATCCAAAATTTGAAAGAGCATAAAGCGAGTCTGAGAAAATATCAGGAACATGCAGGATAACAATGGTAAATCCCCAGAAATACTCTTGATTGTTTGAATCTGTCAGATAAACCGGGTTGCGGACAGCAATTCCATAGCCTCCCTGTTTCAATTCGAAGGGACCTTGCGTAATGACTGTGTGATTGTCTCTTGCGTAACAGGAAATCTCTCCACGGTCTTTATCATGGAGCAGATCAATTTTACCTGCCTCATTTCCCTCTGCCGGATAAATATTTGTCACAACACCATGCGGAGCAAGCTGCACGCTTTCAATAGAAGCAGACATAAGATTTTCAGCAATCGTGTCAAACTGATTGATTTCTCCTTTTTCACTGATCAGGATCTGCTTTAGAGCTTCCGTAATCTCGATGCCACTCGCAATCTCATTCTTTATGTGTTCTCCATAGGTTGTTGCGTTTAATTGTGCTGTTATGCGTCTCTCTTTCTTCTCATGGGTGTCTGTTTTGTATACAATGAAACCAACAAGGCATATGCCCAGTAAAAAAATGATAAGAGGCACAAGTGTTTTTTTCTTCACCTGGTTTACCTCGTTTTATCTGTCGGAATTTTTATAATAATGCATTATATCACAGAAGCTAAAAAAGAAAATGAATTTTCTGAAAAAAAAGACAATATATTTTTTTTACTACGCTCTGGCGAAATATAAAATAGTTACTGTTCACTCCGTTCACAGTAACGCGCTTCGCGATGCACAGAAATCATGCATTCGCATGATTTCGCGCCGCAATTCTCGGGTTTTCTGTGAACTTTGTTCACAAAAAACGCCTCGCGGAACGTTACCAGTGAACAGTAACATAAAATAAGTTAAGTCGAAAGTTGATAAAGAATGAAATGTGGCTTATAATTTATACTAAAACAATGTCAGGAGGAGCAAGCAATGGATATTAATATGCAAAAAAGAAATGAAGTATTGGCTCAAAATGTGATCAAAGGTCTGGAATCTCGCAATATGTCAGGCTATTACGCCGCAGACAGAGAAGCTGCTGTAAAGCAGGCACTGGAACTGATCCCGGAGGGCAGCAGTATTGCCATGGGTGGCTGCACAAGTGCTCATGAGATTGGACTGATCAAGGCATTGGAGGATGGAAATTATAATTATATTAATCGCGCGAAAATGTCACCAAGAGAAAGCCTGATGGCGGCGTATGATGCGGATGTATTTCTTTCCAGTGCAAATGCCATTACCAGTGACGGTGTTATGGTAAACATTGATGGAAATTCCAATCGGGTTTCCTGTATTGCCCAGGGACCGAAGAAGGTGGTTTTCATTGTGGGAATGAATAAGGTCTGTTCAGATCTTGATGCAGCTATGAAGCGGGCAAGAAATGTGGCAGCTCCGGCGAATGCACAGAGATTTGAGGTGAAGACACCTTGCAAAACCGCAGGGAAATGTTTTGACTGTAAATCTCCGGATACGATTTGCTGTCAGTTTCTGATTACAAGATATTCTCGTCATAAAGATAGAATACATGTTATTCTTGTAAACGATACTCTTGGACTTTAAACGGTGAGATTTATTTAGGGCGTAGCTTAGAGCGTGTAAATACCCGCTTTTCCAGCCGCTTTTGTTTTACTGTTCACTTCGCGATCAGTAACACGCTTCGCGATGCGCAGAAAGACAAACCTTCTTGTGACAAGCACAAGAAGTAGCGTTTGCTGCGCAAACTTAATTCTCGGGTTTTCTGTGAACTTTGTTCACAAAAAACACCTCGCGGAACGTTACCAGTGAACAGTAGCGCTTTTGTCGAATTATAGGGAAAGTTGTCGGACGATTTTTGTTGCAAAATTTTGATATAAAACGTAGAATAATGACGGTAAGTGTGAGAAAAATGGATTTTTTATCACTGCTTAAATTGTAACCCTAAATAGCTTGGAATCACAGAAGAACAGCTTGTGTGATTCGGGAAAACGTTACCAATGAACCGTGATCTATAAGTACATATCAGGAGGAAATCAATAATGAAAATGACAACAAAAATGATTATGCTTCAGAACATTGAGAAAATGGTGATGGAGCAGCAGCGGGTGGATGAAAATGATTCCTACATCAGACAGGACAATGAGGATCTGAAGTATCTGGAGGAACGATATGACCAGCTGCAATTATCCCACACTGTAAAGCGTGTGATCGATGATTACATCGCCTGCCTGCAGACCCGGGACGAGAGATATTCAGATCTTGCTTATGCAGCTGGGATAAGGGATACTATAAGCTTACTGCAGGGGATGGGAATGCTGAATGGAACTGCTGCAATAAGTGGAAATATGTAAAATTGGAATCGTGAAACACGCTCTGGCAAATAGAACGCTTTTTTTAAGCGTTTTTTAGCATTTTATCCAGACATTCTACAATCAGTCTGACATTCTTCAGCGCACCTAAAGTGTCGCCTTTTTGCTCCAGGGAGTGGTTGCAGCCCTCGAAAATCCCGCCGGTTTTATCGGGGAAGTTTCTGGCTGCGGCGCGGATCTTGGACTCCGGCATATAGGGATCAGCGGTTCCGGCGAAGAAGAGCCCGTTGATATCGGAGAGATAACGGAGGGTAGAAGGAATTGGAGTCATAAGAAATTGATGGACTTTTCCCTTCAGCTGCAGTGCTGTTTCCAGCTGGCAGGCGATGGTGGTGCCGATGCTTTTGGAGATAAAAATAATATCATCATATTCAGAGAAAGGAACGTTTTCCAATTGGGGGAGCGTTCTTTTTATTGCCAGTTTTATGATAGGTTCCAGTTCCGCTGGGGTGCGGCCGTGGAAGGTGTGGATGTCCTGGCCGTAGTCAAGGCGGATGATTTCATAACCACGTTCAGCAGCCATGGAAGCAGTATAATAGAGAAGGGGCTTGGTGCAGGTATAACCGACACCTGGGAAAATGACGGCAAGTTTTTTCATGTGGGTACCTCGCTTGAATCGTAAATTGAGTTATATTGAGGGATAAAATGTAATCTGAAAGTGGTTATTGCGTCCACTTAGTTTTTGTATTTATTAAGGTATGATCCGATCAGCGTCTGTTTGAATTCATATAAGATATGAGCGTCAAAAGACCCGTTGATATAGCATTATTATATACTTCTTTCACAAAAATTGTAAAGAAATGACGGTAAGAAATATGGTGAATTATCTGTGAAGATATGCTAAAATCGTTATTATTCAATGAAATAAGAAACAGCTTGAAAGTATTAGTGATTCAAAAGCGAAATAACGAGGAGTGACATTATGAAATTATTAATTGTACGCCATGGTGACCCGGATTATGATATAGATTCCCTTACGGAAAAAGGCTGGAAAGAGGTGGAGTATCTTTCACAGAAGCTTTCCAAATTAGATGTAAAAGCTTTCTATGTATCCCCCCTTGGAAGAGCGAAGGATACTGCGGCTCCGACTTTGAAAAAGATGGGAAGAACAGCCACAGAGTGTGAATGGCTGAAGGAATTTCCCTGTCAGATCTGGCGCCCGGATGTGAAAGATAAGAAGATTATTGCATGGGACTGGCTTCCACAGGACTGGATGGCAGACGAGCGCTTTTTCCAGTATGACCACTGGTTTGAGAATGAGGCTATGCAGGAAGGGCATGTGAAAGAAGAGTATGACCGTGTGATCGAGGAGTTCGACAAGCTTCTCGTGAAGCATGGATATGAGAGGAAAGGTCACTATTATAAAGTAAATGAAGAGAATAATGACACGATTATTTTCTTCTGTCATTTTGGATTGGAGTGTGTACTTCTCAGCCATCTGCTGAATATCTCTCCGATGGTACTTTGGCATGGCTGCGTGGCTGCCCCATCCTCTGTGACAACTTTGACCACAGAAGAACGCCGTCAGGGAATTGCTGCTTTCCGTATGAGCTCCTTCGGCGATATTTCCCACCTTTATGCCAACAATGAGCCGCCGGCATTTGCAGCAAGATTTTGCGAAGCGTATGGAAATAAGGATCAGAGACACGACTGACATTGTGCATTGAGAAGTGTGTTGTTGTGAAGGGCGTGAACAGTAATCTTCATAGTATTAACGGATGGTAAGAGTTATGTTCTGACTTTCAGAAGATAATGAAACGTTATGATCTGAAAACAGGACACAATGGGAAGAACAGGGATGGAATTGTGATGCCAGTTACGAATTAGTTATTTTCATTTTAGAAATTTTAGAAAAAAATTATAATTTGGACAAATACCTTTCACAATTATGAGGTATGATATATACATCTTAAGAGAAAGAACTCTTAAGAAAAACTCTTTCCTTTCCCTAAAAATGTATAAATAAACCACCGTCTGTTGGCAAGAACGCTGACTGGGCGGTGGTTTTACGTTGTGGGAAAAATTAGTATTATTACTGAATGCGGCGAAGAGTTAGAGCGTGATATCGTTGCTTGACAATGTTATTATAGACAATGGAGGTACTTATGCAGTCATCAAATCAGCTGCAGGACATGCTTCATTCCATCAATCGGAAGAGCTATCCTGCCTATAAATCCCTGAAAGGGGCATATCAGTTTAACAAATATGTTTTGTCAATTGATCATGTACAGGGCGATCCATTTGCGTCACCGTCCCATATCAGTGTGAAAATTTTTCACAGAGAAGCTGGGTTTCCAGCGGAATACTATAAAGATAAACTGACCAGAATTACTTTGGCAGACTATCTTACCAGACAGTTTGAACAGCAGGTGAACCGCTATACTTTTCGGGCAAAAGGCTCTGGAAAAAGTGGACTTATTTCTGTGACCAGATGCGGTCAGGAGGTGCTGGAGCGAACGGCCTGTGAGATTACAGAGCAGGGGTTTACCGTCCGGTTTTTTGTAGGATTTCCGGCAAATGGACGTACCATAAATGCGGGAGAGCTGGAAAAAATTTTCTTTGAATTTCTGCCGGTTTGTGTGGAAAAAGCATTTGTATACAGAAATTTAAGTGGAAAAGATTTGGAAAATACTATTTTCCTGGCAGAAGATCAGGCGTATATCAGGGAAGAATTAAAGAAGCGTTCCCTGGTTGCTTTTGTAAATGACGGCGCGATTCTGCCAAGAGAGAGTGGTATTTCATCTAAGCCTATGAAAGGGAGCGTGACATTTTCTTCGCCGGAAAGTCTTCGGGTGACTATGGCGCTTCCCCATAAGGGAAAAATAACCGGAATGGGAATTCCTAAGGGAATCACGTTGATCGTTGGTGGTGGTTATCACGGCAAATCTACCCTTCTGAACGCATTGGAACTGGGTGTGTATAACCACATTCAGGGAGATGGAAGAGAATATGTGATCACGGATTCCACAGCCCAGAAGCTGCGTTCTGAGGATGGCAGATTTGTGAAAGATGTGGATATTTCTCTGTTTATAAATGACCTTCCCAATAAAAAAGATACCACCTGTTTTTCTACGGAAGATGCCAGCGGAAGTACTTCCCAGGCAGCAGGAATCGTGGAGGGAATAGAGGCTGGAAGCAAGGTATTTCTGTTGGATGAAGATACATCTGCTACTAATTTTATGGTGCGCGACGCCTTTATGCAGCATGTGATCAGCCGGGAAAAAGAGCCGATCACCCCATTCCTGGAACGCGCCCGGGATCTGTATGAAAAGGAGGGGATTTCCACAATTCTGGTTGCCGGAAGCTCCGGGGCTTTTTTCCATATTGCAGATACCGTGATCCAGATGGACAATTATATACCGGTAGATATCACAGAAAAAGTCCGGGAACTTTGCAGGGATTATCCTTTAAATGAGAATACGGCAGCTGGATTTAAAGTACCACAAAGCCATCGCATCATGTCAAAAAATATGCCGTTGAATGGTTCCAAGAAGGATTATTATGGTCATTCTAAGGCGCAGGATAAGCCGGAAAGGCTGAAAGTAAAGGTACATGGCAGAGATGGTTTTTCCATTGGAAAACAGGAAGTGGATCTGCGATATGTGGAACAGCTGATCGACAGTGAGCAGACAGGAGCTTTAGGAGCGTTGCTGAAATATGCAGTGGAAAAACTGATTGATGGGAAAAGAACACTGCCGGAAATTGTGGAGCTGCTTTGCAATAAATTGGAAAAAGAAGGGCTGTCTTTTCTGTCAGAAGGCTATACTTCCTGCGGCTATGCAGTGCCAAGACGACAGGAAGTATATGCTTGTTTTAACCGATACAGGAGACCTTGAACCGGATTTGGATATATCAAAAAAGGCAGTGCAAAGTGTTGGACTGCGCGGCAAAAGATTTGTGCAAGAAAACCTATTTGCCGGTAGCTTTTTACCTGGTTATACGCTATAATGAATTTTGGATGAGGAAAACACAGGGATTATTTTCCCTGTGTAAAATGAAAACAGGAGAAAGGTGGATATAGATTATGGAACGTCCAAACGCATGGCTCACATATTCAGATGCTGATATGCAGGATCTGGAAACTGTGGCAAAGAAATATCGTCATTTCTTAAATGTAGGAAAGACAGAACGTGAATGTATCACACAGATTGTGAAAGAGGCTGAGGAAGCAGGCTATGTTTCCCTTGAAGAAAAGGTGAAAAATGGCGAAGATCTGAAAGCAGGAGATAAAGTTTACCAGGTCGGAATGCAGAAAATCATTGCCCTGTATCATATTGGAGAGGATGATCTGGCACAGGGTATGAATATCCTTTGTGCTCATATTGATTCTCCGAGACTGGATATTAAGCAGAATCCGTTATATGAGGATACGGATCTGGCTTATCTTGACACTCATTACTACGGTGGGGTAAAGAAATATCAATGGGTTGCTCTTCCAATGGCAATGCATGGCGTAATTGTGAAGAAGGATGGCACAGTTGTAAATGTAACTGTTGGCGAGGATGAGGACGATCCGGTTCTTTACATCACAGACCTTTTAATCCATCTTGCAGGACAGCAGATGGCGAAGAAGGCTTCCGAGGTTGTTGAGGGTGAGAAGCTGGATATCCTGATTGGAAGCCAGCCACTGAAGGATCTTCCGGATGACGAGAAGAAAGAGGCTGTTAAGGAGAATATACTTCGTATTCTGAACGAGAAATACGGTGTGGAAGAAGAAGATTTCCTTTCCGCAGAGCTTGAGATCGTTCCAGCTGGCAAGGCTCGTGACTGTGGTCTTGACCGCAGCATGATCGCGGGTTATGGACAGGATGACAGAGTTTGCGCATATACTTCCCTTCTGGCTCTTCTTGAGATGGAAGCACCGAAGCGTACAAGCTGCTGTCTCCTTGTAGATAAGGAAGAGATCGGAAGCGTGGGAGCAACTGGTATGCAGTCTCATTTCTTTGAGAACAGTGTAGCAGAGGTTCTGGATGCAATGGGACAGTATTCAGATCTCAGACTGAGAAAGGCTCTGAAGAACTCCAGCATGCTTTCCTCAGATGTAAGTGCCGGCTATGATCCTGCATTTGCAGAAGCTTTTGAGAAAAAGAACTCTGCTTATCTTGGAAGAGGTATTGTTCTCAACAAGTTTACAGGTGCCCGTGGAAAATCCGGATCCAATGATGCCAATGCAGAGTATGTGGCAAGAGTCCGCAGAATTTTTGACGACCATAAGGTTTGCTTCCAGACAGCTGAGCTTGGTAAGGTTGATGTAGGCGGCGGCGGAACCATCGCTTTTATCGCAGCTCTTTATGGTATGGAAGTAATTGACAGCGGTGTTTCTGTTCTCAGTATGCATGCACCGTGGGAGGTTACCAGCAAGGCGGATGTTTACGAGGCGAAGAAGGCTTATAAGGCGTTTCTTCTGGATGCGTAAGCAGGTGCTTTGACGCTCTAGAGCCTTTTTCAAACATGCTCTAGGAAAATAGTTTCTTGAACTACGGATAATTTGAAATTAGCGGACAGACGTTTTAGGTCTGTCCGTGATTTTTATTAAAAAGATGTCAGAAGCTGTTTGAAAACTTACAGAGAGCCTTTGGGACTCTGTTTCGGGCTTTTTATTTTTGGGAGCGAGGGCTGTGTTTGTAATATTTTGAAAATTCTACGAAATGAGGAGTATTGGATTATGTTAAAAAAACAGGCACCGGGAGAGACAATCCTGAAGGTTGGCGGCATGCTTCTTCTGTTTCTTGGCGTTCTGCTGGCATTTGGAAGTGGAAACACGCTTTCTCTGGTTATGAAGGGCAGTAGTGACAGCGCAGTTGTAGAATATCTGAATCAGAACGGTATGACTTACAGCCAGCTGGTTGCAAGCAATGTGATGGTTCTGGTGGCAGGAGTAATCTATCTGGCAGCTGGCGTGGTTGGTGTGAAACAGGCTGGTAAGGTGGAGAATGCAGGCCTTTGTGTGGGAATGGGAGGCCTTCTTATTGCAGAGGTTGTGGCAGAAGTGATCGTTACTATGATCTTCGGAGATTTCGATCCGGCTTCCGTGATCCGAATGCTGATGTTCCCGGCTATTTATATGATTGGCGCAGTGCTGAACTGGCAGGCGAAGAAAGCCAGGAGATAGGGAGGCACCGTCATGCTGGAAGAAGTTAGAGAGCTCTGATAGAGTCTTTAAAATAGTACCAATCGTGCAAAAAATACCTATAAAAAAATATTTTAAAAAAATTTCAAAAAGGTGTTGACAAAACCACAGGTATCGTGTAGAATATCCATTGTTGTGAGGGACAAATACTTCACAAGTAATAAATGTGTGTTTAGCTCAGCTGGATAGAGCGTTTGGCTACGGACCAAAAGGCCGGGGGTTCGAATCCTCTAACACACGTAATTGAGAAGCGGAATCATTGAGAAATCGATGGTTCTGTTTTTTTGTACACAAAATTAGACCGCGGGTAATAAGAAATATAAATCCAATATTGAAATAATACTATAATTATGGTACGGTAATTCAAACAAAAGCGTGAAGCTTGTTCGGAAAAATTATTGAGTGAATTAAAGTTCGCGGAAGGAGAGAGGAAAAATGTTCACAGTACTTAATTCAGAAAGCCTATGGATTGGCACAGACTTGAAAAGATTTAATGAGATCCGGGATATTCTGGATAGTCAGAATATCAAGTATAAGTACAAAGTAAAAGATCAGCTGGGAGAATGGACAGGCAGCGGAACTATTCGGGGACGTGTGGGAAGTGCAGGAAATCCAGCGGAGCAAGCCAAGCAGTACGAAATACTTGTAGACAGGAAAAATCTGGAGCAGGCACGTTTTGCGATTCAAAAATGATACGGTATTTTTTATAAGACACCAGATTTTCCTGAACGAATCTGGTGTCTTTTTATGCGTTAAAACATGTTATTTATACTTATAGAACATATCAGATCAAAATGGAAACACCGACACAGCCTGGACCGGATACTTATTGTGGCGGGATTCTTGTCAGAAACAAGATAAAGCTCCAGATCAAATCTTCCGCTCAGCCTTCCGCGCTTTTTTTGCAGAATACATTTTCTCATCTGCCAGATTAATATAATCATTCAGGGTCAGACCCGGATCATCGGCAATTACCCATCCGATGCTGGCTTCAATGGGGAAGCCCACCCGACTGTTGGTAGAAAACACTTCCAGAGAATCCAGAAGGGTATGAGCCAGCTCCTGTATTTTCTGTTTATTATAATCAGGAATCACGCATACGAATTCATCTCCTCCATAGCGTATGGAAACGGACTCTGCCGGACAGTGCTGCCGCAGGACGGAAGCAATGCTGCTGATAGCAAGATTTCCCATATCATGTCCAAAGGTGTCATTAATATATTTCAGGTGATCTGCATCCACAAACATGATTCCAACTGGTCTCTTTTCCTGCATACACTGATGGAAAAGAGGCATGGCAAGCTTCTCGTAAGCCATCCGGTTGTAGAGCCCGGTGAGAGAATCATGGATGTAAAGCTGAGAAAGCTGTTTGTTCATTTTTCGCAGCTTTTTCTCAAAAAACATGTTTATCGTTTTGGCTTTTGTCATACCGTTTGTGCT
>ERZ772818.641-NODE-641-length-35255-cov-4.773125_pt1 | contig 35255 bp, 39 predicted proteins | sample MGYA00580837_ERZ772818 | MGnify/ENA primary metagenome ERZ772818 (study PRJEB29015, sample SAMEA2737671) | human gut metagenome | biome: human gut; feature: human-associated habitat; material: faeces | place: China | collected 2012 ...
CGGATCCTTGTCTCGACCGATCCCGGGGATCTGGAAACCGGAGAGAACCTGATCTGGGATTCGGGCGACGTTCCGTCCGACCGCTCCGTGCTGGTGCCCTACGAAGGGCCCGAGCTCGAATCCCGACGCGACTATTACTGGAAAGTGCGCGTGGCGACCAATCACGGCGACACGTTGTGGAGCGAGCCGTCCCGCTGGTCGATGGCGCTTATGGTTTTGTATTGGCTGACTTTATGTCACTAGTGGAAGACCGTAGAAAGACTGCGGGTGATAATGCTATGGTATTCGATGGCCTCAAGCTGATGAAGAACGGCTACGGTGAGCAGGTTAGCAAATGGTTTAACCGGACGTTGCTACCTAAAATCCTCGCTGACCGTAGCGGCTTAGCTTTCCACTCGTTTAGACATACGGTTGCGACCCAGTTAAAACAACATGGAGTCGAGTTAGCGTATGCTCAGGCGATTATGGGTCATAGCTCTGGGTCTATAACTTACGACCGGTACGCTAAAGAGGTCGAGGTAGATAGACTGGTTAATGTATTAGCTGAAATTTATAAGGAGACTAAAACAAATGGCGGTTCCATACACGGCGCCTGAACATCGTGAAAGGGCTTTTAATTGTCCACACTGTGAGGCTTATGCAGAGCAAAAATGGTATTCGTTAAGCTATTCAAATGGTAGCTATGGCTATAATGCGCACATGGATTTAAGTATATGCTCGCGCTGCGAAGGGTTGGCCTATTGGTATGATGAAAAACTAATTATCCCGCAAAGCTCAACTATAGAAATGCCTAACGTAGACATGCCCGATGAGTGTAAGGCCGACTACATGGAGGCCAGAAGCATCATTAATCTGTCTCCTAAAGGCGCTGCCGCACTCCTCCGCCTTTGCCTCCAGAAGCTTATGGTCCACTTGGGCGAGCCGGGGAATAACATTAATGCTGATATCCGGTCACTCGTCCAGAAAGGGCTACCTGTACGCATCCAGCAGGCAGCAGACATCTGCCGTATTGTCGGCAATCAGGCGGTCCATCCCGGAGAGATTAGCCTTGATGATGACCCGCAGTTGGCTCATGGCCTCTTTAAGCTGCTGAACATTATTGTCGATGACCGAATCACGAGACCGAAAGAAATTGAGGCTATGTTCCAGAGTATGCCTGAAGGTCCACGCCAAGGTATTGAGAATCAGGACAGACAGGCGAGGGAACAGCAGCAGGCCGCTAACGAATAACCCCTCACTATAGGGGAAGGGGACTTAACTATCACTATAGGGAGAGACCCTAAGTCACCAGCCTGCTGGCATTCTCCGACACACATATACATTCATTAAGTCTCAGGCTTCCGGTAGCGGACCGATTGGAAACCATCCGCAGACGCCTAGTGTTAAATCACCTTGGCCTGAGACCATTCTCTTTTAACGTAGCTATCTCTCTCCTTTGACAGGCGGAGAACATCAGACCTCAGCGGAACTTCCGTCTATGAGACCATCGGTGTGCGAGATTGTGAAGAACCAAGACATCATTGCTGAGGTCTGCCATCCATTTGTGGACAGGCGGAAACTCAAAAAGGTTAGACCAGTGGTGGTGTCTGAGGTTGGACTTTGAGTCCTGACCAGCAGGCTTGAGGAGACCATGAGTTTGTCTTGTTGTGGATTGTGTTATCACAATTCCAATAAAGAGAACTTTAAGTCCAGCCTCCAGTCCTGCCAACCCGAAGTAAACTATGGTCGCTATGATGTGGTCTCCATGCTTCGGGTCTAACTGGAGGTCAGATTATGGCCTTATCAGGTAGCACATCTTATACCCTCACTATAGGGAATGGACCCTTAGCTATCACTATAGGGACCATACATTCGGCCTCTGGTCTTGATGCGTCAAGTTATGCGGAAGCTCTCCCGACATTAAGTCTTTCTCCGAAGACATCTCAAGGCAAGACAGCCTCTGTCAGACCTCCAGCCCCTAGAAGTTCTTCTCCTCTTGAAGTCTATCACCTTCTGGCATCTGGTCGTCCTGACACGCTGTCGAACCTTCATATCTATGGTCATCGCAGACCACATCACAATTACCTCAAGTCATTCTGTTTGCGTCCTGTTGCCTGCTGGTCTCCCTTTACGTGGGGGCTTGAGTAGGTCAGTAGGGTGCGACTTCAGGGTGCAAACAAAAGGAGTACACGTAAATGTCTCAACAAGTAGTCATCTTTAACGATGAGTTCTCTCTGTCTTCCTATGAGTTCCTGACCAAGGTTATCAATCCTGCCCGTGAAGAGGCCGGGGAGAATCCCGTCAGTAATAAGGACTTCATCAATCGCGTGAAGGATGAGCTGGATTTAAAAGAGGAAAATTTCCTTTTATTAGACACGGGCGCTTCTGGACGTAAAGCCTCTCACACTATCCTTAACGGAGACCAACTACTATTGGTCGGTATACGTGAGTCTAAAGCTGTGCGTCGCAAAGTCCTTGACTACATCCGACGAATTGAGAAGGACAAGCAGTTACTAGAAGACCAGAAGAAGCGAGTAGCCATTCAGTCCGCTAACCGTCGAGGCGTGACTTGGGGCGACTACTGCAAAACCTATGGTCTACCCGCTCAGAAGCTAATGACCGCACTTCTCCAGCATCGTGGCCTCTTTCGTAAGAACCCAATCAGTAACGAGTGGTCTGTAAAACCAAAGTATTCCGACTGCTTCCGTATCATTAAGCCGTCTGACCAGAAGTTCTCAGCAGGTGGTTATAACTTCCGGTTCAATGCTAAGGGACTGGAGGTCTTCGGTAAGCCTGCGACAGTCGATAAACTGCGAGGCATCCTTATTGCCTTCACTGGCACCGACCAGCAGAAGCAAGAGTACCTCCTGAAGCAGGCCCAATCCGGCAAGCTGGAGGGACTCTAAGATGATTGACCCGCGCACACCTGAGGGTCGCATGACTCTCCGTTACCGTGGCTATCGGACTGAAGTCATCCTGAAGGAGCTTGGTCTAGACCCGGAAGATGAGACCCGCCAGCACCAATCCCGAGACGAGCTAATAGCCCAACTGGTCGCTATGAAACTGTCGTCGGCTAGCAAGCTAGCGCCAGCACATCGTTAGTAGCTCGCCTACTCAATACCTAATTTTAAACCTTTTGAGATGACCGATGCGGGGAGACGCCGTAGGACTAAACACGCCTGTAGCAGACCGATAGTCTCAGACTCAAGAGGAGTAATTACTATGTTATTCAATAACCAAGACTGGAAACTGTCAGTCACCGACATCAATCTCTACGAGAATACTGTGAGTCTGGACGGTCAGTCCTATCCGTTGTCGCTCGCTATCAAGACCCTGATTCCGGGCTACTTGTCCGGCCTGCCGTCTACCAGCCGCGAGGCAATGGAGTTACTGGAAGCTCTGGCTGAAGCTGGCGTGACCATTGGTAACTTCTTCAGTAATGACCTGATGACTGCCTACCAACGCCGCCAGATGAATAAGCGTGTCGAGGCTGAGCGTATCGCTAAAGAGCTGGCGTCTCAGAAAGAGCGTACCCGCGAAATGTTCATGACCGAAGACGAATGGCAGAAAGAGTTACAACGCCGCGAACAGGTCAAAGCTGAACGCCGGACCTATGGTGAGAACCTCCGCAGCGCTACCCATTCTGCTGGTCGTTCCAAGGCTTCAATTATGGCTGACCTCGATAGTGGCGCTAACTGGATGGATTCCATCTAAGAACACACGGTCCCTGACTTACCGTTAGGGACTTCAAATATCTGACTCAAGGAGATTAATTATCATGACTCTGACTAAAGACGCTTTACAGTTTGGCATTGAGCCTGTTCGTATCACCGACACCGACAACCTTCACATTAACGAAGGTCTGCCGACCAACGCAGACCCGCAGGTCTATGCCTTCCAGTTAGCTAAGCTGGTGAAGACCATGCTCAATTCAGTGCTTAAAGACGCTCAGGAAAACATTCCGTTCCCTGTAGAAGTCCTGCCGACCCGTAACAGCTTACCGACGCCAATCATTGCTCACACTCTGGCTGACCGCTCTGTGGTCGTTCCTGTCCGTGGTGGTAAGCGACCTGAAGTCGTGACCGCTCCGTCTGGTACTGAAATCACCGTCGAGCCGATTGAGCAAGCTATCCTCGTGTCCCACCAGACCAAGTTATGGGACCAGAAGTCCTCTACTGGTTTCACTCAGGGGACGCTCCAGCAGGACGCTATGAACATCTGCGATAACGTGGTCCGTACCATTAACTCTAAAATGGTTGACGTTCTGGAGTCCTCTAAGCTGCTGAAGACCGTCGAGCTTCCTGTCCTGACCGGGAGCCTGACGGCCAAAGCAGACGCTATCATGGATGCCCTGTACGAGAACACCGAGTCTTCTTTCGGTTCTGAGGTTACTGATTACGGTATCATCGCCCATGAGTCACACCTCAAGGCTCTCTCCCGTCTGGCTGCTAAGCAGGGCTTTGGTGGTGAGGACGCTATCGTCGATATGCTGGGGACAGACATCGCCTATTACAACGGTGAAGACCGTGGCGTCTTCATGATGGCTAAGCGCTTCACGGCTCTGAGCTTCGGTTGCTTCCGTCATGATGGGGAGAATGTTACTGTGGTCCTATCACGTGATGGCGACTCTCAGTCTCACGACCTTGAGATTCTCGGTAAGGTATTCGTGGTCGCTGAAGCTGCTACGACCATCAAGATGGGGAGTGGCTCGGCTACTGCTGTCCTGCCTGTGGTCAAACGCCTGAGTTTCGCTAAGACAAGCTAACTAACAACAACTATTGGTCAGACTTCCGTAATTGGATGTCTGGCCTTTATTTTGTACTAGTAATCTAGTTCATGAGTACGGAAAGAGGAGGACCTAATGGACCTACACAAAGTCTATCTCGTGGTCTTCCTGCTAAAGCTAGCTCTGGTAGTCGTGCTGATGGTCTGGCCTAAAGACTGATACTGATGAGTTTTTGACTGAAAAATGTGAGAGACCATCTAATACAATAAGCCTGACGATTTACCCCGTAGCCCGACCCTCAGTCAGACCAAAGGGCCGGGTAGTCAGTGACTGTGTTCTATTCCTTTTGTAGGCATGTTACGTGCTTCAAGTCTTGACCTTCAGCGTCTCCATGTGTAACCATCACTGTAACCACTGGATTCATCAATCTTTAAGAAACAAGAAGTTAGCTAGTTGTCCTCGGCTCCCTTCGCCCGCTCCAGTCTCCTCATAAATTAACAAGTTATAATTTATCAGTTAGTTACTTTGCTCCGCTTTAGCAGGTACAACTAAAACTACCCAATGTTCTATGCCCGTATCTGGCGTCGCGTGACAGGGTCTGTAGTACAAGGAAACATATCATCCACGCTGGCGGTGGTTCCAGTTTCTTACCGCGACAGCACAACAACGAACTAAAAGCCGCATATCTGGCATAACTCCCGAAAACAGGTTTATGGTGATAACGTACCTACAAACGACATGTAGGATCTATCAGCTTTTCAGCCACGCTCCCGCAAGGGTACACGGTTATCCTGATAAGGTGTGATCCCTCTGACAGTCTGATGTTGTCGCCTAACGGCTCCACTTGTTGCTGTATCACCAACGGGGCTTTATGGCTTCTATTGTCTGAAATCTGATTCATTGGACAAACATCATGTGGATTGCTGTAAAGTTCATCAGTATGATTGCTTGCACAATCAGCGATTGGGAAAACACTTCTGGGAGATAAGGGACGAGACGATATGAAAGTGACTGATGAGGCTTTGTTACGTTCAGGGTTTACGCAGCCCGAATTGCAGAAGATAAAAAGCAACATTGAAAAATATGGAGGAACGCTTGGAGAGGCCATAAATGACCTCGCTAGGCGATTTGTTACCTTGGCGGGAGTGGTGGCTGTGTGTGCCTTAATCCTACTGCTACTTATCGTCTTCAGCTCACCTGATAGAGCAGTTGCATGGGGGCTGGCGATGATCTTTGGGGTTGCCATTATGTCCTTCGCGCAGCCGCCGGTAATTTCCTATAAATCCTGGCGTTACCGAAAAACTATCAAGGATTAACTGGTTCCATTTTCGGTTGTCAATAGATCGAAAATCACTTTTGCTTTAACACCATAACCGACAATCTTCATTGTTAGCTTAGGAGTGCTCATTGTGCTGACTTTGCGATAGTAATCGTGTGGAAGCCAGCGAAATAATCTCCAGGCTCCAGTTTTTCGAGCGAGTCCTACAATGCTGTACACACTGGCACCGAGAGTAACACCATTATAGAGAGCCAAGCCCGTGTTAGGATTAAATCCCATGAACTGGGCCGTATGCATCGCGGAGTCAGCAATGATACCTTGCGAGGGTTTATGTCCTTCTGGCTGATCAAAGTTGAGCACTTCTTTCGTTAATCCGTTCATTCCATCGGCAATCAGGACTGCCCCAGCCAGCATACCAATCGGCCCCATAGTGGATAACATCATAAAGCCACCAAAGAGAACCACGCCTGATAGCACCACGTTTACGGCGGATATAACATAACCGACGATTTTATTATTTTCCTTAACAAACTCGACCTTCGCGTAAAGCTGTGCGGCTCTGGTTCTTAACAGGCGTTCTTGTTCGTGTAGATTATCTGTTTCAGCACGCAGATTTTTGATGCATGCAATGCATTCTTCATCGGTTTTAGCTCGTCGTGCTGTTTCAAATTCTTTATCTACAACCTGTTTTATCTCTTCGACAAACTTGATACGTGTAAGACCATCTTGCAAATAGAATGCTGACAGCCGGTTTGCTGTTTCGACGAGTTTCCGGGCCTCTAGATTCACCATGGTATCTGACCATGTTCTGTTCCAGCCCCTGTTAAGCAACGCAATATCCATTAAAGACTCCTTCCCAAAATGTGTCTGGTCATTTTAGGTGCAATAAGGTCGAAGACCATAGGAAATACTTTCACAACCCACCCCCGTGGGTGTCCCGTCTCTTTATCCTCCCAGTTTACTTCCTCCTGCTTAAAATATCCCCGGCTCTATTATAGATCCGCTGAGTGGAACGATTAACCGCCTAATAATTTCACTGGATCTGCATGAAATATTCTGGTGTTGCCACTGCGTCACACCGCTTTGCTTACGCTGCAATTTGCCTCGCTTTATTGCAACAGGCACAAAGCTCTCTTTTCGTAGTAAAAAGCCTTCTTTTGCTAAACAAGGAATCACCCATGGCATAACACGCTAAGTTGCACATTTCCTGTACCCTGGATACCCTGAGATTAATCCTAATAACTCAAGGGTGAGTATGGCTACCGGGAAGAGAAAGAACCAAAAGGAATCACCTGAAGAAGAGTTAGATCGCTTGCTGGATGAGCTTGAACTCACAGAGGAGCAACGGGAGTTTATCGAATCCATGCGGGAGGATAAGGGCGATCCCAGTAGTGAGTAACGCTTGCCTTCAGCCGAACGAATACGAATGGCCGCATAACGGCATTGTAAAGATTTTTTCTCCTCACGAGGGCTTTCCGTCAGCGTCGATGGCTCAGCGTACCGTGCCAGAAATTGTCCTGAAATGATGCGGTATTCAGACCGGATCGAACTACTATTCATTATGATTTATCAATGCATTATACCCTGACCATGTGCATGTAAAATCGCGGAGCCGGGAGAGTTGACGGCAATGTAAAAGAAATCATGAGGAAAGAAATATGGCTGCTACAAACGGTATGATTGATACTGATGACGCTGTAATTTTACTCATCGACCATCAGAGTGGCTTATTCAACACGGTACGTGATGTGCCTGTACCAGACCTTCGTAATTATGTGACAGCGATAGCCAAAGTTGCCACGCTTTTAAATATCCCGGTGATCACCACGGCCTCTGTTCCTGACGGTCCCAATGGCCCGCTCATCCCGGAAATTCACAAATATGCACCCCATGCCGTGTATGTTCCACGCACCGGGCAGATTAATACCTGGGATAATCCGGCGTTTGTGAAGGAAGTGGAAAAGACGGGCAGAAAGACCCTGATTATTGCCGGCACGCTCACCAGCGTCTGCATGGCGTTCCCTGCGGTTAGCGCTGTCCACGAGGGGTATAAGGTTTACTGTGTTGTGGATGCCTCGGGGAACTGGTCCAAAATCGCGACCGATACCACCATCGCGCGCGTGGCTCAGGCGGGGGCGATCCCTACCGATACGTTTGCCATTGTCGCTGAATTAATGAGAACCTGGAACCGCGAGGAAGGTTCTCGCTTTGCTGAGATCCTGGCAGAGCATGTCTGTCCGGAATATAAGTGCCTGATTGAAAGTTTCGGCAAAGCTCAGGAAATTGCCAGAACGGGCCCGGAAACCAATCTGGAGCATTATAAGTAAGTCCTAATAAACATGTATAAAAATTGCTGGATTTTATCGTCCTGTACCTGAGCGTATTACAGGTGCAGGACGTAGCGGCGTCGTATTCCGGACGTCGCTGAATTGTCAGAGATATTAAGAGGGGCTGAACCGCGCATAATTTAAAATTAAACCCTCTTTCTTTTTACGTAATCAATCGCCCCTGTTATATCTGTCGGCAAATTTTTTATTTCCCGGACCACAGATGAAAACACGACTCCTCCTGTGCGCTGGCGTATTAGCTGTCTCCAGTGCCCATGCCAGCGCCCTCTATTTTTATGAAGCCGGCACCGAAGATACCGCGCTTGCCGGAGCAGGGCAGGCGGCTCGTGCGAAGGACGCCTCGACAATCATGACCAACCCGGCTGGCATGACGCGCTTACCGGATCATATGGTCACCGGTGGGTTACAGGTTATGGATGGCTCCATCGACAACCAGCTGGATAACGATGCCCATCAAAGCCCCGGCGATGTGATGAAAACCATCCCGAATGCCAGCGCCTTTTATAGCCAGAAGATAAACGATGATCTTTATGCCGGGATCGGGCTTTACGGTAATTACGGCCTGGGGATCGACTACGGCAGCTGGGCGGGCGACAGGCTGATTAAAAAGAGTACCATGGTAGCCATGACGCTCAGCCCCTCGCTGGCCTATAAGCTTAACGACCGTCTTTCGATTGGCGCGTCCGCCAACGTTAACTACGGTTACTTCTCGCTGACTCGCAGCGTTAACGATGATGACTACCAGCGACGCGATGAAGACCTGGCCATGAGCTATCGGCTTGGGCTGCTGATGCAGCTAACTGACCAGACCCGAGCCGGTATTACCTGGAACAGCGAAACGGACTTCAGCTTCAATATTGACGGCAACGCGCGTCTACAGAACGGCACCTACGACCTGCCGTTGTCGGCACAGATCAGCGCGCCGCAGCAAATCATGCTCAGTCTGGTGCATGATATTAACCCGCGGTGGTCGGTTATGGGCGATCTCGGCTGGCAGGACTGGAGCCAGTTCGGCGCGCCGCAAATCGTCGTCGGGGACCAGCAGCTGAACAACGTCAGCCGCCTGAAGGACACGTGGCACGGTGCGGTGGGCGTGCAGTATCGTCCAACGCCTCAGTGGCGACTGAATGCCGGTGTGGCGTTCGACAGCTCGCCGTATGAAAGCCAGAGCGATGTGGCCTTAACCTTACCTACCGGCGATGAGTGGCGATTTGGCACGGGGGCCCAGTATCAGATCACCCCGGCCAGCAATATTGGTATTGCCGTGTCGTATCTTCATATGCAGTCGTCGCATGTGAAATCGCCGGTGGCGTTTGCCGGAAGTTACGACCATCCTTATCTTTGGTTTGCCAGCGTCAACTACAGCTATCAGTTTTGATCGGCTAACCGCTTAAAATATATGGTCTATAATGGCAGATATTGAATGTCAGAAGGTTGTACCATGCATATTTTACCGCCTGTTCGACCCGAAAAATCCATCGAACGACTGACCGCTATCCTTGAGCCGATAGCGGAGAAAGTGCACGTTGTTCCGCGTAAGCGACTCACCTGGTTACGGAAGGGGAAACAGCAGATGTACCTCTTTCTGGAAGGGGAGTTATCCCTGCTGCGGGCTTCGGATGGACTGGTGGTAGTGACCGTTTACGAGCCGCATTTGTTTGGTATTGCAGAGATGATCCAGCCTACGCAGGGGCATCTTCTCCGTGCGGAAAGGGAGTCGACTATTTTACGTCTCGATGCGGACAAGGCGGCTGAGTTGTTTCGCGCCGAGGGCGTCTGGGAGGATGTCGCCGCGCTGCTTTCATACCATACGGCCTATTTAATATTTCGTGATGCACAGGTACTCCAGCAGCGTACCTATTCCGTTATTCGTAACCACCTTCAGGAAATGATTTTGCTCCCGGAAGAGACGCGTCTGCGTACCACGATTCTGGAATATATTCAGGATCGTACACTGCTCTCTCGCAGCAGTATACTCAATGTATTATCCGCCCTTAAGCAGGGAGAATATATCTCCTTTAAGCGCGGCGGATACCTGCTTGAAGTCAGACATTTACCCGAATCATTCTAGCGGAAGTTTAAAATTAAACAGAAATGGAATTAACGCTGCCGTTAATTTTCTATATCGTTTGCTTTCTCAGATTTAACTTTATCAAGTAAACGGTATTTTTATGAAAAAGACAGTTATCGCATTAATTGTGGCTAATGTATTTACCGCCACTTCCGCCTTCGCCGCCGCGGATGCGGGCACCTGGTATAGCGGGGCGAAATTCGGCTGGTCTCACTATTTTGATACCAATATGGGTTCAAAAGCGTTTGAGAACACGCATTCCGATCACTTCGATTTTGACCATGATAATGTCGGCGGGGGTGTTTATACGGGTTATCAGATTACCCCATGGCTTGCGGTAGAAGGTGGTTATGATTATTTAGGCAACATGCAGATTAAAGGCCAGCATGGCGCAGGGGCGCAAATGAAGACGCAGGGCCTGCAACTGTCTCTGAAGGCCAGTTATGCCCTGACCAATGACTGGGATATTTACGGCCGTGCCGGCGCAATGGGCTATCGCGCTGAATCCGATGTAAGTGGTCACAATCGTTTTGAAACAGGTGTGCGCCCGCTTGCTGCCGTGGGTACTGAATACGCCTTCAATAAAAACTGGGCGGGCCGCCTGGAGTATCAGTGGGTAAGCAACGTGGGCAATGTTAACCAGATCGGCGTGAGCAGCGACCTGAGTTCCGTCACCGCAGGGCTTAGCTATCGCTTTGGTCAGTACGACTGATGTCCGTGATATGCCCATTAATAAAAACCCGGCTGCTTAAGTTGCCGGGTTTTTTGTTTTCAGCTGGTGAATAATGGTTCAAGAACGATATGAATATTTTGCAGGCCCGTGACATTATTATCTTTCAGGTATTGCTGGTTAACCATATCTAGCTGTTCCAGCTTGGTCAGCGAGGCATAGACGCGTTGAACGGCACTGTCCGCAACAAAAATTTCTTTTGCGGTGGTGTCCTGTAGATACTGTGATTTTACGCTGCGCGTTAGGGTCTCGATCTGCTGTTTATTTTCCTGATAAAGAGACGCGATATGCGATATCTGTACCTGCGGCGATTTTTCCCCCGGCAACACCAGTGGAATTTGCAGATGATTAATTTTTTCAACATTGTCTGGTTGGGGAGAACTACAGGCTGTTAATGTGCTGAGGGTTAATACAGCGAAAAAGAACGGCAGGCTCTTCATCGAATCACTCCGGGGAAATAACTGGACTCAGCATTATCCCTGAAGGCCGCAGCGACGAAAGAATTAACTTATTTATTTATAAACATTAATTTCATAGGTTAAAGATAAGCCTGGTGATAGCCTCCTTTCCCCCCATGTACCGCCAGCGTGAATATAACTCCTCGAGGAAGTATGAAATTTAAAACTCTCGTTAGTGCGATGGCCGTTGCTGGTCTGCTATTAGTCTCGTTGACCTCATTGCCTGTCCTGGCACAAAAGGAAGGGAAGGGAGCCACTGCCCATACGAAAGAGATGAATGATGCACTTTATGGTCAACTGCCCTTCTTTGATAAGACCGATTTCCGAAATGCGCACAAAGGCTTTATTGCCTCGCTGCCACCCGCGGTGATTAAAGACGAAAAAGGCGCCGTTATCTGGAACCCCCAGAAATACGCTTTTATCAAAGAAGGGCAAAAAGCGCCGGATACCGTCAACCCGAGCCTGTGGCGTCAGGCGCAGCTGAATAATATTGGCGGTCTGTTTGAGGTCACGGAAGGCGTCTACCAGATCCGCAACCTCGATCTGTCGAATATGACGATTATAGAGGGCAAAGAGGGGATCACGGTTATCGATCCGCTGCTGTCTGCGGAAACGGCCAAAGCGGGCATGGATCTTTACGTTCAACATCGTGGCAAACGCCCGGTTGTTGCCGTTATTTATACCCATAGTCATGTCGATCATTATGGCGGCGTGCGTGGCGTGGTCGATGAAGCGGGAGTGATGACCGGCAAAGTGAAAGTCTATGCTCCAGCAGGTTTTATGGAAGAGGCGGTATCGGAAAATATCATGGCCGGAAATGCCATCAGCCGCCGTGCCAGTTATATCTACGGAAACCTGTTAAAGGCCAATGTAAAAGGTCAGATAGGAGCGGGTCTGGGGACGACCACCTCAGCGGGGACGGTCACGCTTATCGCGCCCACTCACGCCATTACCAAAGACGGGCAGAAAGAGATCATCGACGGTCTCACCTATGATTTTATGCTGGCGCCGGGGTCGGAAGCGCCGTCTGAAATGCTCTGGTATGTGGAAGAGAAAAAGCTGATTCAAGCAGCAGAGAACGTCACTCACACCCTGCACAATACCTACTCGCTGCGCGGGGCGAAGATACACGATCCGCTGGCATGGTCAAAGTACATCAATAACGCTCTCGATCGTTGGGGGGATAAAGCGGAAATTATTATCGCGCAGCACCACTGGCCCACATGGGGTAATAAGAAAGTGGTGAAGCTGATGAAAAGCCAGCGTGATATCTACCGCTATATCAACGACCAGACGCTCAGACTGGCGAATAAGGGGCTGACGAGGGATGAAATAGCCGCAAATTTCGCCCTGCCTTACGGACTGGCTAAATCCTGGGCAGGCCGTGGCTATTACGGCTCGGTAAGCAACAACGTCAAAGCCACCTATGTCTACTATCTTGGCTGGTTCGACGGCAATCCGGCGACGCTCGATGAACTGCCTCCGGTCGAGGCGGCGAAAAAGTATGTCGATTACATGGGCGGAGCCCGCGCGATCCTTGAAAAAGCCCGTGTCGATTATGCCCGGGGGAATTATCGCTGGGTGGCTCAGGTGGTCAGTAAAGTCGTTTTTGCCGATCCGAATAATAAGGCGGCGCGCGAACTGGAAGCCGATGCGTTTGAACAGCTGGGATACCATGCGGAGTCAGGGCCGTGGCGTAACGCCTACCTCACCGGTGCGCAAGAGTTGCGTAACGGCGTGAAGATAAAGCCGACGCCCAAAACCGCCAGCCCGGATGCGGTCCGTGCCATGTCGACTGAGATGATTTTTGACTACTTCGGCGTTCACCTTAACGGCGTCAGAGCGGCGAATGCCAGAGGTATTTTTAACGTTGATTTAGGCCGCGAGGGCGGCAGGTATAAGCTGGAGCTGGAGAATGGCGTGCTGAACCATAGTGCCAATATCCAGGCAGAAGATCCGGATGCAACCATTACGCTCAGCCGCGAAACGCTGAACAAAATCATCCTTAAGGAAACCACGCTGAAAAAGGCGCAACAGGCAGGAGAGGTGACGATCGTCGGCAACGCCGCGAAGGTAGACGAAATGCTGCGCTGCATGGAGAGCTTCAGTTTCTGGTTTCCTGTCGTCACCCCTTAAAAGTAAAAAAGGCTGCTTTCGCAGCCTTTTTCGTCAAATGACGCCGTCGCCGCCGTCTGAACACCAGACCTGCCCGGAGGTGTATGAACACTCATCCGAGGCCAGAGTGACATACAGCGGTGCGATCTCCACGGGCTGTCCCGGGCGTCCCAGAGGGGTACTCTCGCCAAAATGTTTCACTTTCTCCTGTGGCTGCCCACCGCTGGGCTGGAGCACGGTCCAGTAAGGTCCGGGCGCTACCGCGTTCACGCGGATCCCTTTCGGACCCAGCTGTTTCGCCAGCGCTTTGGTAAACACCGCGAGACAGGCTTTGGTCTGCGCATAGTCAAGCAGTACGGCGCTCGGTTTTACCGCCTGAACGGAGGAGGTGTTAATGATGGAAGCGGGAGCTTTCATGTGGCGCAACGCCGCCTTTGTGATCCAGAAAGGCGCATAGACGTTGGTCTTAAAGGTCGCGTCAAAATCTTCCGTAGTCAGTTCTTCCAGCGACTCACGATACTGCTGGCGGCCTGCGTTATTCACCAGGATATCCAGCCCGCCCAGTTTTGAGACGGCCTGCTCCACCAGGTTCTGACAAAAAGTTTCGTCGCGCACATCGCCCGGAAGCGCGACAGCGTTCCGTCCTTCCGCTTTAATCAGGGCGATGACTTCCGCTGCGTCTTCTTCCTCTTCCGGCAAATAGTTAATGGCGACATCTGCCCCTTCGCGGGCATAGGCAATGGCTACCGCGCGTCCGATGCCGGAATCGCCCCCGGTAATTAGTGCCTTCTTACCGGCAAGACGTCCATGCCCTTTGTAGCTCTTCTCGCCGTGGTCGGGTACAGGTTCCATTTCAGAGGACAGGCCCGGCGGCGTCTGGGGTTGCTCCGGGAAAGGTGGCGTTGGGTAAGCGTTCGTACGTTGTTCATTATCACTCATAGCTAACTCCTTGTTAGGGGTGAGATTTGATGGATAGTTACAGCGTTAACGCTTCGCTGAATTATTTTTGCAAGTGGCTGACCCGGACTACGGGTGGGGATGATTTTTTATCGAGCGAGCCGCTAATACTGATCATGTTGTCAGGTTCCACGGTTCTGTCGTCAAATACGGCTTTCGGGATAATAACGTCGATTTTCCCGGTTTTATCCTGGAATACGTATTTATCGCCATTGCCATCAATAAGATTGCCGCGCAGTGAAATAGAGGCGCCATCATGCATCTCTTTCGCCTGAGTAATGGTCATAATGCGCGCATCATCGGTACCACGATAACCGCTGTCCAGCGCATGCGGCGGTGGCGGCGCGTCACCCTTTTGTAACCCGCCGTTATTATCTGCCCAGGCAGTAGGGATAATTAATATTAACAAGGCTGAAATCACTGATAATTTCATCTGATATCCTTCATTTTGGATGTCTTGACTTATTAAGTATTGTTGCTATTTCTTTATGTGGCAAATGTGATAAGTCTTAAAAGCATTTGCACAGAGAAATCAAAAATTTCGGCAATTAAGCGAAACGGTGACGACTGCCATGGAACCAAAAAATGAAAAAGTGCCTGGGATAAAAGAGAGTTATCGTTTACTGACGTTTGAGTACGCATTTCGTCAGGTGGGTTTTATTGTGCTGTTAGCTATTATCGTGGCGGCAATTGCCGGGCTGTTTTCAAGCGGTGTGGTCAGCGACGTGGAGAAAACAAATGATGCAAAATCCCTGGCTCTGAGCTATGAGCGCTTCGGTCGCCGCCAGACCGAATCGCGGATGGCGCTGACGTTTCCGGTGACGTCTGAGGGGAAATATACCCTCAGCCTGACCAGCGAAAGCAGCGACGTGTATGAGCCCGGCAGCGTCTGGCCACAACCGGACAGCATGTACAGCCGGGGGAATACCCTGTTTCTCGTCTACGATCGTTTACAACAGACCGATAAATTTACCGTTCTATTATTCATCACGCCGTCAAAAGCAGGGAAGTGGACAAACAGCATCCGCGTAAACAACGAGCCAGATATCCGTTTCTGGCAGTTTATTTACCCCTAGGAGTCGAATATGGACATGGTTTTTCGTGCCCTGGCAATTTACCTGTTTCTGGTCATTGTGTTTAAAGTTGCCGGGCGGCGCGCCCTGCTACAAATGACCAGTTTTGACCTTATTTTGCTCTTAATTATCAGTGAGGCGACACAACAGGCGCTGCTTGGCGAAGATTTTTCCGTCACCGGTGCGATGATTACAATAACAACGCTGGTGGTGGTGGATATTATTTTTGGCCTCCTGAAAAAATATTTTTCCACTGTTGAGAATATTCTTGATGGCACGCCGGTGATATTGGTGGAGAACGGTGTCCCCCTTGCCGATAAACTGAAAAAGGTCGATGTATCCTGTGATGATATATTGGTATCAGCCCGCCAGAATCACGGTATTACAGAATTGAAGGAGATAAAATACGCTATTCTTGAGCGTAATGGTCATATTTCTATTATTCCTGACGAAAATTAAGGGCAACGCGATGAGCAATCTTATTCACGACAGTAACAGCACCATCAGCGAGCTGACGAAAAAGCTCGCCACTCAGCTTACGGACAGAGGTTTGCGGTTAACTACCGCAGAGTCCTGTACCGGCGGCAATCTCGCGGTTGCGCTTTGTGCCGAAGAGAACACGGCGGAATTTTATGATGTTGGCATGGTGGTGTTCAGCGATGCGGCGAAGGAGAGGATCCTCGGCGTGCGGCACGAAACCATTGAGCGCTTCACCGCCGTCAGTGAACAAACGGTGACCGAGATGGCCGCTAAAATTCGCGAAATTGCCGAGGCGGATATTGGCCTTGCCATCAGCGGCTATGCGGGACCGGAAGGCGGAGACGATGGCACCGCAGCCGGTACGGTCTGCTTCGGCTGGAATATTCGCGGACAGACGGAAACCCGCACCGTGCTGTTTTCCGGTGAATGTCAGGATGTGGTGGATAAAGCGGTGCGTTATTCCCTGTCTGAACTGATCGAAATACTCTCCGGCTGGGATAACGTCTGAAACAAGGGGAAAGGCTATGGCTGTCATCGTTATTACCGGCGGTACGGCGGGCGTGGGGAAGGCCACGGCGCTGCACTTTGCCAAAGCGGGCTACGATGTGGGCATCATTGCCCGCGATGAGCAGAGTCTGCGCTCCACAGAAGAGGAGTTGCGCCGTTTCGGGATCAACGCCTGTGCCGTTCAGGCCGACGTGGCGGACAGCAAGGCGGTGACCGATGCTGCTAACGAGATTGAATACCGGCTTGGGGCCATCGATGTGTGGGTGAATAACGCCATGGGCGGGATGCTGGCGCCGTTTCGCACCATGTCGCCTGAGGAGTTTCGCCGCGTCACCGAGGTGACCTATCTGGGCTATGTTAACGGTACCCGCGCCGCGCTGGAGTTAATGACCCCACGCGATCGCGGAATGATTATTCAGGTTGGCTCCGCGCTGGCCTACCGCTCCATTCCCTTGCAGTCAGCCTACTGTGGGGCGAAAGCCGCGATCCGCGGGTTTACTGACGCCGTGCGCACCGAGCTGATGCATGAAAACAGCCGGGTGCAGATCGCAATGGTACAGATGCCGGGCCTCAATACGCCGCAGTTCGAGTGGGCGAGGAATAAATTTGCCTGGGCGATGCGACCGGTTCCCCCCGTGTTTCAGCCGGAAGTGGCTGCCAGCGCGATTTTCAAGGTAGCGCAAAAACCGGTGCGGGAGCTGTGGGTGGGCAGCAGCACCGTCCAGTCGATTGTCGGGCAATTTCTTTTTCCCGGCTTTCTGGATCGGCTGATGGTTAAAAAGGCCTGGGAAGGGCAGATGACCGATACGCTAAATGCGGATGACCGTCAGGACTATCTGGATCAGCCGGTTAACGATCTGCATAAAATCCACGGGCACTTCACCGACGAAGCAAAAGAGCGCGCCACCAGCGTTACCTCCGGCATGCCGGGGAAAGTGCTGCTCGGCTCCCTCGCCGTCACGAGTGCGATCGTGGCGCGTCTTCTGCTCTCGCGGAGACGATAATCAGCGCAGTGCGGTACGATCGGTCCAGAACCAGCGGTAGCCATAGCCGCTGAGGTTAAGCGCGACGGTTTTGCCGCACACCAGCGCGTCGTTGTAGCGTTTGTCCGCCAGGCAGGCGGTCCAGGTCGCATGCCGGATCCCTCTGGCGGTAAAATTAACGGGCTTATCGCTAAAGTTAACGAAGGTCAGAATGCTGCGCGTGTCGGTTTCGTAATAGATCCCCAGCACCGCATCGCTGTCGATATTAATAAGACGAAACGGCGCGACGCCGATCTCAGGGAACTCCGAGCGCGTATTGGCGATATCGATAATGCAGTGCAGGAGTGAGTTGCGGTGCAACAGCGAATCCGCCACGTTGATTTTTTGATAGCGGTACGGGCCGCGGTCAATCATCGGGGCGATAAAAGTTTCCGGGTCGGCGTCTGAGAAACCGCCGCCTTGCGATCCGGCCCACTGCATCGGGGTGCGTACGGCGTAACGCTCCTCCAGTTCCAAATCATCACCCATGCCAATCTCATCCCCGTAGCGCATGACCGGTACGCCCGGTAGCGAAAACAAGACCGCATGGCAAAAGGCCAGCCGCTTTCGATCGCCATTAAGCATCGGCGCCAGACGGCGGCGGATCCCTCGCTGATACACACTCATTTCTTCGTCAGGGGCAAAGGCATCAATGACGGTCTGCTTCGCTTTTTTTCCTATCCCTTCCAGATCCAGCTCATCATGATTGCGCAGCCAGTTGGCGAAGCAGCAGGAGTCAGGCGGCACAATCATCTTCTTTACCGCGTTGCGCAGCGGTCGTGCGCTTTTCTCCGCAAGGCTGACGTAGAAGTACTTATTGAGCCAGAAATTCAGCACCAGGTTGAGCCGGTCGTTCTGACCAAAATAATCTTTGTAGGCCTCGACCTCCACGTCGACTTCGCCGAGCAGGATCGCATCCGGGTTACGCTGCTCGATAAGACGGCGCAGATGCTCCAGGATCCACAGGCCGCGTTTTTCATCCCCACGTCCGGCCTGTTTTGTCAGGTGCGACGCCGCATCCAGGCGAAAGCCCGACACCCCGAGCTTTAGCCAGAAGATGATGATGTTCTCAACCTCCTTCAGCACCGCAGGGGAGGCCAGATTGAGATCCGGCTCGTGGTGATAAAACATATGCCGATAGTATTGCCCCGCCTCGTCGTCCCATGTCCAGATACTCTTCTCCACGCCGGGGAACATCGGCGGCGTATCGTCGTCGTCCGTGTCGGACCACAGGTAATAGTCACGATAGGGTGACTGAGGGTTGCGGCGGGCCTGTTGAAACCAGGGATGCGCATCCGAGGTATGCTGGATCAGCAGCTCAATAATGACCTGCATTCCCAACTCCCGCGCCTGTTCAATAAAGGCGATGATATCGTTGAGCTTGCCGAAGCGGGGATCGACCTGCAAATGGTCGCTCACGTCATAGCCTTCATCGAGAAAAGGCGTGAGGTAAAACGGAGTGATCCAGATAACCGTCGCGCCCATCCGGCGGATGTAGCGTAGCTTCGCGGCGATTCCGGCGATGTCGCCACAGCCATCGCCGTTCAGATCGTAAAACAGGGCAGTATCTATCTGGTAAATAATGGCGCGTGTATGCCAGCCTGCCATAGTAATCCTTAGTGATAACCTTCGGTATCAGACACTTTGCCCCGGAAGACGTAATAGCTCCAGGCGGTATAAACCAGGATCACCGGGATGATTAACAGCGTGCCGATCAGCATAAACAGCTGGCTGGCAGGCGGCGCGGCGGCTTCCCACAAGGTGATGTGCGGCGGAATTATGTGTGGCCACAGGCTGATGCCCAGGCCGCTAAAGCCGAGGAAGATCAGGCCCAGCGTTAACAGGAACGGACGGGCATGGCTGTCGGGATTACGCGTCAGCCGCCAGATCCACAGGCTGAATACCGCCACCAGAACCGGAACCGGCAGGAACCAGAAGAAGTTAGGCAGAGTAAACCAGCGCTCGGCGACAAACTGCCAGCCGAGCGGGGTCCAGATACTTACCACCGCAATGACGGCAATCAGCGCCAGCAGAACGTGGCGGGTCAGCTCGCGCATCCGGTTTTGCAGCGCGCCTTCGCTTTTCATGATCAGCCACGTGGTGGCCAGCAGGGTATAGGCGACAATTAAGCCCAGCCCGCAGAACAGGTTAAACGGGGTGAACCAGTCCAGCGAGGAGCCCACAAAGCGACGCCCTTCCACGTCAAAGCCGTTGATCATCGCGCCAACCACGATCCCTTGGCTGAAGGTTGCGAGCAGGGAACCGCCAGCAAAAGAATAGTCCCAGAATTTGCGGTGGGAAGGGGTCGCCTTAAAGCGAAACTCAAATGCCACGCCGCGGAAAATAAGCCCGATCAGCATGGCCGTCAGCGGGATGGTCAGGGCATCGATTATTACCGCGTAGGCCAGCGGAAAAGCGCCGAACAACCCTGCGCCGCCGAGAACCAGCCAGGTTTCATTTCCGTCCCAGACCGGGGCGACGCTGTTCACCATCACGTCGCGCTCTTTGGCATCACCCACAAAGCTGAACAGCATGCCGATACCGAGATCGAAACCGTCCATGATGATGTACATCAGCGTGGCGAAGACAATAATGGCAAACCAGATGACCGGGATATCGACGCCCATCAGATCTTCTCCTCTTCCGGAACAGACTCGGCGGCGGACAGCGGACGGGCAGGGGTGCCCGATGTATTAGACGTTAGCGTGCCCACAGGCTGCGGACCTTTTTTAATCAACCGGGCGAGATACACATATCCCACGCCAAATACCGAACAGTAGACCACGATAAAGGCCAGCAGGCTGATGCTCATCTGCAACGTGCTGTGCAGAGACACCGCATCTATCGTGCGCAGATAGCCGTAAACGACCCACGGCTGGCGGCCCACTTCGGTGGTGACCCACCCGGCGAGCAGCGCGAGTAATCCGGCAGGCCCCATACAGAGGGCAAACCAGTGGAATGGCCGTGAGTGATAGAGTCGACGGCGATAGCGCAGCCAGACGCTCAGTACGCCAAGGGTAATCATCAGCAGCCCCATGCCGACCATAATGCGGAAGGACCAGAAGACGATGAGCGAGTTAGGGCGGTCCTCTTTCGGGAAATCCTTCAGCGCCGGGACCTGTTTATCCAGGCTGTGCGTCAGGATCAGGCTGCCGAGCGCGGGAATTTCAAGCCCGTATTTGGTGCGTTCCTCTTCCATATCCGGTACGCCAAACAACAGCAGCGGGGTGGCCTCGCCGGGCGGGTTTTCCCAGTGGCCTTCAATCGCGGCGATTTTGGCAGGCTGGTGCTCAAGCGTATTCAGCCCGTGCATATCACCAACCACGGCCTGAATGGGCGCGACCAGCAGCGCCATCCACATGGCCATGGAGAACATCTTGCGGATCGCGGGCGTATCGTTACCGCGCAGCAGATGCCATGCCCCGGACGCGCCCACAAACAAGGCGCTGCACAGGAAGGCGGCGATGGACATATGGATCAGGCGGTAAGGGAATGAGGGGTTAAAGATAATGGCCAGCCAGTCTTCGGGAATGACCTGACCGTTCTGAATACTGAAGCCCTGCGGGGTGTGCATCCAGCTGTTAGAGGCGAGGATCCAGAAGGTGGACATCAGCGTGCCCAGCGCCACCATGCAGGTGGCAAAGAAGTGCAGGCCGGGGCCAACCTTGTTCCAGCCGAACAGCATCACGCCTAAGAAACCGGCTTCCAGGAAGAAGGCGGTTAAGACTTCATAGGTGAGCAAAGGGCCGGTTATGCTGCCCGCGAACTGGGAAAAGCCGCTCCAGTTAGTCCCAAACTGGTAAGCCATCACCAGCCCGGAAACCACGCCCATACCAAAGTTGACGGCGAAAATTTTTAGCCAGAAATGGTATAGCGAGCGCCAGACATCATTTTTTGTGCGAAGCCACATGCCTTCGAGAACCACCAGATAGCTCGCAAGCCCGATGGTGATCGCCGGGAAGAGAATATGAAAAGAGACGGTAAAGGCGAACTGTATCCTGGCCAGATGAAACGCATCAAGCTCGAACATGCTCCGTACCTCTGGAACTGATAGCGCACAAGGCATTGCCAGACAGCCTCAGGCTGCCTGGCAAAACCGGTTACGGTTTTTTCTTACCTGCGCCAAGCTCGGCACCGGTAAGCGGATCGGCGTTAGGGTCGGATTTCGTACGTGCGCACATCGCTTTGACCAGCGTTTCCTGCTCTGTCGTGAGCGTTACGCTTGCGCCGCCGTCACCGCCATCGACCGCTGGCTGAGGAGATTCCACGTAGTCGAAGTGCTTATCGCTGTTCCAGCTGCCGCGAACTTCTCCCCCCTCAGACATATTGTAGTACTTGTTGGTGTACTCTTCGATTGGTGGCAATTTACCCGGTGGGAAATTGTTACGGATCGACTGGAGCGCCTTCTCAAACGAGAGCTGGTGTGCTGCCTCACGCGTCATTAAAAACGCCAGCGCATCTTTAACACCCGGATCGTCCGTTACGTTAATAAGCCGTTCGTAGATAATTTTGGCGCGCGCCTCGGCCGCAATGTTAGAGCGCAGATCGGCGGTGGGCTCGCCAATAGTATCCACATACGCCGCCGTCCATGGTACGCCCCCGGAGTTGGTCAGTGGAGTACCACCGCCGTAGAGCAGGGAGGTGATATGACTGTCGTTGCCGTTCTCGGTCATGGAGCGGTACAATTCCGCTTCATTTTCAACGCCTTCCGCCAGTTCACCTTTCGCACCCTTATTCAGCATACCCACCAGGGTGCCGATAATTTCCAGGTGACTTAATTCCTCGGTCGCGATATCCATCAGCATATCTTTACGACCGGGATCGTCGTCGCTCAATCCTTGCGTAAAGTAACGACATGCCGCGGCAAGTTCGCCCTGTGGCCCGCCAAACTGCTCAAGCAGAAGATTGGCCAGGCCCGGATTCGGTTCGGCTACGCGTACCGTGTATTGCAGCTGTTTTACGTGTCGAAACATAGTTTCTCCCTCTTTCGTTATTTTTTCGCTTCAACACCGTCCGCATCGGAGCGCAGCAGGAACTGTTCCGTCGTCTGTGGAATATGCTGGAGCAGCCAGTCAGCCATCTGGCGCTCTTCTTCCAGAATGGACTCAATGGCAGGAATGGAGGCGGTATCGCCCGCTTGTTTGGCCGCAGCCAGCAGAGAGGTGTAGCAGGCAATTTCAAACTGCTCAAAAACGTAGCCGCTGATGGAGCCTTTAACAATTTCGTCGGAAGGGAACATGCCGCCAATGGACTGGCCGAGCGCCGCCATTTTGCTCATGGAATCTTTTATGACCGAACGGGAAATATCATTGCGGTCGAGAATTTCTTCCAGCACGGTAATTTGGTGTTTAGTTTCATTAACGTGTTGTTCAATTCGTGCACGTAAGTCGGGATAATTATCAATACGGCTGGCCATAGATTCCAGCATGGATTCGGCTTGCTTTTCCATCGCATGGGCATCGCGTAGCCAATCATGGTAGTGTTCTACATGATTCATAATTAACTCCTGTGATTTATTATCTGGTTAATTTTTGTTGCTGATGCTCATCAAATTAATATTTATCCTTTCTGGGCTTTTTGATTAATATTGCCGACAGCCAGATCGGTTAATTTGAGATCGGTTTCTTTTTCTTCTTCCAGCGTTTCGGCAAGAAGTTTAACGGCTTTTTTATAGCCTAATTGTTCAGCCAGGGTGGCCAGGGTGCCGTAGCTGGCAATCTCGTAATGCTCGACTTTTTGTGCTGCGGCAATTAATGCAGCGTCACGCACTTCATTTTTTTCAGTGCTCTCAATAACTTCGTTGGCTTCTTCAATTAAGCCTTCCATCGCAACGCATTTCATGCGCTTCAGTTTGAGGCCGGATTCCTGCTCAATAATCTGATCGATACGCTCGATTTGTCCCTGAGTCTCTTCGAGGTGGGCCGTGAACGCGGCACTCAACTTCTCGCTGGATGCGGCGCGAGCTAACTTGCTTAGAGCGCGGGTCAGCTGCTTCTCAGCGCTGTAGGTGTCGGATAACAGGTGAATAAATACATCTTCAACAGTTTTCATATTCATATTTTCGCTCCAGTGAAATAAAGGGAAGGTACTGCGAGCCGACGGGCCCGCAGCATGCTCTCGGTATATTTATAAGAGCTTTAAATAAGATCAGGAGTTATCAGATTTACGGCCTCCGCCGTGACTGTTCTGGCCCCCTTTCTTACCCGCTTCAGATGCGCGTTGCGGATCGTTTTTGAAATTACCGCCGCTGTGCTGGCCGCCTTTACGTCCAGCTTCTGATGCCTTTTCACGGTCTTCAGCGAAATTACCGGAACCACCACGATGTTGCTCTGCCATATATCAACCCTCATGTTGCGTTTATGTCAGGAGATACGATAAGTAATTCGTATCAGTTGTCGTTCAGGAATTAACATTAGTCGTTATGTGAGAAGAGTCAAATTTCATGTCTGGGTTGTTTTGCGGTAGTTTTGCAGGTGTTCAGGAAATACCGCTTCGTTACGAACTTTAAAAACGGACGGTAAATCCACTGGTTAGGGAGAAATAAATCTGGATGTTGGGAGTTCGCTTAGCTAATAATCCTAATGTGAACGTGGCGTGAATTATTACAAGAGTTGACACAACGCAAAAATATATCGTCGCAACGGGTGCTTCTGTATTCGGAATAATCTTAAGTGTCTGGCGAAATAACGTGTTGAAAAGAGGGTGGCCAAACCTCGTTTTTGACGTGGTCAGGCGGATCGGCTGAGGGTATGCTTCTTTTGTCACCACAATAATTACAGAGGCAATATCATGGATCAGGAGCTACTGGATGCGGGGTACCGGGCCTACACCGGTGAGAAAATTGATGTTTACTTCAATACCGGGATCTGCAAACACTCGGGCAACTGCGTGCGCGGCAGCGCGGCGCTGTTCGACCTGAAGCGTAAACCATGGATCGCGCCGGATGAAGTAGATGCAGAAACGGTTGTGCGCGTAATTGATACCTGCCCGAGCGGTGCGCTGAAGTACCGCCAAAAATAAGTGAGGAACCATGGAAATTCTTGAAGGCCATAACAAGTTTTACGTCAACGACGCCGAAGGCAATCAGGTAGCGGAGATTGTCTTTGTCCCAACCGGCGAGCATCTGAGCATCATTGAGCACACCGATGTAGATCCAAGCCTGAAAGGGCAGGGTGTGGGTAAACAGCTGGTGGCGAAGGTGGTAGAGAAGATGCGCGGGGAGAACCGTAAAATTATCCCGCTGTGTCCGTTTGCGAAGCATGAGTTTGATAATACGCGGGAGTATGACGATATTCGGGCGTAAAACAGATGCCCGGCATTGCGCCGGGCAGCACACTCAACCGACAAACATCACCGACACACACAGCACACCCACAATCAGCGTCAGCAGGTTACCGATGGAGCGGTACGGTTTTAACGACGGGATCAGGTACGTCGACAGCGTCGGCATGATGAACAGGATCATGGCGATAAGCGGACCGCTGATGGCGTAAATCATCGAGATCGCATTCGGGTTGATGCAGCAGACCGCAAAGGTAATCAGCGACACGCCGAGAATCGAAACCGCGCGGTTAAAGGCGCGACTTTTTTTCACACCCACCTGATTCAGAGACGATTTCACAATTTCCGTTGCCCCTTCAATCACGCCAAAATAGGTGCCGAGGAACGATTTCGACATCGCTATAATTGCCACGATAATGCCGGAAATGCCCAGCCATGCCGGGGACGAAGGCATCATCGACAGCGCGGACAGGATCGTCACCCCTTCCTCTTTTGCCGCCACGATATACGACGGTGGAATCGAAAGCAGGCAGCTGAACACAAAGAACAGCACGCTGAGGCAGATGATCAGATACGCCACTTTCATGATTTTTTTGCATTTACCCATCGCCTCTTCACCGTATTTCTCGCGACGGTCCACGGCGAAAGTCGAGATGATCGGAGTATGGCTAAAAGCGAAAACCATCACCGGGATCGAAATCCACACCTGGTGCAACGTATGCTGGTCGAAGGCCATCTGGCTCGTCAGAAGCGACGGCTGCCAGCTGCCCGTCAGATACAGCGAGACAAACAGGAAATAGGCGATCAGCGGAAAGACAAGGAAACCCATCACCTTAATGGTGATGTGCCGCCCCATCAGGAAGATCAGATTCAGAATCAGCACCACGCCAAAACTCACCAGCATCCGCATGCCGGTATCCACCGTCATCCGTTTCGCCAGCTGTTCAGTGAGTGAGTTAGTTATCGCCACCGCGTAAATCAGAACCACCACAAAGAAAGCCACAAAATAGAGCGTGGTAATGAGGTTGCCGATCTTTTTGCCGTAGTAATGGGAAACGGCACCAGTGATCCCTTCGTTGCCTTTCGTCTTCGACGACAGAATAAATTGCGCCAGCGCTTTATGCGGCCAGTAGGTTAAGGGATACGCCACAAGGGCGGTGATCAGCAGGACAATCGCGCCAGCAGAGCCGAGCTGAATGGGCAAGAACAGGGTTCCTGCGCCCACGGCAGTGCCGTAGAGGGCGAAACTCCAGAGAGTCTCTTCTTTTGACCAAATTTTCGACATTAGAGCAACGTATCAACTATAAAACGAACAAAAAGGAGTGCAATTTACCATAATTATGCGTTGAGGTCGCCGTTGCTTCGCAGGGGTGGGCCGGAGCAGGTCTCCGGCCGGAAGGTTATTCGCTTGCCAGGGCGCGGCGTTGCTGGCGGCGCTTGATGATTTTCTCCCGCAGGGTGTCGTACGCCCAATTGTAGAGCATGGTGTACGGCAGGAAGAACAGGAAGAAACCAATTTCCAGCGTAAAGGCCTGGAGCAGCGTCACGCCCAGCACGGCGGCAACGATGGTTACGCCAATCACAATAAAACCGCATTCAAAACCCAGCGCATGCAGGGCGCGCACTTTCGCCGTGCGCTTCACCCGCTGGACGGGCCAGAAACGGTCGAAGCCAAAGTTATAGATAATGTTCCAGAGCATTGCCGTGGTCGCCAGAATTATGGTGAGACCCCCCATTTCAACCACCGAGCGCTGCATTAGCCACGCGGCCGTCGGGGCGAGGATCGCCGTAGCAATGCCTTCAAAACAGACGGCATGGAAGATCCGCTCCGGCAATTTACGTTGGAGTGCATCCTGATGTTGCATATTTACCTCATATTGACGCCAGTATGGGCGTTGATGCGGTCTATTCTTATCGTTTAAGGTGATATATAAAAGATGGTATCCATCGATAAAGTAGATACATCATGCGTTATTCTCCCGAAGCACTGACCGCGTTTGTTGAAACTGTCGCCGCAGGTTCGTTTTCTGCTGCGGCACGGCGGCTGCGTAAAAGCCAGTCCACCATCAGCACCTCCATCGCCAACCTTGAAGCTGACCTTGGCTTTGAGCTGTTCGATCGCTCGGCGCGTCACCCGGTGTTGACCGCCCAGGGTGAACAGGTGCTGGGCTATGTCCAGTCGATACTCGCCGCCAGCGCGCGCCTGGATGAGCTGGCCGTATCTTTAACCGCGCAAACGGAGGCGCGTTTTACCTTTGTTCTCTCCGATACGCTTAACCCGGCCGTGCTGGAACAGATGATGAGCCAGTTCGACCAGCGTTTTCCGCACACGGAATTTGAGTGCCTGATTGGTGAAGAGGAGGACGTGATCGATCTGCTGCAAAAGGAGCGGGCGCAAATTGGCCTGACGGAAGCGCGCGACAGCTACCCGACCGATATTGGCGCGACCCGTCTGCCTATGCAGACAAGGATGGCTATTTACGTTTCTGCCGGACATCCTCTGGCAGGGCAACATGAGACGCAGGCGGACGAGCTGCATGGCTGGCGCGAGCTGCGGCTGAGTACCTATCTTGAACGGGAAGCGCCCCTTGCGCGCGGGCCGGTCTGGTCTGCGCCGAATTACCTGTTACTGCTGAGTATGGCGGTACAGGGCTTTGGCTGGTGCGCGTTACCCTGCGCGCTGGTCGACGAATTTGCCGCGTCGAAATCGCTGGTGCAGCTGAACGTGCCGGGCTGGCCGAGGTCGATTGCCATCGATCTGGTATGGAACAAACGAACCCCGCCCGGCGTCGCCGGAAGCTGGCTGCGCCAGTACTTGCAGGACGCACGATAATCCTGTGACTAAACTCACTAATTTTAAACATTTGCGTCAATTGTTGATAACAATCCTCTACTATCGTCATGTCATTTTGCACAGAGGTCGTGATGAAAGATGTCGTTATAGTGGGTGCGTTACGTACGGCTATCGGCTGTTTTCAGGGAGCGCTTGCGCGTCACTCTGCGGTTGATCTCGGCAGCGTGGTGGTAAGAGCGCTGGTGGAACGCAGCGGGATTGCCGCACATGAAATTGATGAGGTGATCCTTGGCCAGGTGCTGACCGCTGGCGCGGGACAAAACCCTGCGCGCCAGGCAGCGCTGAAGGGGGGCCTGCCCAATACCGTTTCGGCAATTACCATCAACGACGTCTGTGGTTCAGGTTTGAAAGCGCTCCATCTTGCGACGCAGGCCATCCAGTGCGGTGAAGCGGACGTGGTTATTGCCGGCGGGCAGGAGAATATGAGCCGCGCCCCGCACGTCCTGACCGACAGCCGGACCGGCGCGCAGCTCGGGAACAGTCAGCTGCTTGACAGTCTGGTTCACGACGGGCTGTGGGACGCCTTCAACGACTACCATATGGGCGTAACGGCGGAAAACCTGGCGCGGGAATACGGTATCAGCCGCGAGCTTCAGGATGCATATGCCCTCAGCTCACAGCAAAAAGCGCGTGCAGCGATCGACTCCGGGCGTTTTCGCGATGAAATTGTCCCGGTCAGTACCCAGCGCCAGAACGGCGAAGCGCTCATCGTCGATACCGACGAGCAGCCGCGCACCGATGCCAGCGCAGAAGGGCTGGCAAAACTCGATCCGGCCTTTGAAACGCTCGGTTCTGTAACGGCAGGCAACGCCTCATCCATTAACGACGGTGCGGCGGCGGTGATGATGATGAGTGAAAGCAAAGCCCAGGAGCTGGCGCTGCCGGTGCTGGCGCGCATCAAAGCGTTTGCCAGCGTGGGTGTTGATCCTGCGTTAATGGGGATCGCCCCGGTCTATGCCACGCGCCGCTGCCTGGAGCGGGCGGGCTGGGAGCTGAGCGATGTGGATCTGATTGAGGTCAACGAAGCCTTTGCTGCACAGGCGATCTCGGTCGGGAAAATGCTGGAATGGGATCCGCTGCGGGTCAACGTCAACGGCGGTGCAATTGCGCTGGGTCATCCCATTGGCGCCTCCGGCTGCCGCATTCTGGTGTCGCTGGTCCACGAAATGAAAAAGCGTAACGCCCGAAAAGGGATCGCAACGCTCTGTATTGGCGGAGGGCAGGGGGTGGCCCTGGCTATCGAACGGTAGTTTCCCCTCTCTGTGCACAGAAAACCTCCCACGGGAGGTTTTTTTGTGTCCGCAGAATCCTTTTTTAACACTTCTGCGTTCTTTCTGAAGCCCGCAATAATTATTGCGCGGTTAATTATTTGCTTTGTGAAGTGCTTAATGTGATCTTCCCCCTGAAATTTACGGTTAATGCCCTTTTTTTGTTGATGGGGTTCACGTCGATCTTTGCCAAAAAAAATGAAACAAATAATTTCGATCCTTGTCACTAAAATAACGGTGCATAAAAAATAAACTCAAGTTTCATAAAAACGAAACGTTATTTTAATTGAGGGTTTTTTCATGTTTAAGAAATCTCTGCTCCTTGCTTCCCTTATTAGTGCCTCTTTTGCGGCTAGCGCCGTTACCGTCGATCTGCGTCACGAATATATTGACAGCGGCTCGAATGCCGACCGTGTTGCCGTCTCGCACCGCTTTGATAATGGCTTCGGTTTTTCAGTCGAGGCGAAGTGGAAATCAGGCGGGGACAAGGCAGATCAGCCATTCGCGGATGTAGTGGGGAACGGTCACGAAGATCAGATTAGCTGGCGCTGGAAAGCGACAGACAATATCGCCCTGACCCCTGCGTTTACGATTGAAAGCACAGACAGTCGCACCATTTATAAACCGAATCTGCATGTGCAATATAGCTTCGATAATGGCTTCTACGTGGCTGCGCGTTACCGTTACGAATATACTCGCTACCCGTCAAGCTCAAATAAGGACGATGATAAAGTTAACCGTGGCGATGCGTGGGTCGGTTGGGTATTAGGTGACTGGCGTACCGAGCTGAACTATGTTTACGCGAAAAGTTCTGAAGGCGTGGCCCGAAATAATAATAAAGATTATTCCAACGAATATAACGCCAAGCTGGCCTACAAATGGGATAAAAACTGGGCACCGTATGTGGAGGTGGGGAACGTGGGGGTTAAAGACACGGACGAACGCCAGACCCGTTTCCGTTTAGGTGTGGCGTACTCCTTCTGATAATTCAGTTCCTTCGCTAAAAACCGCCGGGTGGCGCTAACGCTTACCCGGCCTACACATTCTTTCCAATCCATTTTTTCGTAGGCCGGGTAAGCGAAGCGCCACCCGGCAAAAAGCGCCGCGCAATCACCCAAAAAAAAGCCCTCCGAATCGGAGGGCAAGGCCAGTTACAGAAACACTAACTCATTCAGGCATGCAACATTTCAGGTTGCTCGGGGAGTTTCGCGATATAGAGGGCCGGTTTGCCGTCTTTATCGGAACTGTACAGCACCGCTTTTTCGTCCGGCGTGAAGGACGGATGCGGGTGGGTTACCTGGCGGCTGTTCGCCACCGTAGCCCATGAGGTGTCATGACGGGCGATGCGGTAATAAGCTTTCTTCGCCACGTCAAAGGCATACAGATAAGGATCGTTATCAATGGTGTAGCCGCCGGTGTCTTTCACGTCAACAGGCGTACCGGAACCGTCGCCAACCAGCATGCTGCCGTCAACGTTGCTCATCAGATGTGAACAGGCGGGCATGTTCATTACCGCTTCATTCACGCCGGTGTCCGGGTTGAAGCGGGAGATGGTACGCCCTTGCTGACCTTTCAGATAAGAGACGTAGATCAGCGCGGACCCGTCGGGCACCCAAAATTCATGTGTACAGCTTTCACCTTCCGCGTGCGTTTTCACTTTCCGCACGTTGCTGCCATCTTCGTTGACCAGCCACATGCGGGCGTCGACCAGGTCGTGCGGCCCTTCATGACAGAAGGCCACGGTATTGTCATCGAACGGGCGATAAATCGGATGTCCCAGCCAGATCTTCTCGTCATGAATGGTGGTGCTTTCACCCGTTTTCAGATCAACGCGCAGCAGGCGGCAGTGCGGCCCTTTGTGGAAGAAGTCGTGGAAAATTTTCCAGTCGTTGAGTGGCGTCCAGTCACATCTGGCAATCTCAATACCCACCAGTTTGGTGCAGTCGCTGTTCGCGACCCAGGTGCCGTAGCCGACCCACTCTTCCGGAACGCGGTACACTTCGCGCTCTGCCAGCGTCTGTAAATCCACCTCCAGCAGGGTGCGATCGTTCTTCACATAGTAGAGGGATTTATCGTCCGGAGAGAGGAACCCGCCAAAGGTATTATCGCCCGCGCCTTCGGTCAACTGTACCGCTTCGGCGTTTTTCAGATCCAACAGGTAATAGTTCCAGTGACCGTCGAACTCCCCGGCGAACAGCAGGTGGCTGCCATCGTTAAAGAAGCACTTCTGGTAAAAGTAGTTGCGATGACAGGTTACTTCCGGTGGGGTCAGGCGGGTGACTTCCACGCCTGTATCCGGATCGCGGCTGACCTCATAGTTCAGCTTGACCCGCATACCTTTAGCCATAATGCACTCCTTTGAACGCGTAATGTAGGTTGAAAACTAGGTGATAAATTATCAAAACGTTGTTTCATTATGTGTGACTGACAGCGCACTTTCTCATTTTCATTAACCAGATTGAGGGTCTTAAAGATTTATCGTGATCGAAACACCATTTCTGGCATAAACAGGCAGGAAAAATGAAACGTTGTTTTAAATGCAATTGAAAACCCCGTTGTCAGGGGATAATATGTGTTCATCACGAAAACGGAACGTTGTTTCGTTATTTATCTTTGCCTTCGGGCACGATCAATTCTGGAGGTTTACGTGGACGTCAGACAAAGCATCCACAATGCGCACGCTAAAATGCTGGATACTCAGGGGCTGCGCAGTGAGTTTTTAGTTGAGCAAGTGTTCGAAGCCGACAAGTACACCATGGTCTACAGCCATATTGACCGCATTATTGTAGGCGGGATTATGCCGGTGGCGAAAACCGTCTCCGTGGGCGGTGAAGTGGGCAAACAGCTGGGCGTGAGCTACTTCCTCGAACGCCGTGAACTGGGCGTGATTAACATCGGCGGGCCGGGCACCATTACCGTCGATGGCCAGTGCTACGAAATTGGTCACCGCGACGCGCTGTACGTCGGCAAAGGCGCGAAAGAGGTGGTGTTCGCCAGCATTGATGCCAGCAAACCGGCGAAGTTTTACTACAACTGCGCCCCGGCTCATACGACTTACCCAACCAAAAAAGTCACGCCAGCGGACGTTGCCCCGGTGACCCTTGGCGATAACCTCACCAGCAACCGTCGCACCATCAACAAATACTTTGTTCCGGATGTGCTGGAAACCTGCCAGCTCAGCATGGGGCTGACCGAGCTTGCGCCGGGCAACCTGTGGAACACCATGCCGTGCCATACCCACGAGCGCCGCATGGAAGTCTACTTCTATTTCAACATGGATGAAGACGCCTGCGTGTTCCACATGATGGGACAGCCGCAGGAGACGCGCCATATCGTTATGCACAACGAGCAGGCAGTCATTTCGCCGAGCTGGTCCATCCACTCTGGCGTGGGAACGAAAGCCTATACCTTTATCTGGGGGATGGTCGGTGAAAACCAGGTCTTTGATGACATGGACCACGTCGCTGTTAAGGATCTGCGCTAGTCGCAGGCAGTTAAGCATACATCTGCCTGTTGCTGACAGGCGCTGAACGATTAAGGAACAAACATGATTCTGGATGCATTTTCTCTGCAAGGTAAAGTGGCTGTGGTTTCCGGTTGTGACACCGGGCTGGGGCAGGGTATGGCGTTAGGTCTGGCGGAAGCGGGCTGCGATATCGTCGGGATTAACATCGTTGAGCCAACGGAAACCATCGAGCGCGTCACCGCGCTGGGCCGCCGTTTCCTGAGCCTGACCGCGGACATGCGCAAAATCGATGCGATCCCTGAGCTGCTGGATCGCGCGGTGGCGGAGTTTGGGCATATCGATATTCTGGTCAACAACGCCGGCCTGATCCGTCGTGAAGACGCGATTAACTTCAGCGAAACGGACTGGGACGACGTGATGAATCTGAACATCAAGAGCGTGTTCTTTATGTCCCAGGCGGCTGCGAAGCACTTCATTGCTCAGGGGAAAGGTGGCAAGATCATTAATATTGCCTCCATGCTCTCTTTCCAGGGCGGCATCCGCGTGCCGTCTTACACCGCATCGAAGAGTGCCGTGATGGGCGTGACCCGTCTGCTGGCGAACGAGTGGGCGCAGCACAACATCAACGTCAACGCGATTGCGCCGGGCTACATGGCCACCAACAATACCCAGCAGCTGCGTGCGGATGAAGAGCGCAGCGCGGCAATCCTGGAGCGTATTCCAGCGGGTCGCTGGGGTCTGCCGAGCGATCTGATGGGCCCGGTTGTATTCCTGGCGTCCCCGGCTTCGGACTACATTAACGGCTACACCGTTGCCGTAGACGGCGGCTGGCTGGCACGTTAAGTCAGCCCGAATAAAGAACCTCTGCCCTCGGGTAGAGGTTTTTTTTGCGCCAAAATTGGCTTTATCCATATCCATAAAGATGAAAAATCCATACTGAAAAGGAATGAATGACGGGTGTCACACATTTATTGCTTAAATATTAACTAATTAATCAAAAATAAGGTTAAACCATCCTGATTTGAAATTGTAATGTCCATCACAGATCGGTGTGTCGTAGCGAAATAATCCATATCTTCACCATTTCCGGCCTGACACTTTCTTCCGGTATCTCGTAATTTCACTTAACGAATTTCGCTGTTGAGGCAGGAAACAATGACATCTGTAAATGACTCTACCCTTATGCCCGCTGCGCTGCGCGATACCCGACGCATGAACCAGTTTGTTTCTGTTGCGGCCGCCGTAGCCGGTTTACTGTTTGGTCTGGATATCGGCGTTATCGCGGGCGCACTGCCCTTTATTACCGACCACTTTACGTTAAGCAACCGCCTGCAAGAGTGGGTGGTGAGCAGCATGATGCTGGGTGCGGCCATCGGCGCACTGTTTAACGGCTGGCTGTCGTTCCGTCTCGGGCGCAAATACAGCCTGATGGTCGGGGCGATCCTGTTTGTTGCTGGCTCTCTTGGTTCGGCGTTTGCCACCAACGTTGAAGTGCTGCTGCTTTCTCGCGTGCTGCTGGGCGTGGCGGTGGGTATCGCGTCCTACACCGCGCCGCTTTACCTCTCCGAAATGGCGAGCGAAAACGTGCGCGGGAAGATGATCAGCATGTACCAGCTGATGGTGACGCTCGGTATCGTGCTGGCGTTCCTGTCGGATACGTACTTCAGCTACAGCGGCAACTGGCGGGCAATGCTTGGTGTGCTGGCGCTGCCTGCGGTGCTGCTGATTGTGTTAGTCATTTTCCTGCCGAACAGCCCGCGCTGGCTGGCGCAAAAAGGGCGTCACGTGGAGGCGGAAGAGGTGCTGCGCATGCTGCGCGACACGTCTGAAAAAGCGCGTGAAGAGCTGAACGAAATCCGCGAAAGCCTGAAGCTGAAGCAGGGCGGCTGGTCCCTGTTTAAGGCGAACCGCAACGTGCGCCGCGCGGTGTTCCTCGGCATGCTGTTACAGGCGATGCAGCAGTTCACGGGGATGAACATCATCATGTATTATGCCCCACGCATCTTTAAAATGGCTGGTTTTACCACCACCGAACAGCAGATGATCGCCACGCTGGTGGTGGGGCTGACCTTTATGTTCGCCACCTTTATCGCGGTGTTCACCGTCGATAAGGCCGGACGTAAACCGGCCCTGAAAATTGGCTTTAGCGTAATGGCGCTCGGCACCTTGATCCTTGGTTACTGCCTGATGCAGTTCGATAACGGCACGGCGTCAAGCGGCCTCTCCTGGCTCTCCGTTGGCATGACCATGATGTGCATCGCCGGTTACGCGATGAGCGCCGCACCGGTGGTGTGGATCCTGTGCTCTGAAATTCAGCCGCTGAAATGCCGCGACTTTGGTATCACCTGTTCCACCACCACCAACTGGGTGTCGAATATGATCATTGGCGCGACCTTCCTGACGCTGCTGGATGCGATTGGCGCGGCAGGCACCTTCTGGCTGTATACGGTGCTGAACGTGGCGTTTATCGGCGTGACGTTCTGGCTGATCCCGGAAACCAAAGGCGTGACCCTGGAGCATATTGAACGCAAGCTGATGAAAGGGGAGAAACTACGTAATATCGGCGTGTAATGTCATTGCCCGGTGGCGCTTCGCTTACCGGGCCTACGATAGCCTGTAGGCCGGGTAAGGCGTAGCCGCC
>ERZ772818.675-NODE-675-length-34134-cov-7.893277_pt1 | contig 34134 bp, 24 predicted proteins | sample MGYA00580837_ERZ772818 | MGnify/ENA primary metagenome ERZ772818 (study PRJEB29015, sample SAMEA2737671) | human gut metagenome | biome: human gut; feature: human-associated habitat; material: faeces | place: China | collected 2012 ...
GTTGGCTTGGAAGCAGCCATTCATTTAAAGAGTGCGTAACAGCTCACTAGTCGAGTGATCCCGCGTGGATAATAATCGGGCATAAGTCCGGTACCGAAGCCATGGAATCACGCTTAGGGCGTGATTGGTAGGGGAGCATTCCGTACAGCGGCGAAGGTCGGTGGCGATGCCGGCTGGAGCGTACGGAAAAGCAAATGTAGGTATAAGTAACGATAATGGAGGCGAGAAACCTCCACGCCGAAAGACCAAGGTTTCCTGATCAACGCTAATCGGATCAGGGTAAGTCGGGACCTAAGGGGCAGCCGCGAGGCGGACCCGATGGAAGAAACGGTAAAGATTCCGTTACTGTCGCCGGGAGTGAAGCGGGGACGGAGGAGTGACACCGCCGCGGACTGACGGAATAGTCCGTTGAAGAGTGTAGGTATTCGGAGGCCAGGCAAATCCGGCCTTTGAGCTGAACTTGACAGTACTGCGAGCCTTCGGGCAAGCAGACAGCGCGGGTAAGCAGACTCCCAAGAAAATCCGCTAAACATATGTCGGCGACACCCGTACCGAAACGGACACACGTGGTCGGGTAGAACATACTAAGGCGCTCGAGAGATTCACCGTTAAGGAACTAGGCAAATTGACCTCGTAACTTCGGGATAAGGGGTCCCACAGCGATGTGGGCGCAGAGAATAGGTCCAGGCAACTGTTTAACAAAAACACAGGGCTGTGCGAAATTTAAAGATGAAGTATACAGCCTGACACCTGCCCGGTGCCGGAAGGTTAAGAGGAGAAGTCATCGCAAGAGAAGCTTTGAATTGAAGCCCCGGTAAACGGCGGCCGTAACTATAACGGTCCTAAGGTAGCGAAATTCCTTGTCGGGTAAGTTCCGACCTGCACGAATGGTGTAATGATCTGGACACTGTCTCAACCGTGAGCTCGGTGAAATTGTAGTATCGGTGAAGATGCCGATTACCCGCAACGGGACGAAAAGACCCCGTGAACCTTTACTGCAGCTTAGCATTGGGACCGGGTGCGTGATGTGTAGGATAGTCCGGAGACAGCGATGCGGGGGCGCCAGCCCTCGCGGAGTCGACGTTGAAATACGGACCTTTGCGCATCTGGTCTCTAACTCGCGGAAAGCGAGGACACTGCTTGGTGGGTAGTTTGACTGGGGTGGTCGCCTCCAAAAGAGTAACGGAGGCTTCTAAAGGTGCCCTCAGACCGATTGGTAACCGGTCGCAGAGTGTAATGGCATAAGGGCGCTTGACTGAGAGGACGACAATCCGAACAGGTAGGAAACTAGAGCATAGTGATCCGGCGGTACCGCATGGAAGGGCCGTCGCTCAAAGGATAAAAGGTACTCCGGGGATAACAGGCTGATCCCTCCCAAGAGCTCATATCGACGGAGGGGTTTGGCACCTCGATGTCGGCTCGTCACATCCTGGGGCTGGAGAAGGTCCCAAGGGTTGGGCTGTTCGCCCATTAAAGTGGCACGCGAGCTGGGTTCAGAACGTCGTGAGACAGTTCGGTCTCTATCTGTTGTGGGCGCGGGAGATTTGCGGGGATCCGACACTAGTACGAGAGGACCGTGTTGGACCGACCTCCGGTGAGCCGGTTGTACCGCCAGGTGCACGGCCGGGTAGCCGCGTCGGGGACGGATAAGTGCTGAAAGCATCTAAGCACGAAGCCAACCTCAAGATAAGATCTCCATACAGGGCCGTCGAAGACGACGACGTCGATAGGCTGCAGGTGTAAAGTCAGTGATGGCAAAGCCGAGCAGTACTAATTGCCCGAAAGCTTTCAGAGCCGCCGGCTTCCCGCAAGGGGAGTCGGGCGGGGACAAAAAAATACAGACTCGACAGTGAGTTTGCTTCCGATCAATGATTTTTTAAGCACAACGTCCTAGGGACGCCGCGGAGGCGGCGCAAGAGTCCCTGAGACGTATAAAAGAAAAAGTAAGGCGGTCATAGCGCGGGGGTTCCACCCCTCCCCATTCCGAACAGGGAAGTTAAGCCCCGCCACGCCGATGGTACTGGTAACCCGGGAGAGTAGGTAGCCGCCCCCTTACGAAGCGCCCCTTGGAGCAATCCGAGGGGCGCTTTCTTTTTATCGGCATCGCCGGTGTCACGGTGCAGGCAACCGCCGAAGGACGGTTGTATAATCATAGCCCCAGGTTGGCTTGCCTACCTGGGGTCAGTTGCGAAAGAATTAATCTACCGCCGAAGAGCGGTTGTATAAATCACGGAAAATAATTTTAGCAAGTTGAGTCATCCGTCCCGCCATAGGTAGTGGCGTACCTCCGGCACGCGAGATGGGAAGGATGCGCAGAATCCCGGCACGCATCCGCTTCGCTCCGCGTACCGGGTTACGGAAAAGTGCCGTCGCTCCGCGACGATGCCGATGTGGCGATGGTTCTCGGCATTTCTACAACCACTCTTCGGCGGTAGTTGCGTGTGCATCGGTGTCACGGGGTAGGCGAGCCAACCCCGTGCTAACATATAAAACCGCTCTTCGGCGGTTTTCCTCCACGCAACATCTTTCTACAACCGCACTTCGGCGGTTTTCCTTGGGGATAGCTTGTTTCGTTGGAAAAAATACTTATCTTTGCCTTGAAAAGGAGCTAAATGATGAACTATGAATTAACACCTTCACTACAGGCGACAGGAGGAGCCGAAAAATGGCGCTAATGCAATTTGTGTTAGGCAGTGCTTCGTGTGCGTTTGCCTTATGTGCTTTTATTCTATGGATGCGCCGGTGCGATGGCGACCGGTCGCGGCTTACCCTCAGTTTTGTATGGATGTTTTTGGCGTTGTTGTTCTCCAGCCGCGCCTTTGTGGACGGGCAGTTGGTGCCGTCGGGAGTACTTCCGCCTGTGAATTTGGTTGGAGGATTGCTTATGGTGACGCTGCTTTGTTTATATCCTATAGAGGTGATTCGTCCGGGATGGCTCAATGCACGGCGTTTGTTCATGCTGTTGTTGCCAGCCATATTAATTGGAGTCATTTTTTATCTGTCAGGAATTAAGCTCCGTCAGTTGCATACGTTTGGCGATATGCTTGCCCACATCGGAGAGCCGAATGTCTATTGGCGTCTTATACTTCTTTTCGGAATCATTCTTCCATCCGCCCTGCTGCTCCACGTCATCCCCTATAACTGGATGAAGAGCCGCGTCCGTTTGCGTTGGATAAGGCATTATACGTACACCATTCTGCTGATTTCCGCTCTCTATGCCGTGTTTATGCTGACACGCAGCGCGTCGGTCAGTGTGGTGCATCTGTTTGTTTGCCTTACGTTTGCTATGATAGTGACCTATGAGGAACTGTTCGCCCGCTTTTGTCTCCCCGCGGATTGTCCCACCGAATTGCCAGTAGGACCTGTAATGGCAAGCTCGCCGTCGGAGGAAGAAGAAGGCAATCCTCTTGTCATTCGGCTAAACCATCTGCTTGAAGAGGAGAAAGTGTGGCAAAACCCAGACCTCACCGTTGCCAGTCTGGCTCAGATGTTGGGCACCAACCGCAGTTATCTTGCCCAATCCATACAGGAGGCAGGCTACGTCAACTTTGCCGATATGATTAACCGCCACAGAGTGCAGGCTTTCTGTTGCATTGCGGAAGATGGCAAGGTGGAGAGTGTGCAGGACGCTTTCTTCCTCGTTGGCTTCCGGTCGAAAGAAACTGCATTGAGAAGCTTCAAGAAATACACAGGCTCTTTGCCCAGCGAATACCTGATGAAGGTAGCTGCAAACCGTTCGAAAACGTCTGAATTGTAGAATTGACACCTGATTTTGTGGTTTTGGCACGTCTCCGATGTTTTTTTTATATACTTTCACACGCTATTTACCAATACTAAAAAACAAAATTATGCGAATAAAGTATCTGAAAAGTTCGGTGGCATCGCTGTCGATTCTAAGTGGACTATTTTGCTTTACTGGATGCCAAGACGATGGGGTTCTGAAAGAAGTAGGAATCGAAGAGTATGTGCCGCAAGGGACAAATGATGTGGCCGGCAGTGTGCTGATACATATAATAGAAGAGGGAGACGAGAACAGTCTTGTCTTGCCGTTGAGCGTTTTGCGCATGGTGGACATAGAGACAGCGCAGAACGATTACGTTAAATTCAACTGCGAGCAACGCAATGACGGCAAGTGGTGTGCCGTTGCCCAAATACAGAAAGCACTCGACAAGCCATTTGAGGTCATTCCGGTAAAGATTATACCCAAAGAGTTTCCAGAGAAGGCACGCACTGTGTTGATGGTGCTCCGACAGAAAGGCGCCACGACAAAATCCGGAGATGCCATCACCTCCGTTTACAGCGAAGTGTTGGGCAAGGGAACCCGCTGCTACGGTCCGGTAGGCAATACGCTTGGCAGCGTGCTCCTTTATGACCAAATCAGCAAGCTTGGCGAGGAGTATCTGACCGCCAACACCACGCAAAAACAGTTCTCGATGCTTGAATTCTCGGGCGACAGTTACGAGAAGACGATGGAGGACTGGTCTGTCAATGTGGGAGCATCGTTTAAGAAGACACGAAAGAAAGGTCTGACATCTTCAGAAAAAGGCATATTGAAGGATATTAAGGATTTTCTGGGAGACGCGGAATATGAAAGACAATTGACCTCTATGCTGAAAAAGAAGCCCTCCTATGTCTGGACAGGCTCGTTTGACCTTGGAGTGAGCGGAAGCCTCTCCACAAGCGAGTCATACGAATACTATCTGAATCTGTATCGCGTGAAGATGTCGGAGGTGCGCATGAATATGTCGGCCTTCGAGCAGGAGAAGAAAGACCCCGCCTTGCTGGCACTGCTTTCGCCCACCTTTGTCAGAGCTTTGAACGTAGACAACATCAATACGACCGCATTCTACGATGATTGGGGTACCGACATTATCACGCAAGGCTCGTTTGGCGGCTACAACATCTATATCTACGGCCGTCAGGAGAACGTTTATGAATATAGCGTTGGCTTTGACGCGCAGGGCAGCCTCTCGCGCAGCAAACCAACAAGCACCGGCAAGACGTGGAAAGATATCTATGCGAATGCCCATAGCGACTATGCGGAGGGACATTTCGACGTGGCTTACCAAAACGAGAACTACGAGAAAGCCAGCAAGGCAGTATCCCTGCAAACCTCTACCGGAGGCGACCTTGCCATCGACGATCCGCAGAAGTGGCTCGACGGCTTCAATACCGACGGTTCCGACAGTAAGTGGGCGCTCATTGGCTACAACGTAAGCAGCGATGATAAAGACAACACCCTCTGCCGTCTGTATCCTATCGAAGAGTTGGTTGGCCAGATAGCGTTTACCTACGACCAAGTGGTTACGGATAAAACAGAAGCCGACATAGAGGCAGTCACCCGTCTGCTGAACAACTACAGCGAGTTGCTAAACGCCAAAGACGACTACCTCGACTCTAAACAGGTGGTGCAGCGGGCAAAGTCGAGATTGGTGTTGGCAGACATTATGATCAAGAGCGGCTCGAACGGGCATAAGAATGGAGAACCAACCCCCTTTGTCGCGCAAGACCCGAACAATCAGAACAACTACTTGACTTATTATCCCGTCATGGCAAACTCCAACGCTCCGTGTGAAAATGGATATGCATTCGAGCCGACTTGCCATCATTATATAGACGCTACAGACAATGACGACAAGTATATCTATTATGCGTTGGCGCCAAGCGACAAATGCTTAGGCATCGTGGATGCCGTGTTCTGTCAAGAGGGAACAGCCAAAGACTTCAACGGTGGAAAATACTACATTCCGCGAGGCGTGCATGCTGATCATGATATGGATGGAGCGCTCGACAACAACTATCTTTTTGTGAAGTACTATGACGAGGGCGTAGACATCGACCCGTCGAAGAAGATTACCGCCATAGGTTTCGCCAATATCGACAACCACGACGTGATTATCTCATCGACTGGCGGAAGTGAGCTGCGCATGAATGCCACAGAAACGGAAGAAAACAAGTTCAACCAGTTTTGGGATAAGAAGAATTGGAACTGGTATGCCGGCGACCGGTCAGGCAAAAGCTGGGTTTTCTACGAGGGTGGATTGGTAAGGCATAATCGCTTCTATGTGGTTTACACCACTCAAGACCTACCCATCCAGCACTTCCGCGAAGGTTCCGTATGGCAACCGAAAAGGTGGGGAGAGTAACGCATCCACGAAACATATTGCGAGGGGGCATGTCGGTAACCACATGCTCCCTCGCAATGTTTGTTGTGCGTAAGGAATCGCTCTTCGATAGCGGTTTGCTTGATTCTGTAATTGTTTTTATATCATTGTCATTGCGTTGTGTCTCAGTGAGATATAAAGAATAGAAAAAGTATGTTTAAAAACATATTTAATGAATTTTAACCAACAAAACATTTGTAAAAGGTGGTTTGTGACTATAAATTTGTAAACGTAGTGGATATTTTGCTTAGACATAATAATCTTTTAAGGATTTCATTTAACACATAGTACAAGTAATTATGATTACCAGTAAGTACCACAGAAGAAGACTATTGCCGGCAATGCTGTTGGCGATGCTGATGTTGTCTTGTTATATGGAGGCAGCAGCTGTAAATCCGAACTCAAAAGAACAAGCAAGTGACTGTGCAGTCGGGAGAATGCAAAAACCGGACGACATGCTGGCTGCGCTTTGTGATAGAGAAGGAAATCAGACAAATGTTGAAGTCACCGGCACAGGAGGCTTGGATGATCAGATCGATGATGGAGTAATATGTGTTGACGGGATATATTACGTTCTCGACCCTGGAGCCATGGCAGCAAGGGTAGTTGCCAAAAACGAACTTAATTCTACATACCAAGGACGTATAATCATACCGTCGTCTATAAAAGTGGACGGAAGAGAATATACAGTCAAGTCGATAGGAAGGAGAGCGTTTGCCGCCTGCATGGAATTGGACAAGGTGTTTATACCCAAAACTGTTGAAGTGGTAGAAAAAAGAGCATTCGAATCGGCAGTAATTGACGATATTGAAATAGAAGAAGACTCACAATTGAAAGTGATAGAGGATTATGGGTTTATGTTCTTCTGCAAAAATAGAGGACAGGTAGTCCCGGATCATTTCCGGTTGCCTGAAGGTTTGCAGGAAATCGGAGTGAGGGCATTTTGTGGAGCATTTGCAGATCTTGTGATACCGTCGACAGTGTGGCGTATGGGAGATTTGTCACTTGCAACGAATATCAAGGATTTGTTTTTGAAGTGGGAAAGACCAGTCAATACTCCGTTGAATATCTTGGAGTTGTCGGGTTATAACGATGTGGATTATAAAGGCTCCATGTGTCCGACACCTGTAGAGATACACGTGCCGTCAGGCTCCCTCCCCACCTATAGATTGACAAAGCCGTGGTGTTTTTTCTCATTGGATGAGATGCCGGTTGAAGAGGCAACCATTTATGCCGATATTGCAGGACTGCGGTATCGATTGCGCGGCAGCAAAGCCGTTCTGCTACCACCAAGCGAGGGACAATATTCAGGAGATATAGTATTGCCTGAAACGGTTAGTTATAATGGGAAAGAATATAAGTTGGTCAGAACTGAAGGCGCGTTTAACAACTCGAAAGTTGTTTCGGTAGCCTTCCCATCCTCTGTAAAATATGTGGTTGATGATTTTAAATATTGCATGGAACTGCAGACAGTGACATTCCCTGAAAATTCGCGATTGAGATTTTTCAGCGCGATGGAGGGGTGTCCGAAATTGACTGAATTCGTTTTTCCGCCATCATTGCAGGTGCTTTACGGACAGTCTATGATGTATCTTGACGGACTCAAGACCATTGATATCCCAGGTTCGGTTTCTTATATTGGAGCATATACATTTGTGAACGGAGCACTGACAGAAGTGACCGCACATTGGATTTGTCCGCCAAAAATGCTGCCGAATGATGTGTTTATAACAAAAAGCAATCCGCGAATCCGTGTGCCGGTTGGAGCCAAGAAGTATTATGAAGCGTCGGAAGCTTGGAATAAATTTGAGATTGTCGAGGATGAGACAGTGGAGGCTTTTGTGAAAGTGTATACAGAGGGCCGCGAACGAGTGCTTACGCTTCCAGTGGATGAGAGTGCCGACTACTATGAGTTTGAGGCTTTTAAAAATGGAGAAGTAGTTAAGTCGCAGACTCTTTCACTCATAAAGAGTATAAGAACAGCCAGTGCAAATAGAGAGGCAGCAACCAAACGCATAGGTTTTGATGTCTCATCGTTGGATGACGGCAGTTACCGCTATAGAATCCGAGCGGCATCGGATACGGAAGGCTTGATTTCGTTGTTTGAGGGAACGTTTGTTGTCGGTGATGACAGTGGTGTGGAAGATGTCGTTTCCGATGGCGACACAAATTATGATGTCTTTGATATTATGGGCGTCTGCATACGGACGAATATGCAAGAAGCGGAAATCTTTGGTTTGACGCCTGGAATATATATTTTGCGCCCTGTTCTGAACGCTAATCCGTCAAACGTTCGGAAAATCATAGTGGAATAAGGTTAATGCATAGATGAAGAAGGTTGCAGTGCGCCTCTGCCATACAAGCTGGGAATAGGCGCACTGTCAATGAATTTTATCTGAAAAATTTGGTTTATAATATAAACCAAATTAAATTTGCACTCGACTCAAGGGCGGACAGGCGAGACCGCTCTTTTTTCAAAGCCAAATGGTTTATTTTATAAACCAAGTATTAACCATCAAATTTTTCATAAAATGGAAGACAGAAAACTCACCGAAAAAGAAAGTCTCGAAGTGATAACTTCGATGATAGCACTCACGAAGCAACGCTATATTGGCGATGGACGCATTTTGCTGCTGTTTGGCTACCTGACAGTTGCCGTTTCTGCGTTGATATGGATACTCCTCGTGATTACACAAAATCCTGTGTGGAACTGGCTATGGTTTCTTGTTTGGATTATTGGAGGCATCGTTGCTCCGATAAAGGCAAAGAAACAACAGATTGAAAAAGGGGTAAAAAATTATTCCGACACACTCACATCCCGCATTTGGTCTACAGTCGGCTTCAGTGCAATCGCCGCCACAGCCATCTGCCTCGCATTTCTGCTTGTCAAAGGAATTGACGCATGGCCTATGATGTTGGCGTTCGCTCTGATAATTGTTCCCTTCGCCGAGGTTGCCCAGGGAATTGTTTTCAAAGAGACAACGCTTATTGTTGGAGGTGCGATAGGATTGTTTGCTGGCTTATTTACGGAGGCATGCATCGCCGGGGATGTAGAGCTTTATGCATCATGGTATATGCCATTGTTTATAATCGCGTTTGTGGCGATGATGATAATTCCCGGCCATATTCTCAACCATAAGGCACGAAAAGAAAAATGAAAGAACTGAATCCGCTTCTGCACTCGCAACTCCGTCTTGCTGTAATTTCCATACTGATGAATGTTGAAGAGGCAGATTTCGTTTATCTCAAGGAGAAAACCGAATCTACAGCCGGCAATCTCAGCGTTCAGCTTGAAAAGCTGTCTACCGCGGGATATATTTCTATTGAAAAGGGAATGTCGGGCAAGCGTCCCAGGACGACATGCTCAATTACTTACGATGGAAGAAAGGCTTTTGAAGAATATGTCGAGGCGTTGAAAACATACCTTGGCTTATGATGAAAACAGCCAGACCTTACGGATAGGGCATCTTGTGTGCATAAGTGTGCGTTAGACAACAAAGCAGGGACTGCCGAAGAGGCTGTCCCTGCTTTGTTGTTTTGTTTTGAGGATATTTTGATGTTCTTCTGAACCTTATTTCTTGAGACGGTTTCCGTAGCGGCTCATGAACTTGTCTACGCGGCCAGCTGTGTCGACCAATTTCTGCTTACCAGTGAAGAAAGGGTGAGAAGAACTCGTGATTTCGAGTTTTACGAGCGGGTAAGTAACGCCGTCGATTTCGATTGTCTCCTTAGCAGCGACAGTCGAGCGAGTGATGAAAGTTTCGCCGTTCGACATATCTTTGAAAACAACCTCGCGATAGTTTGATGGATGAATGTCTTTTTTCATTTCTATATCTTTTTTATTATTACAAAGTTACGCGCCGCTGGTAAAGGCGACTTCTGTAATGGCGTGCAAATGTACGCATATTTTTCCATACGGCAAACATTTACGGAGTTTTTTTGTCGCAACGTTCGCAATATTAAAGGATAAGCGGATGCGAGAGGTGTCGCATCCGCTTGTCTTAGTCAAGCCGTGTTAGGGCTTATTTTTTTGCGTCGAGTTCGCGAAGAAGCTCGTCGACCGCAGCTTTCAGTTGTGCGTCCAAACCATTGGCAGCGTCCTCAGGAGAGTTCAGCACATAGATGTCGGGCTCCAGTTGCGAGTTCTCAAGGTAATTTCCTTCCGCGGTGCGGTATCCGATGACCGGAGTGCCGAAAATCAGCGAAGAGTCCTGCAGACGTTCCCACCAAACGCTTGTCATGGTGCCAGGCACCGGAGCGCCGACAAGTTTGCCGAGACGCATGTGTTTGTATACCCAAGGCGTTCCGTGAGCGTTGGAATAGTTGGCCTCGCCCTGCACCATGATTGAAGGTTTGTTCCATCGGCGGCTCGGCATGTCGCACGCTTCTCTTCCGCGGTACACCTGAGTGAGATATTTTGTTCCGCTGAACAGAATTTCGATATCTTCGTGGAGGCGTCCGCCACCATTGAAACGGGTGTCGATCACGATGCCCTCCTTCTTGTTGTATTTACCAAGCACGTCAGAGTACACTGTACGGAAACTGTTGTCGTCCATCGATTCGATATGTACGTATCCCAAGCGGCCGTTTGACCAGCGGTCCACGTCGGCGGCGCGTTGTTTGATCCATCGGCGGTAGAGCAAAGCACCGCAAGCGCCGTCAGAGATAGGTTTCACCACCTCGTCCCACTGCTTGCCGCCATCGGAAAGCGAAATCAGCACCTTCTCTCCGGTCAGCCCGGCGAGCAGCGCATAGAAGTCGGTGTCGGCAGAAATTTCCTGTCCGTTGATTTTCTCGATAATGCATCCCTTCTTCACCTTTGAAGACGCGTTGTCGAAAGGACCTCCGGCAATCACCTCGTCGATTTTCACGCCCTTTCCTTCATACGAAAGGTCGTAGAACAGACCTAAGTTGGCAGTGGCTTCTCCACGGGCACCGGCACGGTATCTGCCACCCGTGTGCGACACGTTTAGCTCACCGAGCATTTCGCTGAGCAGCTCGGCAAAGTCGGCGTTGTTGTTGATGTGAGGCAGGAACTTGCGGTATGCAGCTGTCATCATCGGCCAGTCCACACCGTGCATGTCAGTGCGGTAGAAATGGCGGGCCTCCTGGCGGCAAACGTGGTCAAACATATATTCGCGTTCCTTTGCCAAATCCATCTTCATCTCAGCCTTGTAGCTGATGCGTTCCATCTTGTCGGAAGCCACGGTGAGTTTCTGCATTATGCGTGAGCCGAGAATGAAAATGCACTTGCCGTCTTTCTGCACGTCGAACTGAGCCGACGACGTGTCGAGTTTCTTCAGGCATTCCGTGCTCTTTTTGCGCAAGTCGAGTTTCCAAAGATCGTAACCCTCCTCGAAAGCCGACAGGTAGTACAGGCTTTCTCCATCGGCATCGACGATGGCATCGGCAATTTCGGAAGAGTTTGGCGTGATGCGCACAATACGGTCCTCGATGCCGTCAAGCTGCACGTTGATGTCTTTTTTCTCTTCTTTCTTGTCAGCCTTCTTGTCGTCTTTCTTTTTGCCTTTTTTCTTGTCGGCGTCAGCCTTTTCGGCATTTTTCTTCTGCTCCTTTTCCAATTCCTTCTGCAATTCGTAATCCTCCTTGCTAAGTCGGAATTTGTCGTAGGCGTCCTTGTTCATAAACACAAGCATCACGTCGTTGAGCGAACCCCACGAAGCATGGCTGCGCATGCCGTAGCGGTCTGTGAGGAAAAGCACAGCGTTTCCGTCGAGCACCCATCTTGGCTGCGAGCTGAAGTATCCGCTGCCAGTCAGGTTTACTGGCTTCTCCGATCCGTCAGCCTTTACGATAGCCACGTCGGAATAAGGGTCGTGTCCGTTGCCGATGATTTCAAGCGAGAACCATTTTCCATCTGGCGACCAGGCATAGTTGAAGCCACCCATAAACCATTCCGAACCGTCGGTCACCTGCCTCACAGCTTTAGTGGCCACGTTGACCACCATAAGCCGGCATTCATCCTCGATGAAAGCCACCTCTTTTCCGTCGGGCGAGAATTTTGGATTCTGGCGGTCGGCGAGAGAGTCGGCGAGCAGCGGCTGCTCGTCGATTAGAGTTGCATTAGGGAAGTTGAGGTCGTCGGAGCGTTTTATGCGAGCCGTGTAAAGCCCCCAATGCCCGTTGCGTTCGCTGGCATATACGAGCGACCGGTTGTCGGCGCCGAAGTCAACGTCGGCCTCGCCCTCCACGGTGTTGGTGATTTGTTTTGTTGTGCCATATTCCACCGATGTCACAAACACATTGCCGCGCACGGTGAAAGCCACCTGCTTGCCATCGGGCGACACGCTTGCCGAAGTAGCGCCGTTTGTGAACGACAGGCTTGACGGCAGGTCAACGTCGTCGCGCACAATGTCGATGTCGACGAGCGCCGGTTTCTCACCGTTTAGCTGAGTGTAGATGGCTCCGTCGTAGGTGTAGCACATCGTGCCGTTGTCGGCAACGCTGAGGAAGCGCACCGGGTGAGTGCTGAAGTCGGAAATTTTTGTCAATGCCGCCGGGTTTGCGAGCGGCATTGAGTATACGTTCATCGAGCCCCCATTGCGCTCACTGAGGAAATACACCGTGCTGCCGTCGGCTGACAAAGCCGGGCACAAATCCTCTCCGGCATGAGCTGTCAGGTTGGTGTGTTTGCCTGTTTTGGTGTCGTATGCCCAGATGTCGCGTGTCACGGACGACGTGTGATGTTTGCGCCAAACGTCTTCATAACCCTTGCGGTCCTGATAGACAAACATACTGCCGTCTTTGGCAAACGACAGGCATTCGGCAGGAGTAGGGAGAGCCTGCTCCTGGCGTCCGCCAGTGGCTGGCACTTTGTACAGCTCAAGCAACACGTCGGGGAACAGCGCACTTGCCGCAGGTTTCTGATTGTTGGCTGAGAAATAGACATATTTTCCATCGGGTGAGAAAGCCTCTGGCACTTCGCCTCCCGACTTTGTGGTCAGACGCACTGCCGAACCACCGTCGGCATTCATAATAAACACATCGTTGTTGCCGTATCGGTCGCTGGCAAAAGCAATCTGCTTTCCGTCGGGCGACCATACAGGCACCGACTCGTATGAGTCGTGCGATGTTAGCCGCACGGCAGAGCCTCCAGTAGAGGCAACTTTGTAGATGTCGCCCTTGTAGCAGAATGCAATCTGCTTTCCGTCGGGCGAGATTTTTACATCGCGCATCCACAACGGAGTGGCGGCAAAGCCCACCGCAGCCGTTGACGCAACGATGATTGTTGCAAAAAGTTTTTTCATTTTATAATTCTATTGTTTTGTTTGAATATTCGCTCTTTCCCAGATGTGGTCAGGAATCATTTTCCATGCCGCCACGAGCAAGCGGTATCGCCAGTCGATTGTCGCCACGCGTTTTTTGCGGCGTAGGGCGTTGACAATCATTCGTGCGGTCGTTTCCGGACGCATCAGCATCGGATAGTTGCCCGACCTCAGCAGGTCGGTGTCGACAAATCCCGGACGGATGTCGGTAAACGTGACGTTGGCGCGAGTCATTGCCGACAGTTGTGCCAAGCATTGTATGTAAGTGTTTTGAAAGCGTTTTGTGGCAGAGTATGCCGGGGCGATTCCCAGCCCTTTTGTTCCGGCAATCGAGCTTACAGCTCCGATATGTCCGCCGCCATGGCTTTTCAGATAGTTGAATGCCGCATCAATCATACGGGTGAATCCCACGACGTTTGTTTCAGCTGTTGCAATCTCGATGGCAGGGTCGAGGTCGCGGTTCTGGCTTCCTATTCCGGCAACAAGCAGAATCGTGTCGACGCCGCCCATTCGCTCCGCCAGGCCGACGAGTTGCTCACCTGCATTTTCATCGGTTACATCGATGCGTTGCCACACAACGTTGCCGCCTTCTTCGGCAAACTCGCGCAGCCTGTCGTCTCTGCGGCCAGCCACTCCGATGTTGATGCCTTCGCGCCGCATTATGCGAGCCACCTCAAGCCCGATGCCGGAAGTGGCGCCTACGATTATAGCATTTTTCATATTCATAAGCATTTTAAATAGTAAAATTACAACGTTTCCGGCATAGACCAAGACGCGTGATGCGTAATTAACAATCTTTAATCAGAAGGCGTGGCGAGGTGATGAAACCATTGGGTAAAAGAGTGTTGGATTAGGTAATTTTAACAAAAAAGCACGCTGTAATTGTTGCGTGAAATAGATTTGAATTAATATATTTGCAATGTACGATAAATCTAACTCTCAATAAATCCGATAATGAAAAATACTTACAAAACCATTTTGCAGGAAATGAGTGAGCGCACGCTGAGGGCTGACACGCTTGAAGGCGACGCGCAATTGTTTGCTCTTCTTCGACAGACGGCATGTGCTTCGGGCGACCTGCCCGCAATGGCGGATGTGGACAACGCCGTGCTTATGGCTGTGGAAAAATGTCGTGCCGAAAGGGGCGACGATGCCGCCTGCCGCTTATGGACGCTTTATGAGTACAGCAATGCCGGAGCCTCTCTTGGCTGCGACTTTGCAACGGCGATGAGCAACGGTGATACGAGTTTTGCCGAGGCGATTTATTCGAAGGCGAAGCAACTGAGCGAGCAGCTGGCGGAAAAACGCGAGTTGCGCGATGCTTTCGGTGCATTGTTCCGCCAGTTCTCCGCCGTGTCGTAGGATTTCAGTCCTTCAAGCAGGCGGTATGATTTTGACGCCGGTATGTAAGCAATAATATAGTGAATATTTAATGCTATGAATTGATTTGTATTGCAGCTAACTTTTGTGGTGGCCTGCAACTAATTTTTGCGGTGTTTTGTTTGGCGTTTTTGCGGTGATGGGCAATAATCTGGCTTGGATTTATTCGGAGGAGGTCAAGTGATCAAAAGATAGGCTGTGGTTCGGAAGCGCAAAATCAAATAAATTTGTTTTGCTCTTCTCTTACTTTGCACTATCTTTGCGCAATAATTCACAATGATATAAAACAAAAGATTTTGATGAAGCGGATTCTTGTTGCCGTGTTGTTACTGGCGGCATTTGTCGGGATAGGTAATTCCAAAAATTTCAGTGTTGTAGGAGTGGTTGTCGACTCGTTGGAAAATGAGCCGGTGCCGTATGCCACGCTTCGTGTAGACAAGCGCGGAGGAACAGAACCGACGCTCGGCATAAGCGGAGTCGACGGCGCGTTTGACGAGAAACTGGCTGAGCCGGGAGTTTATACGCTGACGGTAAGCGGCACAGGTATGCGTCAACGTACCATTGAATTTTCGGTGGGCGACTCGGCGCGTGTGTGCAACCTCGGACGCGTGGCGCTTGTTTCTGGCGTTGAGCTTGAAGAGGTCAGCGTGGTGGCGCAGAAGCCTTTGGTGAAGGCGGATATCGATAAAGTCACATATCGCGTTGAAGACGACCCCGAGGCGTTGTCGAAAACGGCTATCCAGATGCTTCGCAAGGTGCCTATGGTGACGGTCGACGGTCAGGACAACATAACGGTGAAAGGTTCGTCGAATTTCAAGGTCTATGTCAACGGCAAACCAAACACGATGATGAGCAACAACCCGAAGGAGGTGCTCCGCAGCCTGCCGGCAAGTTCGGTGAAGTCGATAGAGGTGATAACCGACCCCGGTGCCAAATATGACGCGGAGGGAGTGGGCGGAATCATAAACATCGTCACGCAGGGCTCAAGGATGCAGGGGTATAACCTTTCGGCCGGACTGACTGGCAGCAACAAAGGTCCGTCGGCCTATGCCTACGGTTCGGTCCAAGTTGGGAAATTCACGATGAGCGGCAACTATTCGTATAGTTATGAAAGTCGCAACAATAGTTCTTCGTCTGACTATGAGCGTGATGACTATGATTCCGACGGAAGAGTGAAACAGACATTACGCAGTGTCAGCCGCGCTGACGGCAGCCGCTCGCAGATGCACTATGGATCTCTGTCGGGCAGTTACGAGGCAGACTCGCTCAATCTTGTGACGTTCAGTTATGATTTCTACACATGGCGCGACAATAGCCACGGCACGTCGTCGTTCGTAATGCTTGATGCGGCACAGGTGCCGGTCTATTCCTACAATACGTTGGACAAAAGCTTGTCGAAATATGGCAGCCATTCGGTAGGCGTCGACTATCAGCATTCGTTCAAGAAGAAAAACGAGTTGCTGACAGTGTCGTATAAGTTTGACAAATCACCGAGGCGGACACAGACAGAAACAACGTATTCCGATGTGGTATCGGTGCCGTTTATCACATACGCTCAGGGACAGGACAACAAATCGCACATTGCGGAGCACACCGTGCAGGTAGACTATGTGAATCCCATCAATGAACACCATTATGTGGATGCGGGAATGAAGTTCATTGCGCGCAAAAATGCCAGCGACAGCCAGACGATGCTGCTGGAGCAGGTTGACGGCTCTTTGCCGGGCGACGAAGACAGTTCGGTTGACTACAGCCAGCGTCAGAACATTGTGGCGGCATATGCGGATTATAATCTGAAAATACAGAAATTCGGGTTCAAGACGGGTGTGCGCTATGAGCATACGTTTATGAACGTGGAATATGAACGTCATCCCGACCGCAACTTCAGCAAGAATTTTGACGATGTGGTGCCGTCGGCGGCCATAAGCTATGGGCTTTCGGAGATGTCAAATATCCGCGTCGGCTACAATATGCGCTTGAACCGTCCGGGCATCGGGTTTCTTAATCCGTTCCGCATTTCGGCGACTCCCAACGATGTCAGCTACGGCAATCCGGACTTGTCGACGGAGAAGAGCCATAGCATCAGTTTGAGTTACAATATTTTCACTTCGAAGGTAAACCTCAATGCCGACGCGCGCTATAGTTTTGTCAACAATGGCGTGACGGGCTATTCGTTTGTCGACGAAGATGGCGTGCGCAACTCAACTTATGGAAACTATGTGCGCACGCAACGCACGTCGTTGTCGGTATGGATGAGTTGGAACATCACTGATAAAACAAGCTTCATGTTGTCGGCAAGTGGCAGCTATGTTGATTTGCGGAGCAAAGAACTCGGTTCAAGCAACAGTGGTTTCGGTGGCAATCTTTATGCACAACTGCAGCAACGTTTGCCGTGGAAGCTGGATTTTACGGCTTACGGCGGATACGGCGCGCCCTACATCTCGCTGCAAGGCCGTTCGGGCTCATATAATTTCTACGGACTTTCGCTCAACCGCTCATTCCTCAAAGAAGACCGTATGGAGGTATCTCTCTTTGCGAGCGATTTCTTTTCGGCATGGAAAAAATATTCAAGCACAACTGTCACCGACACTTATCGGCAGACGTCGCATTACAAGGATTATGCATGCCGCTTCGGAGTCAGCTTGTCATGGAGGCTTGGCAGTATGAATGTAAATGTGAAACGCACGGAACGCTCAATCAGCAACGACGACGTGATGAAGGGTGGCGGCAATGGCTCTGGTGGGCAACAAAAGAATTAAAAAATGCGGGTTGGTGCCATTTTTTACTGATTATTGCTAATTTTGCCTTGAAAAAATAACTTAGACAACAATGAACAGAATAGCATTGATAACGGGGGCTACGAGCGGAATCGGAGAGGCTTGTGCCCGTAAATTCGCCGGCAGCGGCTACGATTTGGTGCTGACCGGGCGCAACAAGGAAAAGTTGGAGGCTATGAAGGCTGAATTGGAAGGAGTGGAGGTGACTACGCTTGCTTTCGACGTGCGCGACCGCAAGGCGGCGCAGGAGGCTCTCGACAGCCTTACTGGACGTTGGCGCGACATTGACGTGCTGGTCAACAACGCCGGGCTTGCTCTCGGCCTTGACAAAGAATTTGAGGGCGACATCGATGAATGGTCAACAATGATTGACACCAATATCAAGGGATTGCTTACGATGACGCGCCTCGTTGTGCCACACATGGTGGAGCGCAACCACGGGCACGTAATCAACATTGGCAGCGTTGCGGGCGACCAGGCTTATGCCGGAGGCAATGTGTATTGCGCCACGAAGGCGGCTGTGAAGGCTCTTTCCGACGGCTTGCGCATTGATCTTGTCGACACCTGTGTGCGCGTCACCAACGTGAAGCCCGGACTTGTGGAAACCAATTTCAGCGTCACGCGTTTCCGTGGCGACAAGTCGAAAGCCGACAGCGTCTATGCCGGCATACATCCGCTCAACGGCGACGACATAGCCGACGTGGTGCTGTATGCCGCCAACGCGCCGGAGCATGTGCAGATTGCCGAAGTGCTTGTGCTTGCCACCCATCAGGCAAACGGATATACGTTCAGCAAGGACACGTCGCGCGTGGAGCATTTGTCGTGAGACTATGAAAGCCGGATGTCAGAAAATGCTTGACGGCGAGGTGGATTGAAAACGTAGTTCAGAAAAACAAAATAGAAAAGGCGCCGTTTTGGCGCCTTTTCATTTTGGTGGGATTGCGAAGAAATATTGATTATTTCTTCTTTTTAGTTTCTTTCTTGATGCCGTCGCGAATCAGCAGAGCGTCGATTGTAGGCTCCTGACCGCGGAAACGCTTGTAGAGCACCATAGGGGCTTCTGTGCCGCCGCGGCTAAGCACGTTGTCCTTCCATGACTTGGCAATTTCAGGATTGAAGATGCCGTTGTCCTTGAAATATTGGAAAGCGTCGGCCTCGATAACCTCTGCCCATTTGTAGCTGTAGTAGCCAGCTGCATAACCTCCGGAGAAGATATGGTTGAACTGCGGAGCCATGATGCATCCGTCAACGGCCGGGAACATCTGCACTTGCTTCATCGCCTCGCGTTCGAACGCGATAGGATCGGTCACAGGCGCTGTCGTTGTGTGGTATGCCATGTCGAGGTAGCCGAAGCTGAGCTGGCGCAGGCAGGCATACGCCGCGCCGAATTGTGATGACTTGATCACCTTGTCGACAAGCTCCTGAGGAATAGCCTCGCCTGTCTGGTAGTGGCGTGCGAAACTGTCGAGGAATTCTTTTTGTGTCAAGAAGTTCTCGTTGAATTGCGACGGCACTTCCACAAAGTCGCGGTACACGTTGGTTCCCGACATTGATTGATATTTAGTCTGAGCGAGCAGGCTGTGCAGGCCGTGTCCGAACTCATGGATGAACGTTTCCACCTCATAGAACGTAAGCAGGGAAGGCTTTGTTTCTGTAGGCTTTGTAAAATTCATTGTCAGAGTTACGTGCGGACGCTGGCTGACGCCGTCGACGATGCGCTCCGGGCGGAATTCAGTCATCCATGCGCCTGAACGCTTGGTGTCGCGTGGGAAGAAGTCGGTGTAGAGCACACCGACGAAGTTGCCGTCGGCGTCGGTCACGTCAAACGACTTCACTTCCGGATGGTATACCGAATAGTTCTGGTTTTCGGTGAAGTGCAAGCCGTAGAGACGCGTTGCAAGACCGAACACACCTTTGATTACGTTGTTGAGCTCAAAGTAAGGACGGAGTTCCTCGTCATTGTAAGAGTACTTCTCGTTTTTCAGCTTGTTGGCATAGTATGAGTAGTCCCAGTTCTGGAGCTGGATTTTCTTGCCTTCGAGTTTCTGAGCATAGTCGGTCAGCTCTTTCAACTCCTTTTTCCATGCCGGCTTGTAGGCGTCGCGCAGTTGATTGAGCAATTTATAGACGTTGGCAGGAGTTTGCGCCATGGTGTCCTCAAGGCTGTAGTCGGCATACGTGTTGTAGCCAAGCAGTTTGGCGATCTCGTAGCGCACTTCGGCGATGCGGCTCAGGATTTTTGTGTTGTCAAATTCTCCGCCGACGCATTGCGTGTTGTATGCCTTGTACAGCTTCTCGCGCAGGTCGCGGCGTGAGGAGTATTTCATGAACGCCATGTATGTGGGCTGTTGCAGCGTGATAAGATACTGACCCTCTTTGCCTTTTTCCTTGGCGGCAAGAGCGGCAGCCTCCACCGTGCTTTCCGGCAGACCCGCAAGGTCGTCTTTTGTGAGCCACAATTCATACGCGGCAGTGCATTTCACCGTGTTTTGCTCGAATTTGAGCGTCAGTTCCGACAATTCCGCCTGAAGCTTGCGATAAGCGTCGCGGTCGGCGCCCTCAAGGTTTGCACCGCTGCGGGCAAACGAGTCGTAGGTGTTTTTGAGCAGCGTTTTCTGCTCAGTGTTGAGGTCGAGTTTGTCGCGGTTTTCGTAGACCTCCTTTACGCGTTGCCACAACTTCTCGTTGAGAGAGATGTTTGCGCTGTGCTCTGCCAGTTTCGGGGCGATGCGCAGCGAAATCTGGTTCATTTCCTCATCGCCGTCGGCCGACAGGATTGGATAGAATGTGAGCAGCGTGCGGTTGAGCATCTCTCCGGCATTCTCAAGCGCCTCGATAGTGTTTTCAAACGTAGGGCGCGAGCGCTGGTTGACGATAACCTCGATTTCGCGGTCTGCTTGTTTGATACCTGAATCGACTGCTTCCTCATAGAAACTCTTCTCGATTCTGTCGAACGGCACAACGTTGTGTGTCGTTTTGAATTCCTCAAAGAATATATTTTCAGCGTTTGTCATTATTGGTGCTGTAAATAATAATGGAATGATTAATGATTTGAAATTCATATTTTTATAATAACTGATGTTTTTGCAAATTTACTACATATTTTCCGAAGTGCCCAAACCTTTGTATCGGATTTTGTCGAATATCAGCGCGATGGTGAGTTTGTCCACACCGGCGTCGAGCAGGTAGTGGCGGTCGTCGTCAAGGGTTTTCAGCACCTCGCTGCCGCCTGATTTGTCAACGGCGTCCATATAGCTTGCCACGGCGTCTTTCACCTGTCCGCTGCACAGCAGGGCATGTCCGCGGTTGATGTAGTCGTTTGCGCCGGGCTGCTTGGCGATGATGCGGTTGTAGTAGTCCACACTTTGGCTGTAGTTTCCAATCAGGAACGAACACCAGGCGATGGGGCGCATTGTCCGTTCGCCTTTTGATGCCAGATAGTCCACTTTGAAGAAGTATTTCAACGCCTCCTCAATCCGTCCGCCTTCAAGCAGGCAGTTGGCAATATTGTTGGCAAGCGCCACATTGTCGGGCTGCAGCGCTTCCGCGCGTTTGTAGTTGGCGATGGCTTTCTCCGTATCGTTTACGGCCCTGTAGCAAAGAGCCAGATGCTTGAGGGTCCACACATCGTTGGGCTTGAGCAGCTCGACTTTCTCATAGTCGGCGGTGGCAAGCACGTATTGTTTCAGTTGCTCGTGGCAGTAGCCAGTCTTTTGATAGTCGGAGGCTGTAGGCGAGTCTTGTTTCAACACTTTGCCGAATGTCGACAGCGCGTCGGTGTAGCATTGCATGCTGAAATAAAACTCGGCAATCAGCCGCAGGCTTTTTGTGTCGGAAAGGGCGTCGCTGACAAACGGCACGTCAATAAGGTTGAGCCTTGTCGAGAACGGGTTGTAGAAATCGTTGCGGCTGCGAAACAGGTTGAAGAAGCGGTATAGGCTTTGCACATATTTGTTGGCGATGTTCTCCCGCTGCTTGTCGGGGTTGGGGAGACTGCCTGCCATTTCGTTGATGACCTGCTCCTGCTGCTCGTCGAATTGTGCCATCATCATCGAGCGATGCTGGTCGGGCATCGTGGCTACCGACAGGGCGAATGAGAATTTGTCGCTGTCGCAGAATGCACCTGTGCGGTCAACCATCGACAGCAACATGCTGCCGCTGTTGCCGGCAAACACGCGGAATATGCTCGAGTGGCGTGGTGTGAACGGAACAAACCAATTCGCCACGTCGTTGAAGAATGGAAAGCTCTTCAGCCTGGCGAACGAGCTGAGAAACACGTCGCTGCCTTCAGCCTGCATACGGCTCAGCTCCTGCATCTTGTCGGTGATGCCCGACTCGTTGAGCATTTCCTGCCAGTCGGGGTTTTTTGCCATTTCTTCGATGTCGTCTGAAAACCCGTCGCGCATCTTGCGCCGCATCTCCGGACTTAGTTTCATCAGTTTAGGCACCAATTCGTCGCGCACCTTCTGACTGATTCTCTCAGTGGAGCGGCTGCGGATGAATTGCAGAAACACGGTCATGATGTCGCGGCGTCCGCGCTCGCTGTCGGCAATGTTGGCAATACGCAGAGAGATGGCGCTTGAGTGCTGTATGGTTTCGCGGTGGCAGTGCATGGCAATCAGCGCGCAGCACAGCGCTTTCATTGACAGCGATGCGTCGTTGAATGCGTTTGCGGCATAGAGGTCGAGCAGCGACAGCAGAAGGTGCTCGCTGTAGTGCTCGAGCAGACTGAGCATTGTCGCCGCCATCGCCAATTCCTTTATTTCTGCCGTGGCGTCTGCGTCGGCAAACAGCTTGTCGAGCGTGCCGGCTTCGTTGGCGGTCACGGGAAAAGTGACCCATATATGCTTGAAAACAGCGTTGGCGGCTTTTTCTTTCTCCATTAGCAGTGTCCTCTCCTGGTCACTGTCGCGTTTGTCTGCCGGCAGCTCGTAGAACAATGCTGTCTTGTCGGCACATTCGCGGTATGCCTCGAGCAGCGCCTCCAGACTTCTGGGGTACTTGCGCTCCATGCGCAGCGTCTCGTAGTATAGTTTAGGCGAGTTCTGCACTGTCAGCTCTTGTTCGGTAATGTCGGCAAGCTCCATCAGTTTTGCGGTGATGCCGTTGTGGATTTCCTCGCGTTGAGGGTCGTTGCATCCGTCTGCAACATAGCGGATCATATATTTGTATGACTCCTCCAGCTCGTCGAGCCGGTTGTTCAATTGCCAGTTTTGCAGCGTCTGTGCCGTCTGTCGCAGTTCGGCGAACGCCTCAGCAAGGCGTTTCTCGGAAAGCAGCGATTGAATGCTTTTTTTGTGGAAGTCGGTCATTGTCGTATATTGAATTTATTTGCGAATATACAAATAAAGAGCAAAAATCTTGCCATAAGTCATTGCAAAAGTTGGCGAGGTGTTGTCAGGATTTGGAGGAAATAGTAAATTTGCAGAAAAAATAGAATATGGTACTACAACGTTGGCAGACGGTTTATCTGCTTATTTCAGTGATAGCGATGGCTTTGGCGGCGGCGTTCCCGGCGGTCGAGCCGTTGCGTGTTGCGCAGCCGGTGGTTGAATTGGGCGGCGCTGTCTTGGTGGCACGTGTGCTTGCCGCCGCAATTGCAGTGTTTTTGCTTGTCACAATCACTAAGTTTAAAAACCTGAAAATGCAGCAAATGCTGTGTTCTGTAGGCGTTCTGCTCATGTTGGCGGAAATTGCCGTTGTGGCTGGCGGATATTTTATGGCAGTTGTTGAGCCGAGATTCACGATGACAGCTCCGCTGCCTGTGCTTGCGCTTGCCTGCACGCTGATGGCGAAGAGCCGTATCCAAAAAGACTATAAAATCATCCACGATTGCGACCGTTTGCGCTAATGTATCGGTTTGAAAATCAGAAGGATGTGAAAATATTTCTGAAATATTTGGACTGATTGCTTTGTTTTTAGGAAATTAATGGTTACTTTTGCAGTCCGAAATACTGAATAATAACGAAATAAGATACAAAAATGAAAAGAACATTCCAACCTTCGAACAGAAAGAGAGTGAACAAACACGGTTTCCGTTTAAGAATGTCGACTGCCGACGGACGCAAGGTGCTTGCTCGCCGTCGTGCTAAAGGTCGTGCACGTCTGTCGGTTTCTCACTCTATCAATAAGTAATACTTTAATAGGGTTACGCAGAACGAATAGTTCCGTTGTCGTATTTTTGCGATAACGGTTCTTTTTGTGTGTATACGCGTCTGGCTTTTTGCGCCTCTTTGCTTGCTGGCACTCCGGATTTCTCTGATTTTGAAATCTAAAAAAACGAATCCAAATCTTTAAAAATGGAAAAAGACAATCTTTTGTCGATAAAATGTGACATTTTGTTGGATTTATTTGGAATTGTATTTACAAAGTGATAAATTTGCCGTCGAAAAGAGGTAGGATATATTGATTTTGAAAAAGGAGGTTTGAAAAATAGATGCAATGTCCAGACAAAGCTTCTCTGGCAAATTCCAGATGTTTTGTCGGCAATTGGCATGGTTTGATAAGCGAATAGATTAAAAGAATTTTATTTCATATTGATTTGTTTTATGTGTGATGATCCCCGGGAGGCTGCGAAGTTTTTCGGGGTTTTTCGTGCAAAACTGTCAATTTGTCGGTAAAAACGCAGTTAAAATATCAAAAGTATTGTTTTTACAAGGTGTGTGTATTACTTTTGTGGTGATACAATGGTTTTAGGTTTAGATTTTTAAGTTTTGATTATGAAAAGGATGTTTGTTGTTCCAGCATTGTTGCTGGCAATGTCGGTGTCGTCGCAGGCGGAAACTTCGCTTGTGATGACTCGTGTTGATGGCGGAATGCAGGAGTTGTGTAATCTCTGTTTGGAAAGTGAACATTTCGACATATGTAAATGTTTTTTTTACGATGGATGGCGATACGTTATATTGTATGGCAGTGTCGGTATAGTAGGCACTGCATTTGGCGGAGGCCGTCCTTGACAATGGCATTACAAGTGCAAGAAAATAAGATTTGTTTCATGTGTGAATTTTGGCATCTCGGAGGCTGTGAAGTTTCTGGGATGTTTTTTTATTGTGAAATTTTCAAAAGGCATATTTTGTTTGTAGTCGGCATTGGACTACCTTTGTATTGCTTATTTTTTAATCAGTGAAAAAATATAATCGATGAGAACAAGGATATTTATGCTGTTGCTGGCGGTGCTCGTGCTGGCAGGATGCGGTAGAGAGAAAAAAATCGAGTCGGAGCTGCTCGGCATAGAGGAGAAAGGCGGATATACGCTGGTGACCGTGCGCGATCCGTGGAAGGCAGGACAGACACTTCACCGCTATGCGCTTGTGCCACGCGACAAGCCGCTTCCCGATGGGCTTCCCGATGCGACGGTGATAAAAGTGCCGTTGCGCTCGGCGGTGGTCTATAGTGATGTGTATGCTCGTCCGATTGTGGAGCTGGGCTGCGGAAATGCCATCGTCGGAGTACTCGATGCACAGTATTTCAAGACACCCGAAGTGGTTGCCGGTTTGAAATCCGGAAAGATATCCGACTGCGGCTCGTCGATGTCGCCATCCACTGAACGTATCGTCAGTGCCGCGCCGGAGGCCATATTCCTGTCGCCGATGCAGAACAGCGGTTATGGAGCGATAGGCAATATGGGAATACCTATTGTTGAGATGGCAGACTATATGGAGTCCACGCCCCTTAACCGCGCACGCTGGATTGAGTTTATCGGACTGCTCTTCGGCAAGAGCGGCCAGGCAGCGAAGGTCTATGCGCAGGTGGCTAAGGATTATGCCGCGGTGAAGGCTGTTGCTCAGAAAGCCGACAAGCATCCCATGGTGATTTCAGAATATGCCATCAACGGAGTATGGTATGTGCCAGGAGGCAAAAGCTACAAGGCTTCGCTTTATGCCGATGCCGGCGCAGCATATCCATGGGCTGCTGACCAGTCGACTGGATCGTTGTCGCTCGACTTTCCGCAGGTGCTCGACAAGGCTCAGAAAGCCGACTTCTGGCTTGTCACCGTCTACGGACAGACGCTTGACCGCAAGTCAATGCTTGCGCTTTATCCGCACAACGACCGTTTCAGCGCGTTTTCCAATCATGGAGTCTATTATGTCGATTCCGCCACAAGCGGGATTTTTGAGGAAACACCGTTCCACCCCGAGCGTCTGCTTCGCGAATACGTGAAACTGTTTCATCCCGACTTGTTGCCTGACTACTCGTTGCAATATTATAAACCGATGGGGGATTGATAGATGGCACGTTTTCGTATAGTGACGGCTTTGCTCGTTTTTGCGATAGTCGCTCTCGCTTTGTCGCTTCTGCTTGTGGGCACAGTCGATGTGCCGGCTGTTGAGGTGCTCTGGCTGCAAAGAACGCTGCGCATGAGGTGTGGCGCATTCTGACCGGTCGTCCGTCAGACTATGAGCCGTGGAATTTTATAATATTCGAAAGTCGGCTGCCGCTTGTCGTCACGGCTGCGCTTGCCGGAGGTGCGCTTGCCGTGTCGGGACTGCTGTTGCAGACCCTGTTTGGCAACACGCTCGCCGACCCCTCGATTCTTGGCATCTCCACGGGGGCAAGTCTGGGTGCCGGATGCGCTATGCTTGCGTTCGGCAGCTCGTTTGCCACTGTACTTGGTGTCGCCGCTGGCGGATATGTAGCCACGCTTACCGGCGCATTTGTGGGAGCGATGGTTGTGATGGCTTTGCTGCTCGTGATGTCAAACGTTGTGAAGAGCAGCACGATGTTGCTGATTGTTGGTATCTTGATAGGTTATATCGCCTCGTCGGCAATCTCGTTGCTTAATTTCTTTGCCACAGAAGAGGGCGTGCATTCGTTTGTGATATGGGGACTTGGCAATTTCTCCGGAGTCACGCTCCGCCAATTGCCGGTTTTTGCCGCTGTTGTGGTTGCGGGGCTTGCCGCCTCGTTGCTGCTGATAAAGCCGCTCAACGCCTTGCTGCTGGGCAGGCGTTATGCTGAAAACCTTGGCGTCAACCTTCGCTCCACGCGCAATGTGCTGCTTGTGGTCACCGGACTGCTTACAGCCGTTGTCACGGCATTCTGCGGTCCTATAGGATTTATCGGACTTGTGGTGCCCCACGTGTCGCGTCTGCTGCTTCGCACGTCCGACCACTACCGGTTGATTCCTGTGGCTATCCTTGCCGGCGCGGTTGTGGCAATGGCGTGCACGCTGGTGAGTGTGTTGCCGATGGACAATGGTATGATTCCTATAAATGCAATCACGCCGATTGTCGGTGTGCCGGTGATACTTTACGTGATAATCAACCGCCGTAAGATATTCTATTTCAACTGACAGAGATGAAACGCTTGCTCGAAATTAAAAACGTGTCTGCCGGATATGTTGTGGACAAGAAGACAAATGTTGTGGTGGCTGACGCATGCCTGTCGCTTTGCGGCGGACAGCTTGTGAGTATGCTTGGCGCAAACGGTGCCGGCAAGTCAACCTTGCTGCGCACCATTGCCGGGACGCAGAGGCCGCTGCAGGGGGATGTGCTTGTCGATGGAAAATCGTTGAAATCAATGAGCCGCAAGGAGTTGGCCAAGATGGTGAGCGTCGTGTCGACCGACCGCACTCAAGCCGGCGGATTGACTGTTGAGGAACTTGTGGGACTCGGGCGTCAGCCTCACACGGGATTCCTCGGGCGTCTTGACAGCAGCGACCGTGAGATTGTGGCAGAGGCGATGGAGGCGGTGGGAATAAGCCATAAGGCTGAAAAATTTGTCGCCGAACTTTCCGACGGCGAGCGCCAGAAAGCGATGATTGCGCGCGCTGTGGCGCAGCAGACACCCGTAATCCTGCTCGATGAGCCTACCTCGTTTCTCGACGTGGCGAGCCGTGTCGATGTGTTGCAGCTGCTTCACCGCCTGGCTTACGATGAGGGCAAGGCGATACTGTTGTCGTCGCACGACGTCTCGTTGTCGCTGTCGCTCAGCGACCGTTTGTGGCTGCTTTTGCCTGGTGGCGTAATCGTTGACGGGCAGACGGAGGATTTGGTGCTTTCGGGACGGTTGGATGAACTGTTTCTGTCGCGCTCGGTGACCTTCGATATGCTGACAGGAGAGTTTGCCGCGGTGCTGCCTGCCGGACATAGGTCGGTGGCATTGCGTTGCGGCAACCCGTCGTTGAGTCATTGGGCAACAAATGCGTTGCTCCGCAGCGGTTATGCTGTGGGTGACGACGGCAAGGTGGAGGTGTCTGTTGTGTCAGCCACCGACATCAGCGTCGGCGGCAGGCGCTGCAGCTCATTTGCCGGGATGCTCGGCGCGCTTGAAGTGGAATCCTAAGCACACGTTGTCGTATTGTCGTGTCAGCCGCATAGCCATTTTAAACGTGGCGTTGTCGGCGTTGTCGGCAACCGCCGACACCAATCCGATAAGTTGTTTGACGTCGACGGTGAGCGTCATGCGGTTGCCGTCTTTCTGCAGATAAGCCTTCTGGTTGCTGTAGGCAGCCGGAATGCGTACCTGCGATGAGTGGAGCGAAAGGTTGTAACTGTTGCCTGAAATCCTGTCAAGGCGTCCTTCCACGGGCACGTCGCGCACGAAGATGACAAAGGTGTTTTCGTCGGAAAACTCAATATGAGTGTCATCGAGCTGCAGTTGCTCATAGTAGGGTGTCAGTCGGTTTTCGGCGATGGCGGCCACGGCTTCCCCGCTGAGGTTGCCCACGGCATTGCCCGACTTTAGGTAGACCGCAGGTCCGGTCGCAAACCAGTTGGCTGCAATTGTGGCAGTGTCGGTAGTCGCTGGCTTGTCGGTCAGTGCCGACAGGTGATCTTTGGCCTTCATCACATTCTCTTCGCCAATGTAGTCGTTCAGCACCTCGCCGTCGGAAATCCATATTTTATAACCTCCGTAAGCGGCGGCGGCAAGCAGGATGAGCAGTATCAGTTTTTTCATATCCGTCAGTTTGTATGTGCGAAGATAGGCAAAAAAAAGAAAAAAGAGTCTCCGTTGGGAAACTCTTTTCATAGAAGCTTGTGTGGGAGCTATTTTTTCATGCGGAAGCCGATGCAGATGTGGTCGTAGTTCGACAGCATCGACGTCACGGTGTTGATTGTATTCAGGTCGCCTTTCTTTGCCACCGCCTGCACAATCGTCATCAGTTTCTTAACATCCATGGAAATCGACATCTCGTTGCCCACTTTCTGAACGTAGACCGTCATAGAGTGCTCGTCGTTGGTGAGTCCGGCGATGGTTGAGAGCAGTTGCATTTTAAACGTGCCGTCGCTGTTGGCTGTGAGTTTGCCCTTGATGGGTGTCTTCTTCACGGTGAGCGTGAAATTTCCTTCGGAGTCGAAAACACAGGAAGTGTTGAGCAGTCCCACCTTTTTGTAGTAGGGCTTGAGTTTGGCTTCGGCTGCAGTGGTCATAGCCGAACCGCCAGCCTGCTGGGCAATGTTGTCTGATTTCAGCACCAATGCCGGCCCGGTTGTCTTCCATGTGCCTTTGAGCTCGGCTACGGTCACTGTTTTGTTTTGTGCCACGGTCTCTTTTACCACATCTCCAAGACCGTTTAATAAATCTTTTAAATCCTGGGCTTCGGCAGATGCCATGCAAACTGCTGTCATTGCCAAGCCGCAAACAAAAATCTTTGCTACTTTTTTCATCATAAATATGTTTTGCTCATACAAAGTTAGTCATGGGATGACAAAACCGGACAAAAAAATCGAAATAATAACAATCTTTATCGAAATTCTCGGCGAAGATGAGTAACTTTGCACATCTTATATAGAAATTGAAAATTATTGACAATATGAACGAATTAGCGTCGAAGTACAGCCCTGAGGAAGTAGAGGGAAAATGGTACGAATATTGGCTGAAACACGACTTGTTTAAGTCGACTCCCGACAGCCGGGAGCCGTATACAATCGTTATCCCGCCGCCAAATGTCACTGGTGTGCTCCATATGGGACACATGCTCAACAATACAATCCAAGACATCCTTATCCGCCGCGCGCGGATGGAGGGCAAGAACGCTCTCTGGGTGCCGGGAACCGACCATGCGTCGATTGCAACGGAGGCGAAGGTGGTGGCGCGTCTTGCTTCGAAAGGCATAAAGAAGACCGACCTTACACGCGATGAGTTCCTTAAACATGCGTGGGAATGGAAAGAGGAGCATGGTGGCATCATCCTTGAGCAGCTGAAGAAACTCGGCGCTTCGTGCGACTGGAGCCGCACGGCGTTTACGATGGACGAGGTGCGCTCGAAGAGTGTGCTTCACGTGTTTGTCGACCTTTTCAACAAAGGCTTGATTTACCGTGGCGTGCGTATGGTCAATTGGGATCCTGCGGCGCAGACAGCTCTCAGCGACGAGGAGGTGGTCTACAAGGAAGAGCATGGCAAGCTCTACTACCTGCGTTATAAAATCGTGGGTGAGGACGGCTATGCAATTGTTGCCACAACACGTCCGGAAACGATTATGGGCGACACGGCGATGTGTATCAATCCCAACGACCCGAAAAACGCCCATCTTAAAGGCAAACGTGTGATTGTGCCCCTCGTTGGACGTGAAATCCCTGTGATTGAGGATGACTATGTCGATGTTGAGTTCGGTACGGGTTGCTTGAAAGTGACTCCTGCTCACGATGTCAACGACTATATGCTCGGCGAGAAACACAACTTGAAGAGCATCGACATCTTCAACGACAACGGAACAATCAGCGAGGCTGCCGGACTTTATGTGGGTATGGACCGCTTTGCGGTGCGCGAGCAGATTGAGAAAGATCTCGCCGAGGCAGGGCTGCTCGAGAAGGTTGAGGCTTACACCAATAAGGTGGGCCACTCAGAACGCACAAACTCTGTGATCGAGCCGAAACTGTCGATGCAGTGGTTCCTTAAGATGGACGCGCTTGCAAAGCCGGCTCTCGATGCCGTGATGCAGGACGACATCAAGTTCCATCCGTCAAAGTTCAAGAACGTTTACCGTCATTGGATGACCAATATCAAGGATTGGTGTATCTCCCGCCAATTGTGGTGGGGACACCGCATCCCGGCATATTTCTTGCCGGAGGGCGGATATGTGGTTGCCGAGACAGTCGAGGAGGCTTTGCGCCTTGCTCAGGAAAAGACAGGCAACAAAGAGCTTAAGATTGAAGACCTGCGTCAGGATGAGGACGTGCTCGACACTTGGTTCTCGTCTTGGTTGTGGCCGATTTCTTTGTTCAACGGAATCCTTGATCCTGACAATGAGGAAATAAAATACTATTATCCAACAGCCGACCTCGTTACCGGTCCGGATATCATCTTCTTCTGGGTGGCACGTATGATTATGGCTGGCTACGAATACAAGAACGATATGCCGTTCCGCAATGTGTATTTCACAGGTATTGTGCGTGACAAGCTGGGACGTAAGATGTCGAAATCGCTTGGCAACTCGCCTGATCCGTTGATGCTTATCGAGAAGTTCGGCGCCGACGGAGTGCGTATGGGCTTGATGCTTGCAGCGCCTGCCGGAAACGACATCCTTTATGATGACTCTCTTTGTGAGCAGGGACGCAACTTCAACAACAAGATTTGGAATGCTTTCCGCCTTGTGAAAGGATGGGAGGTTGCCGACATCGAGCAGCCGGAGTATGCCAAAACTGCTGTGAAATGGTTTGAGGCAGTGCTCAACAAAACGCTTGCCGAGGTCGACGACTTGTTTGGCAAGTTCCGCTTGTCGGAGGCGTTGATGGCTGTCTACAAACTGTTCTGGGACGAATTCTCTTCGTGGTATCTTGAAATGGTGAAGCCTGCCTATGGAAAGCCTGTCGACCGTGCCACTTATGAGGCGACCCTCGGATTTTTCGATGCGTTGCTCCGTCTGTTGCACCCGTTCATGCCGTTTATCACCGAAGAACTTTGGCAACACATCGCCGAGCGCAAAGACGGCGAGAGCGTAATGACAGCATTGCTGCCTAAGGCTGGCGCGTTCAGCGAGCAGACGATCGCTGATATGGACGTTGCAAAGGACATCATCGCCGGTATCCGCACCGTGCGCTTGCAGAAAAACATTCCTAACAAGGAAGAACTTGAGTTGCAGGTGATGGGTAAGGGCAATGTGCCGGTAGAATCGATCATCAAGAAGCTTGCAAATCTGTCGGCAGTCGCAAATGTGTCGGAAAAAGATGCCACTGCAGCGGCGTTTATGGTAGGCACAACTGAATATGCCGTGCCTCTTGGCAACAACATCAACGTTGAGGAAGAACTGAAGAAGCTTGAGGCTGACCTTAAGTATCAGGAAGGATTTCTCCAGAGCGTGTTGAAGAAACTCAGCAACGAGAAATTCGTAAACAACGCTCCTGCCAAGGTTATCGAAATGGAACGTAAAAAGCAAGCCGACGCTGAGGCGAAGATTGCAACCCTCAAGGAAAGCATCTCTGCCCTGCAAGGCAAGTAAGAAAATATACTTATAAATAAAAAGAAGGCGCATTCTTCAACAGAATGCGCCTTCTCTGCATATAGGCTGTACTGAAGGGTTTTAAATTTGCCGTTGAAAATGAATGACAACTTCCATATTGGCATACGAAGCGGCGTTTCCTGACGGCTTTGTGACGTCGGTCAATTATGTCGTTCCAAAAGAGCTGAGCGACATTGCCGAGAAACTGGAGGCTCTTGATGTGGAAGGTGAGGATGCGGTGGCAGAGGTTCGGGCAGAAATTAAGGGAATAGAAGCTGGCGATTACACGTTTCGGTTTACCGTGGAGGACGGTTGTGAAAATTGCCCTACTGACGAGACGGAGGAGCCCTTGCCGTTGACGGCGGCGGAGGCGCAGGCAATTCTTTATGGCGAATATCCAATCGAAGAAGTGTTTTCCGACTTATGCAATGAGCCGCTTGGCGAAGATTTTATCAATGACCTGGCAGAAAAGAAAGATTTTTGCGATGAATATGTCAATTATAGTTGCGGAGGCAGTTGCGACTAACTCGACTATTATCTTGATGCATGGAAATATATCATTGACCACATTGTTTCAGGTTAGATAACAGAGTCCACGCTCGATTCATGGCTTGAATATTTTGACGAGTGCTATTATCAAGAGGAAACAACCGTCGAGAAATGGCACAAAACTAATTGAGAATGGGGAATTTTCCATAAAATGCACAGACCATTTACAGACATGCTGGACCACAGTCTGTGCTTTCCATTTGCCAACAAAGTTTAATCTTTCCCAAAATAAAAATTTAATAATTGATATCTACCCCTCTTTCCACTCCGTCATTATTCAATGTGCGATTCACCTTCTTCTGCCTCTTGCCAAAGTCAAATCTGTAGGTTGCTCCCAGCAATACCATATTTGCGTTATTTCTGATATTCTGAATGTATTTTTCGGGATGAACTTCTGAAATGGTAATTTTTTCAATTGTACTTCCTCGTTTTGTAAACAAGTTTACTCCCGTCGCAGAGAAATACCAGTTCTTATAATTGTACTGAAGTGTTATTGTATTCCAACGCTCAGCTGTGCTAAATATATTTCCAGATAAGTTATATCGTGGTTTGATTTATAAAGTTGCTGATAATCAGTCGCTTAACTAAATTTTATTAGTTATATTAGATTAATTAACTCTCTCATTTTTAAACGATTACATTAGAATTAACGGAGTGTCGTTAAAAAAAGGAAATAAAAATATGGGTATGGCCAACCATCACGGTTGTTCATACCCATTAATGTCGATTATGATTTATTCAATAACAATAATTAATCCCGTCTATTTCAGTTTTCTGTAACCGTAAGCCGCGTTATTTCCCAACTGCTCTTCGATACGGATAAGCTGGTTATACTTAGCCATACGGTCGGTGCGGCTCATCGAACCGGTCTTGATTTGACCAGAGTTTGTAGCCACAGCGATATCAGCGATGGTGGTGTCCTCTGTTTCACCAGAACGGTGTGATGTAACAGTTGTGTAGCCATGACGATGAGCCATCTCTATAGCATCCAAAGTCTCAGTAAGCGAGCCAATCTGGTTCACCTTGATAAGTATGGAGTTAGCAGCACCCATTCTGATGCCCTTCTCCAAGAACTTCACGTTGGTAACAAAGAGGTCGTCGCCGACCAACTGGCAACGGTCACCGATGGCAGACGTAAGCTTCACCCAGTTGTCCCAATCGTTCTCGTCAAGACCGTCCTCGATGGAATCGATAGGATATTTGGTAATCAGTTCTTCCAAGTACTTTATCTGCTCTGCAGCCGTGAGCTTCTTGCCGTTAGGATCCTTTTTCTTACCGTCCTTCAGCTGTCGATAATCATAATACCACTCTCCGTTCTCCTGAACAGCAAACTCGCTGGCAGCGCAGTCCATGGCGATCTTGACATCCTTTCCCGGCTCATAACCGGCATCCTTGATTGCCTGGCAGATGCTCTCAAGCGCATCCTCTATGCCATTAAGCGCAGGAGCGAAACCGCCCTCGTCGCCGACGGCAGTAGAAAGGCCGCGACTCTTCAGGAGCTTTGCCAAGGCATGGAACACCTCTGCACGAGTTCTCGATGCGGATCATCGCCGACATCTTCGAGTACACCTCGAAGAACATGCCCAAGTTCAACTCGA
>ERZ772818.680-NODE-680-length-34028-cov-5.212021_pt1 | contig 34028 bp, 33 predicted proteins | sample MGYA00580837_ERZ772818 | MGnify/ENA primary metagenome ERZ772818 (study PRJEB29015, sample SAMEA2737671) | human gut metagenome | biome: human gut; feature: human-associated habitat; material: faeces | place: China | collected 2012 ...
ATTGATTCCTGAGCTGCCACCTTCTACAATGCTTCTCTCTAACCGTTCTGCTCCAATAGAATTTACAACATCACGTTCCAGATTTGACGGAATCACTGCCGGGACTTCTACTGCCTGCACTGCAAGCTTCTTTCCCGCTTCCTGAAGTCCGCTTCGCACAGCCGTCTGCACGGATAACAGCTCCAGCAGTAATACCAATGCCAGCGTCGCAAAAAAGAAGATTGGTACTGCCATGGCAGCCTCCACGGTAATGCTTCCTTTTTTTCGGGTGGATGCAGATGCCCTTCCTGTATGCTTGGATTTGTATATGCTGGATAATAAAGGGATATCTTTATCTGAGTTCATCGAATCTTTCTCCTTTCATTTTTTATGTTTTCAGTTAGCAGAAATTTTATAACTCCCGGTAGGGGGAGCGGAAGGACATCTGCACCCACCCGTTATCGATTCATTTCGTTATCGATTCATTTCGTTTTTAATTGTATCCAAAATATGTCGGAAAATCGTACATGATCCCACGACGCAGATTACATGTGCTGTGAAATTCTACTCTGCTGATGCAGGCATCTGCCCGAAAAAATGTCTGTCCATATCGTATCTTTAAATTTTGTTCCACCATATCTAATGTACGCATCCCAACTTCATCCTGGGATTTCAGGAACAACAGCATGCGAAGATATTCCCGATAGGTAAGTCCGCTTTCCATATCTTTACCACTATCTGCTGCCACATTTTCTCCTGCACCGCCAAGCTGCATCAGTCCGGAAAGGCTTAGTTTCCAATCCTCTGCGTTCTTTACAAGTGGTACTTTCCCTCCACTTATCAGCGTTCTAATATCCATAATTGCTTCACCATAAGCCCATGCAAGCAAAATTCCCTGCGCGGCACCCTCGGCCAGTTCCGGAAGTCCGATTACTGTACATAATGTAAGCGCTGCCGCCTCGGCTTCTGCTTTCTTTTCTGAATCCGTCTGGATATATGCATAATCTGGCACAAATCGGACCATAAGAAGCTTACTGGCAACTGTCTCCATATTTTCTCTGTCGCTGGCGTGGCCTTCCAGAATATATTCCAGTTCATAGTCCAGACTCCTCGCACCTGCCATGTCACCCAGATTCCCATTGCTGAAGTCTCCACCGACAGAATTTCCACTGACAGAATCTCCGCTGCCAGATTGTACGCTATCAGAAGCCATCTGAAAATGTTCCAGCACGTACTCTCCAAACAGTAATTTACTGATTGTACTTCCCTGTCCTGCTACATCTGAGAAATCTCCATATCCCTGATTTCGTTTTCTATGAGATACCATTTCCGATAACGTAATACTTTTTTTTGACATTACACGTCCCTTTGGCATAATCAGATCTACAAGAGGCATGCTTTTCAATTTCGCCACATGCGATAAGGGATTCTCTTCCTCTGGAAGTTCCTCCTTCTGCGACAACAGCTCCTGTAATTCCTGTTTCGTTTTTGCCCCGTCCCTTTCATAATTTTGTAAAGCCTCCTCTCCTGCTTTCCATGTATCTGTCTGTCCAACCAGTTTCTTCACCTTATCCAGTCCGTATTTATTTTCCATATATGCCGTCACCTGCTCATAAAATGCACTGGCACCCTGATCTGTCAATAGCTGAATTCTTGTAATTTCCTGATCCATTCCGCCTGCTCCGTAATAGGCCAGCCGTTCCTTTAACAATTCTTCACTGTAACTGCCCGTCTCATAACTTCCTTCCAGTGCAAAAATTCCGTAGACTTCCCAGAGTTCCTTCTGATACTCTGCAAATATACTTTCCACCGCCCGTGTCATATCTGCTCTTCTGTAATTTTTTACATTCTGTAAAGAGGCACTTTCCAGCATTGCTCCTGCAAATGAAATAAGTAAAATAAATACCAGACTTAAATACACTGTGACTTCCCCCTTTAAATACCGCTGCTCTCGCTTGTAATCTTCTCGAAAATTGTCTCGACCAGACTTGTGAGCTGAGATTTGAATATAACAACAAGTGAAATCAGCACGACCAAAATTAAGATAATTTCCACAACTCCGACTCCATCTTTGTTTTCCAATATTTCTCTCACTCTGTGTTTTAAATACCAAACTCTCCACATAATTAATCCTCCCGCCTTCTCTATTCTTACTTCTCTACGCTTGCTTTTTTATTCCGTCATATCTTCTGTGGCATGTTTTTATATTTTTACAATGTCTACATTTGTACGGTAAAAAATGCCGGAACTACAACAATCACAAGCACCTCTGCCAGCATCAGAAACATCGGAAGCAATAGCTTTGTTCCTGCTTCTTCCCCGAGCCGTCTTGCTCTTGCTTTTCGCTCTTCAAAAGACTGGATTGCTTCCAGCCGAAGCAGGTCATTTAGACCTTTTGTACCTTTTCTCAGGTTTTGTGACAGCAATGCACCAAATCTCATATATTCCTGTGTCCCACATCTTCTTCCGAATTTTTCATAACTTTCTGCTTCCGGAACACCGCCATCCATCTGTCGGCATGTATACTTCATCTCTTCGTAAACCGCACGCTCACCCTGCTGCTTTATCCGCGAATCGTAATCATTTACAATCTTTCTCCATGCTTTGCGGACCGTCATTCCTGCACCTAAAAGTAATGTCAGCTTGCTAATGACTTCCGGATAATCCAGACACATCTGTTTTTGTCTTGCCTGTTTTTCTTTTATCTCGTTCTGCTTGTCCAGCGCAAAAAACAGTACGGAAATCACAACTGCAGCCGCCATAATTACTGCACCTCTCCAGTTCATCACCGTATAAAAATATATTTCCTGTCCGTCCACCTGTTCCGGCAATGTTAACGTCCCAGATTCTCTGGTATCCTGATCTTTTTCTGCCACTGTCCGGCGCACCTTTTCTAATAACGCTCCATCACTTCCGGCCATTCGTGGATAGACCATTGCCATACATTCGTAAAGCACCTGTTTTCCTACATCTTCCCGATATGTTAATGTTGCTGTCAGCTTCACAGGTGTCCCTTCACTTACAAGCTTATCTTCCTTTAATTCTCCGTAAATATTGATCACATCATAGCAGTCAAGCTTCCATGTAACATCGATCGGCTTTCCTGGAATCTCTGTCAGAAGATTCAAATCCCGGTCTACATGATCCAGACTTACATTCTCCCCCAGAATCAGTGGCTCCATTTTCTTTACTGCCTGCTTTAATACCTGACTGATTTCCTGTTCTCCATAAACCTGCTCTGTTACTTCGATCGGAATTTCCCCCAATACCCGGTCTTTTCCCTCTACACGCAGTTCTTCCGTCTTCTTCCCTTTGCCATAAGTTTTTCTTGTGATCTCCTCTACATTTTTTCTGTAGGCACCATTGTAATCCCAGATAAGAGCTGCAACGCCCACCGAAAACACCACTAACATGATCCCGATACTCAGACTTCGATCTCGATGATCTTTCTCCCAAGCCCGTATGCGCCCAAATATATGATCAGACATCCTGTCATCACTCCTCTTCCTGCTATATTTCCGTAAAGATTTCCCATAAATTCCGGAAAACTGACAGTCATATAAAGTACAATTCCAAAAGGAATGACCGACATCACCTGAAATTCATATTTTTTCGCCGCCAGCATTGTATCAATTTCCCGTTTTACATCAATTTTGTCTCCAATCTGATCCGCTGTATTGCGGATAATAGACATCAGATTTCCTCCGCTTCTCTTGGCCGTGACAAAGACTCCAGCAAAGCTTTCCACATCTGGAAGCTTTGTTCTCTCGGACAGTTCTTCTACTGCCTGTTCCACCGGTACCTGTACCCGGATCTGTCTGACCATGATTTCCAACTCACGTAGAATTGCTGCATCGCCAGAGTAAAAAATCTGCATTTCCTTCAGGCTCTCTTTCACTGCATTTTCCACAGAATATCCTGTATTTAGTAAAGAGGAAAATGTCTGTATCAGTTCTTTGAACTGTACTAGAAATTCCTGTTCTTTCCGCTTAATGCATTCGTCCAGAAGCTGTATGTAATACCACACGCCTGCCGGAATCAACAATATAACTGCCACCCATGAGCGATAATATATCCATGCCGTTCCTGTCACAATCATGATGACCTTCAAGATCATTTTTACATATTCACACTTCTTTATATCCTGCTGCCAGTAACTTCTGTGTATGAACCAGGTCGTCCATTTTTCTCCAAGTTCCCTGAATTTTCCCATCCTTTTCTCCTGTCTCTTCGAATCTGTACAGTGGACTCACCAGAATCTCACCGTCCTGATAATCCAGGATTTCTGAAACCTCCAGTACTTTACGGCTTTTATCTCTGAGTCTTCCAAGATGCACAATAATGTCAATTCCTGATGCGATCTGTCTCTGAACTGCCCCCAGAGGAAGATCCATTCCCATCAGCACCATGCTCTCCAGCCTAGAAAGCATGTCCTTAGGACTATTGGCATGACCGGTACTAAGACTTCCGTCATGACCAGTATTAAGTGCCTGCAGCATATCAATTGCTTCGGCCCCGCGAACTTCCCCGACAATGATGCGATTTGGTCTCATCCGAAGCGCCGTCCGAATTAATTCGCGTATAGTAATCTCACCTGTTCCCTCAAGATTGGCGCATCTCGCCTCAAGAGTTACCAGGTTTGGAATATCCAGAATCCGTAGTTCTGCGTTGTCCTCAATTGTAATGATTCTTTCATCCTTTGGTATGTATTGCGATAAAGCATTCAGGAATGTGGTCTTGCCTGATCCGGTTCCTCCACTGATGAATATGTTGTAGCCTGCCCTAACAAGCTTTACCAGAAATTCTTTTACTTCCCGGCAGATAGAACCCCACCGGATCAACTGTTTCATTGTAATTGCTTCTTTTGGAAATTTTCTTATGGTTACTATGGGCCCATTTAAAGCGATGGGCCCCAGTACCACATTTACTCTCGACCCGTCCGGAAGTCTTGCGTCCACGATTGGAGATGCTTCATTTACGATCCGATTGGATCCTGCAACGATCTGTTGAATGACATCTTCCAGCTTCTCCCGCGAAACAAACCTTTTCCCGGATCTGATCAGTTTTCCTTCCTTCTCCAGAAATATATTCTGAGTCCCGTTAATCATAATCTCCGTGATCTCATCATCTTCCAGAAATTCCTGAAGAAGATCAAATTTCCGGAAAGCATTAAATAATTCTCTGCCAAGCTCCGCCTTTTTCCCAAGCGGTATATATTCTCTGCCGGATACCTCGTCCAGCACGCGGTGAATCAACTCCGTCAGCTCCTCATCCGGAATATCTCTGGACAGATCCAGTTCCTCCAGAATCCTCGCATGAAGCTGTTCCGCCTGTATCATGTGCGTTGCTCCTTTCGTATAATCTTACGTCTGACATCCTCGTAGCCCAGAAGTTCCAGTTCTGCCTCGAACTGCGCCACCTTCGCCTCTGCGACCGGCTCATCAATCGTAAGCATGTGAATCTCATTACAGATCCGAAGCACCCGGTAAATGTCCCGAACGCCTTCATCCATATCCAGAATCACGATTTCATAAATACTTTGTTCTATAATTTTCTGTATCAGCCTGATCCACTCTTCCGAGTCAATCTCCTTAATGTCTTCGGATACAGGCATCGGTACTATATAATCCAGATTTTCCGAGTGTCTCACAATAGTTGTAAGTACCGTTCCGATATTGCTCTGTTCCTGCCTTGCATAGTACAAGACATCTGCCAGTGTCTGTGTTCCTTCCGGAAAATGTCCACCTTCTCCACCGTAAGTTTCCATTCCCAGATACAATACATTTGCCTCCTTTGCCAGTTTTCTGCCAAGCCGGATTGCATAGGTTGTCTTTCCAATTCTTCTCACCGGAGAATATACCGCAATTACTCTGCAGTTCTTTTTACCGGTAATCTTTAAAAATATCTGCTTCTCGTCTCCTGACATGCTGCACTGACGAATCATTTCCGCCAGAATCTGATCTCCCGGCTGGTATTTGTAGATCGGCACCTCCCGGTTTTCCAACGCCACCTCTCTTTCTGGTGCGATTACAAATACCATACCGGCTTTTACCTGTTTTCTGGAATCTTCCGGATACTCCGAAGATATGAACAGAAAATCAATCTTCTCTTTCTCCTGTATAGCCAATACATAAGAAAGATCACTGCATGTCCTGACACGGACCGCCAATTCTTTCTGTCTTGTAAGATACTGTGCAAACGCGGAAGCAAATTTTGTCTCTGGATCACAGATTACCAGATTTTTGCTCTCCACATATTATCCCTCCTCTTCTTGTGTGTTCTCTCGTTATCTTCCTAGGAATTCATGACCGGAATAAATGGTCGAATAACATTGAATTACTTTGAATAACTTGAATGGTTATGTCTTGCCAACTAGAATATAACAATCAGATGTCTTGGATTATAGACAGGCTTTCCCCTTTTGTCTATCCCTTTTTTAGAAAATGTAAAACTTTGTGCAACATAGATAGATTTGTTCTTATCAATCATTGAAAATCATCTGGAAACAGTTATAATATATCCATAGAATTTTAAAACTTACCGACTTTATCTCACTTGAAAGGAGTCCATATTATGGAGTTCAAATTCTTAAAATTACGCGATTTACAAGGTAAAACTCCTTCATTTCCTGCTGCGGGCGAAGTACACATTATCTATGTGCCGGAACCGGATGACAGCAACTTGCACAAAGCAGGTGCCGGGCGTGCCATGATCAGAGAAATCCTTTCTTATTATCTGTGTATTGACAAAGGTCTGGTATGCCTGCATGAATCCAGGCATGGCAAACCCTATCTTGCCTCTCCGGCAATCGGACGGAATCTTTATTTTAATATTTCTCATACCGAAGGCTACCTTGCATTTGCAATGTCAACCTCTACACCACTAGGTATTGATATTGAAAAAGTTGACAGAAATGTCAGGCTTCAATCGCTGATGGGACGTTTTTTTCACGCGGAGGAAATTAAAAAATTTCTTGATTACTCTGACGAAGAGCGTGTAAAACATTTTATCCATTATTGGACTTTGAAAGAATCCTTCGTAAAGGGACTTGGAACGGGTATGACAACTTCTTTCACTTCTTTTTATCTTACGAAGGAATCCGAACGTACATTTTACGTCACTCCGGATAAAAAAGAACTCCAGGACGAATATTCATCCTGGAGAATCACTTCCATTCTTGCTCCCAAAGGGTTTATCTGCAGTGTTGCTTACCGGCTCTCATAAAAGGCCACACCATATAGCAGGGCAACCCCCGGGACTCCTAATGTTCCGGAGGCGGCCATTGTTATTGGATTCAGCCCCACCCTTACCGGAATTTCTTTTGACACGAAGAATCCATTTATCACAAGAATCAACATCACCCCGACTGCCATACGGATCAGAAAATTTATCATAAAATTCGAACATCTCTGTGACATATCCAAGCCTCCTTCTATTTTCATATATATCCTTGTTAAGCTTACCATATGACATATTTTAAAATATCCCCGTCTGATTTTTATTCAGAAATGCTGTTTCATTTCATAGGTTTAATCTTAAAAATCAGTATTATTTATATAGCATACTATTTTTATCCCACATGTTTTTCTATTTAAAAAAGAGAATCTCCTCCCGGAAATCCTCTCATCTGCTTCTCTATTCTGCCGATTTTTTAAGAATATCTGATTTACAATTCAATCTCTATCTTGCGATTCGATCTCTTGTATTGGTGATAAGCCACTCCTGCTGCATCAAACATACGCATAGATGCCTGTACAGCTGTGCTTCCATCATATTTGTTACAGTCGTAGATAACTTCTTTGATTCCACTTTGAATGATTGCTTTTGCACACTCATTACATGGGAAAAGAGACACATAGAGCTTTGCTCCTTCCAGACTTCCTCCACGGAAATTCAGAATCGCATTCAGTTCACTGTGTACTGTATAGACATATTTTGTCTTTAATGGATCTTCGCCTTCTCTCACCCACGGGAACTCATCATCTGAACAGCCCTTCGGCAGTCCATTATATCCCATAGATAAAATCTTATTATCCTGACTGACAATACAGCACCCAACCTGAGTATTCGGGTCTTTGGATCTAAGTCCGGATAGCTTTGCTACTCCCATAAAATACTCATCCCAGTTGATATAGTCTTTACGTTTATCACTCACTGCTGCTTCCTCCTATTTCGTTCCGAAAATACGATCTCCAGCATCACCAAGTCCCGGAATAATATACTTATGCTCGTTGAGTTTTTCATCCAGAGCACCGATATAAATATCTACATCCGGATGCTCTTTCTGCATACGTTCTACGCCTTCCGGAGCTGCTATAATGCACATGAAACGAATATGTTTCACACCTTTTTCCTTCAACATCTGAATTGCTGCTACGCTTGAACCTCCTGTTGCCAGCATAGGATCCACAACAAATACTTCCCTCTCATCACAGTCTGCCGGAAGCTTACAATAATATTCCACTGGTTCATACGTTTCCGGATCTCTGTAAAGACCGATATGACCTACTTTTGCAGCCGGGATCATGCTCAGCATTCCATCGACCATTCCCAGTCCTGCACGTAAGATCGGTACAACTGCCAATTTCTTCCCACTTAATTCTTTTCCAACCATCTTACAGATTGGTGTCTCGATCTCTACATCCTGTAATTTCAGATCTCTTGTTGCCTCATAACACATAAGAGCCGCAATCTCCCCAACAATCTCACGGAACTCCTTGGAACCAACTTCTTTTCTGCGGATATAATTCACTTTGTGCTGGATCAGCGGATGATCCATAACCTGTACTTTAGACATGTTTTTCTCCTCCATCTCATGACATGTTTATCAGATTTTTTAATATCCGGCACACATCTGATTTGATCTGCACCACATAAAGAGCCATCAGGCATTTATCACATGATGTCCTGCTGCCTTTAGCAATCGATTCATAATTGCACTGCCGATTCCTCCGGCTGCAAATGATTCACTATATATATACTCTACTTCAGCATCATCGAACTCGCGCAATACCGCATACAAATGATTGGCGATAGTTGCTTCGTCTGCCCTTGTTCCTATGCTTTTCACTACGTCTGCCTTGTATCGGCCTACAGTCTCTTGTGTTCCGATCACACCGACTCTGTGTCCTTTAGCCATACGCTCTGCAGACATCTGGTTGATCGCATCGATCACAAGTTCCATCGGTCCCTCCACAATACTAAGATCCGCTTTCGGAGCATAATGTCGATACTTCATCCCCGGAGCTTTCGGTTTCACTTTGCTGTCCGGCGTGATCAATGTTCTGTCAATGTCTACTTCACCGATAAGTTCTGTGAGCATCTCCTTTGTAATCGCACCAGGGCGTAAAATCATAGGCGGTGTTACGGTCATATCCAGAATGGTAGATTCAACTCCGATATCTACTGCTCCTCCATCTAAAATCATCTCGATCTTACCGCTTAAATCTTCTTCTACATGCTCAGCTTTCGTCGGGCTCGGACGTCCTGAAGTATTCGCGCTTGGCGCAGCAATATACCCGCCGCCCGCATCGATCAAAGCTCTTGCGATCTCATCACTTGGCATACGTACTGCAACTGTATCCAGACCTCCTGTTGTCTCATATGGCACTTCCTCTGTCTTCTGGAAAATCATTGTAAGCGGTCCCGGCCAGTAAGCATCAGCCACTTTATAAGCAACTTCCGGAATAATATCTGCAATCTTATCCAGTGCTCCCATATTCGTAATATGCACGATCAGAGGATTATCCGAAGGTCTGCCCTTTGCCGCATAAATCTTGGTTGAAGCGGTCTTATTCAAAGCATCAGCACCGAGACCATATACTGTTTCCGTTGGAAACGCTACCAGTCCACCTTCTTTTAAAAAGTCTCCGGCCTGACCAATAATCTTCTTTCCTTCCTCTGTATTAAGTTGTTCTTTTGTAATTTTTTCTACTATTGTCTTCATGTTTTTTATTATACTACACCTGTTATCACTTTCCAAATATTTTTTCGAACCAAATCTCGTCTGCCTGGCTATTCATTCTATGTACCATCGGCAGCATTTCTCAGATACTCGTCAATTCCTGTTGCGATTGCCTTGGCGATTTTTTTCTGATAATCTTTTCCCGCCAGAAGCTCTGCTTCTTGTTGGTTGCTCAGGAAACCACACTCTACGATGATTGTCGGCACCTGAGTCCTCCTGAGCAGGTAATATGTATCATTGGCCTTTTCCTGCCTCGTATTCTCACTGTCCGCGCCAAGAAGCGCCTGCTGCATCAGCTTTGCCGCTGTATGCCCTTCTGCTGAATGGGAATAATAAAATACCTGTGCACCATGTATTTCCTCTTCGTGATAACTATTCTGATGAATGCTGACCGCAAGCCCCGGAGCCTTTTCATTTATCAGATCAACTCTCGCTTTCATATCCTGTATTTTGGAATTTCCGGAAGTTTCTCCTGCGAGCATTTGATCTTTTTCCCTGGTCATAACAACTTGATAACCTTTATTCTTCAGTTCTTTTTCCACTTGTTTTGAAATCTTAAGGTTGATATCTTTTTCCAGGACTTCATTGATACCAACCTTTCCCGGATCACTTCCCCCGTGACCACTATCTATAACAACAAGATCCATCTTCCGCTCTTGCTCACTTTTCACCTGATCCGATTGTACATATTTTTCCAGATTTCGGCTGACGGTATAGATTCCTGCCAGCGCCAGAAGTAATACTAACAATTCAATTTTCTTGCGCACTTCCTGAAACCTCCAAAACTTCGTATATTTTACCAAAGCACCTGTTTGTTTCAGTATATGAATTTTTCCATCTGTTCATTCAAAAAAAGAAAGACCAGAAAGCAATCTCACTCTCTGATCTTTCATCACTCTAATTTACATACTTCAAAATCAAATCCCAGATATCTGAACTTTCCTGTCCTAATGCCCATGCGGCAGTACCTGCAAGCTTATTCTCCTTCATGAGTTGAAGCTTCGGCTCAATCGAGGTTGCATCCTCCAGCCAGATTTCATATGTTACACCGTCAGCTTCCCAGGTCGCATAATTATTCCCTGTTGTTTCATCTAATGTTGTTTCTGCACCTGCCTGGCTGATCTTATCTCTGGCTGTAGACATTCCCAGTGCTTCACTTGTCACCTTCATCGGATAATCTGCTGCTTCTGTTCCTGCCTCCTGATTCAGTTCTTCCTGTGTTTTCGGCGTTTCCGACCACAGTCTTGTAAAGAACGGAATCCCATTGATCACTTTCTCTGCCGGTACTTCTTTGATCGTCTCCTCAATTCCTTCTTTTACAAATTCATAAGAAGATACTGAACCTGCTTCCAGTGAACTTCCATTATGCTCATCATATCCCATAATAATGACATAGTCTGCCATAACGCCCTGTTCTTTGCGATTGTACTGTTGATTATATCCCTTAGGAACATAATTATCCACCGAAAGTACGATACCATTTTGTCTGCATTTTACAGACAGTTCTCTGATAAATTGTATATAATGAACTCCACAATCTTTTGAAATCTTTTCAAAATCTACATTGATGCCGTCTATTCCGACCTGCATCACCGCTCCTATCAATTGATTGATAAGATTCTCTCTCCTCGAGCTATAGCTGAGTAATTGAAGTGATTCATCATTGGATCCGATTCCCCCATCGAAATCCCTGATAGCGGCCCACACTTCCAGGCCTGCCTGATGTGCATAATTTACATAATCTGTTGAAGCAATCGATTCAAGATTCCCTTCTGTATCTTTCACATGGAACCATGTCGGCACAATTGTCGTTAACCCCTTACTATCTGCAAGTCTCTGCTGCAAACCGCTATTGGCGGTACTGTTGGTTACATTATGCCATGCCATATTAATGGTATAATCTTTCTTGATACTGGTGTATTCCGGTTCCGTAAAATCGCGGGTAACATTCTTAGTTTTTTCATTCTTCAATGCATTTTTCTTCACATATCCGATATACCCGTCTTTTGTAAGAATCTTTTTCCAGTTCTGTTCATTCTCCAGAACGATCACTTCATCTTTTTTCTTCACATCTGTCACGATTGGGCTCTTAACCCCGCCGCGATATCGAACCTGTGTATCTGACTTCACTGTTGCAACCTGTTTCTTTCCCCAGTCACAAGTAATCATCACCCGGTTCGGACTATCATATACTTCATAATCTATATTCGTATATTGCTGAATAAAATCTAATGCGACATAAGTTGTGTTTCCTTCTGTCTTCAGGATAACATAATCTTCACTTTTCTTTTCTTTGGAAACACTGTAATCTTTGCTTCCGATTTCCACAGTTACAATATCTGTCGGCAGTGTGTACAAAAGCTTGTTCTCATTGGCATCCCAGTAAAAACGGCTGTTGATATAATCTCTTACAACTTCATATTGCACATACGCTTTCCCATCCGATATCATTCCGTGAGGTTCCACAATCTGATCATCTACCGTAATAGCCATCTGACTATCGTTTTCAATTCCATAATATTTTTTTACATCCATCCGTTCCTTTGACGGACTGTACTTCTTCCACAGAAATGCTCCTGCAATTGCGGCTATCCCAAGTATGATCAATAATAGGATCATCAATCCTACACGTCTTTTTCGCTTGCGTTTTGTCTGCGCTTTTCTTGCTGCCGGCCGTGCCGCCTGCTTTTTCTGATTCTTAGAGATCTTTTCTGTCTTCTGCGGTCTCTTCTTCGGTCTCTCCTGACCATCTTCTGATATCGGACGTCTCTTCTTCGGTCTCTCCTGACCGTCTTCCGATACCGGACATCTCTTCTTCGGTCTCTCCTGACCGTCTTCCGATACCGGACGTCTCTTCTTCGGTCTCTCCTGACCATCTTCCGATACCGCCGGTCTTTTTCTCACCTTAGATTTTCCCGCTGACGATCCTGCATTTCTCGCTCTGCGGCGTTCTCTATCTTCTACGGCTGCCTTTCCTGACAAAGTTTCCGCATTCTCCCGACTTGCTTGTCCTCTCGCTCCGCCCTCAGTCTCCGTGCGGCCGGATGACTCCTGGCGTCGCTGATTCTGCAGATTGCTGGCGCTTTTTGCCCACTCCGCTTTTTTTCGCGAATCTGTGGTTCTCTTGATTTCCTTTTCGTCCATGCTGCACCTCCTACTCGCTATTATAACAAACGAGCGGACATGCGTCATCCTTTTTCGACAAATTCAAGCCTTGCTTATGAGGGTACTTACACACTTTTTTTCAAGAATGCCTCATCTATCTTGTTCCTGCATCTCTACATCATCAAAACACAATTCTTTTATATCTCCATTATCATTCAACACATAATCCCGCATATAGACTGCATCCTCCCTCACAATGTGAGCCTGCACAATCTGCATGGGACTTGCCGGCACCCCGTTCATTAACATATATACTCCCTTTTTTTCATAACCTGCCAACTCTGAAAAAAGACTTTGATAATTCCTTTCTCTGGGGTCCCCCATGACTTTACCTCCTCCTCAATAATGCACTTCCCCGGTCGCATTGTCTTCGAAATCTGTATATGACAAACCAGAAGGATAAAATGCCGTGATACATTATCCCACATATCCAGACACGTCCACTTTTCTGCTAGAAAACAGCCGTGCATTACTATTCAACTATCTGTTGCTTTGTTACTTATCTGATTGATTTTTTCATGATCTGTTGTTATTTAATTGTTATTTGATTGTACTCTAATTGTTATCTGATTTTTTCTGATTGTTGTTTTTATCTGATTGTTATTACTCTTGAATCTTTGCGCGGAATTCGCGCTATTTCTCGAATTCTTATTCTGATTGGCTAGATACTGTTAAGAATTACTTTTTAAGAAATATGTTCTAAAAATATAGTTACCAGGGAAAACTATTTTCTAGTACGGTCATTATAATGGATACTCTTTTTAAAAGCAAGCACTTTTTTGATTTTATATTTATTTTATTGAACAAAAAACTTTTTCTATGCTATACTATGTGAAAGGAAGTGATAAATATGAAGATTGAAAAATTAAGTGACAATCAGATACGCTGTACATTAACACGCGCAGATCTGGCCGAACGTCAGCTCCAACTCAGCGAACTGGCTTATGGTACAGAAAAAGCGAGATCACTTTTCCACGATATGATGCAACAGGCAGCACAGGAATTTGGTTTTGAAGCAGAGAATATGCCATTGATGATCGAGGCAATCCCTTCTTCCTCAGATTCAATCGTGCTGATCATTACTAAAGTCGAGGATCCAGAGGAACTCGACACGCGTTTTTCTAAATTCGCACCTCTTCCGGGGCAGGATGGAGATTCTTCCCGTCAGGGACTCCCTGACAAACTGGAAGGTGCTGAATCTCTTCTTGATCTGCTTGGCAAAGTCAAAGAGAAGATTAATGCTGCACAAAGTTCTTCCAAACCTGAAAATCCAGTCAGCTCTTCACCAGAATCTCTAGATGATCCTGAAACTGAAGCTTTGGAGAATGAAATACCAAAAGACGCTGCACCTAAGAAACCTGCAATCCGTCTGATTTCATTTGCCTCTATGGATAATGTCCTTGCGGCCTCACGATTACTTGGAAATATGTACTTTGGTGCGAACACTTTGTATAAAGATACTGCCGAAAATATTTATATCCTTGCGATGACTCAGTCAGAACATACACGAAAGGATTTCAGTCGACTCTGTAATATGTTATCTGAATACGGTACATTAGAGAAGACCTCCGGCGCTACAATTGCTTTCCTCGGAGAGCATTGCAAAGTACTACTGGAAAATGATGCAGTACAGCAACTGGCTAATGTTTAAACAAAACTAAGAAAAATCTTTCAGGTTTATGCCTGACAATAAAAAGCGGATTCCAATTGGAGTCCGCTTTTTATTGTTCTATTTTCTGTTGTTCTGCAAATCTAATATTACTCACCAAGTTTTGCATTAATTGTTGCATTCAGTTTCTCAACAAGAAGATCTGAATCAATTCCGTGAACATATGCAGCATCTGCAAGTGATTCTCCGATAGAACTTGGGCATCCGATGCAATGCATTCCTAATCCTGTAAGAACATCTACAATTTCAGGGCACTGCTCATAATATGTCTGAAGCAGTTCTCCCATAGTCATTTCCTTTGTAACTCGTGCCATGTGTGCACCTCCTTTTCTTTTACGTTTTCTTATTATAATTGCTTTTCACCATTGTGTAAACATTTTATGACAATTTTCCATTAAAATTTGAATTTTTAAAAGTCAATACGTTTGCCGATTTTTTTCGACAAAATACTATTTTTATCATAACTCCACAAAACATTCGTTCTTTTATTTACCTTGAATTATCCCCAGTTTCCACACCTTTTTATGTGGATAATGTGGAAAACTTTTAGAAATCATGTATTTTTCCACCTTTTTTCACGTTTTTAGTGTGGAAAACTTGGATAACTCAATGTGGATAAATTTTTAACTATTTTTCAACAATCAAATTTTTTATACATTTTTGTCTATTTTGTATATCCGGCAATTTTTCACTTACTTAATCTGTTCTTTTATGCTTCTGTTCAATATGCACCAATTTAAAGTAATCTTCTTACTGTCAGGATTCCTTTATACGTGGCAGGCAATATCCCGATTCCTTTTCGGCTATTAATTGCATTTACAATTTGTCCGTCTCCCATGTAAATACCGACATGTCCATCATAGCAAATGATGTCCCCAGGAAGTGCTTCCGAATAACTGACTCCCCTGCCGGCACTTCGCATTTCTGAAGATGTTCTTGGAAGATTCACTCCAAAATGTGCGTAGACAGACTGCACAAAACCAGAGCAGTCAGCTCCATTTGTCAGGCTTGTGCCTCCCCAGACATATGGATTGCCGATAAACTGACATGCATAATCCACCACTGCCTGACCACTTCCGGCAGCCTCTCTCACAGCCTGAGCCTCTTCCTCTGCTTTCCTGGCCGCTTCTTCTGCCTCCGCAGCCAAACGTGCTTCCTCTTCTTCTCTAGATTCTGCATAAGAAAAAGCTTCTTTGGAATCTGCGCTTGCAGAAGCTTCTACGACTTCCTCTGCCTTCTGCTGAGCATTTCTTCCTATTATTATATACTGCGAATACACATAACCTGTAACCGAACCAGATTCAATCTTCGTCCATTCTCCAACTGGTCCTACGATTTTTGCTGCATAACCGGGATATAATTTACCCACCCATTCGCTCTGCTTTGTCGGTTCACTTCTTATATATAAAAATGATTCAACATCTGCAAAAGCCATATCTAAATACTCGCCCTTATCTTCTGGTGCCAGATAATCCTCCACCTGAATCTCTTTCTGTGAAGAATAACAATCATTCAGCACCTGCTCAATTCCCACTCCTGGCATAGTGTGATTATCCTCGATATCAGAAGCATATGCCGTAGCTGGGAAAACTCCAATAGCTCCTGTCAAGGTAACTAGGAACAATCCTTTTCTAAGAATCGAATCCATAAACTCCCTCCTTATGTTTTCTTTTCTTATCTTTTGTAAATATTACAGAATTGTTACATATGTTACGTGTTTATTATATCACGCAGCAATCCCATGTCAAGGCTATTATCCCGACTTTTTCTCATCATATTACATCCATTTCTTCACTTTTTTTACAAAATTTTACAATTAATTGTTACAAAAGTATTACATTTATAAATTAAAAGTTGACAAATGGAACATTTTTTATTATTCTAATTATAGTAACAATTATTATTATCAAGGAGGTTATCGCATGGCTACATTGAAATACAGCAGACAGCGAGCATCCATTAAAGAATATCTCGATCATACAACTGAGCATCCAACTGCTGATACTGTATATCTTCATGTAAGAGAAGAATTCCCCCGTATCAGTCTTGGAACTGTTTATCGGAATCTGAATCTGCTTGCTGACATGGGCGAAGCAATTAAGATTACCACTCCTGACGGTGGGGACCGATTTGATGGCAATACTCACCCACACTATCACGTTGTATGCACTTGTTGCAACCGGGTATTTGATCTGCATATCGACGAAGCTCACATCAATACCATGAATAAACTGGCCGAGGAGCATTTTGAAGGCACGATTGATTCGCATGCAACATTATTCTATGGAACTTGTCAAGACTGTCTCACACAGAAAACATCCCGTGAGTCATAACAAACTTGTCAGTCTATTTTATCAAAAAGATAAATTTAATAAAAAATATTATTGACAATGACAAGTAATTATGTTATCTTGATATCAGTAACAATTACTAATATCGATTTAGGGCTTTAAAAATAAATTCATTTACAAAAAATGCAAACGAAGCTCTGAATCATAAAACTAACTTGAACAACAAAAAATTTTAATAAAAAGAAAAGGAGATCATCATTATGAAAAAATTTGTATGTACAGTATGTGGATATGTTTACGAAGGAGAGGCTGCACCAGCTGAATGTCCAGTCTGTCACGCACCAGCTTCTAAGTTCAAAGAGCAGTCAGCCGATAGAACATGGGCTGCTGAGCATGTAGTAGGCGTTGCACAGGGCGTAAGCGAGGATATCTTAGAGGATCTTCGTGCAAACTTCGCAGGAGAGTGTTCCGAAGTAGGAATGTACCTGGCAATGGCAAGAGTTGCACACAGAGAAGGATACCCAGAGATTGGTTTATACTGGGAGAAAGCTGCTTATGAAGAAGCTGAGCACGCTGCAAAATTCGCTGAATTACTTGGTGAAGTTGTCACAGACAGCACAAAGAAAAACCTTGAGATGCGTGTAGATGCTGAGCACGGTGCAACAGAAGGTAAATTCGACCTCGCAAGAAGAGCAAAAGAAGCTAACCTTGACGCAATCCATGACACAGTACATGAGATGGCAAGAGACGAGGCACGTCACGGAAAAGCATTCGAAGGCCTGCTTAAGAGATACTTTGGCTAAGCTACAAGCTGAGCAAGGATAAAAAGAAAGCTGGCAGGATGGGGAATTTATTCACCAGACTGTCAGCTTTTCTTTTTAAACTTATTGGGCGACAGCCCTACATGAGGAAGTAGCGCCAGCGGATTCCGAATGGCTCGGCGCAGCCTTACAACCGCTCCACATCCACTTCATCTTTCTGCCGGATTTCATCCAGAACCCATCTTCCATCTTCACGGATAAATACCCAATACTCATAAAATGTTTCCGGAGATGTTTTTCCACGTACAACTTCTCCTGTATCGATATTTATATAATATCCAATCATTCTTCCATGAATCAGATAAATCACCCGATCGTGTTCTTCGCCTTCTTTATCAAAGGCAAATACCGGAGCCGCATTTAAAAATCTGACTCGTTCTTGTATTGGCTTTTCATGATTTACTTCCATCCAACCCAGTTTCGAATTCCAATTTTGAATAAGATTTTTGCTCAGGTATTTTTCCGCATAAGATGTATCCTGACGCCTCCAACATTCCTGAATAACAAAATATGCATGCTTCACATATTTTTTCATCTTTTTCGGATTCCATTCTTCTCCTGGTTTTTCAAATGATTTCATAGAACGCAGGCTCTTTCGCTTTGCTTTTTGAATTCCATAATGAAACACTATCGTTCCGGCTCCGGCCATACAAATAAATGTGCCCCACCAGATAATCATTTCAACCGATCCTCCGCGTCTTCCGCCTTGCCCGTAATAATGACTATGCGCCCCACTGCCCGAACTGCTTCCAGATCCTCCCCCAGATCCTCCACTGGAACCTCCGCCACCGGCCCGTGCATATCCTGTAACCGTAAAACACATGCAGCATATAACAATTAACAGTATTCTAAATATAACTTTATGTTTTTTCATTTTCTTCTCCATCAATCCATTCGAAACATTTTATTCTATTGTAACATAGTTATTATTGTTTAATCTCGCCTTTTGCACATAGTATTTAATACTATATATAAAAGAATAGATTACTACAAGATATTGACATCGAAAACGTTTTGTTTTATAATTAAATAGTTTGAAATTCAAACTATTTAATTTCAAGCATAAATGATTCTGGAAAGGATAAATATTATGAATACAAAATTAAAACATCTTCAAATTGGTGATCTGACTGCCAGACTCCCAATTATACAAGGTGGCATGGGCGTCGGTGTCAGCCTGAGTAAACTTGCCGGAGCTGTAGCAAAAGAAGGCGGAGTCGGCATCATTTCCACTGCCCAGATTGGTTATGACGAGAAAGGCTTCGAGAAAGATCAGGCAGGATGTAATCGTCTTGCTATACGGAAACATATTCAAAAAGCAAAAGAAATCGCCTGTGGCAACGGACTTATCGGAGTAAATATCATGGTGGCTCTAAAGCATTATGAAGAACACGTAAAAGAGGCCGTTGCCGCTGGTGCCGATGTCATTATCAGTGGTGCCGGACTACCGATGAAACTTCCGGCTCTTGTCAATGAAACTTGCCGTACAAAGATTGCACCAATTGTATCGTCTAAAAGAGCATTACAGATTATTTTAAAACGCTGGGCACACAGATATGACAGAACCGCTGATTTTATTGTAATTGAAGGTCCAAAAGCAGGTGGACATCTTGGATTTTCTACGGAAGAACTTGTTGATATTAATTCTCTTAATTATGATGAAGAAATCAAAAATATAATTGAATGTAAAAAAGAGTATGAAAAACAATACAACAAAAAAATACCAGTCATTGTTGCCGGTGGTATCTTTGACTCAGCAGACATTGCCCACGCATTGAGACTTGGCGCAGATGGTGTTCAAATTGCAAGCCGTTTTGTTGCAACAGAAGAATGCGACGCATCAGATGCATATAAGCAAGCCTACATACATGCCAGAGAAGAGGATATTCAAATAATCCAAAGCCCAGTCGGAATGCCGGGCAGAGCACTTCGCAATGAGTTCATCAAGAATATAGAACGAGAGCGTCAGCCAATAAAAAAATGCTATAACTGCCTTGCCCAGTGCAATCCTGGCACTGTTCCTTATTGCATTACTCAGGCGCTGATCAATGCTGTAAAAGGTGATATTGAAAATGGGCTTATCTTCTGCGGAAGCAATGTTGGCAGAATACATCAAATGACTACCGTACATAATTTGATGGAAGAACTTACCGATTTTTCTTCACTCAATGAAAATTAAATCCAAAAGCAGGCATCTCCGCCAATGAGCGGAGATACCTGTTTTCATTATTTATTTTCTAACTGTTCAATTTTCTTCATTAATTCTCTAATTACTTTATCCTGCTCTTTGAGCCTATCATCCTGTTCTTTGAGCCTATCGTCCTGTTCTTTAAGTTTGTTAATTTGATCTTTAATTCTATCATCCTGTCCCTTAAGTATTTCTTCCATCTGTTATAGTCTCTAGAGAGCTTTCGTATACGCAGGAAACTACATTTTCTACGTATACGAAATACAGCCTGAAAGTTTTCCTCTCAGACTGTTTCTTATTCTCTGCTATTTTTTTCCTCGCTGTTTTGACATGAAAATTATGTCTGCTACACGGCTCCTTCAGCTTCATCTGCTACAGTACAAATGCGTACATCACTACAAAGTGGCACAGGCTTCCTCCCATCACGAACAGATGAAAAATCTCATGGCTTCCAAAATTTTTATGCTTCCTGTTAAAAATCGGAAGTTTCAGTGCATAGATCACTCCGCCGACTGTATAAATGATTCCGCCTGCTAAAAGCCATCCAAATGCCGCCGGTGACAGGGAGTTGAGCAGTTGTGTAAATGCAAGTACACAAGTCCACCCCATTCCGATATAAAGTACGGAAGATACCCACTTCGGGCAAAATACCCAAAACGCCTTTATCAGAATTCCCGCAATTGCGAATCCCCATACAATTGCCAGTAGAATCCATCCCATACGTCCGCCGAGCACTAACAGACAAATTGGTGTATAACTTCCGGCAATCAGTACGCTGATCATCATATGGTCAATTTTCTTCAGAATCGTATTTACCTTCTTGGAAATGTTAAATGTATGGTATGTCGTGCTGGCTGCATAAAGCAGGATCAGACTTGCCGCATAAACTGCAATAGATACAAGATAAATCCTGCCAGGCTCATGGGCTGCTTTGATAAGCAACGGAATTGCTGCAAATATCGCCATCAGCATTCCAATAAAATGCGTGATCGCACTTCCCGGATCTTTTACATGTTCTTCTATTACTTTTGCCATAACTTACCCCTCCTGAAAATAATGTTATATTCTTCTTTCGTATTTCCATACGTAGTTTTAATTACTACTTGTTCTTATATCAATATTATAACCGTTATTTTCAAAAAAGCAAGTCCTTAAATATTAAATATTTCAGCTCTATTCTCAATCAATTGTAACTTCTCTTTCCTTTTCATATGCTTAATCGCATACTCCCGGCTCATTGCCTCTTCCTTCGTAGCAAATGTTTCCGAATACACCAGTTTCACCGGCAGACGGCTCTTCGTATATTTCGCGCCTTTTCCCGCATTATGAGCCTGTATTCTTTTTTCCAGATTGTTCGTCCAGCCAGTATAGAGACTACCATCCCCACACTCCACAATATATGTATAATTCATGATTTCTCCTTTAATTGGGGACATAGCAAAACTTCATTTTACTACGTCCCCAATTATACACATTCTTTATCTTTTTGTCATATAATCTACAGGGTTTACTGGTGTTCCATCTTTTCGTAATTCCATATATACGTTGCATCCTTCCACGCTGTAATACTTTGTCGGCTGTCCGATATAGCCGAGAATGCTTTTTGCCTCTACCTGGTCGCCGACTTTTACTGGCACTTCTTTTAACTGTCCGTAAAGGACTTCGTAACCATTTCCAAGGTCTACGGTCACGGTTGTTCCTGTCTGTGCGGTCACATCAATGGATTTAATTATTCCCGGTGCACCGCACAGAACCTGGTCTCCTTCTGCTCCGCTGATAACCAATGCCGGATTATACTTGTATTGGTCTAGTGTCGCGAAGTAAACTGTTTTGTCCATGCTGTAATTCATAAGCACCGTGCCGCTTACAGGCCAGATCATCTTGCTGTCGCTTGTAAAGTTTGCGGAAGATGCACTGCCCGCTGTCCTTGCCGCCTGCTGACTTCCGTTAGTCTGACTGTTGCCGTCCTGGTTGCCATTATTTCCGGATCCATCTGTGTTTCCGGCTGTTGCAGCATTTTTGCTTGCAGTCCCTGTTGTTCCTGCACCAGAGCCACTCTTTTCGGCTTTTCCACCGGTTCCGGCTCCATCCGTTCCTGACTCGGAAGCACTGTCTTTCTGTGCATTTCCACTTGCTTCCTGACTGGCTTCCTCCAGTGCTTTCTTCTGTTCCTCCAGTTGTGCTTTTGCGAGCTCCCCTTCTTTTTTCACTGTCTTGTAATCCCGCATTGTGTATGTTCCAACAATTGCTATGGCTGCCACAAAGCACAGAACTGCCGCCAGTGTCGCCTTACGATTTCTCTTTTGCTTCTGCCTTGGCGTCATTTTTTTCGGACCGGCATGTTCTTTGCCGCGATCCATCTTATTATTATCGTTCATTTTCATCACCACCTCTGACTCTATTCTTGCCAGATTGTAGTGGTACTATACAAACTACATATAAAATATTGTCTTTGACTTTTTCTAGCCTTTCTTATATGGAAATTTCAAGAATGCCTCGGCTTTTTGTACAATACTATTATGACTTTACAAATTTTGCTACTCTCCTGCTCCGCCTTCCACCTGCACGATCTCCACGCCTTCTTTCAGTTCTGTCCCTTCGAAGAAATGTGCCAGTATCTCTTCCATGCTTTTTCCTTCTTTTGCCATTTGATTTGCCGTGTACTGGCTTAAGCCCAGTCCATGTCCGATACCCCGGGTCGTGATCCGCAGCTTTCCGTCATATTTCTGAAAAGAAAAGCAGCTTGATGCGAGATGATAATTGGTTCGGAATTCTTCTCCACTCACGGTGTCATTTCCAACCCGGACGCTAAGTACATATCCTGCAGTGTCTACCCCAGTCACTTCTGCATCCATATCGTCTATAGTAATTGTCTGAATTTGTTCTTTCGACTCAATATCTAGCGGACAGTCCACAATCTTCAGATACGGATAATCTTCGCTCCCCAGCGCCTCCCGTCCATCCCTTGTACTTCCATTACTGAGTCTGCAAAATGGTGTCTTTGCCAGCGCATTTTCATAAGTCAGCACCTGTCCGTTGGTCTCCTCCCATGCATGCTCAAGCCGCTTATAATACTTGGAATATTGATCTGCTCCCCAGGAATCCTGCATATCTTTCTTTGTCCAGTATCTCTCTTCTAATATAGTATCTGCCCCTGCGCCAAGCGCCAGACATACCTGGGTCCGCACAAGAACTGCCTGGGTTTTTAAAGCTTCCTCCTCATAAACCGCAGGGATTTCTCTGGCCATAATTCCAATACAGTATTCACTGAGCGGCATCTGAATTTTATCCACATTTTCAGCATTAGAATCTTCCTGTTTTCCACCATCACTGCCGGACTTTTCCCCGTCTGCCTTCACATTTACCATAGTCTCGTCCACTCTGGAAGCTCCATAAGCTCCCGGTCCGCTTAAGAACACGGTAATAATATAGGGCAACAATATAATGATCAGAAGATAGCACCCCATTTTCTTTAATCTATATTTCAAATATGCAAATCTCATATAAAAAACGCCCTCCCATATAAAATATGAGAAGACGTTCTTTTTTATTCTTCAAGAATGCCTTTGCATTGTTTCTGCATGAACTAAACTTCTACTGTCACTTTATCCAGATGCCAGATATCATCCACATACTCCTGAATCGTTCTGTCAGATGAGAATTTTCCACAGCTTGCAGTATTCAGAAGTGCCATCTTAGCCCATCTGTCTTTGTCACGGTAAGCTTCTTCAACCTTCTTCTGTGTATCCGCATAAGAACGGAAATCCTTCAGAATGAAATACGTATCGGCTTTGCTTCCACCTTGAGCTGTCAGAAGTGAATTATACAGGTCACGGTACATTTCCTTATCACCTTGTGAATATGTTCCATCCACAAGCTGGTTCACAACGCGTCGGATATCGGCATCACTATTGTAGATATCCATCGGATTGTAGCCGCCATTGTTCTCGTAATTGATGACCTCGTCAGAGCTTAGTCCGAAGATAAATGCATTCTCTGCACCAACTTCTTCAACAATCTCCACATTTGCTCCATCCATCGTTCCAAGTGTCGGTGCGCCGTTGAGCATGAACTTCATATTACCGGTTCCTGATGCCTCTTTGGAAGCTGTGGAAATCTGCTCGCTTACATCAGCTGCTGCGAAGATGATCTCAGCATTTGACACACGATAATCTTCGATGAATACAACTTTCAGTTTGCCGTTGATACTGCGGTCGTTGTTGACTACATCCGCAACGGAATTGATCAGTTTGATGATCTGTTTTGCACGGATATATCCTGCGGAAGCTTTTGCTCCGAAGATAAATGTTCTCGGATAGAAGCTTATTTCCGGATGTTCCTTGATCTCGTTGTATAAGTACATTACATGTAAAATATTAAGAAGCTGTCTCTTGTACTCGTGCAGTCTCTTGACCTGTACATCGAAGATAGATCTTGGATCCACTTCAATGCCATTGTGCTCTTTAATATATTTTGCCAGGCGGACTTTATTCTCATACTTGATGCTCATAAATTCCTTCAGAGCTTCCTCATCGTCCACCCATTTTTTCAGTCCTGACATCAGAGACAGATCTGTGATCCAGTCCTTTGTTCCAAGCTTATCTGTTACCCAGTCAGCCAGCAGCGGATTTCCATGCATCAGGAAACGCCTCTGCGTAATTCCGTTTGTCTTATTATTGAATTTCTGCGGCATCATTTCGTAGAAATCACGAAGCTCCTGTTTTTTCAGGATTTCTGTATGAAGTCTTGCAACTCCATTGACAGAGTATCCGGCTACGATTGCAAGATGAGCCATCTTTACCTGACCATCTCTTAAAATCTGCATCTTTGCTACTTTCTCTTCATTTCCCGGATACATCTCACGGATCTGAGCCACAAAGCGGCGGTCAATCTCCTGGATGATCTGGTATACACGAGGAAGCAGCCTGGAGAACAAATCGATTGGCCATTTTTCCAGAGCCTCTGACATGATAGTGTGGTTCGTGTAAGCGCAGGTCTTTGATGTGATTTCCCATGCCTCATCCCAGCCAAGTCCTTCCTCATCAAGAAGAAGTCTCATAAGCTCGGCAACTGCTACCGTCGGATGTGTATCATTCATCTGAATCGTCATCTTCTCCGGCAGTTTATGGATATCATCATGGTGCTTTTTATATTTTGTAAGTGCAGCCTGAAGACTGGCAGATACGAAGAAATACTGCTGTTTCAGTCTCAGTTCCTTTCCTGCATAGTGGTTATCGTTCGGGTAGAGAACCTCTACGATCGTTTTTGCCAGATTCTGTTGCTCTACCGCTTTGTGATAGTCACCGCGGTCAAATGAATCTAACTGGAAATCTACGATTGGTTCTGCGTCCCAGATACGAAGTGTATTTACAATATGATTATCATATCCTACGATCGGATAATCATACGGAACTGCCAGAACGGACTCATAATTCTCCTGTTTAAAACGGATATCTCCGGTCTTATCATCGTACTCTACACGGATATTTCCACCGAAGCGTACTTCCTTTGCATACTCCGGTCTGCGAAGTTCGAATGGATTGCCGTTCTTCAGCCAGTTATCCGGTCTTTCTTCCTGATAGCCATCTTTGATCTTCTGCTTGAACATACCATAACGGTAGCGAATACCACAGCCGTAAGCCGCATAGCCAAGAGATGCCAGTGAATCCAGGAAACATGCAGCGAGACGACCAAGTCCGCCATTTCCAAGTGCCGGGTCCGGCTCCTGATCCTCAAGTTCATTCAGGTTCAGACCCATTTCTTCCAGAGCCTCTTTCACCTCTTTATATGCCGTCATATTGATCAGGTTATTGCCAAGAGCTCTTCCAAGCAAGAACTCCATAGACATGTAATACACGATTTTCGGATCATCTTTCTCGTACTGCTTCTGAGTTGCGATCCAGTCATCGATAATTGCATCTTTTACGACATAGGAAACCGCCTGATAAAGCTCCTGCTGAGATGCTTCGTCTACAGTTTTTCGGAACAGTTGCTTAACATTCTGTTCTACATCCTTCTTAAATGCTTCTTTTTCAAATCTCGGATTAATCATATTATTTTGATCCTTTCTTACTCTTGTGCCAGAAAACGAAGAACAGGTCTGCCGGAGCAGACCTGTTCACATCTGTTATTGCTTCTCTACTCCAAGAGTTACTGCCTCACCATTGATCTTCCACTCTTTCACATAGCCTGCAGGTGTTGCTTTTTTCACCTCCAGAGCCAGTGTCTCAGCTCCGATCTCATCAGCATTTTTCGCAAATACAGTTTCTGCCTTCTCACTTCCTTCATATGTGATCACAATCTTATCCATGACCTCAAAATCAGCTTCCTTACGCATTGTCTGTACTTTGCTGATGATCTCACGCACGAATCCTTCCTCCAGAAGTTCCTCGGATAAGTTCGTATCAAGAACAACTGTGATTCCGTTGTCATCCTCAGATACATATCCTTCCATCTGTGCAGTATCAATCAGAAGATCTTCACGGTTCAGGACTACTTCTTCACCATTTACCTCAAATCTCAGGCAACCATTTGCATTCAGCTCATCCATAGCAGCATTTCCATCCAGTCCGCTGAGTACATTTTTGATTCCCCCTAACAGTTTACCATATTTTGGTCCGACTGTCTTTAGCTGAGGTTTAAAAGAATAGGACGTAAAGTCACGTACTTCTTGTGTAAATGTTACATTTTTCACATTCAATTCATCGGCAACGATGGCATCAAAGAACTCGGAAAGCTCAAAATCAGCTTTGACATACATCTGTCCGATTGGCTGACGGTTCTTGATATTTGCAGTATTTCTGCAGGCACGTCCCATAACAACCAGTTTCAGAACACGGTCCATATTCTCCTCAAGCTCTTTGTCGATGTGTGCTTCATTTACCTTCGGGAAATCACACAGGTGGATACTCTCAGGAGCATTTGCATCAATACTTCTTACGAGGTTCTGGTAAATGTCTTCTGTCATGAACGGAATCATCGGAGCTGCAGTCTTACAGATCTCTACCAGTGCTGTGTAAAGTGTCATGTAAGCATTGATCTTATCCTGCTCCATGCCCTTTGCCCAGAAACGCTCACGGCTGCGTCTTACATACCAGTTACTCATGTCATCAACAAAACTCTGAAGTGCCTTTGCAGCCTCCGGAATCTTGTAGTTTGCCAGATCCTCATCTACTGCTTTAATCGCAGAGTTGAGCTTTGACAGAAGCCATTTGTCCATGACAGACAGCTTCTCATACTCTAATGTATATTTTGTTGCATCAAATTCATCAATATTCGCATACAGTACAAAGAATGCATAAGTATTCCACAGAGTTCCCATGAACTTACGCTGTCCCTCTGTCACTGCTTTTCCGTGGAAACGGTTCGGCAGCCACGGCGCACTGTTAATGTAGAAATACCAGCGAATCGCATCTGCTCCATATTTCTCCAGTGCATCGAACGGATCGACCGCATTTCCCTTGGACTTACTCATCTTCTGACCATTCTCATCCTGAACATGTCCAAGAACAATAACGTTCTTATAAGGAGCTTTGTTGAATATCAGAGTTGAAATCGCAAGCAGTGAGTAGAACCATCCACGAGTCTGGTCTACCGCCTCTGAGATGAAGTCTGCCGGGAAATGTTTCTCGAACAGTTCTTGATTCTCAAATGGATAGTGATACTGTGCAAATGGCATGGATCCACTGTCGAACCAGCAGTCGATCACTTCTGGTACACGGTGCATCTCTTTTCCACATTTCGGACACTTAATCGTCACATTATCAATATATGGGCGGTGAAGCTCGATCTCATCCGGGCAGTTATCAGACATAGATTTCAGCTCTTCAATACTTCCGATCGAATGCTGGCATCCACACTCACACTCCCAGATATTCAGAGGAGTTCCCCAGTAACGGTTACGGCTGATGCCCCAGTCCTGAACATTTTCAAGCCAGTCACCAAAACGGCCTTTACCGATACTCTCCGGAATCCAGTTGATCGTATTATTATTCGCAATCAGATCATCCTTTACCGCTGTCATCTTAATGAACCATGACTCACGAGCGTAGTAAATAAGCGGCGTGTCACATCTCCAGCAGTGTGGATAGCTGTGCTCGAACTTCGGTGCATCGAAAAGAAGTCCTCGTCCGTCCAGGTCTTTTAACACTTCCGGGTCTGCCTTCTTCACGAATAATCCGGCGAATGGAGTTGTCTTGCCCATCTCACCTTTTTCATCTACTAACTGAACAAATGGCATGTCATATTTACGTCCGACTTTCGCATCGTCCTCACCAAATGCAGGAGCGATATGAACAACTCCGGTACCATCTGTCAATGTTACATAAGTATCACATGTTACATAAAATGCTTTTTTATTCTGCTTTGCGGCGCAGTCATAAGCACACTGATAAAGCGGCTCATACTCTTTGTACTCAAGATCCTGACCTTTGTATGTCTCAAGAACTTCATAAGCCTTTACACCATTCTCCTCATCGCCAAGTTTACCAAGAACCGTATCAAGAAGGGCAACAGCCATGTAGTAAGTATATCCGTCAGCAGCTTTTACCTTCGCATAATCCTCTTCCGGATTTACACAAAGTGCAATGTTAGATGGCAGAGTCCATGGAGTTGTTGTCCATGCAAGAATATATGCATCCTCGTCTTTCACTTTAAAACGAACGATCGCTGAACGCTCTTTTACGTCTTTGTATCCCTGAGCCACTTCCTGTGCAGACAGCGGAGTTCCACAACGCGGACAGTAAGGCACGATCTTAAATCCTTTATAAAGAAGTCCTTTATCCCAGATCTTCTTCAGTGCCCACCACTCAGACTCAATAAATGTGTTGTGATAAGTAACATACGGATCATCCATATCAGCCCAGAAACCTACAGTATTAGAGAAATCCTCCCACATACCTTTGTATTTCCACACACTCTCTTTACACTTTTTGATAAATGGCTCAACACCATATTTTTCAATCTGATCCTTTCCATCAAGACCAAGAGCCTTCTCAACCTCCAGCTCGACCGGCAGTCCGTGAGTATCCCATCCGGCCTTTCTCGGAACTTCATACCCCTTCATAGTACGGTAACGAGGAATCATATCCTTGATAACACGTGTCAAAACATGGCCGATATGCGGTTTACCATTCGCAGTCGGCGGTCCATCATAAAACATATACTGTGGACAGCCCTCACGGTCCTCCATACTCTTCTCAAAAATGTGATTGTCTTCCCAGAATTTCTCCGTTTCCTTCTCCCGGTCAACAAAATTCATGTCTGTTGAAACCTTCTTATACATAATATCCTCCTTGTTGGGGACGTAGCATTTTGCCAAAGTACTACGTCCCAATCATTGATTAAGGGTGTCCCTTTTTGCATTTTGCGGTGTCCCTTTTTTACCATTAAACATAACTTATTGTAAAGATATTACTTTCTTATACAATAAAACAGGCTCCCGTCCTGATTAGGACGAAAGCCTTATACTTACGTTTATAAACCACCTAAACATACTGACATATGCTTTCCCTGTAACGGTGGAACTCCGTCAGGTCTTACTGAATTCTGTTCCTTATGCCTGTGCAGATGCCCTAGCTCATATCACAGATCGTTCAAACTCTGAAACTCGGAAGTGATCTTCAATTATATCTTACTTGTACCGGATTCCCACCATCGCCGGTTCTCTGTATCGTTGGGATATAACCTACTGTCTTCGTCAACGTCTTTAAATATCTCATACACTTTTTTATTATACGAGTTTTATCACAGATTCGTCAAGGGGTTAAGCCCCTTTTTACAGGCAAAGTTTCTATGACTCAAAGTTTCTATGGACCAAAGTATTGTCAGCCAGCGTGAGATTAACGTAGATACAGAAAGCTATGTAACGGCTCTTCGTGCTTCCCTGCGCCAAAGCCCGGATGTTATACTCCTCGGGGAAATGCGTGATTACGAGACTATGCAGGTTGCTATGACCGCCGCTGAGACAGGACATTTGATCTTCTCGACCCTGCATACGATCGCATACGATCGGTGCAGCTAGCACGATCGACCGCATTATCGATGTATTTCCTCCAAACCAGCAGCATCAGATAGCTGTCCAGTTATCCATGGTACTGCAGGCAGTCATCTCACAGCAGCTTGTTCCATCTATTGATGAGAAAATGATTCCTGTCTTCGAGATTATGACTGTGACACCGGCAATCCGCAATATGATCCGTGATAATAAGATTCCGCAATTGGAAGGCATAATTTCCTCCTCCGCCGGCGGAGAAATCATTTCCATGGATTCCAGTCTTTTAACTCTTTATAAAGAAGGGCAAATTACAGCAGAAACTGCATTGGCATACGCAACTAATCCGGAGATGCTGAAAAGAAAAATGTAGGTTGTGCACGATCATCACCTGTCCGGGCGGGCTTTGGGAACTATGCTCACCACGAACACACTAAAAAAGGTCCACCGGACCTTTTTGTCGTATGCTTGGCAACAAAAAATGAGGACATAAGTGATTGTACCGCAAAACTTATATCCTCATTTTTCTATTTTATTTCTGCTATTTTATTTTCTGTTTTTTTACTGTACCTTTTCTTCACATTTCTTGTTGGCTGGATTTCTTACTCAAGTTCCTGGATTGCCTCAATTGTCTTGTGATACTCTGCTGTTACCTTGCTCATATAATCTGAAATGTTCGGATTACCTGGAACTGCAGTGTCTTCATTTCTCAATTCCTCTGTAAGCTGGCTGCTCACCTGATAAAGGCTTGTCAGTGACAGGTTCTGGCAGACGCCTTTCAGTGTATGCGCTGCACGGAACGCTTCTTTGTAATCTTCCTCACTCAACGTTCTCTCAAGATCGGCGTAGCTCTTATCGTCCAGAAATTTCAGGAGAAACTTTCTCACAAGCTTCTCACCCATCAGACGTCTTACTACATCATCATAATCACCGCCGATTTTCTCGTATACTTCTTTTAACTCCATTTTGACCTTTCCCCCAATTCAAATACTGTACCTTACTATGTATTCGCAACTGTGTTTTACTGTTTCTTTCTCTTATTACTTTTTCTCTTATTACTCTTTTTTCTTATGCGGAACACCGTAGCTATAAATGTTATAATCAATATTACTAAAAGAATGCTCAACCCCAGAATAACTTTTCCTTTTGTTGTTCCAAGTGACAGGTGTTTCCCGGATTTAGTCTGTTTTTTACTGTTGTCATGTCCACTGGATTTGCTTTCGTCCTGAGTACTGTCTGTATGCGCTTTCAAATAGGATTTGCTAAGCTTCACCTTTGCAGTTCCAAGTTCATGACCATCGTAACTGTATGTCACAATTCCTGTGCTGCTATCTTCTGTATCCTGCGTGATTTTCTGATCCAAAGCTGTAAAATCCACACCATTTGGCAACATCACATAATTCGGTTCACTCTGCCCGTCTTCTGTCAGAAATGTTTCAATATCCTCAGATTTCTCCTGGGTTGTCACATCTACTTTTGTGAAATTATTAAATACATATTCAAATAAATTCGTGGTGTCCGGATATATGTTCTTTCCGTGAGTCCTCAGTACCACACACACCAACTGAGTCTGCCCATTGTCCGCCATCGTAATCAGCGTTGACAACGCATCTGATGTATAACCAGTCTTTCCACCTATTGTATATGGATAATAATTGGAATTCGACGGCTGAAGCATTTTATGCTTTTGATGGAAAACGTGTTCTTCCGTCGTCTCGCTGGCTGGAATTGTATAATTGAGAGTCTGCACAATCTGGAAAAATTCCGGATGTTTGAACAACTCCCGTCCAATCAGCGCCATATCTCTTGCACATGTGTAATGATTCGGATCATGCAGTCCATTTGTATTAGCAAAATTGGAATTCTCACCGCCCAGTTCCTTGCATCGGCTGTTCATCTGCTCTATGAACCAGTTGTAATCATGACCGGCATTCACTCCGACACTCTCACCTATTGCATATGCTGCTTCATTGGCAGATGCCAGAAGCATCGCATGCATTGCCTGATCCAGTGTGATTACATTTCCCTCTTTTAATCCGACGGAAGAATCTCCTCTCTGTAAAAACGCTACGCTGTCGTGGCTGAATGTCACATTATCCGTCAGTTGTCCATTTTCCAGTGCTACAAGCGCCGTCAATACTTTCGTAATACTTGCCGGATATTCATGAGCATCTATATTCTTGGCATACAGAATTGCTCCCGTTCCGACTTCCATAACAATTCCGGCTTCTCCATAAGTCCCAGGACCCTGCGGCCAGTCCTTATATCCATTCGATTCCACCGGCATATCATAGACCTGCTGCAATTCCTGAGCCTTTTGTTCTTCCGGTGTCAGTGCCTGCGCATCTGTACTCTGTGCGTCTATGGTCTGTGCATTCTCCGTAGCCGTTACCCCTGTCGCATATACACTCACCGCAGTATTGGCTGTAAACGTCACTGCCATAAGTGCCGTAAGCATCGCCGCGATGACTCGTTTGCCTGATATCATTGGCATTTCCTCCAGGTATTTTTCTTACTTAGTCTTTTTATTTTATCACATTTTTCTGCTGGATTCTATAATTATCTCCATAAAAAGACAAGATAATGACACGTATTTGCATTTTCCACAAGGATTGCTTATAATAAAAATATTTCATAACCTTGCACTGATAATAGGTAACGTTACATAAGGCACTTAAATCAAAAATAGGAGCATTTTTATGCATGTAGGAAAAAAATCACAAAAAAGAGAAAAATCTGTAATGTCAGTTTCTTTATATGGTAACGTAGTCTTTGTTGTAATCGAGCTGGTCATGGCAATTGCAACCGGATCTCAGGCAGTCCTCCTGGACGCAGTCTACGATGGAGTGGAGTTTTTTATGCTGCTTCCGTCCGTGTTCCTGATTCCACTTTTATACCGCCCGTCAAATGAACAGCATCCATTTGGATATATGCAGCTGGAAACACTATTTGTTGTAGTAAAAGGCATCACCATGACAGCCGTTACATTTGGACTGATTTTCAATAATATCCATCTGATGCTGCACGGAGGACACATTGTATCCTTTCATACAATTGCCGGATTTGAAATGTTCGCCTGTATTTTAAGCGTGATTGTCACAATTTATCTGCGAATTAAGAATAAAAACCTTCATTCTCCACTCATTACAATGGAGCTGCAAGGCTGGCAGATCGACTCCGTCATATCCCTCGGCATGGCATTCGCATTTTTACTGCCACTTATGATACCCTTCGCATGGTTCGACCGCGTAACACCATATCTGGATCAAATCATTACGATCCTTCTGTCTGTTATTATGATCCAGACACCAGTCCGCACAGTCATCACCGGAATCCGCGATCTCATGCTGATTCCACCAGAGGAAGAAACAATCGAAGACATCAAAAAGACCGTAGAACCAATCATCGGTATCTACGGCCACAAAAATCTATACTACGATATTGTAAGAACCGGAAGAAAACTCTGGATCAGCGTCTATATCACATTCGACAAAGATATCGTATCGCTGTCAAAATTCAAACACCTGCAAGATAAGTGCATCAAAGCACTGGCACAGAAATATCCAGATTTCTACTTCGAATTACTGCCAGATATCGAATTCACCGGAATTGAAGAAGAATAAAACACAGTTGAAAATGTATCTGTTCTGCAATCCTGACTTCCCACTAAGACTTGCTTTAGAGTCTTGAATATATTTATATTATACCCTCCCCGTGTATTTGAATTGCAACAGAAAACATAGGATTTTTTGCGCCTAAAGTCTTTTAACCACTTTCCATATAAAGCAAAGCAAAAAATCAAAGCGTCTGGCCTGGAGACGCTTGCTTTTATCTCTTATAAATGCTAAAATACAATAGCTGAGTTTCCTTAGTTAAATGGATATAACAAGCGTCTTCTAAGAAAAAGCCGAGGCATTCCCCAAATTGGGGAACGTTCTAATATTACCAAATCGAAAAAAT
>ERZ772818.689-NODE-689-length-33879-cov-3.611045_pt1 | contig 33879 bp, 30 predicted proteins | sample MGYA00580837_ERZ772818 | MGnify/ENA primary metagenome ERZ772818 (study PRJEB29015, sample SAMEA2737671) | human gut metagenome | biome: human gut; feature: human-associated habitat; material: faeces | place: China | collected 2012 ...
TAGCGATATGTGCTATAGCCATCCCCTCGTCCAAGCCGGTCGCTGAATAAGACAAAATATATTACGACACAGCCATATAAAATCAATAATAAAAGGCTTAGAGACCCTAACCTCTTTCTGTTTTCATTCATTCCTTTCCCAGCCTTTTTCCCTCAGAGCATATTTGAAAAATACTCTGGTTATTCTCGTTTCCATTCTTTTTGCTTTTATATTTCCTATAATACATTTTAAGGAACCGGTATGTAAACCGGTTCCCACCATTTTTAAATCATTATTTTCCCTTTTAATTTCAGGGCACGTGCTCCACTGATAATAGAAACCACGCCAACGCTGACTCCTACAATTACTGTGATAATTCCAACAACAATTCCTGAAGCACCAATCTGTCCCAATGTTTTAAAAATCTTTTCGTTCATACAAATCTCCTGTCAGAATATTACTTTACTCCATACTGGTCATAGTATGCATCAATGGCTGCTTTTAATTTATCATCAATGATGACTTTTCCTTTGTATGGTTTGTTGTAAAGATGTTCTACAACTTCTTCCATTGTAACGATTGCCGTTGTCTTCATTCCGTACTTTTCACTGATTTCTGTAAGAGCACTCTTCTCTCCCTGACCTCTTTCCATACGGTCAACAGAAACAACTAATCCTCCGACTTCTACATCGCCCTGCGCCTTAATAATCGGGAGTGTCTCCTGAATAGAAGTACCTGCTGTAGTAACGTCCTCGATAATGATAACTTTATCTCCATCCTGAATCTTACTTCCAAGCAGGATTCCGGTATCACCATGGTCCTTGACTTCTTTTCTGTTTGAACAATAACGGATCTCTTTTCCATACATCTCACTAAAAGCGATCGTTGTTGCTACACTAAGCGGAATTCCTTTGTATGCCGGTCCAAATAATACATCAAAGTCATCGCCATAATGTTCATGGATCGCTTTTGCATAATACTGACCGAGCTTACGAAGCTGTGCTCCTGTTACATATGCACCTGCATTCATAAAAAATGGGGACTTTCTTCCACTCTTTAATGTGAAATCTCCAAACTTTAACACATCACTCTCAACCATAAAATCTATAAATTCCTGCTTGTATGCTTCCATTGTATCTAAAACCTCCTGTATATGCGGCTTCGCACTGTTATTGTTATATTGGGTCTATTCTAACATAAAACTTTATTGGTTTCAATGTGTATTTGCATTATCAACAGGCTCTGCGTTGCTTAGTGAAAATTATTTTAAATCTGTAAAATATTACAGACCATTTGTTTTGTGTTATAATATTTATAATCATTTCAAACTAAAAAATCCATGCATTTGCATAATTACAAATGCATGGATTACATTCATCTTAGCTTCAGAGAATAATAAAGTTCTATTTCGATTTATTCACAATCGTTTCTTTTACTTTTTACTGTTAATCCTGTCATTATTGTTAAAGCTGACATAAGCAGTATCAACCAAAGTCTTATGTCTGTTGTATCTCCTGTCTTTAAGGAGTCATTTTATTCAATATTTTTTCATATAGTAGGCGATTTTTTTGGTTACTTACTTATAAATTTATTCATTCAATTTAATACGAAAAATGATAACAGACGGCGAATTCTTCAACCTTTTTTTCTTTTATCAAGAATATTATACGATATATTTGCAGTCAATTCTTACTCATATATTATAGAACTCTTAACTTGTGCACAAATCCTTATATGTTGTGATAAAAAAATATATAACCGTTTACTTGTACTTATACAATACTATACATACAGCTATTTATCTTCTATTATAATAATTTGTATCCGTATAGTTGTATTAAGGGATATTCAACAATTATATAATAACAAACTTTATATTGATTACAATACACTTTCAAGTATTATCATTTCTTATATCATAGCCTATATATATTTTAATACTAAAAAAATCAAATCATTAAGTACAGCAAAACCCTACATATTTCTATATGATTTTATATCAATTGCAACTATCATCACTTTATCAATAGCACCTATTCTCACTGAACCAACAATACTTAATTCACAGATGCTTATTCCTATGTTTTTTATATTAATTGCACTAATAATCATATTTTGTCTTACCACTTATAGTAGAATTGCAATTACTCTTGAAGAAAATGCTATGAATAAAATTCAAATTGAAAAAGCTGCTATTGAATCTGAATATAATTCTCAGATTGACGATAAATTACAACAGCTCCACACATTAAGACACGATATGAAAAATCACCTTCTTATTATTGACAGTTTGTCTGCTGATGGTAAAAATAAACAAATTCACGATTACATACATAAGATAACTGATGAACTTAACCAGACTCAGACTATATCTTCCACTTCATCTACCATATCAGCACTTCTTAACTCTAAAAAGCTCATATGTGATGATAATAAAATAGCATTTGATACACAGTTAGATTTTAACAACATCTATATAAATGACTTTACTCTCATAACAGTGCTTGGAAATATATTAGATAATGCTATAACTGCCGCTTCAAAACTCGATAACGGATATATTAATCTTGCTATTAAACAGGCAGATACATATCTGGCAATACATTGTGAAAATAATCACCACGAAAAAATCAAAAAAAGAGAAGGTCGCTTTATCTCAAGCAAACCTTCTTCTGGCTCTAAGGCTAATCCTTTGCACGGATTAGGTCTTATTAGTGTTACGAATAATGTTAATAAATACGGTGGCACAATTGATATTAACTACAATGATACTACCTTCATTGTTGATATACTTATTCCTAATTACAGATAATAGTATTTAATTATTATCTGTAATTAACAATAGTGTTATCTCTACATTTTTCTTTCTTCAAGCAGCTTTCTTATTTTACTCATATGCCTATTCTTCACTTCTTTATAATGACTTCTGCTTAGTGGCACTTCAACGCCATCCCCAAGACATACCACATTTTCTTTAACTTCTTTTATTGCATCAAAATTGACTATATACCCTTGATGCACATATATAAATATATTTTGATCTAACTTACTACAAATCTTCTTTAATGTTTCATAACACGTTATCTCTGCATCTGTACAATGTAAAACGCATTGATTTCTTCGTTTTTCAATATACTGTATAGTCCTTACGTCTACTATTCGGGTATTTCTCGAAACAGGAACCTCTATGTATCGTTCCTCTGCTTCCTTATAATCAAATGTATATTGCACCAATACAACAGCTCTTGACAGCACTCTTTTCAATTCAGCATATGCAACTGGTTTTACAACATATGCTAATGCTTCAACACCATAAGCTTGTATTGCGTATTTATCAAAACTCGTCACAAAACATATTATTACATCTTGTGTAATTTTACGTATCTGCCTTGCTATATCTACTCCATTAATTTCTGGCATTTCAACATCAAGAAATATAATATCATACTTTAAATCATCATTTTCTATATCCTTCAACAATGCCATTCCTGAATTATATGATGTTATATTAATATTTATTTCAGATTCTTCCGAATATACCTCTATATATTTAACAATTCTGTCTATATGCACTTGTTCATCATCGCATACTGCTATCTCTACTGTTTTCATACTAATCCTCATTTCTTTATTTATAAATAAAATGTATCACAATGACTATACACTTTCAATTGAGATGTGTTATTTGGTATTTAATCAGTGCTATTCAGAATAAATTCTGTATCTAAACACCCATATGAACTGTTGGTCGTGGTACTGCTCCGTCTGGTGCTTCAACTGGTGAATTTGAGGCTCTTGAGTTAAGGGATGGTGATAAGTCAAGATATTTAGGCAAAGGAGTTACAAAGGCTGTTGATAATATTAATACAATTATCAATGATACACTTGTAGGTCTTGATGCGTCTGATATATATGCTGTTGATGCTGCTATAATAAAAGCTGACGGAACTAAGGATAAATCTAAGCTTGGTGCTAATGCAATACTTGCTGCATCAATCGCCTGCTGTAAAGCTGCAAGCATTGCTCTTGATATTCCTCTTTATCGTTCAGAACGTGTTGCTAAGTATAACCAGTTACTTAGAATTGAAGAAGAACTCGGTGACTCAGCCGTATATCCTGGAATTAAAGCATTTAATGTTCATTAATTAAATGTATACATAACAATAAGCTGTAAGTGCTAAGATGATTGGCATTTACAGCTTATATTTTTATTTCTCTCGAATTCTATCGGCACTTTTTTATCGGCACTTTCCTTATTCCATCCCTTCCTCAAGCCACTTAGCAATATTAGAAAAGTCTATAGCAAGGTCACCACCATAGATATTCACTGGAACCGGCTTGTCAAATCCATATATAACAGGATAGTTGTCACCTTCAAAATAATATACAAGTATCTTCGCCTGCACGAAATCCACTATCCAATATTCACGGACACCAGCTTCCATATACTTTGACAGCTTAAGGGCATAGTCCCTTTTCTTAGTAGATGGAGATATTACTTCAAGAACAAAATCCGGTGCTCCATATATTCCAAATCTCTTAATCTTGGAAGTGTCACATATTATGCCAACATCTGGCTCAACCATTGTCTTATTATCGCAGTCAAGCTGTACATCTACCGGTGCAATAAATGGACGGCAGCTTCCGTTACGCTCCATAATATAATTAGCAATCTGACGGTGTATTTCTCCTGCAATTGACTGATGTCCAAATGTAGGCGACAGCATTGTATAGAAATATCCATCAATTAACTCAACTCTCTGATCCTCTGGTAAGGCATAATAATCATCAAGCGTATAACTTCCATTCCTGTCAGTCTTATAAGAAGCAGCAGCCTCGCACACTACAGATTGCTCTGTAAAAATCTGTTCAAGTGCCAGAAGCGTATCATAGCGTGGACTTTCTGTTTCTCCAGAAAATATCTTCTGTATTGTCCCTAAGGGCACTCCCGATAACTCAGCCATCTGTGCATATGTGTAGCCTTTTTCTTTCTTCTTATCCCTCATCTCCTGAATAGTCATATACAGCACCTCCGTATAATAGGTCTAATGTCTATAAGTTACTTTAATTAAAGTATAGGAGGTGAATTTCCATTTGTCAACCGGTATTATATATAATTTTAACCGTTAATATAATAAAATTTCCATTTTTTAACCGTTTATCTTTATTAATTTACCATTTAATCTTTTAACAATTTTATCATTGTATTAAATGCCCATTCCATATGCTATATACTATATAACCTTCTTAATCCACTTACCGCTAAAGTATCTGCTTACAAAGACTATTCCTCTTACTGTCCAGTCTGCGAACATACCATACCACACTGCCATTGGTCCCATATTGAATACCTTAACAAGACCAATACACAATGCAACCCTGCAACACCACATAGTTGTCATTGATGTTATCATTGAGAACTTTACATCTCCTGCCGCTCTCATTCCGTATGCTGGAACGAATGAGAATACCCACGCAATTGGCTTATATATTGTTATCGCACCAACCATCTCTATACACATTCTTGCACTGTCTGTCTCCATTCCACCAAGAACCGTTATAGGACGTACAAGTGCATACACGATAATACAAGATACAATAATTCCTATCTCTGCTATTCCGCACAATTTGACTATGTAATACTTGGCTTCTTCTTTTCTTCCTGCTCCAAGACACTGTCCTACAACAGTCATAAGGCATATACCAACACCTATTCCAAAGACACCATTAACATTTTCTAATATATTAGTCATAGCCTGTGCCGCAATAGCCGCTGTTCCCATAGTTGATACTGTTGACTGGATTGCAAGCTTACCGAACTGGAACATACTGTTCTCAATTCCTGACGGAACACCTATCGCAAGTATCGAGCCTATAAGCTTATAATCAGGTCTTATCTTATGATATTCTGATACTACTATATCTATCTTTGGCTTGGATAATGCAATAAATATAACAACCATACAGAACACTCTTGATACAAGTGTTGATATAGCTGCACCTGCAACTCCCATATTAAATACGAACATAAGAAGTGCATTTCCACATACATTTATTACGTTAGAGATTACTGATACCATCATAGGATATCTTGAATTACCACACGATCTGAATATCGCTGAGCCTGCACTAAACAACGCAAGAAATGGATAACTTAACGCTGTATACAGAAAGTATGTTACTGCATTGCTCATAACCTCAGGTTCTACCTTACCAAATATAAAACTTAAAAGAGGTCTTCTTAATATAAGTCCTGCTATTGTTATGACAACTGCTATTGTGGCAACTGTAAGCACAACCTGTCTTGCCGCCTTATTAGCACCCTCACGGTCTTTCATTCCTATATAATGTGAACATATAATTGCCGCACCTGTAGCCATAGCAGAAAATAACTGTACGATAAGGTTATTAACCGAGTCAACAAGCGATACACCCGATATTGCCTGGCTTCCAAGGTTACTTACCATCATAGTATCCACCATACCCATAAATGAGTTAAGCAGCTGTTCGACAACTATTGGTATAAGAAGTGCAAACAGTGCTTTATTGTGAAACATCAGATTATCCTTATCAATATCAAATAATTTCTTTTTATCTGCTAATAATTTACTCATAAAAATTGACGCTCCATTTCTTAACTAACTTACCTCGTATAAGATAATCAATTAATAAGCGAACGTCAACCTTTATTTACATATTTAACTGCAATATTTACATACTTTAACTACAATATTTGTATATTTAATTATATAATGATGCCGGGGTCAAAAGCCCCGACTTTGATACCTACTAATATCAAATCAGTATACTGCCTATACTGTCATATTATCAGCAAATACAACTCTTATAGTAGTTCCCTTTCCTAATTCACTTTCAAGCTCTATATGTGCATTATGGTGTTTGGCTACTATATGCTTTACAATCGCAAGCCCAAGTCCTGTACCACCAGTAGATTTTGACCTGCTCTTATCAACTCTGTAAAATCTTTCAAATATCCTGTCCTGATGTTCCTTAGGTATTCCTATACCGTTATCCGCTACTTCAAGAACATTTTCAGTCACACCATTATTCTGTCTTGTATACACGGATACCTTAACCTTTCCACCCGGATTATTGTAACGTATCGCATTATCACACAGGTTATATATAAGCTCCTCAAGCATCTGCTTATCAGCAGTAATATTAACATCACTTCCTGTAACATCAATAATAATGCTGTGCTTCTGTGCACTTATCTCAAGCATCTGCACCGTTGACCTGGCTGTTTCATACAGATTAACTGTCTCAAATATTTCTTCTGTCGATATGGCATCAAGCTCTGATATTCTTATAATATCATTGATAAGCGAGAGAAGTCTTTGTGAGCTTTTATGTATTTCACCTGCAAATCTCTTGGCATCATCACCTGCCGCCATACCACTTTCAATAAGCTCAGAATAGCCTGATATTGATGTCAGCGGTGTCTTTAATTCGTGCGAAACATTTGCCGTGAATTCCTGCCTCATATTGGCATTGCGCATAATATCCTCGTGCTGCCTTTTAATAGTTGTGACAAATGGAACAAGCTCCTTATATACTTTAACCGACTCCGAAGCATCCATATTATTGGCAAGATACTCAATCGGCTCAACAATGCTTTTTGTCAGAAAATGTGAACTTATCATACAGATTATAAAGAGAATTACACATAACACAATTATAACAGGGAGCATACTTGTCATAATACTCGTCATACTGCTTACTTCCCTTGAAACTCTTAGCACATATCCATTATCAAGTGCAACTGCATAATAATAAGAATTCTTATTAAGTGTTACGGACCTTCTTATGTCACATCCATAACCATTCCGTCTAGCCGCAACAACCTCAGGACGTTCGTTATGATTTTCCATTTTATCAATATCAACAAGTGTATCGACTACCGCATAACCCTGTGAATTAATAAATGTTATTCTAAGATTTCCATCGTAATTATCAATTACCTTCTGTTCAACTATATTGTCAGGGTCTGTTACCATTCCCCAGGCATCTGCACCAATAAACACATCTATGTAATTGTGCATATCTTCAAGCACTTCATGCTTTAGTACATTGTAGAACACAGTACACGCTATAGATACAGATGCCACAATAGTAACAAGTGCCATTATCATATACAAAAGATTAATTCTTTTTTTCATTATTTGGCCTCATCATCCATAAAATATCCTACATTACGGACAGTCTTTATATAATTACCAGCCGTACCAAGCTTATGTCTTAATGTCTTGATATGAACATCAAGAGTTCTTGACTCGCCCTCGTAATCTGTACTCCATATTCTGTCCATTATATTATCCCTTGTCAAGACAATTCCACGGTTAAGTGCAAGATATTTTAATAATTCATACTCTTTATAAGTAAGCTCAACAGGTTTATCATCGACATATGCAACTCGTTTTTCATCATCAATAAAAAGACTTCCAATTCCTATAAGCTTCTCTTCATCAGAACTTCCTGTCCTTCTAAGAAGTGCTTTAACTCTTGATATTAATTCCATAATTCCAAATGGTTTGGTTATATAATCATCAGCTCCAAGGTCAAGTCCTTTAACTTTATCAAGCTCTGTTGTCTTAGCTGTAACCATTATAACAGGAACTCTTCTTGTCTCTGGAGTCTGTCTTATCTTTCTTAATATCTCTAATCCATCTTCATCTGGAAGCATAACATCAAGAAGTATCATATCTGGTATTCTGTCTCTCATAAGCTTATGGAATTCTTTGCCGCTTGCACACTCAACAACTGTATGTCCTGCATTCTTTAAAGCAAAGCTTTCAATCTCGCTTATATTTTTATCATCTTCAACAACATATACATATGCCATAATATCCTCGATTTCTGCGACAGATTTCAGCATATTAATACATTTTATCTTTAAAAGATTATACAAAATGTATCCGCTGATATCTACGCTTTACACAAATTTTCTAGTTTCTGGAAGTCTGTATTTTTCCTTGTATTCTTTATATTCTCTTGCAAACTGCTGGTTATCCCTGTTCTTCATTGCATCAAGATATTCGTGTGTATCAAAATTTTCCTTATCTGACTGGATAACATCTACTGCTATATTAGAACAATGGTCTGACACTCTCTCAAGATTATTAAGAATATCTGAATGTGCAAATCCCAGTTCAATAGTACATTTTCCTTCTCTTAATCTTCTTATATGTCTAGCTTTAAGCTCAACTGTTAATGTATCAATAAGTTCTTCTAATGGTTCAACTTTATCTGCTTCTTTAATATTATTAGTCTTAAAGGAATCAAAGGATATATCTACAACCTCTCTTACTGCCGAACATAATATATCTAACTCCGTCTTAGCTTTAGGTGAGAATTCCATCTGCTTATTATGCAATTCTCTTGCAGAGTCGCACAGATTACAGGCGTGGTCTGATATTCTTTCAAAATCGCCTATGCTGTGAAGCATCATATTAAGTGTCTCTGAGTCATCTTTATTAAGTATCTTGGTACTTATCTTCATAATATATGTACCAAGCTCATCTTCATATTTATCAACCCTGCTCTCAAGCTCACCAACATACAATGCCTTATTCTCATCATAATTACCGATAAGTCCAAGTGCTGTAAATAATGACTCCCTTGATATATCAGCCATATTGCCTATAACTGTCTTACAATGTTCAACTGCAAGGCTTGGTGACTCAAGAAATCTGTCATCTAAAAGTGCAAATTCATTAACACTCTGTCTTTCCATAAGTGCCTTTTCCTCATCATCAACCCTTATAGTCATATATGCGAGCTTCTCAAGCACATTTCTTAACGGAAGAAGAAGTGCAGTTGTAATAATATTAAAGGTTGTATGTATTACCGCAATTCCCATCTCATTAGCTGTATCATTCAGAAATGAAAAATGTACAAACATATTAACTGTATAGAACACCGTCATAAATACAACTGTACCTATAACATTAAAGTACAGATGAACTATAGCTGCTCTTTTACCATTCTTGCTTGCACCAATACTTGATAACATAGCTGTTGCACAAGTACCGATATTCTGTCCCATTATTATAGGAAGAACAGTTGAATAGCTTAATATTCCTGTAGAACATAATGCCTGTAATATACCAACTGAAGCTGATGAACTCTGTATTATTGCTGTAAATACAAGTCCTGCAATCATACCAAGTATTGGGTTTTTAAATGTTGTTAATAAAGCCTGAAACTGTGGGACTTCGGCAAGCGGCTCTACAGATGAACTCATAGCTTCCATACCATACATAAGAAGTGCAAATCCAATAAATATCTTAGCTGGATTTTTAAATTTGTCTTTCTTTAGGAATACAAGCATCACAACACCAATAACTGCAAGGATTGGTGAAAATGATGTTGGCTTCAACATTCTTATAAATAAATTATCACTCTCAATACCAGTAAGGCTTAATATCCATGAAGTTATGGTAGTACCTATGTTAGCACCCATTATAATGCCAATTGCCTGTCTTAACTTCATAATACCTGAATTAACAAAACCTACAACCATAACGGTCGTCGCTGATGATGACTGTATAACTGCTGTAACACCAGCTCCTAAAAGAACAGCCTTTATCGGGTTAGAAGTAAGCTTTTCAAGTATATTCTCTAACTTTCCTCCTGATGCTCCCGTTAAGCCTTCACCTAATAAATCCATTCCATAGAGGAATATCGCCAATCCTCCAAGTAATGCTAATACACCAAATATATCCATTTTTCCTCCAAAATTTCTTATAGACTTTACTTTTTGTTTACATTTTGGAGTGTAAAACAGTTATATGAAGCTTATATGAACCTTATGTAAATTCAATGTAAAATGTAAAATTAATGTTAAATAACAATTATTGATTATTATTTATCATCTGGGTGCTGACCTGTTATAGAGAATATAACCCATTCTGATATGTTAGTCGCATGATCCCCTATTCTCTCAAAATATTTAGCAGCCATCAGCAGATCTGATGCCTGCTCACCTGCATTAACATCTTCGTGAATCATAGCTATAAGCTCAGCCTTTACCTTGTTGAATAAATCATCAACAACATCATCGTGTACGATAACCGTCCTTGCCTTATCCATATCCTTGTTAACAAATGCTTCAACACTCTGGACTAGCATTACCATAGTTTCTTTAGCCATCTGCTGTATATGGTCAAGCTTCTTAATATATGATTCTTTAGAAAGTTCTATTGTAATCTCTGAAATATCAGTTGCATGATCCCCTATTCTTTCCATATCTGTAATCATCTTTAATGCTGCTGATATAAGTCGTAAATCCTTTGCAACCGGCTGCTGCTGTAATAATAACTTAAGACATAACTGTTCAATCTCACGTTCCTGATGATCAATCTCCTCGTCATATTCTATTACATTTGAAGCAAGTTCAATATCCTGATTAACAAGTGCCTTTACTGTATCAGATATAGCCTTCTCAATCATGCCACCCATTTCGATTAATTCATTATTAAGTTGTACTAACTGTCTGTCAAATCTATTTCTCATATTAACCTCTTTTCCTGTGCTTCTATTGGCACACGGTCTAACACTCAATTATTTCAATATTGCTGACAGGTTCTATTAAGTTAATATGATGAATTCTCTGGTCATTACAGATTATCTTTTTCTATATATTATAAAACGTCTGTTTAATGCCCTTAACGCACTTCTGAACGCTTTCGCTCTCTTAGGATACTTAAACATCGCTCCAATCTTGTTATACATATAAAAAGAATATACAAGCACTTTGTTAAGCTTTCCTATCTTGTCCTTGGTTGTATATATATATCTTGTTCCACCAACCTTAGGATGATTGCCATCTTTATAATATTTTATAAGGTCGTCCTCTGTCTTTATTGTATCTGGAATAAGTGTATATCCCATACCAACACAATTACTGTTATGGGCATCACTTCCGCCTGTAAGTGCTACCCTGCACCCCTTGGCGAACTTTCTTGCATACTTATTGCTTTTATCACTCTCGCAGGCATTATAACCTTCTACGAAATCAAAATGAACCATATGTGCAATCTGCTTTGACTGATTCCAGTACATAGTAGATGCAAAGCTCATAAATGGTTCTCCATAAGGATGTGCAGGTCCTAATATTCCATCACAACAATGGACAATATATATAAGCTTATCTAAAGTAAGGCCCTTATATCTCATAAGCTCATACACCTCTTTAGGTGTATCCTGTGGAAGAATAACTATAAAATGTCCGAACTCCAGACTATCATATTCTATGCCTCTTAATACCACGAAATCATCATATTTCTTACCATATGAAAGATACGCATCATATCCACCATATGAGTCATGGTCTGTTACAACCATTCCTTTAAAACCTTTGCTCTTAAGTACCTTGATATAATCATCTATCCCAACCTTGGCATCTACTGAACCTTCGGCTGTATGACAGTGCATATCGAATTTAACGTATTCCATATAATAAATACCTCGCATTTATATATCTATATTAATTAATCACATTACAACTAATTAACTTTATTATACTTCTTAAATATTTTAATAACAAGGTACTAAAATATGTAATTATCAGCCAAAACGTCCTGTGATATAATCCTCAGTCTTCTTGTTCTTAGGCATAGAGAATAACTGTTCTGTCTTATCGTATTCAATCATCTCTCCTAACAGGAAGAAGGCTGTATTATCTGATATTCTTGTCGCCTGCTGCATATTGTGTGTTACCATTATTATTGTATAACCATTCTTTAACTCAATCGCAAGGTCTTCAATTCTTGAAGTTGATATTGGGTCAAGGGCTGATGTCGGCTCATCCATAAGAATAACCTCTGGTTCAACTGCAAGAGTTCTTGCAATACATAATCTCTGCTGCTGTCCACCTGAAAGTCCAAGAGCTGACTTTTTAAGTCTGTCCTTCACCTCGTCCCATATAGCAGCCTGTTTTAAAGCTTTTTCTACTATAATATCAAGTTCTGCTTTCTTGTGCACTCCAAATAACCTTGGTCCGTAAGCTATATTGTCATATATGCTTTTAGGAAATGGATTAGGCTGCTGGAATACCATTCCAACCCTGTGTCTTAATGTTATGTCGTCCATCTCTGTAAATATATTGGCTCCGTCAAGGTATACTTCACCATCAATCTTAACACCCTCAATTAAGTCATTCATTCTGTTAAGTGTCTTTAAAAATGTAGATTTACCACATCCAGATGGTCCGATAAATGCTGTAATCTGATTTTTAGGAATATTCATATTAATATTTTTTAATGCGTGAAAATCTCCATAATGAAGATTAAGATTTTTGATTACAAATTTATCATCACCTGTATAATTACTGCTTCCATTTTCAGAATTCTTATTCATATCTATATTACTCATACTTATCCTCATTTCTACGCTTTCTCACCAGAGTTCTTCTTATTTATCTTATTACTTAACACATTAGCTCCTATGCTGAATGCAAGCACAAGTATAAGAAGTACTGCTGATGCAAGGTTAGCCAGGTCCTGATTTTGTCCATTAACCTGTAAATCCCATATCTGCAATGATAATGTCTCTGCTGAACGAAATGGGTTAAGTGGACAGGTTGATGATGCAAGATTCCAGTTGCCCCATCTTATGTTAGTTCCTGAACCTGTTGTATACAAAAGAACTGCCGCTTCACCAAAGCCTCGTCCTGCTGCAAGTATTACACCTGTCATAATTCTTGGAAGGCAGGCTGGCAGTAATATGTGGAATATTGCCTGCCAGCGTGTTGAACCAAGTCCCATACCCGCTTCAAAATATCCCTTAGGGAGTCCTTTTATGGCATCCTCTGTTGTTGTTGTTATAAGTGGCAGTGTTATGATTGATACGGACAATGCTCCAGCCATAAGGCTTTTATCCAGTCCTATAATTACAAGAAAGATGAGGTAGCCAAATAAACCAACAACAATAGATGGAAGTGACGAAAGTGTCTCTATACATATTCTTATGAACTTTGTAATAAGTCCTCCCTTGGCATATTTTGCAAGATATATTCCAGCAAATGTTCCAATTGGTACTGTTATAAGCAATGACAAGAATACAAGATATATCGTATTAAAAAGCTGGTTGCCTATAGCACCACGCCTTGTAAAGCCGAACATTGAAAGTTTTGCACCCGCAAAGCCCTTAATAATTACATATCCGGCAAATGCAGCAAGAAGTACAAAGAAGAATACGGCTATACAGTAAAATATAACTGTCATTACTCTATCCTGTGCCTTGGCACGTTTTATCCTATTCATATAATCTCCATTTCTGTGCACGCTTCTGCGCACAAATATTCATTTTCACCCTTTATTAACTTTAACAGGTGATTTTAATTAGTCTTTGCACCCTTCTTTTTATTTCCAGATTCTTCTGACTGCTTAGCAGACAGAAAATGTATTAAAAATATGAACAAAAGTGATATAAGGAACAAAAGCAATGCAAGTGTCCACAACGCTGTCTTAGTTTCTCCGCCTTCCATCGCATTTCCCATCTGGGCTGTTATCTCTGTTGTAAGTGATTTGGTTGTTGAGAATATGCTGTCTGGAAGTGCTGTTGTCTGTCCTATTACCATTGCAACTGCTAATGCCTCTCCAAATGCTCTTGCAAGACCAAGTATTATACCTGAGAATATTCCAGAAGCTGAAGCTGGAAGCACTATCTTATATATTGTCTGCCAGCGTGTTGAGCCCATTCCATAAGCTCCCATTCTGTAGTCCTTAGGAACTGATCTGATTGCATCTGCTGACACACTTGTTATTGTAGGGAATATCATTATTGCAAGCACAATACCTGCCGCTAATATTGAATGTCCTACCTGTCTGTGAAACATATCTCTTATAAATGGCACAAGCACGGTAAGTCCGACCCAGCCATATACTACTGAAGGAATTCCTGCAAATATCTGGATTACAGGGCGGTAAAATTTTTCACCAAATTTAGGTGAAATCTCTGTCATAAATATAGCTGAACCAAGTGCAAATGGTGTCGCAATAAACAGTGCAAGACCACAGGTGCTTAATGAACCTACTATAAATATAAGTGTACCTACTGAACCGCCGCCTTCCATATTGTCTATAGGTGCCCAGTCAGGTGAAAACAGGAACTCACCGATTGAATGATTGAATTTTAAGAATGTTCCTGAACCCTTGTATACAAGAAATCCACCTATTCCAAGAGTAAGCACTATAACGAAAAGACCACACAGGGTGACGATTGTACGCCACAGGTACTCTTTGGTAAACATACCTCTTTTAATATTCATACTTTCTCCATTCTTAACATATAAAATGTGGCTGTTATATATTCAACGGCGGGGGGATTAATAGCTACGGACGTTGTGCGGAGTGTTATATTACCGCTGGGCACGCTCCCGCTACTTGAAACCGTAGCGGTACTAAGCGGCTAAAGGACAGCCGCTAAGTGCCGACGGTTTCAACAGTACCCAGCTTGCAATATAACACTCCACACAACTGGGTTGCGATTAATCTGCGTTGAATTGTTTATCAGCTTTATGTATCTTCTTTACTCTTTGTTATTTATTCTTCGTTATTTGCTCTTTGTTATTTCTTTTTTACATTTTCATTTTATATGTTATTAATTTCTATGCGTTTAGGCGGGCAGGATACTGCTCGCCTAAATCCTATATTTTTTATGACTATCAATTTTTCTAACATTTATTTTTTATCTTGATTTAATTGTAGTCTTATAATTTTTTGATTGATTTTCTTTCAATCTTTTAATGTTAATTTTGGTTGCTGATGATTTGTAAGATTTTATCTTACTTTTTAATTAAGGGGGTTTTAACAACTATTTTTTAGTGTTCTTTTACTGTCATCTTTGATGATACGCCGTAGCCTAATGATTCCATTTTCTTGCCGTATTCATCTGATGTGATGTAGTCGAGGAACTTCTGGGATACTTCATCTGCGTTGCCCTTTGTGTACATATGCTCGTATGTCCATACTGGGTATTTGCCAGCATATGTATTCTCAAGTGTTGGTTCAACACCATCAATTGATACTGTATCAACGCCTGGGTTGCTTACAAGGTAAGATAAAGCTACATATCCGATAGCACCCTTTGTTGTCTTAACATTCTGTAAAAGTACGCCTGAGTCATCTGTTTCCATTGACTTGTTAGAAGCTTCGCTTGCACCATCTAATGCGTATTTCTTAAATGTTGCTCTTGTACCAGAAGATTCTGGACGAGTGATAAGCACGATTGCTTCATCAGCACCACCAACTTCTTTCCAGTTAGTAATCTTTCCTGTAAAAATATCTGTAAGCTGTGCCTTTGTAAGGTTCTTAACACCACCTGCTGTTACGTCCTTGTTTACGATAGGTGCCATTGTTACTACACATACCTTATGGTCTACAAGTTCTGCTGCCTTAGCTGCATCAAGCTTTTCTGCTGCCTCCACATCAGAGTTACCAATGTTAACTGTTCCCTCTGATACCTGCTTAAGTCCTTCACCAGAACCACCTGCATCGATTGTTATGTTAACATCTGGATATTTTTCATTAAAAAGGTCTGCCGCATCATCAACAAGTGGCTTTAATGCTGATGAACCTGCTGCTGTTATGCTTCCGCTAAGGTTAGAGTCTGCATCTGCTCCATTATCTGCACTGCTGCTTCCACAGCCAACAAGTGCTGTTACCATACATACTGTACTAAGAATTACAGCTGCGCTTTTCTTAAAATTCATCTTTCTCATAAATTTTTTCCTCACTTTTCTTTTAAAGGTCTATGTCTTATCGACAGATAAAAGAATAGCAGTGGTATGTAAAATGCAATACCACTGCTACGAGAAATCTATGTAAAGTCTTTGTTAAATTGTAATTTTACTTAACGCAGCCAATAAGCTCGTTAATGTCTGCTACTCCATTTTTAGCACAATAATCTCTTATTCCGTCCACAACCTTAATTGTTGTAAGAGGGTCATTAAAATTAGCTGTACCAACTGATACCATCGTTGCACCTGCCATAATAAACTCAAGTGCATCATCTGCATTGGCAATTCCGCCCATTCCAATAATAGGAAGTGCTACAGCATTGGCAACCTGCCATACCATTCTTACTGCAACAGGCTTTATAGCTGGACCTGAAAGTCCTCCGGTCTTATTGGCAACTGCAAATGTTCTTCTGTTAATATCAATCTTCATTCCTGTTAATGTATTAATAAGGGATACAGCATCAGCACCACCTGCCTCAACAGCCTTAGCCATCTCTGTAATATCTGTCACATTAGGGCTTAACTTCATAATTACAGGCTGCTTGGCAACCTTTTTTACTGCCTTTGTAATACGCTCTGCTGAAGCTGGAACCTGTCCGAAAGCAATACCACCCTCTTTTACATTAGGGCAGGATATGTTAATCTCAAGCATATCAACTGGCTGTTCGCCTAACTTTTCCACAGCATCAACGTAATCTTCTTCTGTCTTTCCACACACATTTACTATTATCTTAGTATCATACTGCTTAAGAAATGGAATATCTCTCTTTACAAATGTATCAAGCCCCGGATTTTGAAGTCCGATTGCATTAATCATTCCACCGTAAGTCTCTGCTATTCTAGGTGTTGGATTGCCCGGCCAAGGTACATTTGCCACACCCTTAGTTGTGACCGCACCTAATTTATTAAGGTCTACATACTCACAATATTCCATACCTGAACCAAATGTTCCTGAGGCAACAGTAACAGGATTATTAAATTCAACTCCCGCAATATTTACTTTCATATTAACGTCTGCCGGATTAATTGGATTTACTCTATTAGCCATTATAACTCTACCTCCTTAACATTGAATACAGGGCCTTCTTTACATACTCTCTTATTCTTAACCTTTGAATGGTCATCAATATCTGTTGACTGACATACGCAGGCAAGGCACGCTCCTATTCCGCAAGCCATTTTTTCCTCTAAGGATACGAAACAGGCGATATTATTGCTTACCGCATATTCCTTTATTGCTCTTAACATTGGTGTAGGGCCGCAGGCAAATATTACATCTGCTGTTAAGTTATTCTCTCTTACTGCATCTAATACATTACCTTTAGTTCCAGCACTTCCGTCCTCTGTTGCAACATATACATCAGCAAACTGCTCAAATTCATCTTTTAAAAACATCTGTGAGTTTCTGTAACCAAGTACAGCCTGCTTCTTACATTCAAGCTGCTTAGCAAGCTCAAGCATTGGAGGAACACCAATTCCACCACCAAAAAGAATTGCCTTTAACTCTGTGTCCGCACAATCATTTCCTGTGACATTCTTTACATATTCCATAATAGACTTAATATCATATCCATTGCCAAGAGGTCCTTGAATATTAACATATTCCCCCTCCTTCATCTTAGAGAACTCCTCTGTCCCCTTTCCAGCAACCCTGTATACAATCCTTAAATTATCTTTATCTATTCTGCATATGCTTATTGGTCTTGGAAGAAGTCTTGCTCCATCGTTAGAATATACCGATATGAACTGTCCCGGTACAGCCTCTCCTGCCATCTTATCTGTCTTTAACCACATTTCATATATGCCTTCGGCTAAACACGAAGTCTTAATTATTAATGCATTTTCTCTGTATGACATATGTATTCTCCATTCTTAATTAATTATTTCAAATCCTTGTATACAACATTTCCATTGCATATAGTATATTTTATTTTACCATAAAGCTTCTGTCCGATAAATGGTGAATTACTAGCTTTCGATACAAAATTCTCTGTAACCTCCCACTCCTCATCTGGATTAAATATAACCAAATCAGCTATCTTTCCAGCCTCAATACAGCCTTTGTCCATTTTGTAAAGCTTTGCTGGATTAACTGTCATCTTAGTGAGCAGTTCCTCAAGTGTTAAATAGCCTTTCTTTACAAGATTAGTAATTCCAAGTGCAAGTGATGTTTCAAGCCCTATCATTCCGCTCGGTGCTGCCTTGAACTCCTTAGCTTTCTCATCCTTGCTATGTGGTGCGTGATCTGTTGCAATTATGTCTATTGTTCCGTCCTTAAGGCCTTCAATTACAGCAAGCCTGTCAGCTTCTGTTCTTATTGGTGGATTAACTCTTGCAAGTGTGCCTTTCTCAAGCACAATGTCTTCTGTAAGCGAAAAATGCTGTGGAGTAGACTCTGCATGTACATCTGCTCCCAGCTTCTTAGCTGTCCTTACAAGCTCTACTGATACCGCTGAGCTTATGTGCTGTATACATATTGTTGCCTTGGTTTCAAGTGCAAGCATACAATCCCGTGCTACCATCATATACTCTGAGCAGGCTGGTGCTCCACCTATATTAAGCTTGTCTGATACAACGCCTTTATTAATTCCCTGTTGTTCTATATATGCAGGATTTTCCTCGTGAAAACTTAACGGCATATCCAGCTCTTTAGCTTTCTGCATAGCTTCCTTTACAAGCATTTCACTCTTAAGTGGAATACCATCATCTGTAAATACAAGTGCCCCGCCATTCTTAAGTTCCGTAAAGTCAGTAAGTTCTTCTCCCTTAAAGCCTTTAGATACTGCCGCAGCTGAATATACATTTATCGGCGTAGTTCTTCCCTTATCTATTACATACTGCAGCGTTTCTTTATTATCTACTATAGGATTAGTATTAGCCATACAAAGAACTGTTGTAAAACCTCCTGCAGCAGCTGCCGCAGCTCCTGTATTAATATCTTCTTTATAAGTAAAACCTGGATCCCTGAAATGAACGTGTGTATCTATAAGACCCGGTGCTACCACAAGACCTTCTGCATCAATTACTTCATCTACAGCTATGTCGGATACAGGCACATCAAATGCTTTTACCTGTATTATACCGCTTATTATTCCATTTTCCACAAGAATATCTGCCTTATATGACATATGTCTTGCCGGATCTATTATATGTCCATTCTTAATTAAAGTTCTCAATATTATCTCCATTCTTTATAAAAGCGGCATTACCAGTCTGTTGCTGAGTGGTACTGCCGCTTATTATAATAATTATTTACTTTCCAAGTGCTCCATTAATATCTGCAATCATATCAAGAGCTGCCTGTCTTGAAGCTTCACCGAAATTCTTAGCTCCAAACTTAGCATACTCATCTTTAGCATATGCAGCTATAATTCCTCTTGAACTATTAACTATCGCGCCAAGTCCGTCTGGGTTAAAGAATGCTGTAAGGTCTTCAGCCTTGCCACCCTGTGCCCCGTAACCAGGAACAAGGATATAAGCCTTTGGCATAACCTTTCTTAATACCTTACCCATCTCTGGATATGTAGCACCAACTACCGCACCTACATTACTATAAGTATCGCCCATACACTGGCTTCCCCATTCATTAACCTTAGCACCTACATGCTCATATAATGGCTTGCCGTCTATAAGCTGATCCTGAAATTCTCCACTTGAAGGATTAGAAGTCTTTACAAGGATAAATATACCTTTGTCTTCCTCATTGCATACCTTAATAAATGGATTAATTCCGTCAGAACCAAGATATGGATTAACTGTTGCAAAATCTTCATCAAATGGTGTTAAAAGCTTAGAACCAACTTTAACCTTTCCAAGATGTGCTACTGCATAAGCCTCAGATGTTGAACCTATATCGCCTCTCTTAACATCACCGATTACAACCATATCCTTCTCGTGACAATAATCAACAGTCTTCTTAAACACCTTAAGTCCTTCAATACCGAACTGCTCATACATAGCAATCTGTGGCTTAACTGCTGGTACAATATCATATATATTATCAATGATTGCCTTATTATACTGCCAGATAGCTTCTGCCGCACCTTCAAGAGTTTCTCCATACTGCTCAAAAGCTTCCTTTTGAACATGCTCTGGAATATACTTCATCATAGGATCTAAGCCTACAACTACAGGTGCATTTGTCTTAACGATTTTGTCAACTAATTTGTTAATCATCTATATTCTCCTTACATATCAATTAATCTATCTTATATTACAACTTTGGAACATCTTTATCAATAATAACTTCTGTTCCGTTGATATTAGAATATACAATCTTACCACCAGCTATTGTATACTTAATCTCACCACTTACCTTCTTGCCGTTAAATGGAGTGTTCTTGCCTCTTGAAGCAAATGTCTTACTGTCTATAACATACTCTGCATCCGGATCAATTATAGTAATATCAGCAGTCTTGCCAACAAGAAGTGTTCCCTTGTCTATACCGATAATCTTAGCAGGTGTATAACTCATCTTATCTGCCATCTCAAGAGGTGTAATAACATTTTTCTTAACAAGATCTGTCATTATAATAGCAACAGCTGTTTCAAGACCTGATATTCCAAATGGTGCTTCTACAAAACCTCTGTCTTTCTCTGTAAGATGATGTGGTGCGTGGTCTGTTGCAATTATGTCTATTGTTCCGTCATTAAGGCCCTTAATAAGCATATCTTTATCCTTATTAGTTCTTAATGGCGGATTAACCTTGTAGTTAGCATCATCTTCATTAATATCATCTTCTGTAAGTGTTAAATGGTGTGGCGTTACCTCTGCTGTAACATCAAGACCTTCTTTCTTGGCTGCCGCTATCATTCTTACGCTGTCCTCTGTTGAAACATGGCATATATGAAGCTTGGCACCCGTATTCTTAGCAAGGAGTAAATCTCTTGCCACCATAATATCTTCTACAGAATTCATAATTCCGTAAAATCCAAGTTCTCTTGCTTTATTGCCGGCATTCATAACTCCCCTTGCTGCAAGATCCTTATCTTCACAATGTGCAAATACCGGTATTCCTACTTCTGCCGCAAGCCTCATAGCCTGTCTTGCTACTCTAGCATTCATAACAGACTTCCCATCCTCGCTTACTGCTACAGCTCCTTCCTCATAAAGCCTCTCATAATCAGTTATATACTCTCCGTCCTGACCTGCTGTCATAGCTGCTATAGGAAGAATATTAATATCTGTTACTTCTTCTGACTTATTCTTTATGTATTCAACCATCTCAACGCTGTCAATTGCAGGCTTAGTATTAGGCATTGGACACACTGTTGTAAATCCACCTCTTGCCGCAGCTCTTGCACCAGTTCTTATTGTTTCCTTATGTTCAAAGCCTGGTTCTCTGAAATGTACATGTAAATCCACAAGTCCTGGCATAACCATACAGCCCTTAGCATCAATAACTGTATCTGCTGCCTTGTCAATATCCTTTGCCACTTCTGCTATAACCCCATCTTCAACAAGAATATCCCTAATGTCATCAGTGTTACTTGCAGGGTCAATAACTCTTCCGTTCTTAATCAACATTCTCATATATTAATCCTCCCCTTAAAATTTAATCTTTCAAACTCGTAAGCAGGTTCAGGTTTACCATAATAGTATCCCTGTATGAAGTCAACACCCAGCTCTCTTAATATATCCAACTGGCTCTTATCCTCAACACCTTCTACAACTATCTTAGTTCCTATAGTAGCAGACAATTCAACTATAAGCTTAATGAATGCCTGTGCATACTCATCTTCCGTTATATCATCAATAAATGTCTTGTCAACTTTAATAATATCAAAAGGAAGCTGTTTAATGTAGTTAAGTGATGAATATCCTGTACCGAAATCATCAAGAGCTATCTTTGGTCCTAATTCCCTTATGCCATTAATTATATTAAGAACCCTGTCCATATCATTAATAGCAAAGCTCTCTGTAATCTCCAGCACGATATTCCTAGGATTAACTCCTGTCTTCTTAAGCACTTTAGCTACTGTATCTACTATATCTTTCTGAAGAAGCTGGACAACCGACAGATTAACATTGATATGGAAATCCGGCATACCATGTTCATTCCAGTATCTGCACTGTCTGCAGGCTTCCTCAAGAACATAATCACCAATTGAAGTTATAAGTCCAAGATATTCAGCAAGCGGAATAAAATCACCCGGACCCATAAATCCAAGCGACTTACTGTCCCATCTTACCAGTGCTTCACACGATGCACATTCCTCTGTGTTAATATCAACTACAGGCTGGTAGAATACAACAAATTCATCAATTCCTGTCGCAACAGCCTGCCGCATATTATTTTCAATATCAAGGCGTCTTACAGAATTCTGTTTGTTGCACACATCATAAAAAGAATATCCATTCTTACCATTCTTCTTAGACTCATACATTGCTATATCAGCCATTCTGATAATCTCGTGTACATCTTTGCTATCATCTGGAAATACCGCAATACCCATACTCATAGTACAGAAATATTCTGTCTCCATAAGATACCACGGTTTGTTAAATATCTCTTTAACCTTATTGGCAATTCTCTCTAATTCAAGGAACATATCAGGCATTACTATGGCAACAAATTCGTCACCACCCATTCTGTAACATCTGCCTCTAAGACCTACTATACTCTGAAGTCCTGCCGCAATCTGCTGTAAAAGAATATCTCCATACTGGTGTCCAAGACCATCATTAATGTGCTTGAAATCATCAAGGTCGATAAACAAAACCGCACCCTTAACACCATCTCTTATAGCTTCGTTAATTATAGTCTTTAAGTCTGACTCACACTTCATACGATTATAAAGACCGGTAAGGAAATCGTTATGTGCCTGAAATTCAATCTTCTGCTGATTCTTTTTCTTCTGTGTTATATCAGAAGCTGTACATACAATCACCTCACTTGCATCTATCCATATAAGCTTGGTAAATCTTACTTCAAACCACAGACCTGACTCAGCATTATACTTCTCCACAGGTCTTATGTATTCTCTTGTATAATCAGAAAAATCATAATATCCATCAATATTATTGCCCTCAGCATTATTAATATATTCTTCAAGGGTCTTCTCTACATCTTCTTCTGCCGGTACAAGAATATCCTGCATACATTCTTTTATTGTATCTTTAATCTCCTTCGACTCAGCCGCTACCTTATTCTCAAACAGAATATTGCCTGTAGCAGTATCACATACAATAATACCTGAACCTATGTTATTAAGAATATCCTTTAAGACTTCATATGATGAGAGCAGTGAATTATTAGTTACTCTCATCTGGGCAATACTCTGAATAATACCTGTAACATCATATATAAAATGCATATTGTCCTCATTATCGGACCATAGCTTTATATTGTTCTTATCATATATGACAAAATGCATAGCATCTATGTCATTAATCCTAATAGGAACGCTTATGCTGTTCTCACCATTCAGTGCCATAACATCGCATTTCTTAGCTTCCTCTATACATTCACCCTCAGATGCAATTACTGTCCATTCATCATCTGAACCCTTCTGAAGCAATGCAATACAATCAGCATTAATGTATGCTATAGTCTTATGTAATATTAGTTCTACTGTATGCTGAAATGTATCTCTTGACTCAAGGCTTTCTATCAATTCTGACAACACTTCAAACTTCTTATTAGTCTCTCCCAAAACTCCTGCCTCCAGAATGTTTTACATAGACTAATTATATAATATTTATACCAGTTTGGGAACTGTTTTTATATATTTTTTAAATTACATACGAAATGAAATGCAATTTTTAATTGTTTTATTAAACTATGCGTGATATTATGAATATTATGTTTTTATGCAGATTTTATAAACTCATTCTGCAAGTGTTTTCCAACTGGTGTATGCAGAACACTTAATTAAAATATTGCAGCACATTACTATGTAAGAACAGGAGAATTTATGGATAATATTTACAAATATAATACTACCCTGAAAGCTTCAGGCAATGATTACAAAAAGATTGTATTCTGGAACAGATTTTTAAGAAACCCTGTCGAACTTATACTTTCGTGGGTTCCTGCCGTTATCTCAATAATTATGCTTGCCTCTGGCAGATACAACACATTTTTATTAATTATATATGCAATATGCTGGTTCTATCCTATATACATATTTGCATTCCAGTTCAAATCAAGCGTTAATTACCACTTGAAGCACAGAGATTCATCAGAAGATGCTCCCTGCACAATAACATTAATGGATAACGCGATACTTGCTGATATCCCAGACCATAATTTAATATATACTTACGAATGGGAACAATTCACAACTGTATATTTCAAATATGGATATTATATGTTGTTTAATGGGAAGCAAATGGTTGTAATGCTTAATAGTAATGATATGCCTGAGAATATCAAGAAGAATGTGGGCGGATTTATTATGGAGCATGTAGATAGAAATAAGTGCAGGATAGTGTACTAGGCTCATACGGACGTTGTGTAGTTTTACTATATTACCGCTGGGCACGCTCTCGCTGCTTGTAGCCGTAGCGGACACGTAAGCGGCTAAAATACAGCCGCTAAATGCCGACGGCTGCAAAAGCACCCAGCTTGCAATATAGTAAAGCTACACAACTGAGTATGGCAGAATGTAAAATGTAATTAGCGAAATTATGCGAATACTAAATAATTATCGTAAAATGTTTATGTTAAAATATTTTAAAAATGTGCTTACCAAATAAAGGGAGATATCGACACGGATTAAATATGTTTAATTATGAGGAAACAGGCAGACTTTAACATCTAAACTTCGTTAAAGTCTGCCTGTTTTTTAGTTGCGGTTTTTATCAACACATTTTGTCCTATAAGTCCCATTTTGGTATATAAGTCTAAGTCTATAAGCAAAAAAGAGCTTTCCTTTAATTGGAAAGCTCTTTTAATAGCTATTTCATAATTTTTTGTTTTATCTTGCCAACCAGCCGCCGTCTACTGCCAGGGTAAAGCCGTTGACGTAGTCTGAGGCTTTAGATGCAAGGTATATTACTGCACCTTCCATATCTTGTGGTGTGCCCCATCTGCCTGCTGGAATTCTGTCAAGAATAGCTTCGCTTCTGTCGGCATCATCTCTTAACTGTGCTGTGTTATTAGTTGCCATATATCCTGGCGCAATTCCATTTACATTAATGTTATACTTTGCCCATTCATTGGCTAACGCTCTTGTTAAGCCTATAATTGCACTCTTGCTTGCTGTGTATGACGGAACTCTTATTCCACCCTGATATGAAAGCATTGAGCATACATTAATTATCTTTCCGCCTTCTCCCTGCTTCATAAGCTGCTTAGCAAATGCCTGACTTAAGAAGAATACCATTTTCTGATTAACCTGAATTACCGAATCCCAATTCTCCTCTGTGAATTCAATTGCATCCTGTCTTTTAATAATTCCCGCATTATTAACAAGAATATCCACTCTGCCATATGTATCAATTGCTGCTTTCATAACTACATCTATTGAAGCCATATCTGAAAGGTCAGCTATAACCTCTGCGAACGCACCACCATCTGCTTCTATCTTATTCTTAGTATCTTCGCAGGAACGTCTTGCAACGCCAAGAACCTTAGCTCCTGCCTGAGCTAAAGCTACTGCCATTCCCTGTCCTAGACCTGTGTTAGCACCTGTGACAACTGCTACTTTTCCGTCAAGTTTAAACAAATCTAATATCATAGTATTCCCTCATTTCTGCACACGCCATTTTAATTAAATCCAATAAGTTTATTCATTACTTTATAACCAGTCTTAGATATTCCTCTGCCGACTTTGCCCGGAAGATTAACTGTATTGCCAAGTATGCTGTATCTTAACTCTTTATAGAGCTTGGAATCTGAATCCTTAACATATTTCCAAAGTTCCTTTTTCTTAACAAGGTTCTCATCTGTGCCTGATATAATCAGAAATATTGATGATACTTCCATCATAATTCTAAGATATGTCACCATATACTTTCTGCATCTTTCATTGACAGGCTTATTGCCAAGATATGAATCTATAAGACGTCTTGTAACTCTTAACTGCTGGTCAATTCTTGAAATCATAACTGTTTCATTAACTGACTGGTCTTCCCTTCCAATAAAATATCTGTAGAAATTAACATTCATATAGTACATTTTCTGAACAACCGGCAATGGCTCAAATACAAATATATTATCTACATAAAATGTATGCTCAGGAAGCTTCAGACCGAATTCCTTTATAAGCTGTGTTCTGTATATTACTGAGTGCATAAGAATATACTGGTCTACCTTGAAATGTCCCATCTCATTCCATCCAAACATTCTGTCAACTGGAAGTGCATTCTCATAGTGAATGACTTTCTTTCTCTTAGCACCAACCTTTTCATATACATAATTCGCAATAAGCATATCTGGGAGGTCATCTTCCTCAACAAAGCTCTTAAGCTTAGTTAATATCTTCTTATAGCTTTTAACATCAACCCAGTCATCGCTGTCTACAACCTTAAAGAACATCCCTGTGGCATTGGCAAGACCTGTATTAACAGCCTGTCCATGTCCACCATTCTCCTGATGTACAGCCTTGACTATGTTAGGATATTTTGCTTCATATTCCTTGGCAATCTTTAATGTATCATCTTTTGTTGAACCATCATCAACAATTATTATCTCTACATCGTCACCACCTGCAAGGCATGATTTGATACATTTTTCCATATATGCTGCTGAATTATAACATGGAATTGCAAATGATAATAACTTCATATAATATCTCCAATCTCTACATTCTGTCAGGACACTGTATACCTAATAAATCAATACAAGTTTCAAGTATCTCTTTAGTAAGTGTGATTAATGCAATATAGCTTTCCTGCTGTTTCTTATCCTCTTCTGCAAGAATCTTTGTGTTATGATAAAATCCGTTAAATGAGTTAGAAACCTCATATATATACTGGCATATCTTGTGAGGTGCATTATCCTTGTATGCTCCATCTATAACATCTGAGAACTTAATAAGTGCAAGTGATAAAGCCTTCTCTGACTGTTCTTTTGAAGGCAGTATTGTAAGATTACCAACACTTACGCCTGTTTCCTTATACTTTGCAAGAATAGACTTTATTCTTACTATTGTATACAAAATATAAGGACCTGTATTACCTTCAAATGAAGCAAATCTATCTACATCAAATACATAATCTTTAGATGCCTGATTAGATAAATCACCATACTTAAGTGCAGCAAGACCCACAATCTTAGATATATTATCAGCTTCTTCATCCGTCATTGAACGGTTCTCTTTAATCTTATTAAGAATAACTTCATTAATATCAGATATAAGATGTTCAAGACGCATAACACCACCTGAACGTGTCTTAAATGGCTTGCCATCCTTTCCATTCATAGTACCAAAACCAACAAATCTCATATCTGCATCTGGTCTTACAATTCCAGCCTTCTTAGCTGTTCTGAATACCTGAGTAAAATGAAGCTCCTGTCTTTTATCAGCGAGATAAATGTATGTATCCGGCTTATATAACTTCTCTCTCTCAACAATAGTTGCAAGATCTGATGTAGCATAAAGTGCCGCACCGTCTGACTTTCTTACTATGCAAGGAGGAAGTTCCTTAGTATCTGTTGGCTCTGCAATATCTACTACTGTAGCTCCCTGGCTTTCATAGGCAATTCCATCTTCAACCATCTTATCAACCATATCTTTAATATATGGCTGTGCATCACTTTCACCCTTCCATAAGTCAAATGATACATTAAGATTATCATAATTCTTCTTTAAATCCTTCTTGGAAACATTCATAATATGCTTCCATATTGCTGTGCATGCTCTGTCCCCGCTCTGAAGCTTAAGTGTGGATTCGTGTGCTCTCTTAGCGAATTCTTCATCTTCCTTAGACTTAGCACTTGCCGCCGGATATATCTGTTCAAGCTCTGATATCGTAAATGGGGGTTCACTTGGATACTCTCCTGTATACGCCTCATCAAAATATGGAAGTTCAGGCTTTCTGTCCCTTAACTCCTCTATGATAAGGCCCATCTGAAGTCCCCAGTCTCCAAGGTGTACATCACCTATTGTCTTGTTGCCTGCGTATCTGTTAATTCTCTTAACACTCTCACCAATTACAGCAGATCTTAAATGTCCTACATGTAATGGCTTAGCTGCATTAGCTCCACCATAATCCACTATTACAGTCTTAGCTTCCTCGCTGTTCTCATATCCGTACTTATCATCTTCTGACATCTTATTAAGATAATCTGAAAGATATCCAGCACTTACCTTTATATTGATAAATCCTGGCTTAACACTTTCAATTGTGTCAAACATACCATTAGATGTAAGCTTTGCAACTATCTCATCCGCAATTACAAATGGAGCTTTTTTATAAGTCTTAGCTGCTGCCATCGCGCCATTGCACTGGAATTCGCATAAGTCAGGTCTGTTAGATATAGTAATTCTTGCGTATTCTTCTGAATATCCACATTCTGCAAATGCTTTCTTAAATTCATCTGTCATAAGTTCAATTATGGTCTTCATTATATTCTCCATTCCTGTTAAATTCTGCTTCATAAAATGTATTATTATAAAGTAACAAGAAAAGAATCCCGAAATCCGAGATTCTTTAATAAAATCATCTATTTAGTATAAAACACTTTCAAGGAAAAGTCCATAGCTCTCAGCTGGAAGTGACATAACAACATCCTTGCCAGCCATAATATTCTCTACATCTTCCACCTTCTTAAGTCCGCTTCCTACATCAAGAAGCATACCAATCATATATCTTGCCATATTATGAAGGAAATCATCTGCTGTTATTCTTATCTCACAACTGTCTCCATCTGTAGTTATCTCTACATCTTCAACTTCCCTTACTGTAGACTTGCTCTTCTTCGCAGTAGTAAATGCTTTAAAATCATGCTTTCCAATCATATAAAAAGCTGCCTGCTTCATAGCCTTAATATCCGGAATATCAAATGTATGATAAGCATACTTTCTTGTAAATACATTCGCTACATTAGCCATATCTATCTTGTATACATATGTCTTCTCCCTCGCATTAAGCTGGCTATGAAATCTTTCATCTACTAATTCCACGCGATTAACAGCTATATCCCTTGGAAGATATCTGTTAAGGTAATTCTTAACCTCTACAGGCTGGTACTTATCATTAAGCTTGAAATTAGCTGTCTGATTAAGTGCATGAACACCTTTTTCTGTCCTGCATCCAACATATATATCAATATCTTCACCTGTCATCTTCTGAATTATCTCTTTAATCTTACATTCTATAGTGTTAGAATTGGAGTCCTTGCCCATTCTGACCCAGCCGTCATATCTCCCACCATCATATTGAAGTTGTAATCTATAATTGTACATCTATTCTTCCATAACCTTTTCAATTGTATTAACAATCACGTCCATATCAAAAGGCTTCTGTATAAAATCAGCCGCTCCTTTCTTAAGAGCCTCTATCATATTAGCCTTCTGTCCTGCCGCTGTTACCATAATAATCTTGGCATCAGGGTCTATCTCTATAATATCCTTAACTGCATCTATTCCGCCAAGAACCGGCATTGTAATGTCCATAGTTGTTATATCCGGTCTGTATATTCTGAACTTTTCAACGCCTTCTGCTCCGTTAACAGCCTCTGCAACAATCTCGTGTCCAGCCTGTTCAAGCATATTTCTTAAGAACTTTCTTGAAGTCTTAGAATCATCTACTATCAAAATCTTCGCCATAATATTCCTCCGTTCCATATGTCTATAATTAACCACCCGGCTTGTGCAGAAGCATTTAGTATCTGTAATCAACTGCAAATGCAATATATCTATAACAATTCATCAACTAACAAATAATTGACTGATGATTATTAACAACTTCAGCTTCTGTAATACGCCTTAACTATGTACATATATTTTTATACATTAAGCTTAACTTTATCATCTGCAACCATAAGCAGATTAAATCTATGTCCTTTCATATTAAATGTAACTACATACATTCCATTATCCGCTTTAATCTGTGTATCCTGATAAAATACTGGTGGGTGTAAAGACACCTCTATCTCTTCATAACTGAGCTTAGTCGCATATGCACCATTAATAATATTAATAAGCTCGCATATTGCATCATAAGCATCAGCATCAAACTTATTCATATCTTCCTGGGAAAATGTAGATGCAACGCAAAGAAGGTCAGCATCTTCACCTGCTATCCCTAAGAATACATCTATATCTCCGTCCATAATCTGACAGCCAACAAATTTGCCATCAAATTCCTTCTGATATATTATTCTCTCAAGTTCAATCTCAGTGCTCATAAACTGTGTAAATACCTTTAAAACACTCTGCATCTGCTTATTATAATATTCTGTATTCATATCAAGAAATGTTGTAACCATATCATCTATATTACCATCCTTGATAACCTGCAATTCATTGTCAGTAAATACAGATCCAGAATGATTCTTAGCAATATACTTGTTAATCATCTTATCCTGCATACCTCTTCTCCTTGTGCATAACCTTCTATAAATACATTATTCATACAATTTTACTGTAAGATTATTATACATCAAGAAAACATATATTAGCAACATCAATTTTCACTTATAAACACTTATTATCGGATTTTATTTTCACTTATAAATGCTTATCAGTTTAATTGTTTAGACAGTTTATTCAATTTGCCACATTTATCATATACAACTTGTGCATATTTCACATTTAATATCCCAAAGATAATACACTAAAATTGACGCACAAACAACCCCAGCATTAAAATTAATTAATGCCGGGGTTGATTAAATATCTATTATTCTAATCTGTTTATAATAACAGCTTTATATTAAGCGTTCTCTACTGAGTAGTTAGGGGCTTCCTTAGTGATATGAATATCGTGTGGATGACTCTCTCTTAATGCAGCAGATGACATCTTAATAAACTTACCTGTCTCCTGAAGCAATGGAATTGTAGGTGCTCCACAATAACCCATACCTGAACGAAGACCTCCCATAAGCTGGAATATTGTATCTTCAACAAGTCCCTTATATGCAACACGTCCTTCAACACCTTCCGGAACAAGCTTCTTAGCACCTGTCTGGAAGTATCTGTCCTTGCTTCCATTCTCCATAGCTGCAATAGAACCCATACCTCTATAAACCTTATACTTTCTGCCCTGAAATAACTCAAATGAACCAGGAGCTTCATCACAGCCTGCAAGAAGACTTCCGAGCATACATACACTACCACCGGCAGCAATAGCCTTAACAATATCACCTGAGAACTTGATACCACCATCAGCGATAACTGGAATACCGAACTTCTTAGCTTCTGCATAAGCATCCATAACTGCTGTTACCTGAGGTACACCAATACCAGCAACAACTCTTGTTGTACAGATAGAACCAGGTCCGATACCAACCTTAACTGCATCTACACCAGCTTCGCAAAGTGCCTTAGCAGCTGCACCTGTAGCAATGTTACCAGCGATTACCTGTAAATCAGGGAATGCTGACTTGATATTCTTTAATGTTGTAATAATATTCTTAGAGTGACCATGTGCTGAATCAATTACAATACAGTCAACACTTGCATCAACAAGAGCCTGAACTCTATCCATAACATTGGCTGTAATACCAACTGCAGCACCTGCAAGAAGTCTTCCCTGTGAATCATGTGCAGATGCAGGATACTTAATAGACTTCTCAATATCCTTTATTGTAATAAGCCCTCTTAACTTGAATTCATCATCAACGATTGGAAGCTTTTCTTTTCTTGCCTTGCCAAGGATCTTCTTAGCCTCTTCAAGAGTAATTCCAACTGGAGCTGTTACAAGATTCTCGCTTGTCATACATTCCTTAATTGGTCTTGAGAAATCTTCTTCAAATTTAAGATCTCTGTTAGTAATAATACCAACAAGCTTTCTATCATCATCTGTGATAGGAACACCAGAAATTCTGAACTTACCCATAAGGTCATTTGCATCCGCAAGTGTATTATCATTAACCTCAAGACCTGACGAAGCAATTATCTTCTCAATTCCCGGCCTTAAAGCTTCAAAATCAGCGTCAGATATTGCATCTGCGCACTTTCCTATTGTAACGCCATCCGCACTGATACTTGATGAGGTTGCCGCCTGTGCCTGATATATTCCAGCAATTGAAGGCTCTATGCGATTAGCAACCATGTAATTCTTTGTGTTCTCTGATAATGGCTTTAACTCTTTACTCTTTTCAAGTGTGCCTTTAACCTCAGCAACACTTTCATCATTGACAGCTATATCTGCTCCCTGCATACGGCTCTCGACACTTGCCGCTGTTGCTGCACTTCCAGTCACACTCTCAATCTTATCCTTGGAAACTGCTGTGCCATAATTAACATAATCATCAGAGTGCATCGCAAGTTCAATCTTAATTTTCTCAATAATATTAACCATATCATCTGGTGTAGCATCTGTAAGATTAAATCCGTCCTCATCTAGCTTTACCGCATCAGCACCTGATAACTTCATCATCAATGCCTTAAGGCTTATCTTTGCACTGGAAGCACTCGCCATAATCTGGCTCTTTACATCATCTGCCTCCTTAAGAAGTCCCTCATATGTATTGTCATTTGCAGCTGTCACACTGCCAGAGATTACCACTCCTGCAAATGCGCCATCCACACCTTCACTTTTAGCTGTCTTATTTTCTTTATAATTAATAGATGTTCCCTGTGCCGCAACATCTTTATTAAAATTCGCGCCTGAAACTGTATATGTCATATTCTGCTGCCTTTCTTATTTACTGTCTGAAACAATCACTCATTGCATTGTCATGTAATAAATATTTCGGCAGATATAGTGGGATAATTGAGAGATTAGTGGCAACAAATAAAAAGGAAGCCAATTCAGAATTAATGAAAAATCCAAACCAGCTCCCTTTCTCTATATTATTCTCCTATATCTTCGTAGCCTGAACCTTAGAAACATCACCATTAAACTCATATACAGCTATTCCATACTTATGTAAGTCAATAAGCAATGACTGCGGATATCCATCACAATCTCCCTTAACGGCTGTAAGTGTCTTCTTCTGGTTAGCTTCATCATCTCCAAGAACCAGCTTATACTTAGTCTTGAACGGAACTCCTATTCTGAATCTGTCTCTTTCAACTGG
>ERZ772818.701-NODE-701-length-33600-cov-5.452348_pt1 | contig 33600 bp, 12 predicted proteins | sample MGYA00580837_ERZ772818 | MGnify/ENA primary metagenome ERZ772818 (study PRJEB29015, sample SAMEA2737671) | human gut metagenome | biome: human gut; feature: human-associated habitat; material: faeces | place: China | collected 2012 ...
GCCCCCGTCAATTCCTTTGAGTTTCACCGTTGCCGGCGTACTCCCCAGGTGGAATACTTAACGCTTTCGCTTTACCACTCAGAGGTCGCCCTCCGAACAGTTAGTATTCATCGTTTACTGCGTGGACTACCAGGGTATCTAATCCTGTTCGATACCCACGCTTTCGAGCCTCAGCGTCAGTCGCGAGTTGGTATGCTGCCTTCGCAATCGGAGTTCTGCGTCATATCTATGCATTTCACCGCTACACAACGCATTCCGCATACCTCACTCGAACTCTAGCAGGACAGTTTCAACGGCAGGCCGGGGTTGAGCCCCGACATTTGACCGCTGACTTGCCTCGCAGCCTGCGCTCCCTTTAAACCCAATAAATCCGGATAACGCTCGCATCCTCCGTATTACCGCGGCTGCTGGCACGGAGTTAGCCGATGCTTATTCTTGCGGTACACTCATCCGGCGTCACGACGCCGCTTTGTTCCCGCACTAAAGAAGTTTACAAACCATAGATCCGTCTTCCTTCACGCGACTTGGCTGGTTCAGACTCTCGTCCATTGACCAATATTCCTCACTGCTGCCTCCCGTAGGAGTTTGGTCCGTGTCTCAGTACCAATGTGGGGGACCTTCCTCTCAGAACCCCTAGATATCGTGGGCTTGGTGGGCCGTTGCCCCGCCAACTACCTAATATCACGCATGCCCATCCTTCACCGATAATTCTTTCATCCCCCGGGGATGCCCCCGGAGGACGTATGCGGTATTAGTCGGAATTTCTCCCGGTTATCCCCCTGTGAAGGGCAGGTTGCATACGCGTTACTCACCCGTGCGCCGGTCGCCGACGGAAGTGTTGCCACTCCCTCGCTGCCCCTCGACTTGCATGTGTTAAGCCTGTCGCTAGCGTTCATCCTGAGCCAGGATCAAACTCTCCGTTGTTTATCTTGTTCTTTTTATTTTTCTCTGTCATTCCGACAGCCAGACCAACAACCTCGGATCGTCCCGGCATCTGCGCTATTCTTTCTCTTGACGGAGGGCTTCCGCCCTCTTCCTTCGTCTTGTCTCTTTATCGCATCATTTCAATGTTCTCTGCGCCGTTTCCTTTTCGGAAAGCGGTTACAAAGGTACTGCCTTTATTTTTAACCGCCAAATTTTTCGCGAACTTTTTTTTCAAGCTTCTTTTTCAGAACCCCGCGTCCGCGCCGGTCCGACGCCCTCCGGCTTCACGCCAAAGCTTCACGACCACCGGTCTGTTTCGCTTTTGCGGTTGCAAAGGTACTGCCTTTTCCCTTTCCCGCCAAACTTTTCAGCATCTTTTTTTGCCCCTTTTTTCAACTTTTTTTCACAACACATTGATTCTCCGTCACTTATTTCGGAAACTTTTTTCACCCCGTTTTCCTTCTTTTGCGACAGAAACAAGCCCCAATTATTTACACACATTATTATATATTTAAGAGCAGATATATTTTTATAAACATTCATGGCAAAATATTCTTATAATACGTCAGATTTCCGTAAATTTGTACAAGAATAGAAAAACGAGAACGAATGAACGAGGCTAAACTTAGTCAACTCTACTTGCGCGACACTGCTTTTCAAGATTTGATGCAGCGCCGCATCTACAACGTGCTTCTCATCGCCTCGCCCTACGACGCCTTCATGATGGAGGAAGACGGACGCATCGAAGAGCAGCTGTATTTTGAGTACACATCGCTCAATCTGAGTTCTCCCCCTCGCGTGGCACAGGCAAGCAGCTACGAGGACGCCCACGATCTTTTAAGAAGCAAGTCGTTCGATTTAATCATCGCGATGCCTGGCAACGATATCGGACTCACATTCCGCGAAGCCAAAAACATCAAGACAAGCTATCCCGACATTCCGTTTATCGTATTGACTCCATTCTCACGCGAAGTGTCGCGGCGTCTTGCCAACGAAGACTTCTCCGGCGTCGACTATGTGTTCAGCTGGCTCGGCAACGTCGACCTGCTTCTTGCTATCATCAAATTGATGGAAGACAAGATGAACAGCGACAACGACATTCTTGAAGTTGGCATCCAAACCATACTGCTTGTGGAAGACTCCGTGCGCTTCTACTCATCAGTGTTGCCCCACCTGTACAAGTTTCTGCTGAAGCAATCGCTAATTTTCTCAACCGAAGCGCTCAATGAGCACGAGCAGATGCTCCGTATGCGCGGACGCCCAAAAGTCATTTTGGCACGCACATACGAGGAGGCGATGACTTTGTACAACAAGTACAAGAACGAGATTCTCGGCGTAATCACCGACGTGTCGTTCAGCAGAGACGGAGAGAAGGACAAGCACGCCGGCATCCGCCTTGCCAAAGAGATTAAGGAAATCGACCCCTATGTCCCCATCATTATGGAATCGTCAGAGACCGAGAATGCCGTCTACGCCAAAGAAATGGGCATCTCGTTTCTCGACAAGAATTCCAAGAAGTTTCCTGTCGACCTTGGGCGCATCATCACTGACAATTTCGGATTCGGTGATTTCGTGATACGCAACCCCGAGACCGGAGAGGAAGTGATGCGCATAACCGACCTGAAAGAGTTTCAGGACAACCTATTCAAGATTCCAGACGAGTCGCTGTTGTACCACGCCTCACGCAACGACATCTCGCGGTGGCTGTATTCGCGCGCGATGTTTCCCATCGCCGAAATCATTCAAGCCCATCGTTTCCGCGAAATCAGCGAGGCGGCAGAGGTAAAGAAATTCTTCTTCAACCTGATTGTGAAATACCGCAGGATGAAGAACAAAGGAGTCGTTGCCATTTTCAAGAAAAACCGCTTCGACTACTACTCCAATTTCGCCCGCATCGGCCAAGGCTCACTTGGCGGCAAGGGACGCGGCCTGGCTTTCATCGACTCTATAATAAAGAAATATCCGATATGCGACAATTTTGACGGTGTCACAGTGTCAATTCCGCGAACGGTGGTGCTCTGCACCGACATTTTCGACCAATTCATGGAAGAAAACAACCTATATCCCATCGCCCTGTCTGACGCCCCCGACGAGGAGATTCTGCGTTGTTTCATAAACGCAAAACTGCCGTCGCAGCTTAAAGACGACTTTCTTGCCTTGTTTGAGGTTATCGACAAGCCGTTGGCGATACGCAGCTCAAGCCTTCTCGAAGACTCGCATTATCAGCCCTTTGCCGGCATATACTCCACATATATGGTGCCGCGTCTCGACAACAAGGAGGAGATGCTGCATCTGCTCGGCGACGCCATAAAAAGCGTCTATGCGTCAGTGTTCTATGCCGACAGCAAAGCATATATGACCGCCACAAGCAATCTTATCGATCAAGAAAAGATGGCTATAATCATACAAGAGGTGGCTGGCGCGGAGCACGACGGATACTACTACCCATCGTTTGCAGGAGTGGGCCGCTCGCTCAACTATTACCCCATCAACGACGAGATGCCCGAGGACGGAGTGGCAGAAATTGCCGTAGGACTCGGAAAATACATCGTTGACGGAGGTCTGGCACTGCGTTTTTCGCCAAGACATCCCGACAAAGTGCTGCAAACAAGCACTCTCGACCTTGCCCTGCGCGACACACAGACACAACTCTACGCCCTTGACCTTAAAGACGTTGAAGGCGGATTCAAGGTCGACGACGGGTTCAACATAAAGAAAATACGTGTGCAGGACGCGGCAAAAAATGGCTCATTGCGCTATATGGTGTCGACTTTCGACCCCTACGACCAAGTGATTCGCGACAGCGAATACGGCAACGGACGCCGCGTGGTTACATTCGCCAACGTACTGCAACACAAAGCATTCCCACTTGCTGAGATTGTAGACTTCATGCTTTCCGAAGGAGAAAAAGAGATGCGTCGTCCGGTGGAAATCGAATTTGCCGGATGCATCGACAAGCACGGAGAGACAAAAGGCAACGTATATTGGTTGCAGATACGTCCAATTGTCGACCGCAAAGAAATGCTCGATGAGAAAATCATGCATACATCCGACAGCCAATTGATCATGAAGACATCCAGCGCTCTCGGACACGGCATGATGGACGGCGTCACCGACGTGGTGTATGTCAAGACGCAGAACTTCTCCTCGTTCAACAACCCTATGGTGGCACGCGAGATAGAGAAACTCAACAAGTCATACGTAGAAGCCGACAAGGGATATATTCTGATAGGTCCCGGACGATGGGGCTCAAGCGACCCCGCACTTGGCATCCCCGTGAAATGGGCGCACATCTCAGCCGCACGCGTGATTGCAGAAACGGCACTGCCGGGATACCGCATAGAGCCAAGCCAGGGCACGCATTTCTTTCAGAATCTCACATCGTTCGGCGTCGGGTATTTCACCATAAACGACAAGAACGGCGACATCTGCGACATTGAATATCTCGACAGCATGCCTGCCGTCTACGAGTCCGACCATTTGCGTTCCGTGCGTTTCAGCCGACCGCTGCAAATCGGAATAAACGGCAAGACGGGATTAGGAATCATTGTAAAACCAACAACAGAAGATAACTGAATATATGTCAATCATAAACAACCTAAAAGCAATGTTGGGTTTTCCCGACAAAGAAGATATGGGCAACGAGAACTCATCGCAGACAAACTCGCCGTCTTACATCAACCCGTTCAAAAAAGAAAACGAAAAGCCATTGCCACCGCCTGTTCCGGAAGTGGCTAAAATCTCACGGAAGGATGTTGAAGACGCCATAAGCGATGAAGTGGTCGACAAGGTAACCTCTGTGCTCAACACGTCATTGCCGGAATACGTGCGTGAATGCATCGACAAAGACGCGCAAGCCAACTACGTTAGAAGCCTCATCGGATCAACGCTCACCGACTTCCTGCAGCAAATCAAGCAGGAGGCGGAGGAAGCCGCTCGCCAGCAATGGCAAAAAGACCGTATGGACCTTGCCAACAAATCGTCGGAGGCTTCAAAGCAGATGAACGAATACAAGACGAAAAACGAAGAGCTGCGAAACCGCATTCTAAGCCTTGACAGGCAGAAAACCACGCTCAACGACCGCATATCGACATTGGAAAACCGCGCTGCCTCAGCGGAGGCTGAACGCGAGCAGTATCAGCTGGAATGCAAAAGTCTGATGAACAAAATCAAAGTGGCGGCTGTCAACGATGAGGCGCTGCAGGCATTGCGACAGGACAACGATGACTTGCGCGCGGCAAACGAGAATCTGCAAAACGAAATTGCCGAAATCAAAGCCGACGCCGAACGCAAGGCCACCGACTCGGCGGCTCAAATCCTTGCCGCCAAAGCAGACGTGGCGAAGAAGGAGGCGCGCATTGCCGAATTGTCATCACAACCCGACGACGCAAACGAGAAGGAGGCGGAAATCGAGCGTCTAAACGCCGAACTCGAGACCATAAAAAGCAACGCCAAAACCGAAGCAGAAGCGCTGACGGCACGCATTACGGCTCTCTCGCAGGCCACCTTAGAACTGGAAGAGACAAAACGCAAACTCGCCGAAGCCGAAGATGAAAAGTTAGCGCTGAAAAATGCCCCAGCGACAAGCAGCGAGGAACTGGAAAAGCTCCAAAACGAACTTGCCGTGCGCAACAATGAGTTGGCAAGCATGCGGTCCACAATCCAAAGCCAGAACGACGAGCTCTATGCCTTGCACGAGAAACTTAACGAGACCGGCGACACCGCAAAGATGGCTGAAATCGAAGCCACTCGCGCCAAGCTCGAAGACACCGTGGAGAAACTCAACAATGAGCTGTCGCAAAAACAATTGCAAATCGACGACCTCAACAGCACGAAAGACGAGATTTCTTCTGTCTACGAGCAGTTGAAAAAGGAATTGGAACGCAACAAAAAGCACTATGCCGACAAGGAGCAGGAGTTCCGCCAACAGATTGTGGCGCTGAAAGACGAGCTGGAATCAGCAAAAAACGAGATTTCAATCCAAAAGGCAGAAAAGAAAGCCAAGAAAAAGGCTCAACACCATGCGGCTCCGCTGTCGGGAATATCTGCCATCGACTACACCACAGAATACTCCGACTGGCTGATGCCCACACCGCCGACAAACGCAATTCCAATCGTTGCCGAAGAGCCTGAAGAACCCGAAATAGAGAATCATAAAGAACCGGAAAAGAGTCACGCGAACCCCAACATTCCGGAGCAAATGGAACTGTTTTCATAACTATGGACTATACGACCTTATCACCGGAACTTGAAGAGCGCGTGCAGCGCGCTGTCGACAATTTTATGCAAGGCTATGGCTGCTGCCAATCAGTGGTGGCGGCTTTCGCCGACATCTACGGGCTCAGCGACGACCTCGCAAAACGCATTGCCGCAGGTTTCGGCGGCGGCGTTGGGAGGCTTCGCATGATGTGCGGCGCCGTGTCGGGCATCGTGTCGCTTGCGGGACTCGACTGCGGTCAGACCGACGGTGCCGACCGCGAAGGCAAATCGGCTTGCTACAAGGTCGTGCAACAGCTTCTTGAGAAATCGCGCGAGCAAAACGGCTCGCTCATCTGCGCCGAAATTCTCGGACTGAAAGGCCACGACAAAGCAGTGTCGACCTACGAAGCATCGCCTCGCACAGCCGAATACTACAAGTCGCGTCCTTGCGCTGCCAAGGTGGAGAGCGCAGCCCGCATCTTCGCCGAATATCTCCAAGCCAAAGCTTCGTTAACATAAAATAACAGTATCAACAACAAAAAATATTTAGATTTTCCCCCCCCCCCGTATTTGTATTCTTTGTAAATTTGCATCCGCTACTAAAAGCAGGTTAGATTTTAACCAACACATTAACAATTAATATAGGTACGTCACAGCATCATACTTCCCAACTTTAATCAGTGTTTGTGGCATAAAAAGGTTTAAAAGGACAGGTAAAAAAAAGTGAGATATACCAAACTGATAATTACACTAATTATTGGTTTCGCAATGGATATGGCTGCTGAAGGAATAACCGCCGACAGCATCTTTATCCAAAATTCGCGTCCAATAAAATTTGTTGTAAACAGAATCAGCATCAGCGACCAAGATAGAGAATGGATTACCGATGTGCTTATCCCAGAGCTTCAAAGGCTGGGAGATAGGGGTATTGTTTTCGGACGTGCCACCGCTTCTCCAGAAGGTCCATACGACAACAACCGTCGTCTGGCAAACCAACGTCGCGCATCGGTCGACGCTCTGCTTCGAAGCTACGGCATCGGCACCGACCACATCCAATACGACGTTGTGGCTGAGGACTACGACCTGCTCTACACCATGATGATGCTGAAACACGACGCCAAATTCCATGACGTCGACTCCTTAATCACTCTCTACGCCAACGACACCCAACGTCTTAAGGCGGCTATAAAGCGGCACGACGGCGGCAAGCTATGGCGCTACCTGCTGAAAGAATATTTCCCGAAACTGCGCGCAGTGAGAATAATTGTCGTTGACAAAAGGCTTGCCAACATCGACAGCAACGACCTGGCTCCACGACCTATAGCAGCAACCATTCCGGCAACTGTCGCCGACTGCCATCTGCGCATCCAAAATGCCGACATCACACCGGCATACATCATCCCAGCGACAACACCCGCCTCGACTTTGCCGCGTCGCGAGGTGCTGAGCGTGAAGACAAACGTGCTGTTTGACTTTGCCTACATGCCGGGCTACGACCGCTTCTGCCCTATTCCAAACGTTGCGTTGGAATATTATCCGCTTCATGGTCATTTCACCTACGGTGCAAGTTTCGACTGCCCGTGGTGGCAGCACTATGATGAGCATAAATATTTTCAGGTCAGAAACTATCAGCTGCACACCCGCTACTATCTGCGCAGCGGCGACATCCGCAAACGCAAACCGGGAGAAGGCGCGGCTTTCAGAGGTTTATACCTCAGTCTATACGCGCACGCGTACCTATACAACATCTGCTTCGATGAGAAACGCGGATGGGAAGGCGAAGGCTGGGGCGCTGGTTTGGGTATAGGCTATGTCGTCCCATTAGGTCGCTCCGGACATTGGAAGCTGGAGTTCGGACTGCAGGCGGGATACCTCAGCACCAACTACGACCCCTATCAGTGGAAATGCCCCGTAGACCCCGACACCGACAAAGAGCAATATTACTACAAGTGGTACGGCGATGCCAAGGATTTCCAAAAGAGGCAGCACCGCTTCTCGTGGCTTGGCCCTACCAGAGTGGAGATAACGCTCAGCTACGACCTGCTCTACAGACGCAACAACAAGAAAGGCGTAAGTTTCAGAAACCGAGAAACGACAATCAACTATTAGACAAAGCATAGCAACAATGCGCAATATAACAAAACTCATATCACGAATCATCCTTGATGCAAGCCGCAAAGCCTGCAACAAGGATGCCGTCATGTGTTTTGCATTGTTATGCCTTGTCGCAACGGGATGCGTGCGCGAGCCTAAGCTCCATCTCCACCAGGGCGGCGCCGACATCGACATGGAAATCCCGACAGTCGACCTCGACCTGAAAGTGATATGGAACTACATTTTCAAGTACGACACCGAATACGACTGGCAAGCGGAGTGGATCTACGGATGGGACAACACCGACGAGGAAATGTTTGGCACTATCGGATACACAGAGCCTGACGCCTTCGAGGTGCGCCGCTATTTCACAGGCAACGTCCAGTTCGGTGCACACAATGCCCCTTACAGGCACTCAATCGTCGGCAACCACGTCCAAGCCAAATACGATTTCGGTTTTTGGGACATTCTTGCATGGAACAACATCAACACTCCCGACGGGGTACAGAGTGTGCGCATTGATGAGAACACCACCTACGACCACGTCACGGCTTACACCGGACAGACAATATACCCGGCGCTCTACAACTCGCCGCAGTTCACGCGCTCCTTCTATCAGCCGGAGGAGCTGTTTGCCGGATACCATGGAGGAATTGAGATAAACAAGAATCTGGACGGATTCACGTTCGACGAGAACCGCAACTGCTGGGTACGGCAGATCGAGATGGAGCTGCAGCCAGTGACCTACATCTATTTGGTACAAGTGATTCTGCGCAACAACGACCACAACGGCAGAAAGGTGACAGCCGTAGAGGGAAACGCCAATCTAAGCGGCATGGCTCGCTCCGTAAACCTCAACACAGGCGTGACGGGGGCTGACGCCATCACCGTGAACTTCTTCATGCGGATGAAGCAGGACATTGCCGACAAGAACGGCGACAAGGTCGACGTGATAGGCGGAAAGGTGCTTACTTTCGGCATCCCGAAACTAAACCCGAGCAAACTTGACGCGAAGGCATATCTGGAATCGCTGCAGAAAGTGAGGGACACCGACCTTAACAACCGCCACTATATTGACGTGAAAATGCAATTCTACAACGGCAAAGACTCCACGTTCGTGTTCGACGTCACCGACCAAGCGCGACGGCTGTTCCGGGGAGGGGTAATCACGGTGGAGCTCGACATGGACAAGGTGCCTGTCCCCAACCGGTCCGGAGGCTCCGGCTTCGATGCCGTGGTGGAGGACTACGAAGAGAAAGAATGGATATTCGATATGTAATCAATACGCAATTCAAATATAATAAACAATACAAACTATTTTAATTTTTTTTATTTTATGAACAAGTATTTTATCGCAGCCGCTTCGGCATTGGCTCTCGCCAGCTGCTCAAGCGACGATTTCTTGGGAGAAATTCAGGGAAATGAGCAAAATGGAGCCACCTCCGCAATCAACTTCGGTGGCGACACAGGCAAAATCACACGTGCCACATCAGAAGGCGCCGATGCAGCAGGCCTCCTCGGCAACAACTTTGTAGTTGTCGGTTTCAAAGGCAACAAGACAGACGCAGCCAACAATGAAGATTACGCTTTCGACCACTACAACGTGAACTTCAACAAAGATTCAAAGAACTCGACCGAGTCAAACCGTGCTGGTTGGGAGTATGTTAATCAGGACATGAAGGTAAATGGAGCCGACAAATCTCTCGCACAGAGCGGAGCAACGCAGCAGACCATCAAGTATTGGGACCACTCTTGCGCATACTACGATTTCATAGCTTTCTCAATGGGTAAAAAAGATGCGGCGTCAAAATACGCAACTCCGACACACGTTGACAAAGCCAATCTCGCCACTGCCGCCTACACTCTCTCCGGCAACGTAAACACTCTCAGCGAGTGCTACATTTCCGACATGAAGACTGTTAATAGGGAAGACTACGGCAAGACTGTATCAATGAGTTTCCGCCACCTTGCCAGCAAGGTGCGCATGGCTCTCTTCGAGACTGTCCCAGGTTATGTGATCAGCGACGTGAAGTTCTACGATGCTACAAGCACCACAGCCACAGCCAACCCAGAAGGCACACTCATCGGAAAATTCAACAACTCCGGAACATTGACAGTGTCCTTCCCTACAACAGGTACCGTCAACAAAGATAAAAAGGACTACAACAAAGCTCACGTAAAATTCACTGAATCAGCAACTGCAGGTGAGACTGGCGTATTGAATCATAAAGGATTCGGCGCTGTCAACTACGGCAACCAGAAAGAAGACGCTATTTCTGCAGGCACAACATACCTCAGCCAGAACGCATCCACTCCTTCTTACTGCGGCGCCGGCTATCAGAACGTGCTCCCGTCGGAAGGTGCGGCAAGCGCCATCACTCTCCGCATCGACTACAAACTCACATCTACCGATGGTACCAACGAGACTATCAACGTGAAGGGTGCCACTGCAACCGTTCCTGCCCAATACACTGAATGGAAGTCTGGATATGCCTACACTTACATCTTCAAGATTTCTCAGGACACCAATGGCTCTACCGGCGGCACAAGCACTGGTTTGACTGCCATTTCATTCGACGCCGTTGTTGTTGACGACGAGGCAAACGGTCTCCAGGAAACAATCACTACTGTTTCTGACAACAGCTTCACTACATACGGCTACAAGGACAACAAGGTTACTACCAACGGCAACGAATATGTCAACGGCACCGAAATCTATGCAACTGTATATTCTGCCGGCGCTACTGTAGCTCCTCAGAAATTGTACACCGTAACTCTCGAAGCCGGTGCCACTCAGACAATCAACGAGGCAAGCGTTGCCAACGCTCTCATGAAAGGAACCAACGACGCTACTGCCAAGACTTGGACTGTCACCGACTACGCTGGCAAGAAGATGGTTGTGACAGAGACAACAGATGGCGTTGCCTCTAAAGTCACTTCTGTTCCGGCATATTCTGGCCACACTCTCTCCGTAAATGCCCTCAAGTGGAAAGGTGTTGTCACCGACCCGGCTACAGAAACATACTACGCTGTTGAATACGACAATGGAACCAAAAAGTCATACAAGATTGTCAAAGTTGTCAAAAACTAATTCTTTCTCCTTGGCTCACGCCTTGGATTTTGACTAAAACATTGTGTCTGAGGTGTGTTTTCACACGCCTCGGACACATTTATATGTCGGACGGGGGTTTCTCCCCCGCCCGTCTTTAAAAAAAACAAGAAGACATGCAGAAACATCGCATCCTAATATTTCCTCTGTTGGGACTTTCCCTATTCTCCTGCTCGCAATCCGAGCCGGACGAACCAATAGTGCCCGAACCGGACAATACACAGACAAGCATCGCCTTCAGCAGCACTAACAACAACTGGCAGGATGCAAAAACAAAAGCAGCGGGCAACGGTCTCGAGACTATCTTCCAGACGTTCCGCACATGGGGATATAAAACCACAACAAACTCCCCGAACCCGTCATCGCCGCAAATTGTGATGGACGGATATAAAATGTCATACAATCAGGGCTCTGCCGGCAGCTCTACGACAAACACTGCCGACTGGGAATATGCTGGCATTGAAAATCCTATAACTGCCACCCTGCAAACAATAAAATATTGGGACTACTCGGCAACGAGCTACCGCTTTTTCGCATACAGTCCCTTCAATCCAGATGTAAAGACTTCGGTCAGCTCGGGCGACAACGCTACCGCTACCTTGTCTTTTAATTTTGAATATTCTGAAGCAGCAACCGCTACTTCAACACCATACGCAAGCCGCCTTTGGCTTGCCTCCCCTTCGTCGACGTCGCCGGCATACGGGTCGTGCGTCACTCTGACTTTCGCGCCGATAATCGCAAAGGTGCGCTTCCGCTTCACCTATCCTGACGGAACGACCAACGTTGCGATAAGCAACATCAAGTTCCGCGACAGCCGTTTCGTCGACACCCCGGCAAATGCCGACACCCCTCTCCGCGGCACCATCGACGCCGCCTATCCGCTCACCGGAATTCCGGTCGGCACATTTCCGACTCTCACGATGTCGAAGTCGGAAGCGGCTGATGCGTCCGGACTCCTGGTCCTCACCACTCCCTACGAGGAGGCTGGCGACCAGATACACATCCTCAAAGACCCTACTCTCTACAATAAATGGTACTACGTGCCGCCGCTCGCCAACATCCCCTACGAACAGGGAGCATACACCATAACCATCAACATTGGCGGAAAAACGGTGTCGGCTACAGTGCCGGCGCAATACATGCAGTGGAAGGCGGGTTGCCAATACACATACATTTTCAAATTGTCCGACACTGGCGACAGCATCTCTTTCAACGATTTGATGGTGGAGCAATGGCTTCCCGGTGCTGACATAAAAAACAACGGCTCAGGCACTGAAGACTGGTAAAAAGAATTGACTACAAGGATGAAACATATCTCAAAAATAACCGCTATCGCGCTTCTCGCAACGCTTTCTGCCTGCGAGGGTTCCGACATGCCCATACAGCAAGCCGACAACCACGGATACATCTCATTCTCGGCGCAACCGCAAAAAACAGCGACACGCGCCAACCCCTACGAGGCCTACGACCCTACGCGCCATCCCGCAACGATGGGCACGTTCGGATACTACGACATGCCGAAACGCTATGCGTCGGCTGCAAACACCATATTCAACAATGAAACTGCCACCTACAACGTGGCGACATACGGCTGGGACACTGCGACAAAGAAGCGCTGGACTGAATACACCAAGGCTTCGTCGTTCGACTTTTTCGCATATATGCCATATACCGGCGGCGCCACTCTTTTGCGCACCGCCAACAACACATATACCCTCTCGTTTCCGTTCGCCATGAGCGACGGCGGCAACCCTGTGCCGGTAATCTACGACACAAAGGCAGCGCCGATCATCTGCGCCGTCCCGAGCAACAAAGGTGCCATCTCCGATAGCAACGGAGGCGGAACGGTCAGTCTGAAATTCGACCAGACACTCACCGGCTACAAGCTGCTCTTCATGCTCGGCACCAAGATGAACGCCATCCGCCACTTCCGCATCAAGAGCGTGACGCTTTCAGGCAGCTTCTCCACATCGTGCACAATATCGCGTTCCTACGTCTGGAATACAACATCAAAAAGTTGGTCTGCCTCTGCAATAACATGGAGCGACATCAAACGTCAGTCGTTTGTAGAGACACCATTCCCTATTGCCTACAAAGGCTACGGCTCCGCGGACTACGACGACAACACCCAGACCGTCATTGTCACATCTACAGGCTACACGCAATGGGGTGCCGACATCTACACCATACCCGATGCCAAATTCCTGCCTGTCATCAACGTCAAATACGACGTGGAATTCATAGCGGAGGACGGTTCCACCATCGTCACCCGAAAGAACGTAACATCCGGAATAACCATCAACAAGGATAATTTCAGCAGCCTCACAACAGGCAAGACTGCGATGATAAACCCAATACGCATCCTCATACAGCCACGCTACCTGTATGTGCTTGCCGACGAGGATGCCTATACGGGTCAATTATTGATAGACTAACAATAGATAACGACAATAAAGTGTTTGGAAAATGAGAAAACATTCAACACATAGCATATCACGAGTTTTTTTCTCTCTGCTCATGCTCATGATTGCCGGAGTCAATCTGGCCATGGCTCAAGGATTAAGCAGCAACGACATTAAAGCCTCATGGGATTTCAAAAACGGCACGGTGGCTTATTCCATCGTTTCCGCCGACATCCCGGCTGGAAGCACATTCTTATGGAAAGTGGACTCAAAGAATGTCACCGACGGCATTTCCGACAGCGGACAGACCATCACGCTGCCGCTGACCAACAAAACCAAGAGCGGAGAGGTGACAATCACGTCTGCCGGCAATGTCACGCAGGCCATCGCTTTCAGCATCGAGCCGAAAGCCTATGGCGTGGACTACGACGGCAACCATTTCTATGCCGACAGCTACCAGCTCTATCCCGACGGCTCCGAGGGCGACGGCTCCAAGGAAAAACCATTCCTCATCAGCAACGATATGGAATTGGCAAGACTGGCGCATGAAGTCAACAATGGCGCAGCTCAACAAATGTTTTCTCAGAAATATTTCAAGCTCACTAAGGACATCGACCTCAGCAAGGGATTTTGGACTCCTATCGGCACGGCTCAAGGCATCGCGAAGGCTACCGACGGACATTTCTTCGCCGGAAAGTTTGACGGCGACGGACGCTCCATTAGCAACATGCTCATCTGCTGGACTTTCAGCGACCTAAAAGAAGCCTCGTGGGGTCTGTTCTCCCGACTCAACGGCAAGGGCAACAACGAAAATGAGTATGCGTCTGTCTCCAACCTTATCATCGACAATGCCAGAATAGAGAAGAAGGCGGCACACACGCCTCTCAACAACGCCAACTACACGGTAAAGATGGGTATTGTGGTTGCCGACATGACCCAAAACGCAGAACTCAGCAACATCATAATCCGCAACTCAAAAATCACCGACAACAACGAAAGTTACACGACAAAGACAAAATTCAGAATTGGAGGTATAGCCGGCTATCTGAACAACTTCGTGAGTCTGAGAATATTCAACATCTCAGCAGACACGGAAATCGATATGTTCCAGAACGCTGCTCTCAACGGGGTGGAAGGACAAGTGACGATTTCATGCGGTTTCGGTGCGGCAAGCAAACTTGCCAACCAAACAGGCTATGCCGTATGGCCAAGAAACATCTATGTGCACGGCGCAGGCTTGAAGACAAGCGCCAATACCACCCAGTGCAAAAAAGCCAGCGTGATGGCGTTTATAGCCGCCGACAACTTTGCAAACAAGGTGAAGGACACATGGTACTACACTCCTGCCAACAAGGCTGCCGACACCTACGCCTACAACCAATACGGTGTTGAAAAAGACATTTCGGCAACCGACGCAACCACAGGAGAGCCGTTCGGAAAGACGTTTGCCGAACTCAACAACCTGTACATCAACCAAAACAACCTCGACAAGAGGCCGTGGTTATATTCAAACTCTTCCAAACGGTTCTCTTTCAGCTCGATTGCCCTGAAGGCGGAGCGCGGCACAAGCGATGTGCTGACCGTGACAACCGAAGACGGAGAAACCACTTCCGATGTCTACAACTGGTATGCATCGACCAACAACACTGAGGGTGAAAAGGTCAACAGCTCCGCCTGCAACCCGTTCATCCTGCCACGACAGATATACTCCCAGTATGTCTATGCTATGACCGTCGACGGCAGCCAGCGCACCAACACCGTACTCGTCGAGGCTATCGGCATCACTGCCGAACTCGATTACGAAACCAAGCCCGGCACATACATCATAAATGTGACGAACAACACGAAAGAGAATTTCACAAACGACGAACTTGGTCTCGACATCACATACGAATGGTACAACAAAGCAACCTTGCTGTCGGAAACGTCCAACGAGTTTGTACGCCCGAAAACTGCCACCAACAAGGACCAATACAACTGTACGGTTACCGTAAAGAGCGGTGGCAACATCATTTTCCACAAAAACATCAAAGTGACTATTGTGGTGTACCTATGTCCTGAGGCGGTGAGCATCAACGGCACAACCTACGCACAAGGCGAAGACAACGACGACGAGGAGTGGGGCTACTCCCCGACACAGGCAATGAAGACGTGGAAAGGCGCCTACAGCAAGCTCGCCAAGACGGGTACTTGGGATGAAAACATCATCGTGCTGATGGGCACAAGCCATGCCGACGTGACCAACAGTCAATACACGGGTTTCAACATAACCAGCAACAACAGAGGCAAAAGCATGCTGAAGTTTGACGATTGGGCTAAAGCAAAGGGAGAGTCCCCTCTTTTCCGCAACGCCACCATCACGGGCGACTGGGACGGCACCGACTACAAGGGCACTATCGAGATTTATGGTGCCGAAAAGGGTCTGCCGATCTGGGGCGACACCCGATTTGAATACATCACATTCAACAACGACCCTGTGACAAACAACGGCGGCGATTTCTACAAGATTATCTACTGCCAGTACAACAACCTTGAGATGGGCGAAGGCATACAGATGACCGGTTTCGGGCAGAACTCGCCTGACTACGGCACCATCGACGGCGCTGTGACCACTGCATTCCACATCTTCGGCGGTTTCAACAACGACGGCCGTTTCTATCCGCTGGACAGAAAAGAGAGAATCGAGGCTTTCGAGCAATCGATGCCTCACGGCAAGGAGAGTTTCAAAATATCCATCAAGTCCGGGTTATACTCCGCAATCAGCGCGGGCGGACGTCAGACATCCTCCGAGAAGGACTACAATGGAGTGATGGGAACTCCCAATCAGCCCATAAAGTGCACAATCGAGATGGACATCGACCGCAAATGGAACGACGCCCACAACCCGGAAAGGGAAATCAAGGGAGAAACAAGCAAACGCAAGAGCGACTACGATGCCGGTATCATTCTCGCCGGAAGCCACGAGGGTGCCATGTATGCGGATGTCGACATAATAATCAGAAGCGGAAAGGTGGCGCGTGTCGTAAACGGTTCGCTGGGTGCGCAGCGCGACTTAATCCTCCCCTACAACGGCACCGATTACTTCGTGCCTAACAACACATATATGGGCAGGGCAAGCATCACGCTCGACCCGGCGTCTTCAAAATACAACGACGACGAGTGGATTGACAACCGTGTAATTGTCACCGAGCTGTATGGCGGCAGCACCGGTCGTGGACACACCGGCAACGTGATTGTCAACAACCCGTTCTATGGCTACAGCACAATAACCATCAACGGCGGCGTATTCGAAATTCTCCCTGCCGGCAACACTAAGACAGACAACATCTTCTGCGGAATCTACGGTGCTGGCGCAGGCGGTATGAACGGCATCGGCGAAGGCGACGACAATGCCGACAGCCACACTCCCGACAAAAGCATTGCCTACTGGAATGCTTCGGGCGACGTTATGCTCTATGGTCCGTATGCCGTTGCAAAGGACCGTCTGGTGACGTATCGATGCTACAACAACGATGATTTCGAGTCGTTCACTTATGTCGACCCAACCAACACCAACACCAAGATTGTAATCACCGGTGGAGAGTTCGGTTCAACAACCGAACCTATCGACGGCATTTATGGCGGAGGAAGCGGATTCATGAGCAAAGGCTTGTGGTCGAGCACGGCTGCCACGCCAAACAGTTGCGGTGGCAACGTGTACGGAAAAACCGGAGCGACTGTGGCGTCGCTCACCATCAACGGTGGAGAGTTTCACTGCAAGAACGGCGTATTCGCCGGCGGACGAGGCACTGACTTTTTCTATTCGCAGAACCCCTACGGCGGCAATTCCGGCGACTACAAAGCTCTTGGCAAGACCTATGGCAACGTGGAGCTCAACATCAATGGCGGCATTTTCCACTGTCCGGTATTCGGAGGCGGATACGGTGTGGCCGACGCCAAGGAGATGGGCACATCCAACGTAGAGACGCTTTCCGACATGGCACGCATATACGGACAGTCGAGCGTGAACATCATGGGCGGCACTTTCTACAAAAACATCTATGGCGGAGGCGACATGGCGATTGTTGAGTTTGACGGCAACGCCACAAACGTTGTCATCGGCGACAGCGCCGACATCCGTGGCTCGGTGTTTGCCGGCGGCAACGGTCGCCGTCTGCGCCCTGCCTCGCAAGCGTTTGCCGCCGGCGACGGCTTCACACAGCATCCTGAGCTGGTGGGTCTGGTTGCCGGCAACGCCAACGTGTCGTTCGCGGGCAGCACACAGCAGGCTCCTTTCATTTACGGCGACATCTTCGGCGGCGGCAATTTTGCACAGGTTGCCAACGACACGTATGTCAACATTTATGCCGGAAACATCGCCGGTCAGGTGTTCGGAGGCGGAAACGGCGACATCACAGACGGCACGGTCACTTCAGCCGACGTGCTCGGCAACACCAACGTGACCCTGGCGCAGGACGAAGGCGGCACACAAAGCGTAGGCCACGGTCCGATTGACGACAGCTTCTCGATTAATGTGATATGGTTCAAGATGTGGGATCCGGTTGAAAACATATTCTACATCTGGGACCCCGATATCGACGACGCCGGCGACGAGCCTGCCACGGAGGACACTGTATACGAAAAATCAAAATTCTATGCCGACGGCAAGTTCCTGAATCCCCACAACATCTATGGCGGTGGAAATCTTGCCTGCTCTGTGGGAACATACAAAGATGCTGACGGCAATGTGACAACAACCCCTGCCGACGGCACCGGACTTGCCACCGTGATGATGCAGAAAGGCATGACACCTTACGAACTGCTGATAACCGACGAATGGAAACAGTCGTACACCGACAACGAGAATCCTCACTTCAGTGTCTTCGGCGGCGGATACGGACGGCTGACGACAGTTGGCAGCACCGATGTAACCGTCAACGTTGACGGCGACTATGGCAAACACGGCCCTGACAACGACGGCAATATTGACCCCAACGCTCCTTCTCTCGACCTTTCGATGGGAGAGCCAAACTTCACCGTATGGGCTGTGTTGGGCGGCGGATATGCCGGCACTGTGGCTGGCAACACCAAAGTCACTGTCGACGGAAAAACGTTTATCCGCCGTGTGTTTGGCGGCGGCTTCGGCGACATTGCGTCAACCGAGGACAACACCACAGGTCAGATTGGCGGCAACACGGAGGTATATATGTGCGGAGCATTCACCCATGGCGACGTGTTTGGAGGAAGTGCCGGACTGGAGCCCGAGACAGCCTCTTCAACCCACTTCATAACCGTGGCGCGTGTCATCGGCACAACCATGGTGGAGGTTGCCGACGACGCCAACATCTACGGCAACGTGTACGGCGGCGGCGACAATGCCAATGTGGGCATTTTCCAAGAGATGAAACCTTCCGACTACTACTCGCCCGACTTGCTGACAAGCGCTTCGACGCTCAACCAAGCCGACGGCACATTCTTAAGCTACAAGGCTGAGGGCTACCGCTCGTTTGTCAACATCCGCGGCGGCAACATTTTTGGAAACGTGTATGGCGGAGGTGTGGGCTGCAAAAAGGCTGAAGCCAACCAATACTACAACATCGGCCGCATCAACGGCAACACCATTGTGCATATCGTCAACAGCAATCCGGGCGTTGACAGCGGCACCGACAATGTGGTGCCATGCGTTTGGGGCGACATCTACGGCGGTTGCGAATACGGAACGGTCGACGGCAACACTTTTGTGCACATCGAGGGCGGAATGATGGGCGGCAATGTATATGGCGGAGGATACGGCGACATTGACATCGACAACGAGCTGACTGCAGTCGACGAGGTGCTTGGCAAGAAGGACGTAGCCGACACCGGCACTTATGCCAATATTCTTGGCAACACGAAAGTGCAATTTGACGGAGGCTCTTGGATGTGGAACCGCAAAGCCGACATCAACGGCAACATTACCACATGGCTGGACGCCGAGTCTGACAGCAGCCCTATCTGCAACGACAATAACGAATTCCGACGGATTGCCTATGCTATCAACGAAGCACCGTCGCTCGACAACATCGGCGACCCGCTTGCGCAGGAGGCCATCAATCGAATCAGAAACAATGAGAATACCAAGAAATTCTTCGATCTGGACAGATTCACCTTCTCCACCGGCTACAACATCTTCGGTGGAGGAAACAGGGCTTGCCATGTCGGCTCAGCCTCTGTTGCCAACACCGGCAAGACTGTCGTTATAATCAACCACTCCCCCCTCGACGACATAAAGGACTCAAAGGGGAAAACCATAAGTATGTTTGAAAACACCACTGTACAGGGGCTCTGCTGGTTCCTGAACAGCATTCACGTTGAACACCCCTCGTTCTCGTTGTTCGGCGCGGGGTATGGTGTCAACACTTCTGTCGGAAAGACCGAAGTCTATGCGCAGCCGGGAACAAAATTTGACAACGACGGCATAATAACAATCAACGGCATAAAATACCGCTATCTCTATCAAAACAAGGACTATAAAACATATCTCGACCTCGAAAAAGATATCTACAACGACTATCTCAAGTTGTCGAAAGAAGACAAGAAACTCTATTTCGGCAGCTATGATGGCGGCGAGAACGATCCAGGCGTATTCCGCCGTTACCACATCAGCCGTCTGGCTTGGAAAATCGGCGTGCCCGGATTCGTGCTGCTTCAGATTCATGGCGGCGGCTATGCCGGATATGTAACGGGCGACACATACGTGGAAACCGACTGTCAACTTGGCTGCCACGACATCTTTGGTGCTGGTTTGGGAGCGCTGCCCTATGGCGACTTCTCCAGCGGAAGCGGCTATGACTTCGGTTCGGTAAAAGGCAAATCAATGGTTTTCATCAAGGGAGGCGATGTCAATCATAGTGTCTACGGAGGAGGCTCCGGTGTGGAATCGGTAAAAAGAAACGGCGTTTTCATCGATTTCCCGGACATGGCGCATGTAGAGAAAACCGAAGTGCACATCTATGGCAAAATGCACAAATTACGTAATGGACTCGGACTGATTGAACGCACATTGATATTCGGCAGAGTCTACGGCGGCGGCGACTTGGCGAATGTAGGCAGCAAAAAAGCCGACGCTGCGGTGTTCACCCGCGACAACTATCTATCCCCGACAAACCGCACCACTCTCGTAAACATCCGTGGCGGATCCTTGATGTCGCAGGTGTTTGCAGGCGGCAGGGGGCGTGTTGTCACTGAGTGTGCCGACAGCAAGAGCCTCGGAGGCGTTTACGGCAACTCGTGTCTCATCCTCGACCGCCCGGCGATGAAATATCCTTATTGGAACGACGCAACGAAAGAATATCTCTCTCCTAACGATGACGCCAATATGGTGCATTCCGACGTTGACATCGACACCTACCCCACTATCATGGAACGCTTCTATGGCGGCTGCCAGAACGGTACGGTGTATGGCAACACCCTGCTGACAATCTACGACGGATGGCTCGCGCAAAGCGCTCACGGAGGTGGTCTGGGAAGCGTCGAAACCGTTACTGAGAATGGCAGCGAAAGCGTGGCTGTGACATCTGCCGACGTAACCGGCAACACCAACCTGCTGATTCTTGGAGGCAAAGTGCAGGCACATGCATTATGGAACGTGCAGGCACGCACATGGAGTCCTGCCAGCATCGTAGACGGAACGATTTACTCTCCGCAGTATGACCCTAAAGCACGTAAGTTCAAAGTGAACCACAATATTTACGGCGGCGGAAACGTAGCATCCGTTGTGGGCAACAACTCCTATATCACCATGACAAAGGGACTCCTTTACAACAGCACAGAAATGGTGGCTGGACGTGACACCGGCAAGAATTTCTTTGAAAGCATTGAGTGGAAAGAAATCTACGAAAAAATCGGCACACCGCAATTCAGCGTGTTCGGCGGAGGATTCGGTGAGAATGCCATCGTGATGGGCGACACGTATGTGAACGTGGAAATGGAAGGACGAGGAAGCATCCTCGAAGGCATCGACATCGTGAAAGGCGAGGAATACAAGCACTTTTTCAACGGCTACTCGGTGATGGACATCATCGGTGGAGGATATTCAGGCAAAGTGGTCGGCAACACGCACATCGTGGGCTCCGGTGGCGTATTCTGCCGTCGTGTGTTCGGAGGAGGCACCTACAGTTCAGTCAACTCAACCGACGTGGAGCTGAAGGCCATCGACTGCCACGACATTTTCGGAGGCGGATTTATGGGCGATGTGCTTAAGAGCACAACTGTGAGAATTGGCGACAACAAGCCGGCTACAAGTCCCCATACCTACAGCAATGCCGACATTTTCATTCATGGCAACGTGTATGGCGGCAACGACGTGTCGGGATATGTCAACGTGGGACTGAACAAGAATGGCTACTTCATGGACAACGGCGGCACAGGAATCACCATCAACATCTACGGCGGTCATCTGTTTGGCGACGTGTATGGCGCAGGCAACGGAAACTACCTGTATGCCACCGACCGAAACGGAAACAAGAATGTGACGGTCAACGAGTATTATCCCATCAATCCCAACGACCCCGACTCCGAGACGGTGCCGTTGGTCTACACCGTGCCTATGCGCGAGAACATGACGCAGTTAAAAGCCACAAGCGACGCGGTGAAGATGGTGAACATCAACTCATGGCGTCCGCTGACCAACAAAGTGAGCATCAACATCCATGGTGTGTCGACATCCGACACGGTACGCATCGACGGAAACGTGTATGGCGGCGGCAACTCAGCAACCGTGCTGAAGATGCTTGCCTACGGGGCGTCGGAAGATGCCGACAAGTCTGTCGGCGACATCAGCGTCAACATAGGAAGCCACGTACGTATCGGCGGCGTGTTTATGGGATGCAACGGCGAGGAGCTGTTTGTGACGTCGGAGGACAACGACTTCATGAATATGTTCCAGAAGCTGAACGGCGACATCTACGACTACACCCAGGAGCTGGATCTTGCTGAGCCTATCGACTGGATCAACGACTCCGAAAACGCAAACATCAACACAGTGTATCTCCCTACGGAAAAAAGCAAACGTCCGATTGTGTATCCGCACCTACTCGACCTCTACTTCCAACCGGTGGAGACCGACATACAAGGCTCGCTCAAATGGAACGGCAGCGAGACTGGAGAAGGACTGACAAACTGCATCATCGGCACGTTCTGTTGCGGAGGAAACCGCGGTAATATGAACGTTATGCCGAAGACAAGCGGCAAAATAGGAAATGTGCTTGAATACACATTTCCGGAAGGGCTGACCATAACCGACAAGATTGTGGGCGGATGCAACAATACCAACTACGACTACAAAGGCAAGGCCAAGCACAGGGGCGGATATCTGCTCGGCGATGCCGACTCTGAATATCCGTTCATCAAACTCAACATCCGCAACAAATTTATGCCTAAAGAGAAAAACGGCGCATACGTCGGCGGAAATGTGTATGGCGGATGCTTCAAGAGCGGAACAATCGTCGGCGACGTCCTCATCAACCTGCAGAGCGACATGCTGGCGGGAAAGGACAGAGACAAGCTGGAGAAGTCGAACGAGCTGCTGGTCAAGGCTGCCGAATATTCCGCACTCAACGTTTACGGTGCCGGATACGGTATGGAAAGCTTCGTATACGGAATCGCAAACGTGACAATCGGCGAATCGGTGAAATGCTCCGAGCCAAAAATGGACGGCAACAAGTTTCTGCCTTGCGGCGTGGTCGACCCCGACAGCAATCCGGAAGGTCTGGGCGTCTCTGCCAACTTCATCTACGGCGGAGGCCAGCAGGGCAACGTGGTGGGCTACTCGACTATCAAGATGCTCAACGGCCACATATTCCGCGCCGTCACGGGCGGCTCGTATTCGGGCTATGTGTATGGCTCCACTCAGGTGATTGTGGGATATCCAACCTACTACTCGACCAACCCCCAAAACCATGTCCGAGGCAGATATGAGCTTAAACGCGCCGACCGGAAGAATCTTGGAGTTGAGAACGACAACGGAAAGGAAAAGACACCTGCCATCAAGCAGCACATATATCTGCTTAATGACGAGTGGATATCGCAGGGCGTCTACGAAGACATCGTGGCTATCGACAACGGCAACGGCATGCGCGACACGATTACCGACGCAAACCGCGCCCACTACTTCAAGAAGATAGTTTCCGCCGCGCCGTCGGTGGGCTGGGAAAACGTCAACATCACCATTGACGAGGCTGTCTATGGCGGCGGATATTCGGTGGCTCAAGGCTCGGTATTAGCCAACAACACAACCGTGCTGAAACTAACCGACAAATACAATCTCGACTATGCCATAATCGCCAACGGCAACGGCGATGATCTTAACTTGTTGCCAGGCGGCTCTACGGCTGGATTCTGCGGCAACACGCTTGTACTTGTCGGCGACAACAAGGACAGTGAACATATCACCATCTCCCACCAGGACATCAGACCGGTGCAACTGCCCGACGGCACCGACCTATACGGCTATTACTACAAGCACTATGCCAGCGACGCCGATGCCGCCAACGGCATATACTCATACCGCTACATTTCGCTGCAGGACAAATATTTCTTCAAATCGGGCGCAACTCCGCCGTCGGGACTTGAGGGAATCAGAGAAAATGAGTTCTACGAATACGACAGCGAGGGAGGCATCTTCGGCGACGGACACCTGTCGTATGCCCAGGGCTTCCGCAGCGCCGACCTGACAGGATATGGATTTGCCGGACACACCATCGACAATCCGAAGATTCTGAACACATTCCAGCGGCTCGACATCATCCGCCTGGAGGACAACTGCTTCTCTCTGCTCGGCGCCCGCGACTATACGGTGAACGACGTCAACAAGACGCCCTACTCCATCGCCCGTGTCGGAGAAATAAAGATGGTGGCAAACGACATCCGATTTGACAGCAATGGAAATCTGGAAGCGAAGCCCGACAACAACACGGACTTCAGATACAGCACGAAAGCCCGCAATTACATGGGATTCTCAAACAATATCCTCTATGTAAGCGCAATAAAGTCGAACGTGGATTTCAACAGCGGAATGTGGCGCAACCGCAACGGTCAGCTTGCCTCCGCCTCTACCGACAACACTGCCTTTGCCGGTATGTCGTACCAGGGCGTCAAGCAGCACTACATCGACGACTATAACGCCAACAAGGACAAGGAAAACGCCGAGGATCCGTTCGGAGAGTTCCAGAAACGAAACGACGGAACGGCGATGAACATGATCGGCATCGCTTCGGGATACGCAATGAAGATTCAACTTTGTCATGAAACATACGACTCCGACCGTAAAAAAGTGGTGGAAAACAAATTGTACGGCCCAATCTACGGCGTTGTGGAAATGAACCTTATCAACGTACGCGAGGATGAGGGCGGAGGCTATGTGTATGCCGACAACAATCACAAGCGGCATGACGGCGACTCCCACGAGGAGGACTTCCTCGAGACCACCGGCAACTTTGTGTTCCCATACCACAAGGGCCGATACATCGTCGACGACTGTTTCCCGACAGGATACCATGCCATCACCGCGCCCGGATCGGACAAGACGGTCGACGACGTGAAGGTTCACTATTGGTATGTCACCGGATTCCATTATTACTACAATGTCAACATCTCCGGATACACGTTCAAGTCGTCGAAAGAGAATCCGATCGAATTCGACAGCGACAACAAGGACGGACTCACCGTTCTCGCCGGATTGAAGAGCACCCAGCCTATAAGCATCTTCAACTGGAAGATGCGCAGCGGCCATCCCGACGACAAGAGCCAATACTCAAGCGACCTGGAATATCGAAACTATCTCACAGGAACCGAGACCAACGAAACCGACAAGACATACTATTCCGACGCAGTTGCCGGAGGCTACAAACTATATGTCGGCGGCGCGGAGAGCAACAACTTCTCAGGCGCAACCTCCATCGACGATCCCGACAAGGCGTCGAAAGGCTTTGCCGCACTGCTGTCGATGAGAGAAAAGGGCGACGACGAAGCCACCCTTTTCAACAACTCGCTGCCCGCAGGGCTGAAGGAGGATGCCAAGATTTCGTTCCGTCTGGTGGACATGGTCGACAACACAAACTACGTTGAGCCCGACTACTTCGACAAGCACCTCGGCAGAAAGAGTATGGCAACGCTCGTGCTGAAGGCGCCAGCCTACGAGGAATATATCAGTGAGACCGACAACAAGCCGATATACACCAACACGGGTAAATTCTACAAGAAGACCGAAACAGGCTACGAGCTGGTGGAATCGGGCAACCTCGACGCCGACAACACCTACTACCAGCCTCAGACCGAAGAGTTTGTGAAGATTGACAACCTCTTCACATACAACACCGTCAACAAAAAGTATGAAAAGGTTGAAAACATCTCCGATGTAATAATCGACGAGAGCAACCCGACGGTATACTACGTTCCGCGCGAATACACCTACACAATCTATCTGACAATCGAATATGTGCAGGGGCCAACCGTCAGCGGACAAATCACTATCGGAAACTGCGCGCTGCCGGGCGAGATGGTGCGCGTAACCAAAGACAACATCGTGGTCAGCGCAGACCAGTCGTTTGCGGTCAACGGCTACTACTGGCGCATCGGAAAGCGGCAAATGGGAGCCGACGACAAGTGGGAGTTTAAAGACACCACGCCGTGGACTAAAGAAAATATCAGCAACAACGTGGCAACAGGCTACGACACTTTCAACCAAGCCGATGAAAATGGCAAAGGTCTGTTTGCGGGCTGTCACTACGACAAGACCGACGACCTTCTCGACGTCCCTGTTTATTACTATATGAACGGCTACGGAATACAACTCGGTGTCTCGATAACGGGACTCAACGACATCCTGGAGGTGGACATGCACGACGCCGACAAGTTTGTCGTGCACAACTACCACCGCATGGATCCCCACAAGGCTGGAATAAACCTGCACCTTGCCGAGGCGATAACCCGCGTCAATGAGGAAAGCCTTGACACTACGGAATCAGACCCGTTGCCGGAACCGCGAATCTACATTTCCGACAAGAGCGACCTCTCTGCATTTGTCGCTTTCGTCGACTCTATCGGAACTAACAGCAACGCTCCGCGCTATGGCGCAAAAGCTCAGTTCTTCCTGCAGAACGACATTGCTCTGGAAGCAACCGACAAGGGCGGATACTACATTTCTGACTTCGCGGGAATCCTGCATGGCGACGGTCACGTGATCAGCGGCATCCCTTCGGGAAAATCTCTTTTCAACAGCATCGAAAGTTCTGGCAACATATATAACCTCGGACTTGCTTCCGGGAAAATATCCAACTTGACTGCCGACGGCAAAATCGGAAACTACCACTGCTGCTTCGAGTATGCGCCGGCATCGGGTAAAAGCGGATCAACGCCTGTTGTCTATCGCTGGGATGGCTCTCCATACGAGGGATACACCACGGAGGATTTCCGACTTGGACGGGTGGCATACGACCTCAACGAGTACTATCTACGCGCTCGCCACCGCGCCGAGCCGACAACATCAAGCACTGAGGCTGACGCCGACAATGAGATTCTGAAATACGTGTCAGCCTACTATGCCAACGGCGACTATCAGTATGCGTGCCGCACGGATGCCATCACCGGCAAAAACACCGGCATCACATATCTGCGTATCGGCAAGGGTGGCGACATCCCCAACTACGAACAGGTGGAGACCCGTCACGACAAGACGCACCCGCTCGACGCGCCGCGCGTAAAATACAACGCCGACGGCAGCATCCCGACACCTGTTGTCTACACGCCTCTGTTCAACGCCAACAACAGCGGCACTGAACTTATGAACGACTTCCTCTTCTGGGGACAGTCGCTTCAGCACAACCCCGACAACTACCCACGCGATATCGCTTCGCACCAGAACAGCTATATGAGCAACCGCGTATACCGCACCACCGCCTACTACGGCGACACGACGCTCGACGCGTTCCACTACAACGCCTACAACAATGGCTCAATCACTATGAGCACCTACGTGCACGATTCTGCTACCACGGCTGTCGACTTCACTTGCCTGCACGACCTTCCTGCAGCGACGGAAACAGTCGGTGGCATCTTCTACCCTCCTATGGACGACAACGCCAGCCGTTTCAACGACTTCGTTGTGAAAGAGGACGCAGGCATCACGCAGAATCTCCTTGTCTACACCGCCGATAATGACGAGGCAACAGGCAACGAGGCTTACGACGTGGTGGAAAAAGCTCTCAACTACAACGAGACTACAAGAGAGGCTTTGATAAGCGGACACCATATAACAAAAGGCATCGACGGCTACAGCACCTCTCTGTTACACCTCGTGGAGCGCACTCCCGACAACGAGAACGGAGATGGAGAGACTTGCAACAACAACAATCTCTGCGTGCCCATCGCCTTCAACGTCAACGACCGCGCATGGTATGTGCGCAGACCAATGTACTATGCCGAGGACAGCAAAGGCGCATGGGAAGGCATCTGCCTGCCGTTCACCGTCGACAAGGTCGCCGCATCGCTCAACGGAGAGATAACGCATTTCTACGGCTCGCCGTCGGACACGGAAACCGACAACCCAAGTCAGAACATCCACTCGCTACACCATGAATATTGGCTACGCGGACTGACGTCGATTGCCACCGAGGGAAATGTGCCGTCGGCAGTGTTCCAACGTCCTGGTGCAGCCTTGTTCTCCCCTACCAACGCTTCGGGCAATGCCTTGACAAATGGTGTTTCCTATACTTTCGCGAATACGTTCTTCGTCGACAACTACGCCGACAAACTCTACAACCAGTATGCCAACCCATACTATGCGACAGCCCACAATTACCCCGACTACCTGCGTCTTGCAGGCGAAGTGCCCTACATCGTGCGCTTCCCTGGTGCGCGCTACTATGAGTTCGACCTATCAAGTGCGTTCTACAACGATATTTTCGGGGCTTGGGAAGACGCTCAGACCGTGACATTCAATGCCTACGGCGACAACCACACCGGCGACACGTCGTACGGCGCAATAACAATCCCAATCACAAAAGGCATGGCAACTATAGTAGGCGGAAAATACTCTCATCTCGGCACTTTCTCCGCCATCAATGTGAGCAACGGCAATGTGTATGGAATGAACGACAGTGGCACGGCTTTCGACGATGCTTCATCGCTGTCGACAGTGACGCCGTTCCGCACATATATGTCGCCGACGGCAACGAGGTCAAACGCCCGTTACGACTACACTTCGGTGATCAACATCGCCGAACAGAATGCCGACAACATTATGCCCGACATGGAAGAGAACGAGGATGACACACAGACAGAAGACCATATAACCGTCCGCGCAATCGGCAACCAGCGCGTGCGCATCGAGAGCACGATGGCAACAAGACTGAATGTGGTAACGGTAGCGGGTCAACTCTACCGCATCCTTGACGTGCAGCCCGGCATTGCCACATACAGCGACTTCCAGCCCGGGCTCTACATCTTCGGCACCACCAAAGTCATCGTCAGATAACCCCGTGCGCCCAGGAGATTGCACTGCCTCACTCCACCACCGACGTTCGCTCGCCGTCGGCAAAGCGGGTGACGAGACTGTCGCCGGCACGGAGCGACGAGGCAGAGGTGACCACATGTCCGTCGCGAAGCGTCAGCGAATAGCCACGGCGCAACACGCGGTCGGGCGACAGCAGCTCGACCTGCTTCTCAAGCCCCGTCACACGCTGCCGCTCGTTAGCCACACACTGCCGTGCCGCCATTGCCACCCGTTGTGAGGCAAACGCCAAATCCTTGCCCGCGCCGTCGATGCGCCGTGCCGCCACAACAGGTATCGCCGCGGCAATCTGCTGAAGACGTGCGCGGTGGCGCACCACAATATTGTCGGCCATCAACGGAATGCCGCTTGTGAAATATGCCAGCTGCTGACGCGCGCCTGAAAGCATCTGCGTGGCAGAGTCGACCACCATATCTGTGAGTGCGTTGACATGGTCGAGAGCCGACTGCGCGCGATCGAGCAGCCATTCTGCGGCAGCCGTGGGCGTCTTCACCCTCACCGACGCCACCGAGTCGACCACCGTATTGTCGCGGTCGTGCCCGATGCCGCATATCACCGGCAACGGAAACTGCGCTACGTTGGCAGCAAGGTCATAGTTGTCGAACGAATTCAAATCGCTCGTCGAGCCGCCACCACGGATTATCACCACACAGTCGAAAAGATCGGCATAGTCGTTGATGCGCTCCAAAGCGGCGATGACCGACGTCACCGTGCTCTGCCCCTGCATCACCGCCGGGAAAAGACACGTGTAGAACTTGATGCCCGACGGGTTGTTGTGAAGCTGATTCATAAAATCGCCATATCCAGCAGCGCCAGCGGCAGAAATCACAGCGACACGCTGAGCGACGTCGGCCCACGGCAACTGCTTGTTCATATCAATTATGCCCTCGCTCCTCAGCCGGTTGAGTATCTCCAGGCGCTGACGGGCCATGTCGCCGAGCGTATAAGTGGGATTGATGCCGGTTATCACCACCGACAGCCCGTACTGCTCATGGAAATTGGCACTGACCTCAACCATCACATTCATTCCCGACGCAAACGGCTGCCCCGTGGCTCTCTCAAACTCACAACGCAGACGGGCATACACACTCGCCCAGACAATGCCACGCATACGGGCAAGCGTCTGCCCCGTCTGTGCATCCTTCTGCACCAACTCAAGATAGCAGTGACCGCCGCTCTGACGCACGTCGCTTGTCTCAGCCACAACCCAGCACCGCTGCACCGACGCATCGTGCAGCAAGCCGCCGATGCGCCGATTGAACTCCACCAATGATATCGCAGTTTCTCCCATATCCTTATTTTTCACCATAAGACAGTGCAAATCGAGCACAAAGCATCCATACTTGATTGGGCCTGCTCTGCCGAGATGCATATGCAAACATACTTAAAATTTGCCGCATTGCAAAACTCCGCAACCACAACGTTCCGCAACCACCGCTGACAGACAACGACTTGCATATATTGTGAAAAATAACTGCAAAAAAACATCCCAAAAAATTTGGCAGACTGAAATATCTGATATATCTTTGCACTCGCAAAAGCGAACCACTGGAGAGGTGGGTGAGTGGCTGAAACCAACAGTTTGCTAAACTGTCGTAGGGGTTATTCTCTACCACGAGTTCGAATCTCGTCCTCTCCGCGGAAGAAATACAGAAAATCGTCCGACTAAAGCCGGACGGATTTTCGGAGAGATGGCAGAGTGGTCGATTGCGGCGGTCTTGAAAACCGTTGAGGGTCAAACCTCCGGGGGTTCGAATCCCTCTCTCTCCGCAATAAACGCTGAAAATTAGCAAATTGCAAAACAAACACCCAGTTTTACACCCAAGAATGTAAAGCTGGGTGTTTTTGCATTATTTAAGAAACTATGCGGAACACTTGCTATGAAATCAAACATCGCCACACACTCAATGAGGTTGGCGATGTTGCAGACGGTCAGTATGTTTGGATGATTTATGATACATTCATAGCCCCTTTACACAATTCCATCTCAATGCAATTCCAAATTTCGCCCAAACAAGAATAGCTTTCTGTTGTTGGAGCAATCACTCGCATAAATCCGACGGATTCATAGCAATGTATTGCCGACGGATTATTTTCAAAGACACCGAGAGACACTTTCGTAGCTCCCAGTGTTTCAAAAGCATATTTAACAGCCATTGAAACAAGGGCTTTTCCTAAACCGCAGCCACGTTTTGAATCATCAACTAAGACAAATCCCAACCGTTGTTCCATCGGATTATCTGCCGGAACGCGCAGGGTGATGTACCCGGCAATATCATTGCCATCAACCATTGTTAAAGCGTGTGAGCGTTGTCCGTCAATATACCTCGCATAGTGTCTGTTCATATCTTCCGGCGTGACAGGAAAATGCTCATATCTATCTGCACACCATTGGCGCATTAGGTATTCGCTTTTAAGCCACGATGTAATTACCGCAGCATCCGAAGGCTGATATGGACGTAATAATAGGTTCATTTTTTATAGTTGCGTTTTATATAGTCAAGTTAAATTCTTAATTGGTAAACAATAGCAGCCCACGCTATAGCGTGAGAACCACTATGCTACCCTTGTACACAATTCAGAAATTTCTCAGGTTTCCGTTCTGCAAGATAAGCATAACGCTTCTTCTAATTCTAATATATTTTGGAAAGAGTTGCCCCTATCCGAATGCAAAATTAGTTATTTTATTGATGTTTTGGATTATATAGAGCGGAATTATAGCTTGAATCCTCTATTTTTTCTTGGCTCTTCCGCTGACTGTCGTAAACTTTGCCGTAATTTATTCCACTGTTCTTTGAACCATTCGTCTATCGACTGCTTGTTTATGGTCAGTATCAGTTTGCTATCATCGGTCGGATTCTTTTCCACCTTGAAAATATCATTCTTGATGTCAAACTTCCGTCTGTGTTCTTCGGAATAAATCCTGCCATTGCACCTGATAGCCTCTTTCTTGGTCAGGAGGCTATCTATCATTTCTTTGGTGAAGCCGATGGCAGCGCACAACTTGTCCATTCTCAACATCTCCTTGAGCATCGGAAACCACTTGAAAGCCTTTTCAAGCAAGGTATTCAGCCGTGATATTTCCTTGTCTTTGGCTTCAAGTTCCTGATTGTGTATTCCTTGAAGATTGCGTATCTGCTTGCCGTGCTGTTCCTGCATACGTTGCATTTGGGCTTTCAAGTCATCAATGCCCTTGTCCCGTTTGGCAATTTCCTGACGCAATTCGTCATTGGATTGCTCCAGTTTCTTCATTTTCCCGCTGCCGAAAAGAGAACCCACTCCGCTTGCTATGACAGTGGCAGCATCGGTAGCCGCGCTTTTGAGCTTGTCCGTGCGTATCTCCGATTTTACCTGTCTGAGTTCCAGTTCGGCAAGGTTTACTTGTTGCTCCTTATGCCGCTTTTCCGCATCTATGCGTTGCAGTTCGGCTTTCTGTTTCTCAATAATGAAATCGTTTCGTTCCAAATGCCCCTTGCCTGTAACAGCTTTCGACTGTCCACGTTCCATCAGGAGAATGCCGGATGCCAAGCTCTGCATTTCGGTCATATCCTCGTCATTGAGTTTTTGGCTCTTTCCTGTGTCATGGTTCATCCAGTCGAAAACAATATGGGCGTGATAATTCGGTTTGAACCATCTGTCTCCGACTTGAAAACTCTCCTTGTCTGCCGCATCCGGTTGTCCGTTCAGCCAATGCCCCTCGTCCTTGTGCAGAAAGATTTGAAGCGGTGTGATGCCCCAGCGTTGCCTGCACATCTCACCAAATTTGCGTATTTCCTCCAAAGTTGTATCAGGCTTGATAAGTAACACTCCCTCACGAATGGGAGAGCATCCTGCCACCTTGATAATCTTTCCATTCTTTCCCTTGCGTTCACGCTCTTTCTCCTGCATGGCACGACCTGTCTTTTCCTTGACCATCTTTTTGATGTTATCATAGTGCACTTGCAAATCAGAATTACCGAAGTCGGGGTTTATCCACTGCTCGTTATTCGCAGAGAGTTCGGATACCACATATACCTTGGATTTTCCGATGTTGCGCATATATTCGGCAGTCCTTCGGTTATGAGCCTCGCTTGATGCCACGTTGCAAGGCTTGATATGTATGCTTGATTTTGTTGCCATTTTTTAATTCTGATTGGGTTGTTTACTAAATCTGTTTGTTGCTTTCCACTCATATCCGCAAGGGTTCTTAGGGGTGCAACCCATGAGCGGAGTTTCCAAAGAGAAGGTCACTCTTTGGTCGGGTTGCACAGGGCTGAAAGCCCTTGCCGGGTTCTTAGGGCAGCGTCCTAAGCCCCTCGGGAGAGCCCACAACTACGAAAGCGAAGCGTGTAGTTATAGTGGGCTAT